>Ga0209474_10006256_pt1 | contig 10031 bp, 9 predicted proteins | sample GraSoiAngelo_145_FD_185902 | JGI IMG/M metagenome (GOLD analysis project Ga0209474, IMG submission 185902) | Grasslands soil microbial communities from the Angelo Coastal Reserve, California, USA - 14_1009_05_20cm (SPAdes) (version 2) | ecosystem: Environmental > Terrestrial > Soil > Grasslands ... | reverse complement strand
TATGTCGGCGGCTCGAGCGCGCGATCGGCACGCAATTGGGCCGCCAAGCGTCAAGATCGAAATAGCAAAGCCCGTATTGCTCCGCGCGTGCAGTCGAATTCAGTGCGCGGTTTGGGTCCTCATCGCAAGGCGCTCCAACGGCTTGAAGAACCGCCTGGCAAGCTCGCTATAAAGTCGCCAGATCTTCTGCGAGTCGGCAAGGAAGGTCTCGCAAGACTGCTTGGCGAATTCGTTCTGGATCTCGACAGTCTTGTCGAGCGACCGCGCGGCGCTGAGTTTCTCGACAAACGATAGTGTCTCTTCAAACGACCGCAAGGTGTAGGCCCGGTAGGCATTCGCGATGGTTTGGATTCCGATCGCGAATGTATCGAAGGAGTCGGCTAGGACAACCGGCGAGGCTCCAGTTGGCACCAGTGCGCCTTTCGAGGGGCTCCCGGTCGATGCGGCTTCTGGTTCAATTTCAATTGCGGCGGCGGTTGAAGCCTCTGATTCTGCCAGGAATGTTTCGGTCGGCGCGCCTGCTGCCTCTATCAGCTCTTTTTCATCCCGCCGTCGGTCACTCTGTTGATCCGGTTTCGAGCGCGGCCGTTGATCCGGTTTCTTGCCTTGCTGTTTCTGCTTCGCCTTGCGCTGGCCCGGCTTTCCCGACGGGTTGTTGTGGTCCGTACTCGACATTCTCTAAAACTCCGCTCTTTGCGAATCAACTAAACGCCTAGCCTCCGTCATGTTTGCGCTGGAATCGCGGTGCCTGCTTGTTCCTCGCGGGGCGCTCGTGTGTTGACACTTGGAAGGATGGAACAAGCTCGAGCCGGGAACTCACGCGGCCTGAAGCCGTCTGCATGCTCGCACTTCGACTGGGCCACGGCCAACAGGGCGATCGAATTGGCGCAGCAGGATATCGTCACCCATTCGTCCGGCATAAGGGGCGGAATAGCCGGGCACTTCCACTCAACGGGCTATTCCCGCTATCCGCTTTTCCGTAAGATCAATCCATTCTCGAAAGAGGGATCGTATGACGTCTGAGTCGTTAGCGGGCATTTTGGCGGCGATCATCGCATCCGTGGTGTTGGTGGCAGCGATCGCCTATGGGCCGATCGGGCAGTTCGGAAAACCCGCCAAGCAGGTGCAGCAACCGGCCCAGGCGGCGCCTGCCGCGCCCGTGCCCCGGGGCCCGGTGATCAAAGATGTGCCGAACTAGCTGACGCGCGAACTGGATCCGCTCCCTTGCGGAACACGCAAAGCATCCCCACTTGATTGTCAACGGCGACGTCGATGCTTACGAAAAAGCTCCGGCGCCGGGACGACCACTGAATAATTTGGCGGCGCCGGATGTACGCGCGCCTTGTTGTTCGTGGTCGTTGGCATTTTTAAAGCGCTCTAAAGCCCGTTTTGGTGCGTTTTCGTTGACCTTCCACAGCCCGTTTCGGAACTGCGCCTTGGCATGGCAGGAGGCGGCGGATATACGCTTGCCCCATGAATGAAGCCATCAGACCGGGCCCCGAAAACCCGGAGCAGGCTTTGGCTCGACAGGCTTCAAGTCCACAAGCCTCAAGCCAATCCCCGACTCAACAAGCCTCCAGCCAACAAGCTTTGGGCTCGCTTCTGCTTTCGGTCGTCGTTCCCACCTTCAACGAGCGCGATAACGTCACCAAGCTGTTTCACAAGCTGGAGGCAACGCTCGCCGGCATCGCCTGGGAGGTCATCTTCGTCGACGACAATTCTCCCGACGGGACCTCGGAGGTGGTGCGCGGCCTGGCGCGGCAGGACAGCCGCGTCCGCTGCATCCGCCGGATCGGCCGGCGAGGGCTGTCCGGCGCCTGCATTGAAGGCATTTTGGCGTCGAGCGCGCCCTATGCGGCCGTGATGGATGCCGACTTGCAGCACGACGAGACGCAATTGCCCAAGATGCTGGCGCTCTTGCAAAGCGGGCATCGAGAGCTTGTGGTCGGCAGCCGCTACGTCGAGGGCGGCAGCGCCGATAGTTTCAACAAGCAACGCGCCGGCGCCAGCGCGCTCGCGACCGAACTCGCCAAGCGCGTGCTCAGCGTCAGCATTGCCGATCCCATGAGCGGCTTCTTCATGATCAGCCGCGATCGCTTCGAGCAGTTGGCGCCGCAGCTCTCGACGCAGGGCTTCAAGATCCTGCTCGATATCGTCGCGACCGCTCGGGGAGAGCTGCGCACGGTCGAAGTTCCCTACAGTTTCGGTTCGCGGCTGCACGGCGAAAGCAAGCTCGATTCGATGGTGGCGCTGGATTTTTTAGGGCTGGTGCTGGCAAAGCTCACGAACGACGTGGTGTCGTTGCGCTTTTTCCTGTTCGCGATGGTCGGCGGGACCGGGCTATTTGTGCATCTCGGGACGCTCTACATTGCGCTGAAATTGTTCGAGGCGCCGTTTGCGCAGGCGCAGGCCGCCGGCGCTTTTGTCGCCATGACCAGCAACTTCATCCTGAACAACTTCCTCACCTATCGCGACCAGCGGCTGAAGGGTTTTGCGATCCTGCGCGGCCTGCTCGCGTTCTATCTTGTTTGCAGCGTCGGCCTGTTCGCCAATGTCGGCGTCGCGTTCTCGGTTTACAAGCAGCAGCCGATCTGGTGGCTTGCGGGCGCTGCGGGCGCGCTGATGGGCGTGGTGTGGAACTACGCGATGTCCGGACTGTTCGTCTGGCGCAAGCGATGAAGACCAGATGAGCCCGAGCGACGCGCGGCTCGCCCGTGACACCACGCTTGCGGTTCTCGCTCTGGTCGCGCTGCGGCTGGTCGCCGCCGCCTGGACGCCGCTGACCTTCGACGAAGCCTATTACTGGATGTGGTCGAAGCATCTCGCGTCCGGTTATTATGATCATCCGCCGATGGTCGCGTTGGTGATCCGCCTCGGCACCATGATCGCCGGCGACACCGAACTTGGCGTTCGGCTGGTGTCGATATTGCTGGCGCTGCCGATGAGCTGGGCGGTGTATCGCGCCACGGCGATCCTGTTCGGCAGCATGCGGCTTGCGGCAACCGCGACCATCCTGCTCAATGTCACGCTGATGGCGGCGGTCGGCACCATGATCGTGACGCCGGACGCGCCAGTTCTGGTCGCCTCGTGCTTCGTTCTGTTTGCGCTCGCCAAAGTGCTGGAGACCGGCCGGGGCGCCTGGTGGCTCGCGGCCGGCGCCGCTGTCGGCGCGGCATTGTTGTCGAAATACACCGCCTTGTTCTTCGGCCCGGCGATCGCGATCTGGCTCGTAAGCGTTCCGAAATTGCGGCGCTGGCTGCTTTCGCCCTGGCTCTATTTTGGCGGCCTCGTTGCGCTCGCGATCTTTGCGCCGGTCATCTTCTGGAACGCCGATCACCAATGGGTCTCCTTCATCAAGCAGATCGGCCGCGGGCGGATCGAGGATTTCCACCCTGCCTTCATCGCTGAACTCGTTCCGACCCAGGTCGCGTTCGCAACGCCGCTGGTATTCATCCTGGGAGCGATGGGGCTTTATGCGTTGCTTGCGCGTAATGCCGGCGCATCCGCCGCGCGCGTCCTGATCAGCACGACGTTCTGGACCATCGTCGTGTATTTCTTCTGGCACTCGCTGCACGCCCGCGTCGAGGCGAACTGGTTCGCGCCGGTCTATCCGGCGTTCGCGATCGCAGCCGCAGTGGCCGCGCATCTGGTGCGGTGGGAAGTGCGCACCCAGCGCGCCGTGGATTTCTGTCGGCGCTGGGCGGCGCCGGTCGGCATCCTGATGTTTGCGTTGCTGATCGTGCAGGCCGATACCGGCCTGCTCTCCGGCTATCGCCGTGAGGCGACCGTACGCAGCGTCGGCGTCGGCTGGCGCGAGCTGGCAAGCCAGATCGAGGCTGTCCGTGTTCGCCTCGGCGCGACTTGCGTGCTGGCACCGGATTACGGCACCACCGGCTGGCTGGCCTTCTACCTGCCGCGCGGCACCTGTGTCGTGCAGCCGACGCAGCGCATCCGCTGGGTCAACATGCCCGAGCCCGATCCGGCGCAGCTCACCGGCAAGGTTTTGTATGTCGACGAGGCGCGAGCCCTCGGGCCGCCGCTCTATCTGCAGAACAGCTACACGCGTATCGAGCGCGTCGCGGAGCTGCCGCGCAAACGCGGCCCGCTCGTAATCGAGACTTACGCGCTCGATCTGCTCGAAGACGCAAAAGGCGAGGTGATCGACCACGCCCTGCCGCCGGAACTGCAGTAAAAATATTCCACTGTCATGTTGGATCGGCGCGGCCGGTGGCGTCTTGTACCAAATCCGCAAAATGATGAGATGATGCCATGACCGGTTCCACGCTGAAACCCGCCGCCGAGCTCGCGCACGCGGGCCGCGTTCACTATCCCAACGAGAGCGCGGAATATCGCCGCGCCCGCGAGGCGTTGCTGTCGGAGGAAATCGAGCTTCGCCGTCACATCGAGCGCGTGGCGGCACAGCGCCGCGAGCTGCCGCCGGGTGGCGCGGTGACGAAGGGTTACGTGTTTGACGGCGAGGGTGGCAAGGTCGCATTCGCCGACCTGTTCGGCGACAAGCAGACGCTTGTCGTCTACAGCTACATGTTCGGCTCGCAACGCGAAAGGCCGTGCCCGATGTGCACCTCGTTCATGGGCACGTGGGAGGCGAAATTGCCTGATGTCGAACGGCGCGTCGCCTTTGTCTTTGTGGCGCGCTCGCCGATCGAACGGCTGATCGCCGCAAAGAAAGCGCGCGGTTGGACGCGGCACAAAATCTATTCGGATTTTTCCGGGGACTACACGCGCGATTACGTCAGCCGGGAAGATGCTGACGTGCCGGCCTATAACGTCTTTACGCGCCGCGATGGCACGATCCGTCACTTCTGGTCCGTTGAAATGGGACCTGGCACGGCCGATCCCGGTCAGGATCCGCGCGGCGCGCCCGATCTCGATCCGCTGTGGACGATCCTCGACACCACGCCTGAGGGCCGCGGCAAGGATTGGTACCCAAGCTTGAGCTACTAAGAACCGGCAACTCCCACGCGAGTACGGATCATTCGTGCCGGTAACACCGCATTGCGGCATGCCTTACATCTGCCTGTGTTTAATCCGCATTTAACGAAAAGTCGCCTTAATGACGCTCCGCGCCTCTGCGAGATGCTGAACCGGAGCTTGACCGGCCACGGGCACTTCAAGGGGAACAAAGTGGAACCGTTCTGGGCGCAGGGTGTATGAGTAAGAGTACCGGTAGCCTCACGGCACGGAAGCCTAAAAATTCTTCCCGAAAAGCCATCCCTCGGCGTCTTTTCGGCGGCATCGCACTCGCGTGTCTTGTGCTGGGCTGCGGTTGGGCGGTGTATTCCAATATTCTCTCCGCGAGCGTTTATCCGACGCTTGGCAACGCGGGCTACGACGAGCCCGTCATCAGGCGGCCGCCGATGGTGGCGACGCGCAGCGTGACGCAAGCCGTCGAGGATGCGTTCGCCGCGCTGCACGAAACCGCCCCGGTGATCGAAGAACCGGCGACGGTTGGGTCAATCACTCCATTTATGTTTAACGAACGGTTTGCCGCCTCGCAGCCGCAGGCAGTCGCGTCGGCAGTCCCGCCGGAGCCCGTCACAGCTCCGTCGCAGCAGCCCGCCCCGCCGAAATTGGCGGAAGCGCCGAAAGCTGTGAGCGCCTCAAAACTCGCTGAAGCACCGAGGCCAAAGCAGGTAGCGCCCGCGCAAGTCGCGATGAACGTACCGCCGCCGGCCGCACCTCCGTCCGAGAAGAAGACGGCGGGTGATTCCATTCGCGACATGGCCCAGCGTGCCAAGGCTGCGGTAATGTCGATCGCTTCCGGCGAAAGAACCTCGATCACCGAGAAGCTGTGGGGCAAGCAGGAGCGGGGACTGATGTCCTTTGCATCCGCCGACGCCAGCATCACCGGCAGCATCGGCAAAGAGCAAAATCCGGCGCTCGGAGGATCATCGCCGCCCTACGATCGCTCGACCGCGGTGTACGATATTTCCGCACACACAGTGTATCTGCCCGATGGCAGCAAGCTCGAAGCGCATTCCGGTCTTGGCTCAAAGCTCGACGATCCCAGTTCGGCGAAAATCAGAATGCATGGCGTGACGCCACCGCATATTTACGAGCTGACGCCGCGCGAGGCGCTGTTCCATGGTGTGCCGGCGCTACGGCTCAATCCGATCGGCGGCGAGGACGCGATCTATGGGCGCAGCGGTTTGCTCGCGCACTCCTTTATGCTCGGGCCGAACGGCGATTCCAACGGCTGCGTCTCGTTCCGGGATTACAACGCCTTCCTCAATGCCTACCGCAATCAGGGCATCAAGAAGCTCGCCGTGGTCACGAGTATCGAGTGAGGGGCTCGAGGTAGGGGCGTCCCGCCCAGCGCGTCAAACCTTCACCGTTTTCCGCAAGCGCATCTCGGTCTCGACCGCGGCCTTGAGCTGCGGTCGCTCCTGCATGCGCGCGACATAATTCACCAGCGTTGGCCACTGCGCGATGTCGACGCCGCCGCGTCCAAGCAACAGCAGCGACCAGGTAAGATAGCCGTCGGCCACCGTGAAACGCTCACCGACGAGATATGGCCTGCCGGCAAGATGCTCAGCGGCGATCGAGACGCTCTTGCCGATCCGCTCGCGCGCGGCCGCCTTCGCCGCGTCATCCCTGTACCAGAAGGTCGGAAACAGGAACGCCTTGTGGATTTCGGAGCCGACGAAGGAGAGCCATTCCTGCAGGCGATAGCGGTCGCGCTCGCCGGGGCGCGGCGCCAGCCCGAGTTCCGGTTTGAGGTCGGCGATGTATTGCAGCACGGCGGCACTCTCGGTGAGCCGCTCGCCATTTTCCAGCACCAGGACGGGCACGGCGCCCTTCGCCGATACCGTCCAGAAGTCGCTGTCGTCTTCCAGCACCTTCTTGGTCCAGATGTCCACCAGGTGATAGCGCGCCTCGATGCCGGCTTCCATCAGCGCGATCCGGCTGGCGAGCGAGCAGGCCATGGGGAAGAAATAAAGCTGCAGCATGTTGGTCTCCCGTTCGAAACTTTCCCGAAAGGATACGGGCGAGCCTGACTGCTTTTGTGCAGGAATATCGCAGCCGCTAGCTGCAATATTGCAGGCTAAGCCAGCCTCGTGATAAGACCAACGCGATGAATTGGGACGACTTGCGCATCGTCGCGGCCGTGAGGGACGAGGGCACCTATGCCGGCGCCAGCGCGCGGCTGCGCATCGACGAGACCACGGTGGGGCGGCGCCTGGCGCGGATCGAGCGCGCGCTGGGCTTGCGCCTGTTCGAGGCCGTCGACGGTGTGCGCAAGCCGACCCGGCAATGCGAGATGGTACTGACGCACGTCCAGGCGATGGCGGCGCATGTGGCCGAGATCGGAAGGGTCGGCGAGGGCCTGCCGGGACCCGCCGGACGGTTCCGGATCGCGACGACCAATGCGGTGGCGGAGGAAATACTGTCGCCGCGGGCGGGTCGTTTTCTCGCGCAGAATCCCGGGCTTATTTTGCAATTCCTCACCTCCAGCGAGAACGTGAAATTCTCACGCTGGCAGGCCGATCTGGCGATTCGTCTGCGCAAGCCCGACAAGGGCGACTTCACGATCACAAAGCTCGGCGAGTTCAGCCTGTACCTGATCGAGCCGAGCGTGGAGGCGGACGCCGCGCCCATCATTTGCGCCTATCCCGACGACCTGGGCCCGATACCGGAGTCGCAATTTCTAAAGGCGAAGGGGCTGCAGGAACATTCGCGTTTTGTCACCGACAACATCCGCGTGATCAGAACGCTCATAGAAACGCATCGGGCCGTCGGCATCCTGCCCGACTATCTCTGCGCCGAATTACTGGCCGACCGCCGGTTGCGGGCGACGCAATTGCCGCGAAGCCGCGACGTCTGGCTTCTGGTGCAGAACCATTTGAAGCGCGACGCCGCGGCGCGCCTGGTGATCGATTGGGTGCGTGACTGCTTCCAGGCGTTTTCGAGGGGATAGGCGAGGCTGCTTTCGGGATTTTTGTGGGATGTATGCGCCGAAGGCGGCGCGCCCCGGAATGACGAGTGAGTACCTCCCAACAAAAAACCCCGGCATTGCTGCCGGGGTTTTGCATTTCGTGAATTCGCGTGAGCGTCTGGATCAGAAATCCATGCCGCCCATGCCGCCGCCCGGAGGCATGCCGCCGGCGCCAGCGCCGGCGTTTTTCTTCGGCAATTCGGCGATCATGGCCTCGGTGGTGATCAGGAGAGCCGCGACCGAGGCCGCGTTCTGGATCGCCGCACGTACGACCTTGGTCGGGTCGATGATGCCCTTGCTGACGAGGTTGCCGTACTCGCCGGTCTGAGAGTCGAAGCCGTAAGCGTACTGGTCCTTCTCCAGGATCTTGCCGACGATGACGGAGCCGTCTTCACCCGCGTTGATCGCGATCTGGCGGGCTGGATAGGACAGCGCCTTGCGCACGATCTCGACGCCGGTCTTCTGGTCGTCGTTCTTGGTGCGGATGCCCTTGAGCGCCTCGGAGGCCCGGAGCAGAGCGACGCCGCCGCCCGGCACGATGCCTTCCTCGACTGCCGCGCGGGTTGCATGCATCGCGTCATCAACGCGATCCTTGCGCTCCTTCACCTCGACCTCCGTCGCGCCGCCAACGCGGATCACCGCGACGCCGCCCGCGAGCTTGGCCAGACGCTCCTGTAGCTTCTCACGGTCGTAGTCCGAGGTGGTCTCCTCGATCTGCGCCTTGATCTGATTGACCCGCGCCTCGATGTCGGCCTTCTTGCCGGCGCCGTTGACGATCGTGGTGTTCTCCTTGTCGATCATCACCTTCTTGGCGCGGCCGAGCATGTTGAGCGTGACGTTCTCGAGCTTGATGCCGAGATCTTCCGAGATCGCCTGGCCGCCGGTCAGGATCGCGATGTCCTGCAGCATGGCCTTGCGGCGATCGCCGAAGCCCGGCGCCTTGACGGCCGCGACCTTCAGGCCACCGCGCAGACGGTTGACGACGAGGGTGGCCAAAGCCTCGCCTTCGACGTCTTCCGCAACGATGACGAGCGGCTTGCCGGTCTGCACCACGGCTTCCAAGAGCGGCAGCAGTTCGTTCAGCGAGGAGAGCTTCTTCTCGTTGATCAGGATGTAGGCATCGTCCATTTCAACGCGCATCTTGTCGGCGTTGGTGACGAAATAGGGCGAGATGTAGCCGCGGTCGAACTGCATGCCCTCGACGACGTCGAGTTCGGTCTCCAGCGACTTGGCTTCTTCAACCGTGATGACGCCCTCGTTGCCGACCTTCTTCATGGCATCAGCCAGGAACTTGCCGATTTCGGCGTCGCCGTTGGCGGAGATGGTGCCGACCTGGGCGATTTCCTCGTTCGAGGTGACCTTCTTGGAGTTCTTGACGAGGTCTGCGACCACGGCGTCCACCGCCAGGTCGATACCGCGCTTGAGGTCCATCGGGTTCATGCCGGCGGCAACGGACTTCGCGCCTTCACGAACGATCGCAGCCGCGAGCACGGTTGCGGTGGTGGTGCCGTCGCCGGCCGCATCGGCGGACTTGGAGGCGACTTCGCGCACCATCTGCGCGCCCATGTTCTCGAACTTGTCGTCGAGCTCGATCTCCTTGGCGACGGTGACGCCGTCCTTGGTGATGCGGGGAGCGCCGAACGACTTGTCGAGCACGACGTTGCGGCCCTTGGGGCCGAGCGTGACCTTCACCGCGTTGTTGAGGATGTCGACACCGCGCAACATCTTGTCGCGGGCATCGACGCCGAATTTGACTTCCTTGGCAGACATAATGATCTCCGTTTAACTGGTCAGATCCCTAAGGCCGCGCCATGGCGAGCTCTTTAAGGGACGAGATTTGAACTCGCTGGCCTCATCCTTCAAGACGCCGGCTGCGCCGACTCCTCGGGATAGGGAAAACTTGCTGCCGCTTAGGCGGCCTTCTTCTTGGCGGCGGGGATGTCGGTGAGCACGCCCATGATGTCGCTCTCCTTCATGATCAACAGTTCTTGGCCATCGAGCTTGACCTCAGTGCCTGACCACTTGCCGAACAGCACGCGGTCGCCAACTTTGAGATCGATCGGAATTAGCTTGC
>Ga0209474_10006255_pt1 | contig 10032 bp, 8 predicted proteins | sample GraSoiAngelo_145_FD_185902 | JGI IMG/M metagenome (GOLD analysis project Ga0209474, IMG submission 185902) | Grasslands soil microbial communities from the Angelo Coastal Reserve, California, USA - 14_1009_05_20cm (SPAdes) (version 2) | ecosystem: Environmental > Terrestrial > Soil > Grasslands ... | reverse complement strand
GCCACGCAGACCTACGCCGAGAGGGTCGTGACGTTCTCTGGCCTGCAGCTCACGCCGGGGGCGCATTACCGGCTGGTCGTGGTGCCCAGCGTGCAGGACGTAGCGGGGCGCCACGCGGCTTCGGAGTACGACCTCGACCTGCTTGGCCCAGGCCCCGACGTGACGTCGGGCGGGGTGACTCCAACCCCGGCGCCCAGCCCCTCGCCCTCCTAGAGGCGCCTCAGACCAGCCGGAGCGCCTTCGCCGCGCGGGCGAGCGCCGTCACCGAGCCCGAATGGACGATCTCGCCGTCGAGGGCCGCATTCAGCGCGTCGAGGAGTGACAGTCGCATCATCTCCATGTCCTGCTCGTAGGTCTCCAGGTTCTGCTCGGCCTCGGTGATGCCCTCGGCAAGGTAGAGATTGGCCCGGGCGGTGAGGATCGCCGAGCCGTGGACGACCCCAAGCTCTTTGAAGAAAGACGCGTGCAGCCCAGTCTCCTCGGCCAGCTCGCGGCGCGCGCACTCCTCCGGATGCTCCCCGTCCTTCAGGGTGCCCGCCGGCACCTCCCACGAAGACTCATCCCACGCGTGCCGCCACTGGCGCACGAGCATGGTGTCGCCGTTGTCGAAAAGCGGCACCACGATCACCGAATCGGGCGCGACCACGACGTGGTAGGGAACCTCCTCGCCTCCGGGATAGCGGATCAAGTCCGAGCGCAGGCCAAAAGGCCCGGCTTTGCCCTGCTGCATCGAACCGATGACCTCGAACGGCCGGCCGACCTTCGGATGCGCGAGCACGCTTCCGCCTCAGCCTTGCTTGATCACCGCCGACACGGCGGCGGCGGCGGCGGCGATGTGCCTGGGGTCGGGTCCGTAGTCGAAGGGCGACTGTTCGCTCGCCAGCACCTTGGCCTGGGCCACGAGCTCGGGATGGTCGTCGATGAAGCGGGTGCTCAGCTTGCCGGCGCGGAAGTCGGGCGAGTCGAGGATCGCGCGGTGATATGGAATCGTGGTCGCAGGCCCCACAACGACGAACTCCCGGAGGGCACGGCCGGCGCGGGCGATGGCCTCCGCGCGATCGGCGCCATGGACGATGAGCTTGGCCACGAGCGAGTCGTAGTTCGGCGGCACGTCAGAGCCCGGGCCGAAGCCGGAGTCGACCCGCACCCCCGGACCCGCCGGCGCCACCCAACGATTGATGCGCTTGGGGTTGGGCATGAACTTGCGCACCGGGTCCTCGGCGTTGATGCGCATCTCGATCGCGTGCCCGGTCCACGTGATGTCGTGCTGCGAGAAGCTCAGCTCCATCCCGGCCGCGACCCGGATCTGCTCCTTGACCAGGTCGATCCCGGTGACCGCCTCGGTGATCGGATGCTCGACTTGCAGGCGAGCGTTGACCTCGAGAAAGAAGAACTCGCCCTCGCTGAACATGAACTCGACGGTGCCTGCGTTCACGTAGCCGGCGGCGGTCACGGCCCGGATCGCCGCGTCGCCCATGGCGGCGCGAATCTCAGCGTTGAGGGCAGGTGAGGGAGTCTCCTCCATGATCTTCTGGTGCCGGCGCTGGATCGAGCACTCGCGCTCGCCAAGGTGCACCGCGTGGCCGTGCTCGTCGCAGATGACCTGGATTTCCACGTGGCGCGGCTTGCGCACGTACCTCTCCAGATAAACCGTCGGATCGCCGAACGCGGAGCGCGCGGCTTGCACGCTGCTCTCGACCGCGGCCGCCAGCTCGCGCTCAGACTCGACCACTTTCATGCCGATGCCGCCACCACCGCCGGACGGCTTGACCATGATCGGAAAGCCCACGTTCGCCGCGGCCGCGACCGCGCTCGCGGCGTCGGTCACCGCGTCGCTGCCGGGCGTCACGGGCACCCCGTGGTCGACGGCGAGCTTGCGCGCAGCGAGCTTCGAGCCCAGCGCGCGCATCGCGGAAGCGGGCGGGCCGATGAACTTGATGCCCGCGGCCTCGCACGCGTCTGGGAACGCGGGCTTCTCAGAAAGGAATCCGTAACCGGGGTGGATGGCCTCGGCCCCGCAGTCATGCGCGGCCTTGACGATGCGCTCCAGCTGGAGGTACGAATCGGCCGGCGAAGCGCCGCCGATGTGGTGCGCCTCGTCCGCGTAGCGCACGTGAATGGCGTTGACGTCGGCGTCGGAGTAGACGGCGACGGTCGCGATCCCGAGCTCGCGGCAGGCGCGCATGACGCGAATCGCGATCTCGCCTCGATTGGCGACCAGAATCTTCTTGAAAAGCTTGCTTTTCACGCTTTCAAACAGTCGAGTTTGTGCTTGCGCGTAAACGCCGGCAGGTTGGGACTCACTGAATTCACCCGATGGCCAGCAGCGGCTGGTTCGGAGTCACCACCTCGCCTTCCTTTACATAGATGTCGCGCACCCTGCCTGCGACGGTGGTGACGATGTCGTTCTGCATCTTCATCGCCTCGAGCACGGCGACCACGTCGCCGAGCTTCACGTCGTCGCCGGCGCGGATCGGGATCTTCACGATCAGACCCTGCATGGGCGCGATGACCGTACCCTCGCCGGAGCGGGGCGCAGATGGTGCCGCGGCCTGAGCTGTCGCCGCGGCCGCGGACGCGGGCATCACCGCCATACCGGCGCCGGTCACTCGCACCTTGAACACCTCGCCCTCCACCTCGACGTCGAACTCGGCAGTGGTGGTCGGAGGCACCGGCGGCGGTGAGGGCGGGGGATCCGGCCTGGCCGGGGGCGGCGACGGCGGGTCCGGTGCCGCATTGACCACGGCCGCGGGCTGCTTCAGCGCCGCGGCGGCGGCGTCCTTCTGGCGGTATGACGCAGCCAGGTTCGGGAACAGGAGCTGGATCAGGACCGCGTCGTCCGTGACCTCCACGCCCATCTTCCTGAGCTGCAGGCGGGCGCCGTCCACCTGCGGCTCCAGCAGGTCGGCCGGGCGGATGGTGATCGGCTCCTCGCGGCCGAGGACCAGGCGCCGCAGCTCGGGATCGGCCGGCACCGGCGGCCGGCCGTACAGTCCCTGGAGGTAGTCCTTCAACTCCTGTGTGACTGTCGCGTAGCGCTCCCCGGCGATCACGTTGTAGACGGCCTGCGCGGCGATCATCTGGCGGATCGGCGCCACCAGCGGCGGATAGCCGAGCTCGAGACGGACCCGGTTGGCGTCCTCGAGGACCTCGCGGATGCGACCACCGGCCTCGTGCGCGTCGAGCTGGCGGTAGATGTCCTCGAGCATCAGGCCCGGCATGTGGTAGCGGAGGATGTCGGCGTCGACGCGGTCCGCGAACGGACTCAGGTCATCGATGTGGTCGCGCTTCAAGACCTCGACCGCCGTGTTCGCCTCCCACATGCGCTCGAGGTCGAAACCCGTGTCGTACTCGCCGCCCTGGAGCGCCGCGACCACGCTCTCGGCCGCCGGCTGCGAAGCCCCCCACGCCAGCGGTGACATCGCGACGTCGAGGATGTCGGCTCCGGCCTCGACCGCGGCCATGTACGCCATCGGCGCCATGCCCGTGGAGCAGTGCGAGTGCACGTCGACCGGGATCTTCACGCTCTGCTTGAGGGCGGCGACCAGCTCCCACGCGGCTTGCGGGCTGAGCAGGCCCGACGTGTCCTTGATGACGATCTCGTGGCAGCCCATGTTCGCGAGCCCTTTCGCGATCGAGATCCACAGCTCGATGTTGTGGGCCGGCGAGATCGCGTAGCAGAGAGTGCCCTGGACCTTCTTCTTCGCCTTCAGCGCCGCGGCGATCGCCGTCTCCATGTTGCGAAGGTCGTTGAGCGGGTCGAACACGCGGAAGACGTCGACGCCGCTTTTCGCAGCGTGGTTGACGAAAAGCTCGACCGTGTCGTCGGCGAAGTTCCGGCTCGACACGAGGTTCTGGCCTCGTATCAGCGCCTGGATCGGAGTGTTCGGCGTGGCCTTGGCGAGCCGGCGCAGGAACTTCCACGGATCCTCGCCCCGGCGCAGCTGCGTCTCGAACGTCGCGCCTCCAAACGCCTCGAACGCGGTGAAGCCGATGCCGTCCATCTGCTGCGCGATCGGCACGATCTCTTCCGCGGTAAGCACACCGCTGAGCAGCGACTGGTTGGCGTCGCGGAACGTCGTGTCGACCAAGCGGAGGCGGGCTGTCTTCTTTTTCATCCGCCCGCCAGCGCCGCGCGCTTGTCGTGGTGCCGCTTCTCGACCTCGCCGTCGGTGACGCCGAGGATGCGCGCCGCCAGCCACGCCGCGTTCTTGGCGCCGGCCTCGCCTATGGCCACAGTGGCGACGGGGATTCCGGCCGGCATCTGCACGATCGAGTACAGCGAGTCGACGCCGCCGAGATGCTGGGTCGGCACGGGCACGCCGATCACCGGCAGGTCCGTCCAGGCCGCCACCACGCCGGGGAGGTGCGCCGCGCCGCCGGCGGCCGCGATCACGACCTTCAGGCCTCGCTCGCGCGCGGACGTCGCCCACTCCATCACGCCCCGCGGGTTGCGGTGCGCGGAGCAGACCTTGACCTCATGTTCGATCCCCAGCTCGTCAAGGACTTTGACGCACGACTCCATCAGTGGCAGGTCCGACTTGGAGCCGAGGATGACGCCGACGACAGGACTCAACTAAACAGCCTCCTCAGCGATGTCAGAACGAAAGAAGGCGCCTTCGAATCGTACCTGCCGGGCCCCTGCGAGCGCCGTCTCGCGGGCCTGGGCCACCGTCTCGCCGAGCGCGACCGCCGTGGCCACACGGCCGCCGTCAGTGACCAGGCCCCGCCCAGGCTCGAAGCGCGTGCCCGCGTGGAAGATCAGGACCCCCTTGGGCATCTCGGCCAGGCCGCGGATCGGATAGCCCGTCTTCATGACGGCATCGTCCGGGTATCCGCCGGATGCCACCACCACTCCGACGCAAGGGCGTTCGCTCCAGCGCAGGTCGGGGAAGGAGGCCAGACCGCCCCTGGCCGCGGCCAGCGCGAGGGCGACGAAGTCCGTCTCGAGCCGTGGCAGCACCACCTGGGCTTCCGGGTCGCCGAAACGGGCGTTGAACTCGATGGTGCGCACGCCCGACTCGGTCAGCATCACGCCGGCGTACAGGACACCGCGGAACTCGTGGCCGGACGAGGCGAGCTCACGCAGGGCCGGTCTCATCACCGTCTCGACCACCTCGTCAACCATCTCCCTGGAGACGCCGCGCGGCGGAGAGTAGGCGCCCATGCCGCCGGTGTTCGGTCCGGCGTCGCCGTCAAGCGCGCGCTTGAAGTCGCGGGCAGGCGCCAGCGGCACCACGTCCGTCCCGTCCGTGACCGCGAGCAGCGACAGCTCGGGTCCGTCGAGCCGCTCCTCGACCACGATCGTCGCGCCGCTCTTTCCGAAGCGGCCTTCGACGAGCATCGCGTCGATGGCTTCGTCCGCGTCATCCGTGGCGGCACAGACGATGACGCCCTTGCCACGCGCGAGGCCGTCGGCCTTCACGGCGACGCGGCCTTGCCGCTCGCGCGCCCACGCCTTTGCCGGCGCAGCCTGAGTGAAGGTCTCGAAGTCGGCCGTGGGGATGCCCGCCTGGCGCATGAGCGACTTCGCGAACGACTTGCTGGACTCGATGCGGCCGGCGCCGCGGTTCGGCCCGAACACGTTGAAGCCCGCGTCGCGGAGGGCGTCGCCGGCGCCGGCGTCGATGGCGGCCTCAGGGCCGAGCACGATGAGCCCGAGCCGTTCCTGCTTGGCGAACTGGACCAGGCGCACCACGTCGGTGGCGGGGATGGGCACGTTGCGGGCCATGCCCCCGGTGCCGCCGTTGCCGGGGGCGCAAAAGACGCGCTCGACCAGCTCCGACTGCACGCATTTCCACACGAGGGCGTGCTCGCGAGCGCCGGAACCGACGACCAGAACCTTCATCGAGACGCTATTGGAGCATCGCCCGCGCCGCCGACGTCACCATCGGACGGGCATCGCCCCAGTCGACAGCCTCAGTCTCCGGCCGCCAGTACCGGCGGCCACTTGCTTTCCATGTGCCGTCCGGTTGCCGCGCCGCGATCAGCATCTCGATCGCCTCGCCCGCGCGGGGGTCGGCAAGGCGGCCCAGCCTGGCCACGGCGCGCAATCCGTGGAAGTAGTCGTAGTGCCAATAGTGCGGCCAGTGGATGTGGCGCCATGCGGAGTCGATCACCTTGCCGCCATGCGTCGATCGGAACAGGTGATGTTTCAACAGCAGCTCAACAGCGCGCGTGGCGGCGTCCTGAGCCCGGCGATCCCCAGTCGCGCTGTGATATTCGGCCAGGCCCCAGATCGGAGCAAGTGTCTCGTGAAACGACGAATGGCTGGCGTCGGGGTTGCGGTCGCAGTTCCATCCGCCATCTGGCCACTGGCATCGCAGCAGGACCTCGACCAGGTACTCGACTTGTGGACTCCTCGCGAGACCGAGCCGGCACGACACGGCGAGCGCATTACCTTCCATCGAAGCATGCCGGCGCTCGAAGCCTTTGATGACCGGTGCGGTATGGCGAGGACTCGCGATCCAGTCGAGGACGTTCCCGGCGGCGGCCCGCGCCGGCCGGCTCGAGGCGGGAACGCCGAGCTCGACGAGCGAGACGAGGCGCCAGTGCGAGCCGGTCCACTTGGTGTACGGGTGCACGCCAAACCCGCCGTCCGCATGCTGGCCCGAGAGGAGTTGAGCGATCGCGGTGTCGCGCCAAGTGGGGTCGATGCTTGCCGGCGCTACTCCCACTCGATGGTGCCGGGCGGCTTCGAGGTGATGTCGAAAACGACCCGGTTGACGCCCTTGACCTCGTTGACGATGCGGTTGCTGATGCGGCCCAGCACCTCGTAGGGCACGCGCGCCCAGTCCGCGGTCATCGCGTCCTCGCTGGTCACCACGCGCACCGCCACGACATTCGCATACGTGCGGTAGTCACCCATCACGCCGACCGTCGACAGCGGCGTCAGCACGGCGAACGACTGCCACACCTGCCGGTAAAGGCCGTGGTGCTTGATCTCGTCGACGACGACCCAGTCGGCGTTGCGGAGGATTTCCAGGCGCTCCGCCGTGACCTCGCCCAGGCAGCGGATGGACAACCCCGGGCCGGGGAACGGCTGCCGATAGACCATCTCCTCCGGCATCCCGAGCTCGACGCCGACGGCACGCACCTCGTCCTTGAACAGGTAGCGGAGGGGCTCGATGAGCTGGAAGCGCAGGCCGGGCGGCAGGCCGCCCACGTTGTGGTGGGTCTTGATCTTCACCGCGGTCGAGGCGACGTCCGGCGCGGTCGACTCGATGACGTCGGGGTAGAGCGTGCCCTGGGCCAGGAAGTCGATCTCGCCCATCGAGACGGCCTCGGCCTCGAACACGGTGATGAACTCGCGGCCGACGATGCGCCGCTTCTCCTCCGGGTCGATCACGCCCCGCAGCGCCTGGAGGAAACGTTCGGTGGCATCGACGTAGCGGATGTTCATGTCGAGGTTTCCGTGCATCACGGCGAGCACGCGCTCGGGTTCCTCTTTGCGCAGCAGGCCGTTGTTCACGAACACACAAGTGAGCTGGTCGCCGATGGCGCGGTGCACCAGCGTCGCGGCCACCGACGAGTCCACGCCTCCCGACAGCGCGCAGATCACCCGACCCGTACCGACCTGGGCGCGGATGCTCTCGATCGCCTCGGCGATGAACGAGCCTGCGTTCCAGGTGGGCTCGCAGCGGCAAACGCGGTAGAGGAAGTTGCGCAGAACCTCGCGCCCGCTTGGCGTGTGCACGACCTCGGGGTGGAACTGGATGCCATAGACACCCTTGCCATCGGTGAAGGCGGCCACCGGCGAGTTGCCGCTGGACGCGAGGGCGTGAAAGCCCGGCGGCATCTTGCTCACGTGGTCGCCATGGCTCATCCACACGGGGAGCTCACCGCTCAGCCCTTCGAACAATCCGTTCGGCTCCCGGACCGCCAGCAGCGCCGGGCCGTACTCGCGCGCGGCGCCGGGGTCGACCTGACCGCCCAGGTGGTGGGCGATGAGCTGCATGCCGTAGCAGATGCCCAGGACGGGCACGCCGGAGGTGAGCGCCTCCGGGTCCACCTGCGGCGCGCCGGCCTCGTACACGCTCGCCGGGCCGCCGCTGAGGATCAGGCCTGCCGGATGGCGCTGCTTCAGCTCTGACCATGGCGTGTTCCCCGGCACCAGCTCGCAGTAGACACTGGCCTCCCGCACGCGGCGCGCGATCAGCTGGCTGTACTGCGATCCGAAGTCGAGGACGAGGACCGTCTGCCTTTCGCGCAGCCCCTCAGCCTTCGACTTCGTCTGAGAGTGCGGGGCCGTCGCGGTCCTGCTCAAGGGGCTCCCCGCGAAATCACGCCGAAGGCTCTGATTTCGTGGGGATGGCTCAGGTTCAGCCCTTCCCCATACCCACGTGCTGAGCGTTCTGGAAGCTCTTGCCCTCGGATGTGATGGAGGGTGCGATCACCATCTCGACGTGCTGGAACTCGGCGATGTCGTTGGCGCCGCACACTCCGAGCGCCGAGCGCAGCGCGCCGGCGAAGTTCTGGCTGCCGTCGTCGACCCGAGCGGGGCCGGTGAGGATCTCCTTGAGCGTGGCCTTGACGCCGACGTGGATCCGCGTGCCCCGCGGCAGGTTCGGGTCTGGCGTCGCCATGCCCCAGTTGAAGCCCTTCGAAGCCGATTCCTCGGAGCCCGCCAGCGGCGTGCCTATCATCACCGCGTCCGCACCTGAGGCGAAGGCCTTGCAGACGTCGGCGCCGATGCGCATGCCCCCGTCGGTGATCACGGCCACGCGCATCCCGCCGCGCCGCATGTGCTCGTCGCGCGCGGCGGCGATGTCGGCGGTCGCCGTGACCTGCGGCACTCCGACGCCGAGGACGCCGCGCGTGGTGCAGGCGGCGCCGGGGCCTACCCCGACGAGGATGCCGGCGATGCCGGTCTCCATCAGCTCGAGGGCGGTCTCGTAGTGCACGCAGTTGCCGACGACGACAGGGATGTCGCAGTTGCGGACGAGGTCTTCGAACGAGAGCTGGTGATAGGAGCGCGACGAGTGCCTGGCGGTGAGCACCGTGCCCTGGACGACGAGCACGTCGGCGCCTGCCTTCTGCACGACATCGGCCCGCTCCTCGGCGCGCGCGGGGATGGTGGAGACGGCGCATAGGACGCCCGAGTCCTTGATGGCTTTGATGCGCTCCGCAATCAGCTTCGGCTTGACCGGCTCGCGATAGGCCTCTTTGAGGATAGCGTTCACGGTCGCTTTGTCGGCGGCCGCGATCTTCTCGATGATCGGGCGCGAGTCCTCGTAGCGCGTGTGGACGCCGTCGAGGTTCAGCACGGCGACTCCGCCGAGCTTGCCCATGGCGATCGCGAAGTCGACATCGACTACTCCGTCCATCGCCGAGCCCCAGAAGGGAAGCTCGAGCTTGAAGCGGTCACCCTCACCGAGAACGAAGGTGATGTCGACCTCGTCGGGGTTGAGGGTCACGCCGCCCGGGACGAGGGCGACCTCGTCGAAACCGTAGGCGCGCCGGGCCCGGCGGCCGATGCCGATTTCTTGGTCTGATGCAGTCCGGCCTTGGCCAGACTGCTCCCCGGGGATCGTTTCGCGGGTTGCGAGCCGGCTCTGGTTCAGGGTGTGTTTACTCCAATGGCGGCGGGCTGGTGCGAATTATAAGGGGTACAGGTAAGACATATCCTTGTGGGGCCGTGTACCGAACGCTCGAGTATCTCCGCGGGATCTCCGACGACGACGTGAAACGACTGCGGGCGCGCGGCATCCAACACACCAACCAGCTCCTGCACCGCACGTCGTTGGCGATTGACCGTGACCGGCTTTCCCGGCGGACGGGAATTTCGGTGGCGCGCCTTTACGAGTTCGCGAACCAGTGCACGCTGCTCGAGGTCTCGGGCATGGAGCGCGTGATGCCTGTGGTGCGGCGGTTGGGCATCAACTCGATGAAGGACTTGCGCATGCAGGACCCAAAGGAGCTGCAGGCGTTGATCGTGGATGCCGTCGGGCTCGCGGGTGCGCCCTCGCTGTCCGACGTGCAGTACTGGATCAGCCAGGCATCCGCGCTCGACATCGTCGAGGAGCCGGAGCC
>Ga0209474_10006254_pt1 | contig 10034 bp, 5 predicted proteins | sample GraSoiAngelo_145_FD_185902 | JGI IMG/M metagenome (GOLD analysis project Ga0209474, IMG submission 185902) | Grasslands soil microbial communities from the Angelo Coastal Reserve, California, USA - 14_1009_05_20cm (SPAdes) (version 2) | ecosystem: Environmental > Terrestrial > Soil > Grasslands ... | reverse complement strand
CCACGTTTGGCAGAGAAAATTCGGAAGCTAGAAGGAATAGCGGTAGCTCAAAACCCGATACTGTTGGGTGGTTGATTCGGCATCGAGGACGAAAAGGTGAGCCTCACTGTTCGTCTCTAAAAGGGTGAAAGATCGTACACTTCCACCAGGGCAACTCCAACGGTGTTGTTCACACCACGCACGATCGCGGTGTAGTTTCCCGGTGGCAGCGTAGCAATGATCGCAGACTCGCTTGGCTGAGTAGGAGCATGCCCGCTGTTCTGGATCGCGCCGACTTGGTCGCTGGTGATGATCCCGCCCCTTATCGTAGTCTGCCAGTTATTGTTAGAGGCAATTAAAGCCCTTGTGCCATCATGCAGTTCCAATGTCGGATCAGCTAATGCGTTGGGAATTCCAAATGGAATGAGCTCAGGACCAATGGCACGCACAATGACTGTCTTCGGTCCGCTCCCTTGCACAATGAATCCGCCAATCATCACGTCGTTGCCTGTTTGAACCAAGCCGCGAGTACTGATGTTTGTTAAGTGCGCCGTTGGCGGTTCGAAGGCGAGCCCACCAACCGCATTAGGTGACGCAAAAAGGCTCTGAGTTCCCGCCGGGGTGATTTTTACAATATCACATGAGGGACACTCTCCAACGAACAAATTCCCATTGCGATCGAAAGCGAGGGACTGCGGAGCATTTAGTCCTGTTTTGAAGGTGGTTTTTGTTCCGTTAGGAGCGAATTTGAAGATTGAGCCGCTCCCGGAATCCGCCTCGTAAAGGTTACCAACGCCATCAAAAGCAAGGTCTTTCGGCAGAAAGAGACCGCCCGGCTGGGCAGGATAAAAGGTGCTCATTGTCCCAGCCGGCGTAAACTTTACGATCGAGCCGCTCCCGGATTGCCCGTTGCCTCTTCGGGTCACAAAAAGATTGCCGTCCCTCGCGAAAGCCAAAGCAACGAAGTCATTGAACCCAGGACCGGCAAAGGTCGTTCGCGCACCGGATGGAGTGTATTCGAAGATTGAGCCGGTAGCTCCATCAATTGCGAAAAGATTTCCGGCCGCGCCGAACGCCAGGTCGCCCGGATTGATGCCTGTGGCAAAATCGGTGATTGGGCTCCCGTTGGACGGGATCTTGGAAATAGCGCTGTTGGCGGGGTTGGAGGCAAATAGATTTCCCTTGCTGTCGAAAGCCAGCCAGTCAGGTTGAAAAGTCGTTGAATCAGATACAAAAACCGTCTGATTCCCCCCGGTATCAAACTTGTAGATCTTTTGATCACTGAGGCCACCATCATAAAGGTCGCCAGGCGCAGCTTGAGTCGAATAGCAAGCGGCCGCGGTGAATAGTAAGAGCGCGAGCAGTTTTTTAATTAGGTCCTTATTCATAAAATACGTAGAAATCTCGGACGCCACACGAACGAGAATTATTCGGAAATCGAGATTTATTTTACTTCAAAGTAGCAAAATCTCTAAGGGTAAAATTATTTAAGTGTAGTGGGCTATTGCTGTTTCTGATTCTGTGATTGGATTCTTAGCGAAACGGCTTCCCGGCCAAACAAACAAATATTGGGGAGCGTGGATCGGGAAGAATAAGCTGCGCTAGATGAGGCGAGAATTTAAACCCAAAAGACAAACCCGAGCAGGGTTTTCGTCCCTGCCCTGGTCTTGATAGTCGAAAGGTTGTTTAGACTCTCGCGAACTTTGCGCGAAACGCTGCAATTCCTATCAGGCCTGCGCCGAGCAGAGCCACGGTCATTCCGCTATCAGGAACGGCCCCGCCTGCAGTGTTGGCAGAGAACGAGAAGGTGTCCTGAGGATGGCCACCGGCGTTCTGCGACGTAAACGCCCACACGCCCGGCGTGGCATCAAATCCTGCCGGACCCGTTATGATTCCCGTTCCACTGACCGAGAGAAAGGTTGCGCTACGCATTACCACCGTTGAAGCAGTAAGATTGAAGGTGAATCCATTCACGCTCCATAATCCGCTGGTGATCGTGGAGGGATCAAAAGTGTAAGAAGCCATCACTACAGGAGTGCCAACGGCGAATCCGGCAAAGGTTCCAGTATTTCCGCCTAACACTAATTCGTCACTGAAGGTAGCGCTTTTGGCTGTTAGTAACGAGTGCGTATTGAATTTGGCGGTGCCCCCGATATTCAACATCCCGGTAATGGGTGTTGCTTGAGCTGAGATAGCAAAACCTGCGGCCGCAACGATTGCCACTAAGCCTGCTAAAAGAGTTTTAATTGATTTCATATTCCCTAGTTTTCCTTTTGTGCGCTTTCCACGCAGACACGGTAATAGCACCAGCCGTGCCAAGAACTAGGCGAATAGCACAACAACCTCATTATAAACACCTTGTATTTAACGAGAAATTCCAGCCGCTTCGCGGATAAGCGCGGAAGTGTAAACAACTCCGACGTATTACCTATTTAGCCGCGGTAGCTCGCATGTAAATATCTGAATTCAAGCAGGATGCCTATTTGGTTATTGGCATTAAGCAATCCGACGCTTTCTAGCGTTCCTAACGTCTCTAATCCGCCGTCCTATCTAGCTCAATGATAGCATCTTTCGCCTGCTTCGCGAGATCGTCCGGAATGCCTGAGGCAAGGGCTCGATCAAGGATTTTTTTGGCCTCTGCCTTGTGTCCTAATTGAAGATGCGCCATGCCCAACATAAAAAGCGATTTTCCTTCCAGCGGCTTCTTCGCGTCACTCTCCTGAAGGAATTGCACCGCCCGCGCATATTCTTTCCGCTGAAAGCTTAGAGCGCCCAATGTTTTCGCCAAGTCCGGGTCATCGACCAGGCTGCGGCGCGCTTTGTTCGCTAGCTCGTAGGCTTTATTCACGTTAGCTGATTCGTTCGCGTAAATCGAAGCGAGCCGTTTTTGCGCTGGAGCAAAGTCTGGCCATTTCTGAAGGATGCTGTTGTAGATCGCGCTGGCTTCCGCGGTATCCCCTTTTTGCAATCGAATGGCCGCTTTTGCCATTAACGCCGGCACGTAATTCGGCTGCGCACCTAAAGCTTTCGTCACCTCATTCTCCGCGCCAGGGGGAACCGCATCGTCCGAATCCAGAGCGGCCATTCCTAGGAAAAGCTCTGCCTCTCCTCTTTCAGGTGCGGCTGGCGGTCCATTTGCGACGCGTCGCATCCCTTCCTGCGCCTCGTTCGTTTTACCGGTGCTGTAAGCTGCCCAGGCAAAGTCGCGCGTCACTACCAAATCATCGGGCAAACCGCGGCTGCTTTCCTGCAAAAGGCTGTATGCCCACGGAAAATTCCCGGCCTGATACGCAATATGACCCGCAGTCGCGGTGACGTGGGCGTCCGCCGGCGCCAGTTCGCGCGCTCTCTTGGCATACTCCAGCGCCTTGGCATTATTTTTAAGAGGCCCTGCATTCAATTGCGCCAGCGACAGCACCGCTTCCAATAACTTCGGATTGGCCTGGAGCGCCTTCTCGTAGGCCTGAGCCGCTTTATCGGCTGTGCCCGCTTTTGCGTAAGCCGCGCCCAGCCGCATCAAGGTAACGGGATCGTTCGATTTTTCCTTTGCAGATTTTTCCAGATCGAAGATCGACAAATCACCGCCTTGCGAAAGCAGCGCTAGCCGGCTTTTTGCTTCATCCTTGCCAGGAAAATCGCCTGAAGCTGCAACCGCCTTTTCTAAGGCGACGCGGGCCTCATCCAATCGGCCCATCATGTAGTTTGCCATTCCGAGGTGGAATTGAATCTCACCCTTTCCAGGCAACTTAGAGGCACTTTGCTCTAATAGTTCCGCCGCCTCCTGGTACCTGCCTTGACGATACAGTACCCAACCAAGGGTATCTTGGACGCTCGGCTCGGCCGGAGCCAACTCGTGCGCCTTACGGGCAAGTTCACCCGCTCGATCGAGATTGTTGAGCTTCTCGCTGTAGATATAGGCTAGGTTATTCAATGCTGGAATAAAGTTTGGGTTCAAAGCCAGGACCTTTTCGTAATTATCGCGTGCTTTAGCGAAATCCCCCATTCGCTCATAGATTATTCCAGAAGTTAGAAGTGCCGGGGAGTACTGCGGATTCTTCCCTAGAACTGTTTCCAGTTCCTTCAACGCCTCGGGAAGCTTGTTAGCCTCTACATAGATTGCGACGAGAAGATTGTAGGCGGCCGCTAGATTTGGATCGAGCTCAATAGCTTTCCTAAGCGCGGCCTCGGCTGCCGCAGAATTCTTCTCTACTACATAGCTTCTGCCGTGAATGAAATAAGCAGCGGCGGACTTAGGGTCTTTTTGCAGGAGTGCATCCGCCCGTTGATGCACAGCGGAAAATGCCCTGACTTCAAGGTCGAGATCCGCCAATTGATCGATCGCGATCACATTTTGTGGATTAAGCTCCAGCGCCTTTTCGAATGCTTTGCGCGATTCATCGTTCTTCTTCTGTTTCTTCAAAATTACACCCAGAATCAGATAAGATTGTGAATCTTGCGGCGTTTTCTTTATTTGCTCGCGAATTAGAGAAGCGGCCTCTTCCGAACGACCCACTGTCTGATAGGCATCGGCCAGAAGCGTTCTAACTTGCATGACATCCGGCTTGAGCCGCAATGCTGATTCCAGCGGTGCAATGGCAGATTGTGGATCGCCGGCACGAAGACGCAGTTGGACCAGAAGGACAATAGCATCGACGTACTTGGGCGCGATCGTAATCGCTTGCTCCAGTTCGTTTATCGCTTGAGTTGTGTTCTTGCCCTGAAGGTAGGCGAGTGCAAGCTGATACTTAATCAATGGGTTGTTTTCGACTGATTTGTCAGCGCGCTCAAGTAGCTCGGTTCCCTGTTTGAGATCGCCCTTGCCTAACAGGGCTTGCGCCTGGACCACCCGCCCTTCGATGTTATCGGGATCCCGACTAAAAACATTTTGGAGTAGTATTGCCACTTCATCGTACTTCTTTTCCGATTGCGCGAGCCTCGCCTGAAGAAGCCATGCGCCGATGAAATCGCGCGCCTGCTTAGTGAGATCTTGAAGGTAACTTTTTGCTTCTTCTGTGTCACCTGTCTGCATTTTAAATTCGGCATAAGTCAAGCGCTCCCGAGATCGAATCGGACTGAGATCTGCCGCGGCTTTAAGTTCTTGCCCCACTCGCGCGTTGTCTTTCTTGGTTAGCGATACCTGGGCCAGTCCGGTATGCGCCAACGCGCATTTCGGATCGAGGGAAAGAGCGCGATTCAGTGCCGTTTCGGCTTTGGCCATGTCTCCTTTGCGGATCGCGAGCGCTCCGTTAGCCACTTCAAAATAAGGGTTGTCGTGCTGCGGGAATTTCTGCAGCTCCTGTTCTGCCGTCTGGCTTTGCTCCGGAGAGACGGAGGTCTCCGCCAGAATGGCAAGAGCCGGTCCATTGCCGGGAGCTTGCTTCAAAATCTCGGTCGCTTCCTTGAAAACCTCATTAGCCTGGCCTACCCGGAGATAGACCAGGGCAAGCTTGTAACGATTGTCCACATCCTCGGGAGCGAGTTCGCGCGCCTTCAAGAGAAAGGCCACCGCCCGCAGGGGCACGCCTTCGTCGGCCCACATTGCCCCGCAACGAGCGTAGGCAACAGCATTTGCTGAATCAATCCGCAAGACCTTCAGATATTCAATCTTAGCTTGGTCATACTCCCCGGCTTTGAAGTAGCGCTCGGCCCGCGCCAGGTAGCGGGACTTCTGTATCTCAGAAGTGCAGCTACATGCAACCAGCACCAGGACTAGTAATGCGATTAAGCGGAGGATTTGAATTGATGATTTGTACATTTCTTGTTAACTATTTGAGATTACCATCCATCGTTTACTCGCGCGAGATCCCGAGCCTTTCCATTAACTCATATAGGGTCGGCCTGCTTATTCCCAGCTCCGCCGCTGCCGAACTAATTCGGCCAAGGTTTCGCTTCAACGCCCGCTGGACCATTTCCCGCTCCACGTTTTCGCGCGCTTCTTTCAACGTGGTTGAAGAGGAAAAACCTAATCCGGTCGATAGCTCGAGGTCTTTCTCGGTAATTCGTTTGCTATCTGCCATAATGACCGCACGCTTGATCCGATTCTGCAACTCCCGGACATTTCCCGGCCAGGGGTGGCGGTTAATTGCCCGCAAAGCCTCCGGCACAAAGGCGATATTGGCCCTGCCGTTTTGGGCGGCGTACCTTTGCAGAAACTCCTGCGCCAGCAGGACGGCATCGTCCTCGCGTTCCCGCAAAGGCGGCAGACTAATTACCAGCACCGCCAGCCGAAAGTAGAGATCTTCGCGAAACGATCCTTGGTTGATCCCGGCTTTCAGATCGACGTTGGTCGCGGCGATGACCCGGGCATCGCTGGCCAACTCCTGCCGCCCACCTACTCGTTGAAAGCGCTGCTCTTGCAAAAAGCGAAGCAGCTTCACCTGGATGCTGGGGGGCAATTCCCCAATTTCATCGAGGAACAAAGTGCCTCCCTTCGCCGTTTCCACCAATCCTACTCGCTGCATGGTTGCGCCGGTGAACGAACCTTTCTCATGGCCGAATAGTTCGCTCTCAAGCAGGTTCTCGGGAATGGCATTGCAATTAATTGGGATAAATGGTCCGTCCTTGCGAGGGCCGCGCCGATGAATCGCCACGGCGGCCATTTCCTTGCCCGTTCCACTTTCACCCAGTAAAAGCACGGGCGCGGTCGTGGTTGCGACCTTGCGAATAAAGGAAAAAACGCCCTGCATTTGCGGGCTCGTTCCCAGCATGTCTTCAAAGACAGTTACACGCTGACCTTCCTTTGCTTTTCGATATTCACGCTCGAGGTCAGCCAGATAGATGCAACGCTTCAGCAACAGCTTTAGCTCATCCGGATCTACCGGTTTGCATAAAAAATCGTAGGCGCCGGCCGCAACCGCTTCCAGCGCGTTCTTCTTTTCTCCCTGTCCGGAAATAACGATAACCTTTGCCATCTCATCGACGGTTTTTAGTTCGGCCAGCGTAGCGAGACCTTCGTCCGGATCCGCCGGCCGCGGCGGTAATCCAAGGTCGAGCAAAGTAACGGCCGGCTTTTTCTTCTTGAAGCTCTCAACCGCTCCGGCGCGGTCTTCAGCGGAGATAATCTCGTAGTCAGCGCTCAGCGCCCATTTCATCTGTGTGCGAATGGCTTCGTCATCGTCAACAAGAAGTAAAACCGGATTCATTATTTGCCGGAGGTAAGAGGCAGGAGCACCTGGAAGGTCGTCCCCTTCCCTACGTCGCTCTTTACTCGAATGCTACCGTGGTGCGCTTCGATAATCATTTTACTTTGAAACATCCCGATTCCCAATCCTTTCTTTTTTGTCGTCTTAAATGGCCGGAACAAGGAATCGCGCAGGAACGATGGTGTCATTCCGCAACCATCGTCAGAAATGGAAAGTGCAGCCCAACCACCCTGGGAGCCGATCTTAACTTCAATTCGTCCGCGTTCGCCTATCGCCTCGCGTGCGTTCAAAAGCAGGTTGGTGACAACGCTGCGAAGTTGTTCGCGATCGGCCATGAATTTGGGCAAGGGTTCAAATTCTTTGGCAAACTCGATCCCGGGCATTCCATTCACATTTTCAATCGCCTGCTCGACTAGCAGTTTTAAGTCGACTGCGGAAGGCCGAAGCTCAAGCTTGCCTCCAAGCGTCCCCAACCGCTCGATAATCTGGTTGATGCGATTGGTCGTCGCACCGATCGAACGAAGTGTGTCCTGACGAAAGTCCGGGTCATCAAAGTGCACGGGTAAGTTCTGCAACGTCAGTTTAAGCGTGGAAGCGGCATTCTTTAAGTCGTGCACGAAAAAGGCCGAGATGGTTTGAAACGCTTCCAGCTCTTTGCCGAGCATGATTTCTTTGGCGAGACGAAGATTGAGCAGGCTGGAGGCCACTTGATCGCCGATGCACTCCAGCAGCTCGAGTTCTTCCACCGTATAGGGAACGCCATTGACGCGATCTGCCAGAATAATCAGACCAAGGTAACGATCGCCCGCCAATAAGGGGACGCCCATACGATTTCCGCCTTCGCTAAACTGCGTTTTACTGATCTGCCGCAAAGTCTGTCCCCAGTCGTCCTTAATTTTTTCCAAATCGAAAGCCTTTCGCATCTTGGCTAGACCCGGGTCGATGGCGGAAAACTCAATGGCGTCCTCGTTCATCACATCGCGTGCGCGCGAAGTCGAGGCTTCCAGTTTAAGCTTGTTCTTCTCTTCATCGAAAAGCCAAACGCTGACCGAAAGAACATTAAAGGTCTCGGAAATCAGCTTGGCAGATGCTGCGCACAATGTCGGATCGTCAATCGCACTCGAAGTTGATTGGGTGAACTGAGTCCAGACACTCCGAAAATCGTATTGTGGCCGACTGAAATGGCGACTGACGAAACGTTTTGCTCGCTGCCGGATTTTTTCCGAGAGCAGGAACACCGCCAGCAGAGTGATCGCGACCAGAACCAGGAAAGCCTGGAGCTGGAAAGTCGTTGCGCCGCCGTAGCGTGCGACAATTTGCGCGAGGACGCCAATAACGAAAAGGTAACCGCCGACGAGCAAGACCGTGATCGAGGTGTGCAGCACCGCGCGGGAAGGATAAACGTCGATCTCGCGGAAGCCGCTGCGGAAATAACCCACACCTAAAAGCACACAACCCACCAGCAAGCTGATTGCTTCAACTTCGGTTAGCGAATTGTAGTGACCAGAAAAGACCAGCGCCTGGCTCCGCGTATAAATCCTCGCTCCAAAAACCACCGCCAGCCCGAGGACAAGGAACTTGATGCGCCATTGCATTGTTCCGACCGCGGAACGAAACGTCCGCTCGAGATTCATCAGCACCAGAACGGTCCCGACGAGGATCGCTACGTTAACCACTTTGCCGGCAGGACTGAAACTGATCCATAAATCACTCGAATTTGGGCGCACCAAGACTTGAATGAGATCGCCTCGAAACCCGAGCAAGGCTGCGACTGGCAACAGACACGCGATCGCAATTAATATCCGCCAGCGACGAAAAGATTCGCCGGCATTGCCTCGCGAATAAGTCACCGCAAAACCCAGCCAGATCGCGACCAGAAACGCTTTCAGAATCAGCGCCCACTCCTGCCAGAAGGCCAATTTTTCCAGGCCGATTAATGACAAACAAATTCCGGTGAAGATGCTGTCCAGAGCCAGGCCGAGCATGCCCAAGGCGAACCACCAGGCGGCGGCGCTGCGGCGATTCCGCAATACTGCTGCCACGGCCAGAGCAGCGCTCAACACCGCAGCGATAAAAGCCAGGGTCGATTCCGATGTCACAGCGGATGATTTGCGAGATCGCGCAATGAAGTCATTTCCAACGCATCCGATCAAGGAATGCCCGCAATTTTACTCCAAAATATGCGAGCGGTCGAGGGTGATGACGACCTGGCGCTGTTGGACGCGTGGCAAGGGATTCGAGCAATAGGCTTCCAGTCGCCGTGGGTTTCGTGCTGCTTGGAAATCGCCGCTCCCCATTGAGTCTGCGATCCCCTGCAAACAAAAAGGCGCAGAGCATCACGCTCTGCGCCCTTATAATGAGAACTAACTTAACCTAATGCAATTAGTGACGTCCGAATTTGGCGCGCAGACCAGCCAAGCCTGTCAAGGCCAAGCCGAGTAAGGCGGCCGTGGTTCCACCATCCGGGGTTGTTACTGGTGTACCATTGAAGACGAAAACATGGCTCAGGCCGTACTTCTTACCGTTACCGAATTCTGGCAACGTGATAACGCCACTCAGACCGGCACCATACCAAACCTCACTGCCGTAATTCGGGCCATCGTACTTGCCTAGAATGTACAGATAACTATTCGAACCGAGGTCGATTGTCGCCGAGTTAGCACCCCCCGCGGCGGGAGTGAAACTGAGTTCAGCCACGAAACTGGCGGCGGGATAGACACCGCCGAGAGGATCATTCGCCGTCCGTGTGTATTTATTCGCTCCGATAGTTGTCGGCCCGCTCGGAGACGGCTGAGCCAGGAGGATATCAATATAAGTTTCGCTATTGGCTGGATTAGCGGGATGGTTTGGGCTGATGAGCCCGAGGTCGCGGGAATCGCCGATGGTGAGGGTTGTAGCGTAAGCAGTGCTACC
>Ga0209474_10006253_pt1 | contig 10036 bp, 7 predicted proteins | sample GraSoiAngelo_145_FD_185902 | JGI IMG/M metagenome (GOLD analysis project Ga0209474, IMG submission 185902) | Grasslands soil microbial communities from the Angelo Coastal Reserve, California, USA - 14_1009_05_20cm (SPAdes) (version 2) | ecosystem: Environmental > Terrestrial > Soil > Grasslands ... | reverse complement strand
TGACCATGCGCTCAACCGGTTCGCGCGGCCCTTCCAGCGCGGCGATGCCCGCCCACTGGGTCGCCGCGTTGACGCAGGAATGGCAGTTGATCGCCAGCCGCTCGGCCGCGGCGAACAGCGCCTTTGGCCAGACGCCGTACCCCATGCGCCAGCCGGTCATCGCATAGGTCTTGCTCCAGCCGTCGAGCAGGATCACCTGGTCGCGGATCGACGGGTAGCTGAGCAGGCTGACATGCTCGGCACCATCGTACAGGATCTCGCCATAGATCTCGTCGCTCATGACCGCGACGTGCGGGTTCTTTTCGAGGCCGGCAACGAGCCGGTCGAGCTCGGCCCGCGGCACGACGCCGCCGGTCGGATTGGCCGGGCTGTTGATGATCAGCAGCCGGGTCTTCGGCGTGATCTTTTCGAGCACCTCGTCGGCGCTGAACGAGAACCCGGCGCTTTCGTGAAGCGGCACGGGGACGGGGGTCGCGCCGGAAAACCGGATCACGCTCTCGTAGATCGGGAAGCCAGGGTTCGGGTACAGGATCTCAACCCCGGGCTCGCCGAACATCATGATCGCGAAGAACATCGTGACCTTGCCGCCCGGTACGACGAGAACCTGATCTGGCGACACCTCGATCTTGTGGCGGCGCCATAGGTCTGCGGCTACCGCGGCGCGCAATGGCGGGACGCCGTTCGCCGGCGTGTAGCCGTGATGACCGTCGGCCAAGGCCTTGCGGCCGGCCTCAACGATATGCGGTGGGGTCGGAAAATCGGGCTGACCGATGCCGAGATTGATGATCGACCGGCCCTGCGCCGCCAGCGCATTGGCCCGCGCCAGCACCTCGAAGGCGGTTTCGGTGCCGAGCACCCCCATCCGGCCGGCCATCTGCAACATGCGTGTTCTCCCTACAGCCGTTCGCTTCCGCGTAATTTAGCGCCCTCACCGCGGCGTGGCGATGAAGAACAGGCGCGGGTAGGGCAGCAGCACCTTGCCGTCGGTTTGCACCGGAAAGACTTCGGCGAGCAGCGCGGCATAGCGGTCGAGGAACAGAGACTGCTCGCGCTCGTCCAGCCGTGCCAGAAACGGCCGCAGCCCGGTGCCGTGCAGCCAGGCGATGATCGCGTCGATGCCGTCCATGACCTGGATGTAATTGGTCTCCCACAGAACGATCCGGCGGCTCTTCGGCGCGAGGCAGTCGTAATAGAATTCGGGCGGCTTGACCGGCGATGGGTCGCGGGCCCCGGCGAGGCGATCGCGCCAGGGCCCTTCGGCCGCGACTTGGCGCATCAGCGCATGCGTCGCAAAATCGTGGTTGCGCGGCATCTGCACCGCGAGGACGCCATCCGCTGCAACCGCATCGAAGAGCCGTGGCACCAAGCCTTCGTGATCACCGACCCATTGCAGTGCCGCGTTCGAGAAGACGAGGTCATAGGGTTCGGCCGGCGCCCATTTAGCGATGTCGCCGCCGATGAGCTCGATACCGGGATAGTCGCGGCGGGCCGCGTCCAGCATATCGGCCGAAGAGTCGAGCCCTGTGATCGTCGCTTCGGGCCAGCGCTCACGCAGCAGCCCGGTGCTGTTGCCGGGGCCGCAGCCGAGATCAACGATCCGCCGTGGCGCCGCGAGATCGATCCGCGCCAACAGATCGAGTGCCGGCCGCGTGCGCTCGTCGGCAAACCGCAGATATTGTCCGGCGTCCCAGCCGTGCATCCTCGCGCCTCGTCTCAAGCCTATCGCGTAGAGCGTGGCGGTCTAGTTCTCGCCGGAGAATGCCGATGGCGGTGCCGACGGTCGAGGCGTTTCGTGCCTGGCACGATTTCTACGTTTTGCTCGGAACCGGCGCCGCGACATTGATCGGCGCGATGTTTGTCGTCGTGTCGATCGGCAGCAGTTTTCTGATCAAAAAAAGCGAACCCCAGATCCGCGCCTTCATGACGCCCACCTCATTCATTTGGCGACGGTTACTACTCGGCAGCGTGCTCGCGATGGTGCCGGCGCCGGACGGCCCGCCTGTCAGCGTCGGTTTCGCGCTCACCGGCATCGCCGGCCTGCTCTATTCGGGTCGCATTGGGCTCGATATCGCGGGCCGGGCCGATCTCTTCGTCGACCGGATCTGGTACGGGGTCATTCCGATGGTCGGTTACGCGATGATTCTGGCCGCCGCTGTGCTGCTCGTCTTGGAAAAGCCAGGCGCGTTCGAGACGCTCGCGCTCCGCTTGGTGCTGCTGCTGATCGCCAGCATCCGCAACTCATGGGACATGATCGTGTTTTTCGCGCAGCGGACCGGAGGACCGAGCTAGCCGGTGTTACCCGGCGCGTAAATACTGCACCGCCTCGTCGCGGCGGAAGAGATACAATAACAGGCGCAGTGCCTCGCCGCGCGGGCTCGACAGATCGGGATCGCGATCGAGGATCAGCCGGGCATCGTCATGCGCGACGGCAACCAGCTCCTCGTGCTGGGCAAGATCTGCCAGGCGCAATACCGGTAATCCGCTCTGCCTTGTGCCGAGCACCTCGCCGGCGCCGCGCAGCCGAAGATCTTCCTCGGCGATGCGGAAGCCGTCCTCGGTTTCGCGCAGGATCGCGAGGCGCTGCCGCGCCACCTCGCCGAGCGGCGCCTGGTACAACAGGATGCAGGTCGAGGGCTGATCGCCGCGGCCGATCCGGCCGCGCAGCTGGTGCAGCTGCGCGAGTCCGAACCGTTCCGCATGTTCCACCACCATGATCGTCGCGGCCGGCACGTCGATCCCGACCTCGATGACGGTCGTGGCGACCAGGAGATCCGCGCTGCCCTTGGAGAAATCAGCCATCGCGCGGTCTTTCCCCGCGCTCTTCATGCGTCCATGCACCAGCCCGACGCGGCCGGGCAAGAGCTCCGCGAGCGCGCGGTAGCGCTCTTCGGCGGCTGCTACGTCGGAGTCTTCGGATTCTTCGACAACCGGGCAGATCCAGAACACCTTGGCGCCGCGCTTGAGGGCCCGTGCGATCGCGCCGCTGACCTCCTCGAAGCGATCGAGCGGCACGGTGCGGGTATCGACCGGCTGGCGGCCGGGCGGCTTTTCGGTCAGGCGCGAGACATCGAGATCGCCATAGGCGGTCATCATCAGGGTGCGCGGGATCGGCGTCGCGCTCATCAACAGCGTGTCGGCGTCATGGCCTTTTTCGGTCAGCGCTAGGCGCTGCTCGACACCGAAACGGTGCTGCTCATCGATCACCGCGAGCGCGAGATCGCGGAATTCCACATCGGGCTGCAGCAACGCATGCGTGCCGACGACGATCGGAGTCAGCCCCGAGCCAAGGCTGGCCAGCATCGAATCGCGGGTGCGGCCCTTCTCGCGGCCGGTCAGCAAGCCGATTTCAACCCCGGCCGGCGCGGCGAGGCGCTGCAATACCGCATGATGCTGGCGCGCCAAGACCTCGGTCGGCGCCATCAATGCCGTCTGCGCGCCGCTCTCGACCGCCTGCAGCATCGCGAGCAGCGCGACGACGGTCTTGCCGCTGCCGACATCGCCCTGCAACAGCCGCATCATGCGCTGCGGCGCCTTCATGTCGCCGCTGATCTCGGCCAGCGCCTGACGCTGGCTGCCGGTCAGGGCGAAGCCGAAATTCGCCTCGGCGCGCGCCCGAAATTTGCCGGTGCCGGCAAGCACCCGGCCCGGACGGCGGCGCCGCCGCGCTCGCACCAGCGCGACGGCAAGCTGGCTCGCCAGGATCTCGTCGTAAGCGAGCCGCTCGCGGGCCGGTGTCGTCGGTGCGAGATCGGACTCGCTCTGCGGCCCATGCACAGCGGTGAGCGCCTCAGGCCAGCCGGGCCAATGGCGGCGGTTGCGTAATGCCGGATCGAGCCATTCCGGCAGTTCCGGCACGCGCTCCAACGCTGCGGCGACCGCCTTTGTCACCACGCGCGGAGACAGCCCGGCGGTCAGCGGGTAGACCGGCTCGATCGCCTTGATCTGCTCGGCCTGGTCCGGCGCGACCACATAATCGGGGTGCGCCATCTGCGGCCGGCCGTTGTAGTAATCGACGGCGCCGCTGACGATGCGCTCGGCGCCGATCGGCAACAGCCGCTGCAGATGGTCGCCTTTGACATTGAAATAGATGAGACTCAGCGTGCCGGTGCCGTCGGTACAGTGCACCCGGTAAGGCCGGCGGCCGAAGCCGGGCTCGTGCCGTTCGACCCGGACTTTCAACGTGACGATCGGGCTCGGCCAGTCGCGCGGATTGAGCTGACTGAGCGGCGGCGCGGCGCGGCGATCGACCAGCCCGACCGGCAAATGCCACAGCAGATCGATGACGAGCGGCCCGGCGGCGCGCTCGATCAGCTTACCGAGCTGCGGTCCGATGCCGGATAGCGACGTTACCGGCGCAAACAGCCTATCGAGACGAGTGGAACGCATAGCGCGCAGATAATCGCGGAGGATGGCTGACGAGGCCAAGCGGGATCGCTATATCGGGCAGGTCATGTCCTCCCCCGATCCGGACATTCGCCGGAAGCGGCTGTTGTTCCGCGCTTGGCACCGCGGCACGCGCGAAGCCGATCTGATCCTCGGCTCGTTTGCCGACGCGCATCTGTCTGAGTTCGGCGCAGCGCAGCTCGACCGATTCGAGGCATTGCTCGAATGCCCGGACGCCGAGCTGTTCGACTGGGTCAACGCACGTGCCCTGCCGCCGCCCGAATACGATCACGACGTGACCCGATTGCTGCTGAACTTCCGCTACCGCCCGCGCCCGACGTGACCGCAATTACCGAACTCGCCCGCTCGCTCGCCGAGCAGCCCCGTGCCGTGACGCTGTTCGGCGCTCCCGAGGGGCATGACGCGGCGACGGTCGGCCGCCTCGCCGGCGAAAGCGGCGGTGAGGCGTGGCTGCATGTCTGCCGCGACGATGGCCGCATGGCGCGGTTCGCCGCGGCGCTCGCGTTCTTTGACCCCGGGCTCAATGTGCTGACCTTCCCGGCCTGGGATTGTCTGCCCTATGACCGGGTGTCGCCGAATGGCGAGATCACCAGCCGCCGCATCGATACGCTGACGCGGCTCGCGAGCGGCGCCGAACAGAAGCCGCTGGTCGTGCTGACCACAGTCAACGCGCTGGTCCAGCGGGTGCCGCCGCGGCATCTGTTCGACGGAAGGGTGCTGGCCCTCGGACCCGGCGGGCGCATCCCGCTCGACCGGCTGCAAAGCTTTTTCCGCAATAACGGCTATATGCGGACCGATACGGTGCGCGAGCCGGGCGAGTTCGCGGTACGCGGCGGCATCGTCGATCTGTACCCGGCCGGCGCGGTGCAGCCGATCCGCCTCGATTTCTTCGGCGATACGCTCGAAAGTCTGCGCAGCTTCGACCCGCTGACACAGCGCTCGACCGGCACACTCGACAAATTCGTGCTGCGCCCGGTCAGCGAGGTGCTGCTCGACGACGCGGCAATCCAGCGCTTCCGCTCGCGCTATCGCGAGCAGTTCGGGGCGATCGGGAGCGACGATGCGCTCTATGAATCGGTCAGCGCCGGCCGGCGCCACGGCGGCATGGAGCACTGGCTGCCGCTCTATTACGAGACACTCGAGACGCTGTTCGATTACCTCCCGAAAGCCTCGGTCTCGCTCGATTACCAGGCCGACGAAGCGCGCGGCCATCGGCTCGACTCGATCGCCGATTTCTATGCCGCGCGGCAGAGCCTCGCCGCGACACCACGGAGCACCGCGCCGCTCTACCGCCCGGTGCGGCCGGAGCAATTGTTTCTCGACGAAGCGGAATGGCAGCAGCGGCTGCACGGCCGCGCCATCGTCCAGCTCTCGCCGTTTGCCGCGGCCGAGACCGCACCCGATTCATTCGATGCCGGGGCGCGGCCGGCGAAGAATTTCGCCGCCGAGCGCGCCAATTCCAATCTCAACCTGTTCGACGCGGTGCGCGATTACCTCGACGGCGAACGCAAATCCGGCCGTCACGCCGCGATTGCCGCCTATACCGAGGGTTCAGCCGACCGGCTCGGCACTGTGCTGCGCGAACATGGTCTTGCCGATCTCCGTCCGGTCGCCAACGGCAAGGCGCTCGCCCGACTGCCGCGCTCGACGGTCGGGCTGGCAATACTGCCGCTCGAGCAGGGCTTCGCGACCGAGACCCTGGTGCTGCTCGGCGAACAGGACATTCTTGGCGATCGGTTGGCGCGGACACCGCGCCGCCGCCGAAGCCTCGACGATTTCATCACCGAGGCGGCAGCGCTCTCGTCCGGCGATCTCGTCGTGCACTCCGAACACGGCATCGGACGTTATGAGGGGCTGGAAACGATCGATGTCGCCGGCGCGCCGCATGATTGTCTGAAGGTGCTCTATGCCGGCGATGACCGGCTGTTCGTGCCGGTCGAGAACATCGAGGTGTTGTCGCGTTACGGCTCGGAAGATGCCGGCGCACAGCTCGATCGGCTCGGCGGGGTTGCCTGGCAGTCGCGTAAGGCGCGCGTCAAACAACGCATCCGCCAGATCGCAGGCGAATTGATCCGGGTCGCGGCGGAGCGGCAATTGCGCCCCGGCGAAACCCTGACCCCGCCAGAAGGCCTCTACGCCGAATTCGAGGCGCGTTTCCCCTATCCAGAGACCGAGGACCAGCTGCGCGCGATCGAGGAGACGCTCGGCGATATGGCGTCGGGCAAGCCGATGGACCGGCTGATCTGCGGCGATGTCGGGTTTGGCAAAACTGAGGTGGCGTTGCGCGCCGCGTTCATCACCGCGTTCGCCGGCGGGCAGGTCGCGGTCATCGTGCCGACCACGCTCCTGGCGCGACAGCATTTCCGCAGCTTCAGCGAGCGCTTCGCCGGTTTGCCGGTGCGCATTGCGCAACTGTCGCGTCTGGTCAGCGCCAAGGACGCGAAGCAGACCAAGGCCGAGCTGGCCGAAGGCAAGATCGACATTATCGTCGGCACGCATGCGCTGCTCGCCAGGGATGTTCGTTTCCAGCATCTCGGCCTGGTCGTGGTCGACGAGGAGCAGCATTTCGGCGTCGCGCAAAAGGAACGGCTGAAACAGTTGAAGGCCGATGTCCATGTCTTGACGCTGACCGCGACGCCGATCCCGCGCACGTTGCAGCTGGCGCTCTCCGGGGTACGCGAGATGAGCATCATCGCAACCCCGCCGGTCGACCGGCTGGCGGTGCGCACCTTTGTGATGCCGTTCGACCCCGTGGTGATCCGCGAGGCAATCCTGCGCGAGCGCGACCGCGGCGGGCAGATCTTTTATGTCGCGCCGCGCATCTCCGATCTCGACGAGGTGCGCGAGGAATTGCGAAAGATCGTGCCGGAGATCCGCGTCGGTGTCGCGCATGGCCGCATGCCGGCGGCCGAGCTCGAAAACGTGATGAATGCGTTCGACGAGCGCGCCTTCGATGTGCTGCTGTCGACCAACATCATCGAGTCGGGGCTCGACATCCCGTCGGCCAATACGCTGATCATGCATCGCGCCGACATGTTCGGATTGGCGCAGCTCTACCAGCTGCGCGGCCGCATCGGGCGCAGCAAATTGCGCGCCTACGCGTATTTAACGCTGCCCGAGAAGAAGAAGCTGGCGCCGACCGCGCAGCGCCGTCTCGACGTGATGCAGACATTGGATACGCTCGGCGCCGGGTTCCAGCTCGCGAGCCACGATCTCGACATCCGCGGCGCCGGCAATCTGCTAGGCGACGAGCAGTCCGGCCATATCCGCGAGGTCGGGATCGAATTGTACCAGCACATGCTGGAAGAGGCGGTCGCGGCGGCCCGCAGCGAGGGCGGCGATCAGATGGCACCCGAGGAATGGACGCCGCAGATCACGATCGGCACGCCGGTGCTGATCCCGGAAGCCTATGTCGCCGATCTGGGGGTGCGGCTCGGCCTCTACCGACGCATCGCGCTATTATCGAGTCGGCGCGACAGCGATGCCTTCGCCGCCGAGCTGATCGACCGCTTCGGCCCGTTGCCGCCGGAGGTCGACAATCTATTGCAGATCATCGCGATCAAGCGCGACTGCCGCGACGCCGGGGTCGAGCGGGTCGAGGCCGGGCCAAAGGGCGCGGTCATCACATTGCGCGGCAACCGTTTCGCGAACCCGGCGGGGCTCGTCGAACTGATCCAGAAGAACGCCGGAACCTTGCGGCTGCGCCCCGACCAGAGGCTCGTCTATCTGCGCAATTGGGACGACGAAAAGGAACGCCTCGCGGGTGTCGCGCGGCTTATGCAGGCGCTCGTAAAGCTCGCCGGCGTGGGCACACTGGATGCCGCTGCCCCCACCCCAATGCCGAAACCGACACCGGAGCTGGTGAAAACCCGCGCTGCCGGGCGGCGGTAACCGGAGCTGTATGGCGAGCAAGCGGCAACACTTTTTGTTATACGCGACCTCGCCGCCCTTGAACGGCGGCTTCGAGCGCTTGTCGGATAAATCGTTGATAGGGCATACCCGCCTTTGCGGCGGCCGCTTTGACCGAGTCCAGCAAGGCTTTTGGTAGCCGCATGTTGACACGTTCGCTCTTTGGCTGAAATTCGAAGCGCACCATCCGGAATTCGGAAAGGTCGTAGTCGGTAAGGTCAGCCTCCGTCACGAACCTCTCTGCTTCTTCATCGGTTGCGAATTTTGGCAGCGGCTTCTTCATAATGCCGAACCTCCTTTCGGTGCATGTAGCGCGCGCTGATCGGTCGAATAAACGTTTCGCCGTCACGGGTGCGTAATGCGAACACGATCAGAACGTGGCGCCCATCATCCGTGAGACCGATCGCTTTGAAACGTTCTTCCGCGGCGGAATGCCTCGGATCAGGAAGGACCGCGATGGGCCTCTGGAATGCCGCCTCGATCACAGCAATCGAGACGCCGTGCGTCTGACATTTGTCGCGATTGGCGTGATCCCACTCAAATCCCGCGACCAGCACGTCCAAGCTTCCTATTTAGGATGGCACATCCATTTGTCAATACAATTGGACACACGTTCGGGTTTGAGCTGATCGCGCTGCGGGGCGGGACGGCTGAAGCGGGGCGGGTCTTGAGGCTCGCCCGAGCTAAGGCGCGACCTCGTCGTCCTGTCCCGCGGCGGCGGGGGTCAGGATCAGCGCGTCGAGGGCGGCGGCGCCCTGGCCTTTCGGACGGACCAGCAGCGGGTTGACGTCGATGCTGGTGAACTGACCCTTCTGCGCTGCGACAAAGACCGAGAGCCGCGACAACGCCTCGGCGAGCGCGTCGATGTCGCAGGCCGGCTGGCCGCGGGCGCCTTCGAGGATTGCCGCGCCGCGCAGCTCGCGGATCATCCGGTGCGCCTCTTCGACCCCGAATGGCGCGATGCGGAAAGTCACGTCACGCAAGACCTCGACGAAGATGCCGCCGAGCCCGAGCATGACCACCGGCCCGAACACCGGATCGTCCTGCACCCCGAGGATCATCTCCGTGCCGCCCTTGACCATCGGTGAGATCAACACACCGTCGATCTTGGCGCGCGGCGCCCGCGCCTTGATCCGTTCGATCATCCTGTCGTAAGCGGTGCCGGCTTCGGCCGCCGGTACATCAAGCATGACGCCGCCCATCTCGGTCTTATGCGGGATGTCGGGCGAGACGATCTTCAATACGAGCCGTTCGCCGATTTCGACCGCCGCCGCGGCGGCCTGGCCGGCATTCGTGACGAGCCGCTCGTCGAGCACCGGGACGCCAGCCTCGGCGAGAATACGCTTCGCCTCATGCTCGGCGATGCGGCCTTGCGGCAAGGGCGGCAGGTTTTTCGGGACGGGCGGCAGCGGCAAGGGGGGTGTTGCGATCCGCTCGGCGCAGCGCATCGCGCCGGCGACCGCGGCAACCGCGGCCCACGGGTCTTCGAACAGCCCGACCCCGGCTGCCTCGTAGCGGCGCTGCATCTCCGGCGAAGCGATCGCCGACAATGCGAAATACCGGTCGGGGTAGCGTGCCGCCGCCTCGCTGACCGATTTGAACAGCGGCTCGGCCATTTGCGGCGAACTCGCCCAGGTCGTGAAGAACCCGATCATCGCCGGGAAATTCTCCTTGCCGAGCAGCAGCTCGAAGCTCTTGTCGAGGATGGTTGGGTCATTGAGAG
>Ga0209474_10006252_pt1 | contig 10037 bp, 10 predicted proteins | sample GraSoiAngelo_145_FD_185902 | JGI IMG/M metagenome (GOLD analysis project Ga0209474, IMG submission 185902) | Grasslands soil microbial communities from the Angelo Coastal Reserve, California, USA - 14_1009_05_20cm (SPAdes) (version 2) | ecosystem: Environmental > Terrestrial > Soil > Grasslands... | reverse complement strand
GCATCGATGAACGCCATGCTCGAGCCGAGGATGGCGGCGATCAGCACCCAGCGGCGCGCCTCGGGCTTCCCTGCAGAGGGCATGGCCGCGCCTTTTCGGCCGATCGCGGACAGGCGTCAACGCGTGATGGTCACCGCGCAGGTCTGTTGGAGCGATCCCAGCGTGACGGTGATGGTCGCCGTGCCGGCGGACGCCCCGTAGATCTGGATCTGCGAACCGGGGCCTTTGGTGATCGTGGCCACGGAGGTATTGGACGAGGCGGCCTGCGCATCCTGCGTGACGTCCACGCGGGTGCCATCGGTGCGGGTGCCGGTGACCGCGAATGCGGTCGTGGCGCCGACCGGAATGTGGACGTCGGTCTGCGAAAGCGAGATGGCCACGATTCCCGAAGGCGTGGTCCCGCCGTCGGTTCCGGTTCCGCCGGTCGAGCCCGCGCCCGACCGCGAGTCCGACCCACCACATCCGATCGCGAACAGCACAATGACGACGAACGCGACGCGCATGTGTCCACCTCCAGCCCAAGCACGGTGGCCACGCGTCCGTCCGCTCACAAGGACCGGACAGCCGGGCGCTGCGCTCCACGGCCATCGAACAGACGCACATTGGCGGCGTGGCGCTCCGTCGCCAAGTTGTCCGGCATGGACGACAACAAGCTGAACCAGAACGAGGGCGAAGGCAGCAAGTCGGCGGACAAGAAGTACCGCGACCAGGCGACGGACTTCGCGAAGCGCACCGACACCGTGCAGACCGGCCTCGAGGCCGAGCGCGAAGTGGAGCAGCGCAAGGACGAGTTCGAGCAGGCGGAGAAGGCCGGCCGATCGCACAGCAAGGGCGAGCTGCCCAACGACCTGAGCGGCAGCGACTTCGACAAGCGGTAGTCGACCTACAGCTCGTACTGGTAGAGGGTGCACCGCAGCGGGCCGTTCCAGAGCACGCGGCGCGGTCCGCGCGGTCGCACGCCGAAGGCGCTCTCGAAGTCCTCGCTGCCGCTCAACACCGTCGCCCGGTGCCCTTTCAGCCGCCGGAGGGCCATTCCGAGCTGGTGATAGAAGGTCTTCAGCGGCTTGCGGCCGCCGGCCTCGAGCCGCTCCCCATACGGGACGTTCAGCAGAAGGTGCCCGGGCGGGTCGAGCGGTTGGATCTCGCGGACATCCTCGAGCGTCACCCGCACTGGCACCCGCGCCGCGCGCACGTTGGAGCGGGCCGCCTCCACCGCCGCCGGATCGCGGTCTGAGGCGGAGATCGGCGCGGACTCGACCGCTCGCGCTGCCAGGTCCTCGCGCAATCGCGCTAGCAGCCTCGCGTCCTCCGCTGCGGTCCTGGGCCACCGCTCGCAAGCGAGACGCCGGTCCGCGTTCGGTGCCCGCCGCGCGGAGAAGAGCGCCGCCTCGATCGCGAGCGTTCCCGACCCGCACACGGGATCCTTCAAGGGCGTCGTTCCCTCCCATCCGGAATACAGCACCAGCGCCGCGGCGAGCGCCTCGCGCAGAGGCGCCTCGACGCTGCGAACCCGGTAGCCCCGGTTCGACAGCAGATCGCCGGCGAGGTCGAGCGAGACCTTGCACGAGCCTTCGGCAAGATGCGCGACGATGAGGATGTCGGGCCCCGCCGGGTCGACGTCCGGACGGAAGCCCGCCCGCTGCCGCACCACGTCCACCACCGCGTCTTTCAGCTTCTGCTCGACGAAATGGGTATGGGTCAGCCCTTCCGCGCGCCCGCTCGCGGCCACCGCGAGGGTCTGGCCCCGTGCGACGAGCTCCGTCCAGGGCAGCTTCGCAGCTCCTTCGTAGAGCTGGTCCGCATCGGTCGCAGCGAACTCCCCGACGGGCTCCAGGACGCGGAGCGCAGTGCGCAGCTCCAGGCAACCGCGCAGCGCAATCTCCCGTTCGCCGGTAAACCGGACTACGCCGCGTCCGGCGCGGATGCCTTTCGCTCCAATGCCCCGCAGCTCCCGTTCGAGAGCCTCCTCCGCTCCTCGCGGACACGTCGAGTACCAGGACTGGAACACGCCTCCAAGCTACCGCAAGCGCGGACTTATCGACGCTGATCAGTCGGAAGCACCCGACGCTTCGCGGCGACCGCTGCGAGCGCCGCCAGGGTCAGCTTCATCACGGGAAGGTCGCGAAACTCCGACCCGAGGAGCTCGACGACCAGCTGGGGATCTTCGCGGTGGAGCGACTGCAGCGCCAGCGCGATCTCCCCCGGATCCTGCAAGCCCTGTTTCATCAGGCCGGGAGCGGTCAGATCGGTGTAGCGGGCGCGCGCCTGCAGGAGCTCGCCGAGGGCGAGACGCTGCGGGCGGGAGAGGAATCCGAGCGCTTCGCGCGCCACCTCCAGAAAAACCACCGGATGGAGGTCGCGAGTGAGCCGCTCGAACTGCGCGAGCGCCCGGGTGCCGTCGATGGCGTCGTGATCGCCGCGCTCCACCGCTGCCAGCAACCGCACCACGTCGCCGCCCAGCGTCTCGCCCAGCGCATGCTTGATGCTTTCCATTTCCAGTCCTCCACCGCGAAAGCTGCGCTCCTCCGCCGCGCGCGGCGAGGTGCCGGCAAGGCGGGGCTCGCCGGGACGGCGCGCGCAGGCTACGGTTCGGACCCGGATGGCGGTCTTCGAAGCAGTGGCAGTCGCAAAGCGCTACGGCGGCGCCTTGGTCGTCGGACCGATCGATCTGGCGATTCCCGAGGCGACGACGACGGCGCTGATCGGTCCGAGCGGCGCCGGGAAGTCGACATTGCTGCGGATGTTGAACGGACTGATCCGTCCGGACACCGGCGTAGTGCGCTTCCGAGACCGGCCTCTCCCTCCCAACGGCCTGGAGCCGATCCGCCGTCAGATCGGATACGTCGTCCAGGGCGGGGCACTCTTCCCCCACCTGGAGGCCGCCGAGAACGTCTCGCTGGTCGCGCGCTGGCTCCGCTGGGATGCGCAACGCATCGCGGCGCGGATCGAGGATCTCGCGGCCGTGGTGCGCCTTCCCCGCGACGCCTTGCGGCGTCTTCCCCGCCAGCTCTCCGGCGGGCAAGCCCAGCGGGTCAGCCTGATGCGGGCGCTCATGCTCGATCCCGACGTCCTGCTCCTCGACGAGCCTCTCGGCGCGCTGGACCCGATGACGCGGTTCGATCTGCAGCAGGACCTGCGCGACGCCTTCGCGCGGCTGGGAAAAACGGTGGTGATGGTGACGCACGATCTCGCCGAGGCTGCCTTCCTCGCCGGCAATGCCGTCCTCCTCCGGGATGGGCGCATCGTGCAGCAGGGGCCGGTGGAAGAGCTGGCCCGGGCGCCCGCGGACGACTTCGTTGCCCGATTCATCCAGGCGCACAGGCGGTCGCCATGATCGCGCTGGCTCTGGCGGCGGCGCTGCAGGTCGGATCGAAGCAGTTCACCGAGTCGGTGATCCTGGCGGAGATCGCTGTTCAGACCCTGCGAGCCGCGGGTGTCGAGGCGGACCACCGCCGGGAGCTGGGCGGCACGCGCGTGCTCTGGGAAGCGCTGCGCGGGCGCCAGATCGACGTCTATCCTGAGTACACCGGAACGCTCACCGAGGAGCTGCTGCGCGGCGAGCGGGACGTCGCCGCCGCCCTGCCCCGACTCGGGTTGCGCGCGGGGCGCAGCCTGGGATTCGAGGACACTTACGCGATCGGGATGCGACGGCCAGAAGCGGAACGGCGCGGCATCCGGTCGCTGTCGGACCTGGCGCGCCACCGCGAGCTGGAAATCGGGCTGACCAACGAGTTTCTTCGCCGCCGCGACGGCTGGCCGCGCCTGCGCGAGGTGTACGGATTCTCGGACGCGCACGTGCGCGGGATGCAGCACGAGCTCGCCTATCGCGCCTTGCGCTCGGGCGGGATCGCCGCCACCGACCTCTACTCCACGGACGCGGAGATCCAGGCAGGCGATCTCGTCGTGCTCGCGGACGACCGCCACGCCTTCCCCAGGTACGACGCCGTCTTCCTGCATCGGGCCGATCTGCCAGACGCGGCGCTGCAGGCGCTGGCGCGGCTGGAAGGAGCGATCTCCGCCCGCGAGATGGTGGCGATGAACGCGCGGGCCCTCCTGCAACGGGTCCCGGAAGCGCAGGTGGCTTCGGAGTTCCTGCGTGACAAGTTCGGGATCTCTCGCGAGGCGGTCGCGGGAAGCGCGCTGCGCCGCATCGGGCGGCGCACCGTCGAGCATCTGTTCCTCGTGGCAGTCTCGCTGGCGGCCGCCATCGCTTTCGCCGTTCCCCTCGGCGTCTTCGCCTGGCGACGGCACCGACTCGGCCAGGCCATCCTCGCCACGGCGGGGGTGATCCAGACCATCCCTTCCCTCGCGCTGCTGGTGTTCATGATTCCTCTGCTCGGGATCGGGGCCGGGCCCGCCATCGTCGCCCTCTTCCTCTACAGCCTGCTGCCGATCCTCCGCGGGACACATGCAGGGCTGTCGGGCATCGCGCCCGAGCTGCGCGAGTCGGCGGAAGCGCTCGGGCTCCCCGCCCGCGAGGTGCTCCGCCGGATCGAGCTTCCGCTCGCGGCGCCGTCGATGCTGTCGGGCATCAAGACGGCGGCGGTCATCGACGTCGGCACCGCGACGCTGGGCGCGCTGATCGGGGCGGGCGGCTACGGTCAGTCGATCCTCACCGGGATTCGCCTCGCGGATACCGGGCTGATCCTCGAGGGCGCCATCCCGGCGGGGCTGATGGCCCTCGCCGTGCAGGGCTTGTTCGACGTGCTCGAACGAGCCATCGTTCCGCGCGGCTTGCGCGAGCAAGCATGAAGGCGAAGACAACCACCTCTCGCGGTCAGTCCCAAGGCAGCGCGCGGACCACCGCGGCGCTGCGGGACAGCCGGCGCGACCCCGCGCCGGGCTAGCGCCGGACGAACTTGAGATGCGTCACCTTGGGCGCCGTCACCGTCTGCACGAGCTGGAGACCATGCAAGTCGTCGCCGACCCCTTCGAACAGGCGCTCGCCGCTCCCGAGCAGCGTCGGCGCCAGATTGATCTCCATCTCGTCCACGAGGCCCGCGACGAGGTACTGCCGGGCCACCTGGGCGCCTCCGGCAAGCGAGACGTCACGGCCGCGCGCCGCGCGCATTGCGAGATCCAGCGCGGCCTCGATCCCGCCGGTGACGAACGAGAACGTCGTTCCGCCCTCGGCCTCGAGCGGCTCGCGCGCGTGATGGGTGAGCACGAACACGGGGTGATGGAAGGGCGGGTTGTCTCCCCACCATCCCTTCCACGGCTTTTCGCGATCCCACGGGCCGGGATGGCCACCGAACATGTTCCGCCCCATCACCGTGGCGCCGATGTTGGCGAGCGCCTCCTCGACCACGCGCGCGCTCGCGTTGACCTCGCCTCCCTCCAGCCCGTGCATCGCACGCCACACCGCCAGCGGAAAGACCCACTCGTGCAGACGCATGCCCCCGATTCCCAAAGGGTTCTCGACGCTCTGCCGCGGACCCGCCACGAACCCGTCGAGCGACATCGAGATGCGCAAGCGCAGCCTGGCCACGTGTCCTCCCGCGTGCGGAGCACCATGATATCGGATTGATCAGCGGAACGGCGGCCGATTACGATGACTCCGAACAGTCGATGGGCGGCCGTGTGCCGGTTCAAAGGGGAACTTCGTGCTCACGACCCTGTGGTTGTCGCTGGCCGTCGCGGCTCATCCGGCGGAGACGTTCCTCCAGGATCATCCACACGCGAAGAGCATCGCGTCCACGGACGGCGCGCGACTGGTCCACGCGAGCGGGTTTGCGGTCGAAACCGGCGCTCGTACGCCGGAGGAATCGGCCCGCGCCTTCCTGGGAAAATACGGCGCCGCGTTCGGAGTGGGGGAGCGGCAATCGCTGGAAATCATCGGTGCGCACCGGGCCGGAGAGATCGGTCCGGTGCGGTTCAGTCGCCGAATCGACGGGCTTCCGATCTTTGGCGGCGATCTCGTCGTCGGCGTCGACGCGTCCAACCGCGTGTTTCTCGTCAATGCAGCGGGAGTTGCGCCCGCCACCTCGGGGAGACATGCCATCGGCGAGGCGGCCGCGGCGCGCGCCGCGCTGGCCGCCTTCCCCGGCGGCCTCCGGGGAATCGGACCCGCTCGCGTCGAGTCCGGCTGGCATTCGCTGGGAGCGATGACGCGCGCAGTCTACAGGGTGGATTTCGTGGCACGCGAGCCGGCCGGCGACTGGCGCGTGATGGTCGATGGCGAGAGCGGAGCGCCGCTCTTCCGGCTCGATCTGCGCGCCTACGCCAGCGCGGCGGGAAGCGCCTTCGAGGTCTCTCCCGTCGAGACGACCGCAGACCTGTGCCCCGTATCGGGCGGGGGAACGAGGACGCTCTGCGCGGCGGCGGTCAGCGTCACGTTCCCGAACCTGACGACGGGAGCGGATCTCAACGGAACGCAGACGGCCGTCTACAACTGCAACGCGACGAACGATCCCACGTCGCCGGCGGGCATTCCCGGAGCGTGCTCTTCGGTTTCCGCCCTGAACGGCGGCTTCGCCTTTCCGGTCGACACCACGTACACCTCGGCGGGCGACAATTTCGCCGCGGCGATGGCGTATTACCATCTCGACAAGCACGTCAGCTTCTTCAAGAAGCTCGATCCGACGATTCCCGCCGCTTCGGGCAATTCCGGCGGCTCGAGCAAAGCCCTGCGGGGCAGCCTTCCGGCGCTCGTCAATACGTTCGATTCGAACCAGCCGTTCGAAAATGCCTTCTTCTCTCCGAATCTCGACGCGATGGTCTTCGGGCAGGGTTCGCACGCCGATTACGCCTACGACGCGACGGTCATGTACCACGAGCTCACCCATGGCGTGGTCTGGGCGTGGGGCGGCTTCAGCCCCGCCTTCGACTCGTCAGGAACGAATTGGGAATCGTTCGCCGTCAACGAAGGAACAGCGGATTCGATGGCGGCCTCGGAGACCGGCCGCAGCTTCGTCGGCAGCTTTCTCGGAGCGGTGAATCCGTCGTCGCTGGGCGGCGGCCGCGATCTCTCCGACGCGAACGCAGCGCGAAGCTGCCAGGGCGACGGCACGCTGGTGTCGCGATTTGGAGTCCCCGGCGTCAACGGGCTCGACGGCGAAGAGCACGACGACGGCGAGATCTGGAATGGATTCTTCTGGGAGGTCTTCGACGGATTGAACAAGGCAGGGATCAAGGGGTGCGGCGGCGCCTGCGACGCCGGAGCGGCGATCCAGTACAAGGCGCTCCAGCTGGCCGCGGGAACGGCTCCCACCTTCAACAGCTATTGGCAGACGTTCAAGTCCGCGGCGGCATCGCTCTTCCCGGCAACGCCGGACGTGGCGACGTTCGTCGAATGCGTCGGCAGACGGCGCAAGCTCGACCACTGCGACCGGACCTTTCCCCTTTATGCCGGGGAAACGAAGGTGCAGCTCGTCCGGGCGCGATTCTCGTCATTCCAATTGGCGCTGCCGACCACCGCGGACGCAACCTTCGACGTCTGTAGCGGGCAAGGCTCATCGACGCGGATCTATGCGCGCGCGGACCAGGCGGTGCAAATCACCGGATTCGACGCAAACGGGAACGCCATGGTCAACGCGGACGGACACGTGGACTTCGCAACGGCGTGCTCCGGCGGGACCGCTTCGATCACCCTGAAGGGCGGCGGGACCTGGTACCTGCTCCTCGACCTGGGGCCGGCCGGACAGGGAGATGCATACCGGTTCGTTGCGCGACCGACGAACGTCGCCGCTCGCCCGGCGGCTGCCTCGCCGCCAACCTGCGCCCTTCCCCGTCTGGTGTCGATCCTCCCCGGGGCGCCGAACGTTCCTCCGCGCGGTCAGGTTCTGTTCTCCGCGTCGGGCGGCAGCGGTGGATACACCTGGTCGCTGGCGACCAACGCGTCGGGCGGGACGATCAGCGCCTTGACCGGGGTCTATTCGGCTGGGCCGACCGGCAACGCCACCGACGTGGTGAAAGCGACGGACAGCGCAGGGAATTCGGCCTCGCAGAACGTCGCCGTCACCGCGGGCATCTCGATCGCGCCTGCCAGCGCCTCCGCCGCGCCCAGCCACGTGGTGAGCTTCACGGCGACGGGCGGCTCCGGGACCGGGTATGCGTGGACGTTCGCGACGAATGCGTCCGGCGGGAACATCAATCTGGAGAGTGGGACGTACATGGCGGGTCCGACCGGCGGCGTCACCGACGTGGTGAAGGTGACCGATTCGCTCGGAAATGTAGCGGTCGCGAGCATTTCGGTTTCGGGCCGCTCGCAATCGGGAGGCGGTGGCGGGGGCGGCTGCACCACGACAGGAACCAGCGACGCGCCGGCCGTGACGTTCGCGCTTGCGCTCCTCCTGGTTGCGCGCCGGCGACGGCGCCGCCCGGGATCGCTCGGAGAGCGATTGTGATCGCGGTGCTGCTCGCCGCCAGCGCGGCGATGTCGGGAGGAGCCAGGGATTTCAAGACGGCGTTCCCAGCGGCCTCCGTCATCGGGTCAGCGGACGGGACCCGGCTCACGCACGCCTCCGGCTTCCAAGCGGAAGGTCGTGCCGACACGCCCGAGGCCGCGGCCCGGGAATTCCTCGCCCGCCACGGCGCGGCTTTCGGGATCGGCCCGCGCCAGCAGGTCGTGGCCCGCGATCACCCGGCGTCCGGCCAGGCCGTCGCCGTCCATTTCGAACGCAGAGTCGGCGGGGCTCCAGTGTTCGACGGCGATGTCGTCGTCGGCGTGAACGCGAAGAACGCGGTGGTGCTGGTGAACACCGCCGACGTTCCCGCCCGCGTCGCGGGGCGGCCACGCATCTCCCGCGACAGCGCCATCCGCGCCGCCAAACGGGCCATCGGCGATCTCGAGGTGTCAGGCGCGCCTCGGGCGGAGCGTGGATGGCGCACTGCCGGCGAAGCGATCCGCCCCGTCTGGCGCGTCGAGTTCACCGCTGCACGGCCGAAGGGCGACTGGCGCACCTTCGTCGATGCGGAGACCGCGCGCGTGCTCCAGCGCGTCGACCTGCGCACGACGGCGTCGCCGGGGCCGGCCGTTCCGGAGCGCGCGCGCCCGGACTTGCAGCGCGAAGATCGCTGACGCGTCTTCTACGAGCCCTCGCGGCGGGCGCGCGCCGCCTTCCATTCACCGCGGCGTTCCGCGCCGAGAAAGGTCCGCACCGCCTCCTCCAGCTCGTCGGGAAGGCAAGGCTTCTTGAGCGCCAGGTCGGCGCCGGCCGCCAGCGCCTCCCTGTGCATGAGGTCGTCACCCGCGGAGACAGTGATGATCGGCGTCGACCGTGCGGCAGGAGAGCTGCGCACCGCTTTGATCACGCCGATCCCGTCGACCTTCGGGAGGCAGAGATCGAGGATGATGAGATCGAAGCGGACACGCAGTGCGTACGCGAGCGCTTCCTCGCCATCCGCCGCGGCGACGACTCTGTGCCCGGCCAGCGAGAGCGTCTCCGAATAGATGTCGCGCGAGTCCTCATTGTCGTCGACGACCAATACTCGCGTGACGGCGACCACCCAGATTATCGTACATGCGTTGCTGGACGTGACCCTACGCAAACACCTCAAGGCGTCGAAAGCGCGACACAAAATCGTACGTAGCCGTTCGTTTTCCGACGGACGGACATCCTGGACTTCACTTGCAGTATGAGAGCCCGCCGCGCGGCGAGCGCTGCCATCAGCGCGTACAGCGCGGCTGGGACCCCTATGTTGGGGCGCGGTCAAAAGAGGTCCCCCGCGGCTGCGCAAGGGAACCCCGTAGTCCGTCACCTGCGCACGGTCGCTTTTCGTGCGATGATGCGTGCTCGCGCAGGGGGCCGGCGGCGCGGCGGGCGAGCGCGGCTCGGCCTCTGGCGACCGGGCTTGCGGCAACGCGAGGTGAGCGGCGTGCAGCACGACTTTCCCAACGCGTTCCTGCCGCCCTTCGTGCGCAGCGCGACGATCCCGTGATCCGGCGGCGCGATCTGGTGAAGCTCGCCGCAATGGCCGCGCTTCCCGCGCCGGCCGCTCGCCGCTCCGGCGGTTACGACGTCGCGGTGATCGGCGCCGGCGTCTTCGGGGCCTGGACCGCCTGGCACTTGCAGCGCGCCGGCCGCCGCGTCCTCATC
>Ga0209474_10006250_pt1 | contig 10040 bp, 10 predicted proteins | sample GraSoiAngelo_145_FD_185902 | JGI IMG/M metagenome (GOLD analysis project Ga0209474, IMG submission 185902) | Grasslands soil microbial communities from the Angelo Coastal Reserve, California, USA - 14_1009_05_20cm (SPAdes) (version 2) | ecosystem: Environmental > Terrestrial > Soil > Grasslands... | reverse complement strand
GACTTCCTCCCTTGCGTCTTGCGCTCCTGAGCATTGTTTTGACGGTGACGGTGTTCACGAAGTACACCGCGTTCGCGGTTCTACCGGCGATGCTGGCAGCAGTGTTGTGGGCCTATCACGTCCGGCTTGTTGTCTCGCGAAAACAACTCTGGGTGTCAATTTTGGCTGTGTTCGCCCTGCCCTTGTCCGTGTTGGGCGGGTACATGGCGGCCAACCTAAAGCATTACCATAGTCCGCTGCCGTGGAACGTCTCGCTCTATGACCCGAGCGTGCATCGGCCGCGTGATCCGGAGCCGATCAGCTTTGTTTCTTTCAAGCCGTGGGAAGATGTCGTCACGCCGATGCTCACCCCCGGTAAACTGCATTCTTTTTGGACGATGCTTTACAGCGGAATGTGGTTTGATACCGAGCCCTATTTCCTTTCCTTCCTCGATGCTAACGGAGACTGGTGGCAACACTACTATTCGTGGTATCGCGGAGAAGGACCGTTTCCCGGGAAAAATCCTTCGCTTTCCCGTGTGACTGTGTTCTCTGCGGCCGGACTTATTTTGCTGGGGCTTGTTCCTCTGGTTCTCGTCTTGATTGGCGGATTTCTCTGCGTGAGCGGCAAATGGAAGACCTTATTCAAGGCAAGTCCGGTGCATCGAGCCAGCCTGAGTCTCTTTCCTGTGTTGCTTGGCTTCAACATAGCGGGAATCATCGCGCTCACTATGCGGCTGCCGGTGTATAACTCCATCAAGCCTTCTTATCTCCTCAACGCGATGCCCGCATTTATGATCTTCATTGCACTGGGCGTAATGCTCTTGGAAAAAGCTAAAATCTTAAAGGGAATGATGCTCGTCGCGTTGGGCACGCTCTTTACCTTAGTTACCGTGCACATGCTGCACATCGTGTTTTCCATTCACACGCTCACCACCCAGGCGAACTAAGGCTGTTTCGCCGAAGAGGAAGACGTTCGGGCGGGAGGCCCCGGGGGGTGACGTCTTCCACTTCCAATCGCCTTCAGGGATGCGGGGATTCGGTGTCTGTGGTTGCGGCTTTCACCGTGTTCCCGCTCGCTCGCACCGCTTCCTCGATCTTCTTTTCCGCCGTGTTGAGCGGATCGTAAGTCACATACATCGCCCCGTTCTCGATCTTGACCTCGCGGACTCCGGGCAAAGCTGTCACGGCGTCGCTCATTTCCTTTTCGTTAGCGGCGACGCCAATTCCCTCGATCTCGATCCGAGCGACCATTACTTCATCCAACGCAGAGCTTTCCTGATCCTTTTTCTCGTTCATAGATTCATAAATCGAATCGGCTCCCAACCTGCAGATTCAGGTATCGGAAGTCAAAGAGGATAGAGGTCCAGCCTTCGCCAAGGCTACGGCTTGGCAGGCAGAGGGCAGAACGTAGAAGATCAGCCTTCGCTCGCGGCGCGACGAGAAGCTACTCCGAAGAGACTTGCGAGCAGGCGGCCAGGCAAGCGGAAGGTAGAGGCGAGTTCGTAGAAATTTGGAGGGAAGAGAAAATTCGCCAGATTTGGGTTGTAAGCCGGATCCGGCGATCTAAAAGATCGACATCATGAAAGAATTTGAAGGAAAGGTCGCGCTGGTAACTGGCGGAGGTTCCGGAATCGGCCGCGCCACGGCGCTCGCGTTTGCGCGCGAAGGCGCCCAGGTCGTCATCGGCAATCGCAATGTTCAGCGCGGCGAGGAAACTGTCTCGATGATCCGTGATGCCGGTGGGACAGCCAGCTTCAAACGAACAAATGTCTTGGTCGCGGCCGAGATTGAGGCGCTGGCCAATCATGCGGTGAAGACATATGGCCGGCTCGATTTGGCCTTCAACAACGCTGGTGTCGAAGGCGAGGTCGCGCCGCTGGTGGAGCAGACCGAAGCTAACTATGACGCGATCATGGACGTCAATGTCAAAGGCGTGTGGCTCTCCATGAAGTACGAGATCCCGCGGATGCTAGAGCACGGCGGCGGCGCGATCGTGAATTGCTCCTCGGTCGCGGGGGTGGTCGGGTTCCCGAACGTGGCGATTTACATTGCGTCGAAGCACGCCGTCATCGGACTGACGAAAACTGCTGCTCTCGAGTATTCCGCGCAGGGGATCCGCATCAACGCCGTCAACCCCGCCGTGATCGATACGGAGATGGTCGACCGGTTCGTCGTAGGCTTGAATATGAAAAAGGATGATCTTTCCGCCTTGCATCCCATCGGGCGTATCGGTCGGGCCGAGGAAGTGGCCGAGGCCGTCCTGTGGCTGTGTTCCGGAAGAGCGTCTTTTGTGACAGGGCACAGTCTGATCGTCGACGGCGGATTCACCGCGCGCTGACGGGGCGGGGAGTCTCCTTCAAAGAGCTGGTTTAGAGGAAATGGGGACTCAGCATAGTTTGCGCGGGTAAATTGATCTCTGGACAACTACCTGCGATTATTGGAGCTCACGATGCCGTCTGAGATCAAAAAGGAAGTAACGCTGGAGATCGTTCACGTTCTTTTTCTCGACATCGTTGGATATTCCAAACGCCTCACCGATGAGCAGCAGTCGCTGATTGATCAGCTCAATCAGGTAGTTCGCAGCTCCGCCGTGTTCCAGAAGGCGGAGGGGGCCGATCGATTAATCAAGATCCCAACCGGGGATGGCATGGCCCTGATTTTCTACAATAGCCCGGAGCAGCCGGTCGAGTGTGCACTGGAAATCAGCCGGGAGTTGAAGCGGTTTCCGGAGATGCTCGTGCGCATGGGGGTACACAGCGGTCCGGTGAGTGCAGTCACGGACCTCAATGATCGCACTAACGCTGCGGGAATCGGCATTAACGTCGCGCAGCGGGTCATGGATTGTGGCGACAGCGGACACATCCTGCTTTCGAAGCGAGTCGCTGAAGATCTTCAGCAGAACGGGCGATGGCGGCCATCTTTGCACGATCTTGGCGAGGTGGAAGTGAAGCACGGCGAGCGGGTCCACGTGTTCAATTTCTACACCGACGACGCGGGCAATCCAGAACCGCCGAAGAAAGTGCCACAGGCAAAGTCGATTCACCGGGCGGCAACAGCGCGCTCTCCCGACAGAATTGAGGCGAAACGAGCACGGTTCTCGATCTGCGTCTTGCCGTTTGCCAACATGAGTGGCGAAGGTGAACAAGAGTATTTCAGCGATGGGATCACGGAAGACATTATTACTGATCTGAGCAAGGTTTCGGCGCTAGATATCATTTCGCGAAACACGGCGTTCACTTTCAAAAACAAACCGGTCGATGTGCGGCAGGTCGCCGCGCAACTCCGCGTCAGTCATGTGCTGGAAGGAAGCGTCCGCAAAGCCGCGGGTCGCGTGCGTATCACCGCGCAGTTAATCGATGGTTCGAATGACAGCCATGTCTGGGCCGAACGTTACGACCGGGATCTGAATGACATTTTCGCGCTACAGGATGAGATCTCGCGCGCGATCGTCGATGCGCTCAAGATCAAACTTTTGCCCGAAGAGAAGAAGGCGATCGAGCGGCGTGGGACCGAGAATGTCGATGCCTACAATTTGTATCTGATGGCGCGCGAGAGTTACGCCACCGGTTTCGAGGGCGATGGTCGGCGAAATGAAACGATCATCCGTTTGTGCCGTCGCGCGGTGGAAATCGACCCTAATTATGCCGAGGCGTGGGCGCTTATCGCCATGGCGGAAATGCTTTTGCGTTCAACGTCGGGCCGAGGCGTAGACGGGGGCCTGGCAGCGGCTGAACGAGCCTTGGAGCTAAACGTGGATTTGGCCGAAGCCCACGCAGTCAAAGCCAGGATATTGTCGGAAGAAAAACGCCACGACGAAGCATCTCGCGAAATCGAGACCGCTCTTCGGCTCGATCCCCAATCCCATCAGGTCAACAAATGTGCTGCGCTTCTGAGATTTCGGCAGCAACGCCTCGAAGATTCCATTCCCTACTTTGAAAAGGCGGTGGCGTTGGAGGGAGGGGACTTCGGATCGTCTGGTATGTTGATTACCTGTTACACCGCGCTCGGAAATCGTGAGGCGGCTCGACGAGCGGCCGAAATTACGCTGGCCCGTGCGGAGAAAGTTTTGGCGCGCGATTCTAGCAACGGCTCGGCCATGGGCCACGGCAGCGATGCCCTGGCCGTGTTGGGTCAGGGCGAGCGGGCAAAAGATTGGATGGCTCGCGCCCTGTTGATCGATCCCGAAAACATGACGATGCGTTACAATTTCGTGTGCGCGCTGGCCAATCATTTGGACGATAAGGAGGCGGCCCTGGGCATGCTAGGCCCGTCGTTCGAAAAGATGGGCGCGGGTCTTATCAATCACGCCAAGATCGATCCTGACATGGATCCCCTTCGCGAGGACCCCCGCTTCAAAGCAATGCTCGCCGCCGCCGAGAAGCGCGTGGAACTAACGAGCTAAAGACACGCGAACAGGTCGGGAGGCGGAGCAGGGAGCAAGGGGATGTAGGATGGGCGGGAATAAGCGGCATCTGTCACCTACAGACGAAGCCGCCATCATAATTGAGGTTCAGCGAGGGTGAACCCCCCTTTTTGTCATTCCGAGCGCAGTCGAGGAATCTCTAAATTTAAAGCAGAAATAACAAGAGATGTCTCGGTCCGAGCCGGACTGGCATATTCGCTCGACATGACGAGTAGGAGGACGCGCTACAATTTTCAATAGCGCCGCCGCGGGCCGCCGAGTTTCGAACGTCGCGGACATGACACGAGGTGATCGTTGACCATGCCGGTGGCTTGCATCAAGGCGTAGCAGATGGTTGAACCGACGAACTTGAATCGGCGTCGCACTAGATCACGGCTCATGGCGTCGGATTCGGTTGTGCGTGCCGGAACCTGAGACATTTTCCGCCAACGATTTTGCTTCGGTTTGCCGCCGACGAAACTCCATAGATACGTGTCGAAACTGCCGAACTCTTTTCGGACCGTGAGAAACGCGTTCGCATTCTGGATCGTCGCCGCAATCTTCAATCGGTTGCGCACGATCCCGGTGTCGCCGAGCAGCCGTTTCACATCGCGCGCGCCGTAACGCGCGATCTTCTCCGCACGAAAACCGTCGAACGCTTTGCGATAGTTCTCCCGTTTCTTGAGAATCGTCGTCCAGCTGAGCCCGGCTTGCGCGCCCTCGAGGATGAGAAATTCAAACAGCTTTCGATCGTCGTGAACCGGCACGCCCCATTCTTGATCATGATAGCTGATGTTTGGTTCAGTAGTCGCCCAGGGACAACGCGGCATGAGGAAGACGGTGGCGAGCAGAGAGCAAGGAGCAAGGAGCAGGGAGCAGGAACGCCGAACGTCCAACGCCGAAGTCAGTACGCCGCTGCGGCTAAAGTGACCGGCGACCCGGAGGTTTGCGCAATCGCTGGAGCGGCGAAAGGATAAGGCCGATGGAAGAGAGAAAAAGAGCTTTCGCCGGGCGTCTGGCCCGCTGGGCGGCGGAATTGGTTCTCGTTTTTATCGGAGTGTACGCGGCATTCTGGCTGAACAATTATCAGCAGCGTCAGCAGGACGCAGAACGACGCGATCGAATTCTGGCGTCGATTGAGCAAACACTTCGCGAAGGCATCGAGAGCTCAAAAATCAACCGCGTGGAACAACAAGAACCAGCAGCGGCGGAGTTTCGGCGCGCCATAAACGCCGGTGAGATGCCGGCGCTGCGCCCGTTTGTTTTCATCACGGACTACAGTCCAAGCGACTTGGCCACCATGCTACAATCCGGAGGCGTCCAACTGCTCGACCTGCAGACGCTAAGGGCACTGCGCAACGATGAATCAGTCATCCGTTGGGGACTGGCCCGCATGGCGCGCTATCAAAAATTAAGCGACGAACTGATCGTGCCGAATCTCGACCGGGACACTTCGTTCTTTTACGATCCGGCCACCAGGAAATTGCGAAAACAGTTCGAGATATATCCCGAAGCTCTGGAAGCAACTGTGAAACTTGCTAACGATCTTGAACACACCCACAGCGAACTGCTCAAACGCATTCAAGCGGAACGGAAGCACTGAGTCAGAGATCAGAGAAAAAGGCGGGACCGAGCCTGAAGGGCCGTATTATTTTAAGCAATATGAAAGCACCCTATGTTTTATCTTTTCTTTGTGGCGCCGCGGTGATGCTCGGCTTGAGCACGCTCAGTGGATCTAATGCGGAGTCCCCACACCACGTTTACGAACTGCGCCTCTATCATGTGAATGAGGGCAAAATGAATGCTTTAAGAGATCGCTTTGGTAATTACACCGACGCGATCTTCAAGCGGCACAACATGAAAAGTATCGGTTATTGGTCGCCCGAAGATGCGCCGAGTTCTCAGAACCTGTTTATCTACATTCTGGAGCATCCCAGCCGTCAAGAGGCGGAGAAGAATTGGGCCGCTTTCCAAACCGATCCGGAATGGCAGAAGATTAAGGCCGCATCGGAAGCGCACGGGGCGCTGGTGGATCATATCGACCGGTATTTCATGGATCCAACCAGCTTTTCAGCCCTGAATTAGTCCCGTCTAAAAGGCGAAGGGCCTTGCTTTTCTTAATTCCGCCTATCCCGGTTTCAATCTGGTTCGCAAAGTTCTAGCATCCTCCTTGGCCGCGGCGACGTCGGACAAGAGGGCCGGCCAAATATTTACCGGCACAATCCGCGTTTCGTTAGCCGCTCAGCTTGAGCCAGCCAGTCTCATTTGGATTCCGGCGACGGCCATGCCGCCTTCGCCGACGGCGGCGGCGCAGCGTTTGACTGAGCCGGAGCGGACGTCGCCGGCGGCAAAGATTCCGGGGAAGCTGGTTTCGAGCGGAGTGGGTTGATGTTTGTTCGCCTGCCAGGCTGGTGCACCGGCGACGCTCATCCCAGTTTTGACGAATCCTTGAGCATCGCGCTCGATTTCGGGTGGTAACCACTCAGTGCAGGGTCTGGCGCCGATCATGGAAAAAACGGCCGGCGTGCGAACGACCCGGCGTTCGCCGGTCTTGGTATTTTCCAGCTCGATTTGTTCCAGCTTTTTCGTACCGGACATTTTGCGGATCTCGGTTTGGTAGAGAATCTCGATGTTGCCGTGGGCTTCTACCCGACGCGAAAGGTAGTCTGACATCTTCATGCTGTTTCCCCTAACGAGGAGGAGTACTTTGCCCGCGCCCTCGGAAAGGAACATTGCCGCCTGGCCGGCTGAATTACCGCTGCCGGCGACAATCACAGTTTCGTTGCGACAAAGCTGGCCTTCCAAAGCGGTGGCAGCGTAATAAACGCCGACACCTTCGAATTGTTCGCGGCCCTCGGCTTCGAGCCGGCGATAATCAGCCCCAGTTGTAATGAGGACAGTTTTTGCGCGAAGCACCGCCGAGCAACCTTCCGTCTCGAGGCAGGCGCGGTACTCGTCATCAGGGTGGTACTGGAGCGAGAGGGCCTCGGCTGGGGTGGAAAATTTCGCGCCGAATCGGTAGGCCTGAAGCTGAGCGAGCCAGGTCAACTCGCCGCCACCGATACCGGTCGGGAATCCAAAGAAGTTTTCAATGAGTGACGAGGAACCCGCTTGTCCGCCCGGCGCATAACTCTCCACAACGACGGTCTTCAATCCTTCAGATGCGGCGTAGACTGCTGCGGCCAGGCCGGCCGGTCCAGCGCCAACAATGGCCAGGTCGCAGAGAACTTCGGTTTCATTTTCTTCCGCGAGCGACCGCAGCAAGCCGGCTTCCCGGGCGACTTCGCGCAACGACGGCTTGCGCAGCCTTGCCCCAGCCGGGGTGATCAAAACCGGCAAATCGCGGGTCGTAAGGTGAAAACGTTGGCTTAGCGCCTGTCCCTGTTCGCTCTCAAAGTCTACCAGCCGATGCGGGATGCGATTTTTGTCGAGGAAATCATCGAGCTGATGTCCATCACGTGCATCGCGGCTGGCCAGAACACGCATGCCCGCAAATACACGATCGCGGCGGAGCCGCCGCCGCCGCATGATCAAGGCATCGACGATTGTCTTACTCACCGCAGGAATTTCCGCCAGCGCACGCCGGAGTTTGGCCGCCGGAATGTAAAGAATCTCGGCCTCTTCTGATGTGACCCGTGCCGAACCGAGGATCGATGTGCCCTGGAGCATCGATACGTCGCCCGTGAAATCGCGCTCACGCGCGGTAGCGAGGTTATATTCGGTGCCATCGCGTGTCTCGAAGGCATCGATTTCGCCGCGCAAAACAATCGTTAACCCCAAATCGCGCTGCCCGGCTTTAAAAAGCACCTCGCCGCGTTTCACCACGCGGCGTTCGGCCAAAGGCTCAAGAGCGAAAGCTGGTGATCGTTCAACTTCGGAAACGCAATACTTTCGGTATCGCGATAAAACTGTTCGTCCTGTTCTTCGTCGGTCATTTGCGGCCTCTACGCGAAAACCTAAAACGAATCGCGAAAATAAACAAAGCGAGTCCGGGGTGCGAGCCGCACTGGCCCAGACTGGCATCGAGCCGGACTTGCATTAGTGACAAGTGATGAGCAAGTGGAAAGTAGTGATTGAGATCTCCGGTTTGATTGTGATCCCCCAATGAGCTTGGCCAATTGGTTGGCAATGGCAGCTGTGGCACTCGCCCTCCTGGGTGTTCTTCTTTTCCTTGAGGTCATTCGACCATTCCACAATCTATCGATCGATGGGCCGCTTGCGCTGCTTTCCTGGGGAATCGGGGCGGCCCTTTCCCTGGCTACTCTGTGGCTGAGCGGCAGATCGTTTATACTCAGTGCCGCCAGTCTTTCCGTGAACGTGATGCTTTTACTGGCTGCTTTGTTGGTCTTGTGGCTGATCGGTCATAGCAATTTTGCCTGGCATTGACGCAGAAACCGGATGCGACTTGGAGGAATTCAGAAACGGAGATCAAAAGAAGTGGCATTTCAGGTTGGAGCGCGGAGTGAGGAGCGACGAGCTGATAGAAGATGGAAGATTGAAGATCAAAGATGGAGATAAAAAGATCTGGTTCGCAGAGTTCCACCAAAGGACCAGCCGATTGGTTCACCGGCAAAGTTCGCATTGATGCGCTATTCGAGCCACCCGAACCAGCGCGTGTTCGTGGCGCAAGCGTCACGTTCGAGCCGGGTGCGCGCACTGCTTGGCATACGCATCCACTCGGTCAGACGTTGATCGTCACGTCCGGACTTGGGTGGGCGCAGCGTGAGGGCGGTCCGATCGAGGAAATTCGGCCAGGCGATGTGGTTTGGTTTGCGCCCGGTGAGAAGCATTGGCATGGCGCTACCCCAACGACCGCGATGACGCATATCGCCATTCAAGAAGCGCTGAACGGCAAGCCAGTGGACTGGATGGAGCAGGTTTCTGACGAACAGTACCGAGCAAAAGTAAAAAGGCGGAAGTAAGAAGTAAGAAGCGAATACCTCCGGTTAATTTTAACGAGCGCGCGCTTTCAGGTTCGGCTACAGGCGGAGTTAAAGCTTCACTCAAATCCCCATTGTTGTTGCGTGGTGCGACGGCTTTACGCGCTCGGAAGTTTGAAGTGCGGATTTTCGATCAGTCCAAAGACGTTGCCGAAAGGGTCGAGAACGGTGGCAACGCGGATTCCTTCGCCAACATCCTGAACGTTTGTGCGCTCAGCGGCGCCGAGCGAGAGCATACGTTTCAGCGCAGCATCGGCATCGGAGACGCCCCAGTAAACAACGACCCCGCCCGCACCTGCGGACGAGGATGGATCGGGATCGAGACCGAGCTCGTAGCCCTCAACGTTGAAGCCAACGTAGAACGGCTGGTCGAAATATGGCTCGATTCCGAGGATCTTTGAATACCACGCCTTTCCCTTGGCCAGGTCGAGAACGTGATAGATGACCGTGCGAAGACCCAGAAAGTTTGGGATATCAGGCGACGATTTCATCTGGTCTCAGTTTGACCGCTGGAGGACATAAAACACGTATCCGTAGCTGTCTTCTGAAATTTTAAATGTCTCGATTTCCTTAAGCGTCTCGACGGCAAAATCCCTGACGGGAACATCCGAATGATGCACGAGCGATTTCGCGCGGGGCTCCAGAACGTCATAATAGTCTTCCACCCACGCTTCTTTGGGCAGCGTGTAGGTGTTAAATATTTTGTAACCCGCTTC
>Ga0209474_10006249_pt1 | contig 10041 bp, 9 predicted proteins | sample GraSoiAngelo_145_FD_185902 | JGI IMG/M metagenome (GOLD analysis project Ga0209474, IMG submission 185902) | Grasslands soil microbial communities from the Angelo Coastal Reserve, California, USA - 14_1009_05_20cm (SPAdes) (version 2) | ecosystem: Environmental > Terrestrial > Soil > Grasslands ... | reverse complement strand
ACGTGCTCTACACAGCTCCGCTTCGCTGCAGCGGGTACTCGATCACCGGCGCGGGCTGCACCTCGCTCGAGTCCTTCCGCTTGTTGCGGATCCAGCTCATCATCGCGCGCAGGCGCGCGCCCACGTCCTCGATGCGGTGCGCCTTGCCCTCCTCGCGCAGCTTGTCGAAGACGGGATGCCCGGCCTGGTTCTCGAGGATCCACTCGCGCGCGAAGATACCCGTCTGGATGTCGCGCAGGATCTTGCGCATCTCGGCACGCGCCGCCTCGCCCACGATGCGCGGGCCGCGCGTGTAGTCGCCGTACTCGGCGGTGTCGCTGATCGAGTGGCGCATCCACGCCATGCCGCCCTCGTACATCAGGTCGACGATGAGCTTCAGCTCGTGGAGGCACTCGAAGTATGCGCTCTCCTCCTGGTACCCGGCCTCGACCAGCGTATCGAACCCCGCCTGCACGAGCGCGGTCACGCCGCCGCAGAGGACCGCCTGTTCGCCAAAGAGATCCGTCTCGGTCTCCTCCTTGAACGTGGTCTCGAGGACGCCGGCCCGGGTGACGCCCAGCGCGCGCGCGTAGGACAAGCCGAGGTCGTGTGCCTGGCCGCTCGCGTCCTGGTGCACGGCGATCAGAGCGGGCGTGCCCTGCCCTTCTTCGTACAGTCGGCGGACGAGGTGGCCGGGCGCCTTCGGCGCGATGAGGACGACGTCGACGCCGGCTGGCGGACGGATCTGGCCGTAGTGGATGTTGAACCCGTGCGCGAAGAAGAGCGCCTTCCCGCGCGTCAGGTGCGGCTCGATCTCGTTGTCGTAGATCTGCTTCTGCGTCTGATCGGGCGCGAGGATCATGATCAGGTCGGCCTCGCGCGCGGCGTCCGCGACCGAGAGGACGCGGAGACCGGCGGCTTGCGCCTTCACGCGCGAACGGCTCGTGTCGTGCAATCCGACCCGGACGTCGACTCCCGAATCGCGCAAGTTGAGGGCGTGGGCGTGTCCCTGGCTGCCATAGCCGACGATCGCCACGCGGCGGCCGCGCACAGGTTCCAGACTTGCATCTCTATCGTAGTGGATCACTGCCATTGTGCTTGCTCCGGGTTTTGGACTGCTCGTTCACTTGCGGGGGAAGTCACGGCGCCTTGCGCCGCGGAAGAAACCTGGCTGGCGTACTTGGCGAACACGCCGGTCGCGTACCGCGGCAGTGGCGCGCGGAATCCGCGCATGCGCGAGGTGAGCTCGGACGCGGAGAGATCGACGTCCAGGCGGCCAGCGTCGAGGTCAATCGTGATCCGATCGCCGTCGCGGATCGTGGCGAGCGGACCACCGACGGCTGCCTCGGGCGCGACGTGTCCCACCATGAGTCCGCGGGTCGCGCCGCTGAAGCGGCCGTCCGTGACGAGCGCGACGGACTCGCCCAGACCGCGGCCCACCAGGGCCGCCGTGACGCCGAGCATCTCGCGCATGCCGGGGCCGCCGCGGGGTCCCTCGTAGCGGATCACCACCACGTCGCCGGGGGCGATGCGGCCGTCGCGTACTGCCGCGAATGCGTCCTCTTCGCGGTCGAACACGCGCGCGGGACCGGCATGGCGCGGGCGCTCGTGACCGGCGGCCTTCACCACCGCTCCGTCCGGAGCGAGATTGCCCCTCAGGATGTAGAGGCCGCCCGACGGCTTGAGCGGAGCGGAAAGCGGGCGGAGCACTTCCTGACCTGGCGCCTCGGAAGCGTGCTCGGCGTGCTCGCTCCAGGTTTTGCCGTCCACCACGCGCGCCGATCCGTTCAGGAAGCCGCCTTCCAGCAGGCGGCGGCACAAAAGCGGCGTTCCGCCGGCGCGGTGGAAATCGGTGGCCACGAATCGGCCGCCGGGCTTCAGGTCGGCGATGAGCGGAGTGCGCCGGCTGATCGCGTCGAAGTCGGCGAGCGCCAGAGGCACTGCGGCCTCGCGCGCCAAGGCGAGGAGATGCAGCACGGCGTTCGTCGAGCCGCCGGTGGCGGCGACGCCGGCGATGGCATTCTCGAAGGAAGCGCGATTCACCACGTCCAGTGGCCGCCGGTTCTCCCGCAAGAGCTGAACCACTTGCGCACCTGCCGCGCGGCTGGCGGCGCCTTTGCGCGGGTCGTCCGCTGGGATGCTCGCGTACCCGACCGGTGCCAGGCCGAGCAGCTCGATGGCGAGCGCCATCGTGTTCGCCGTGTACTGGCCGCCGCACGCACCGGGTCCCGGGCAAGCCACGTCCTCGAGCTGCTCCAGCGCTCGCAGCGACATCTTTCCGGCCGCGTGCGCCCCGACGGCCTCGAAGACGTCCTGAATCGTCACGTCCCGCTCTTCGAACCTGCCTGGCGCGATCGACCCGCCGTACAGCAGCAGCGCAGGCAGATTGAGGCGCAGCAGCGCCATCGCACCGCCCGGGATCGTCTTGTCGCAGCCGACTAGGGCGACGACGGCATCGAACATGTGCGAGCGACACACCAGCTCGATCGAGTCCGCGATGACTTCGCGGCTGACGAGCGACCCTTTCATTCCTTCGGTGCCCATCACGACGCCGTCGCTTACCGAGATGGTGTTGAACTCCATCGGCGTCGCGCCGGCCGCGCGGATGCCCTCCTTCACGCGCTGCGCGAGGCTGCGCAGGTGGAAGTTGCAGGGCATCGTTTCGGTCCAGGTGTGCGCGACGGCGACGAGCGGTCGCGCCAGGTCCTCGGACGTGAACCCGATCGCCTTGAGCATCGCGCGCGCCGGGGCGCGATCGGGGCCCTCGGTGAGCTTGCGGCTGACGTGTCGCTCGTCGTGTGGCATGACTTTCAAGTCTCCCGCAGAGCAGCGAGTACCGCGTCTCCCACCTCGGCGGTCGTCGCGGCGCGTTTTTCCGGAGGAACCAGATCGCTGGTCAGCACTCCGCGATCGATGGCGGCGCTGACGGCCAGCTCGACTGCGCGCGCCTCCGCCTCCAGACCGAGCGAATGGCGCAGCAGGAGCGCCACGCTCAGGATCGTTCCGTACGGATTAGCCACGCCGCGGCCCGCGATGTCCGGCGCCGAGCCGTGAATCGGCTCGTAGAGGCCGCGCTTCGCATCTCCGAGCGATGCGGACGGCAACAATCCGATGGACCCGGTGAGCACGGACGCCTCGTCCGTCAGCACGTCGCCGAACAGGTTCTCCGTCACGACTACGTCGAATCGCGACGGCCGCTGCACGAGCAGCATCGCGCACGAGTCCACCAGCACGTGCTCGAGCTGCACGTCGGGGAACTCGTCGCGCACGACCTGCGTCGCGACCTCGCGCCACAACCGCGACGTTTCCAGGACGTTCGCCTTGTCCACCGACGTGAGCCGCCGGCGCCGCTGCCGCGCCAGGCGGGCGGCGACGCGCACCACCCTGCGCACTTCCTCCGCCGAGTAGACGCACAGATCGGATGCACAATCGCCTTGGCGCCGCTTCTCGCCGAAATACAGCCCGCCGGTGAGCTCGCGAACGACGACCAGGTCCACGTCGCGCAGGACCTCCGGCTTCACGACGGACGAGTCGATCAACCGGGGGTGCAAGCTCACCGGCCGCACGTTCGCGTACAGCTGCAGCTCCTTGCGCAACGCGAGCAGCCCCTGCTCAGGCCGCACCGGACCGTGGGGATCCCACCTGGGCCCGCCGACCGCGCCGAGCAGGACCGCGTCGGCCCTCTTGCAGAGCGAGAGCGTCTCCGGCGGTAGCGGGCGATCGGTGCGGTCCATCGCGACGCCGCCAACGAGCGCCTCGACCACCTCGAAGATGTGGCCGCCGCGCGCGGCGACTGCGCCCAGCACGCGCACGCCCTGCGCCACGACCTCGGGGCCGATCCCGTCGCCGCCGAGCACCGCGATCAGCGCGCGCATGCGTCCTCCTCGTACTCGGCGATGGCGTTCGATTGCGCGAGCAGGTACCCCAGCTCGTCGACACCATTCATCAGACAATGGCGGGCGAACGGATCGAGCGGAAAGGAAACGCGCATTCCCTCGGTGGAAAGGGTGCGCGTCTCGAGGTCGATGGTCACTTCGATCCCGGGTGTCGCGAGCAGCCGCTCGTGCGCGTCGCGATCGACGACGACCGGTACGAGACCGTTCTTCAGCGCGTTGCTGCGGAAGATGTCCGCGATCGACGAGCTGACCACCGCGCGGAAGCCGAAATCGCGCAGCGCCCACGGCGCGTGCTCGCGCGACGACCCGCAGCCGAAGTTGTCGCCCGCAACCAGAACCTGCGCGCCCTTCGTCTTGGGCTGGTTGAGCGGAAAGTCGGGGCGCTCGCGTCCGTCCTTGTCGTAGCGCCAGTCGGCGAAGAGCGCGTCGCTCAAGCCTGCACGCTGCGTCACCTTGAGGTAGCGCGCGGGGATGATCTGGTCGGTGTCCACGTCGCGCTGCGGGAGCACGACGGTGCGCGAAACGATGCGGCGGACGGGTTCCATGGTCACCTCAGGAGCTCCCGCGCGTCGGCGATGCGCCCCGTGACGGCCGTCGCGGCGGCGGTCAGCGGACTGGCGAGGAACGTGCGGCCGCCCTTTCCCTGCCTGCCCTCGAAGTTGCGGTTGCTCGTGCTCACCGCGTACTGCCCCGGCGCAAGCTGATCGCCGTTCATGGCGATGCACATCGAGCAACCCGGCTCGCGCCACTCGGCGCCGGCGGCGGTGAAAATCCGATCGAGGCCTTCCAACTCGGCGTCCTGCTTCACGCGCTGCGAACCCGGGACGACGAGGACGCGCACGCCTGGCGCCACCTTGCGGCCGCGCATCACGCTCGCGGCGCTGCGCAGGTCTTCGATGCGTGAATTGGTGCAGCTGCCGATGAACACCACGTCGACGCGTTGCCCGACGAGCGGCTGCCCGGGTCGCAGGTCCATGTAGCGCAGCGCTTTCTCGAGCGAAGCGCGCGCGGCCGAATCGGGCACCTCGGCGGGATCGGGAACACGAGAACCGACGGGCAGCGCCATTCCCGGATTCGTCCCGTACGTGACCATCGGCTCGAGAGCGGAGCCGTCGATCGCGACGGAGCGATCGTACGTCGCCCCCTCTTCCGTCGACAGCGCGCGCCATCGCGCGACCGCCTTGTCCCAATCGGCGCCTTTCGGAGCGCGCGGCTTCTTCGATAAGTACTCGAACGTGGTGTCGTCCGGAGCGATCATGCCGGCGCGAGCGCCCGCCTCGATCGACATGTTGCACACGGTCATGCGCTGCTCCATCGAGAGCGCGCGCACGGCGCTGCCGGTGAACTCGATGACGTGGCCCGCGCCACCGCCGACGCCGACCCGGGCGATGACGGCGAGGATCAGGTCCTTCGCCGTCACGCCGGGGCGCAGCCGCCCGTCGACGCGTACTTCGAGCGTTCTCGGCCTTCGCTGGAGCACGCATTGCGTGGCCAGCACGTGCGCGACCTCGCTGGTGCCGATGCCGAAAGCGAGCGCTCCGAAGGCGCCGTGCGTGCTCGTGTGGCTGTCGCCACACACGATCGTGCGCCCCGGTTGCGTGAGGCCCAGCTCGGGGCCGATGACGTGCACGATGCCCTGGTGCTGCGAGTCGAGCCCGTGCAGCTCGATGCCGAACTCGGCGCAGTTCTGCTCGAGGCGTCGGACCTGCGCGGCTGCCTGTGCGTCGGCGATGGCGAAGCGGGCGGCGCCCGGCGTGGTGGGGATGGAGTGGTCCATGGTGGCGACCGTCCGCTCGGGCCGCCGCACCGGCAAACCGCGCTCGCGCAGCACGTCGAACGCTTGCGGCGAGGTGACCTCGTGCACCAGGTGCAGGTCGACGTACAGCACGGCCGGTGCGTCGACCGTCTCCGGTCGCACCACGTGCGCTTCCCAGACCTTCTGGAAGAGCGTCCTTCCCTTCATGGACGCGCCTCGCTCGCATCGCCGGCGGCGCGAAGGACGCGAGCGACGACGCTTTGCAGATCGCCGTCGAGCAGCTCCTTCTTGCGATCCGCCAGCTTCTTGACCTCGACGAACGCGCGCTCGAGCTGCGCGTCGTCCAGACGGTAGCCGAGCTTCTCCAGCCGGTGCCGCACCAGATGCCTGCCGCTGTGCTTCCCGAGGATGAGCTGGGTGCTCTCGCACCCGACGTCCTCGGGCCGCATGATCTCGTAGGTCAGCGCGTTGGACATGACGCCGTGTTGGTGGATGCCCGCTTCGTGCGCGAACGCGTTCCGACCGACGACCGCCTTGTTCCGTGCCACGACGAAACCGCTCGCGCTGGCCACCACACCGCTCGCATTGCAGAGCTGCTGCGTGCGCACTCCCGTGCGCAGGTGGAAGTGATCGGTGCGGGTGCGCAGGGCCATCACCACTTCCTCGAGCGAGCAATTGCCGGCGCGCTCGCCGATGCCGTTGACGGTGCACTCCACCTGACGCGCGCCTGCTTCCACCGCCGCTAGCGTGTTCGCCACCGCCACCCCAAGGTCGTTGTGGCAGTGCACGCTGAGCACGACGTGGTCGATGCCGCGCACGCGGCGGCGCAGGTGGGCGATGAGACCGGCGAACTGCGAGGGCAGCGCGTATCCGACGGTGTCCGGGATGTTGATCGTCGTCGCTCCTGCGTCGATGCAGCGCTCCACCACCTCGCAGAGAAAGTCGGGCTCGGTGCGGGCGGCGTCTTCCGCGGAGTACTCGACGTCCTCGAAGCTCCCGCGCGCGTAGCGCACGCCGTCCACGGCGCGCCGCACCACCTCGGAAGGACTGAGACCGAGCTTGAACTCGCGGTGGATCGGGCTGGTGGCGAGAAACACGTGGCAGCGGCGCCGCTGCGCTGGCCGGAGCGCCTCGGTGACGGCATCGATGTCCTGGCGATTCGCGCGCGCCAATGCGCAGACCGTCGGGCCCTCGATCTCGCGCGCGATCGCGAACACCGCTTCGAAGTCGCCAGGTGAAGCCGCGGGAAAGCCGGCCTCCATCACGTCCACCGCCAGCGCCTGAAGAGCGCGAGCCACGTTGAGCTTCTGGTCGAGGTCCATGCTGGCGCCCGGCGCCTGCTCGCCGTCGCGCAGCGTCGTGTCGAAGACGATGACTCGGTCGCTGGAAGTTTCTTGCATGTCTCTCCTCAGGCGGCCATCTCGGCCTGGACTTTGACTTCGCTGACCTCGGCGCCGCGTCCCATCGCCAACGGACCCGTGCGCACCATCTCGTTGATGCCGAACGGCCTCACCATCTCGAGCAGCGCGTCGACCTTGTCGGGTTCGCCGGTGATCTCCACCGTCAGCGTGGCGGGCGAGACGTCGACGACGCGCGCACGGAACAATCCGCACAGCCGGAGCAACTCGGCGCGCTTATCCGGCGCCACCGATGCCTTCACCAGCGCGAATTCGCGCGAGAGCGCTCCCGAGCGCGTGAGGTCCTGCACCTGGAGCACGTCGACGAGTTTCTCGAGGTTCGCCTGCACGCGGCGCGCCGTGTCGTCGTCCGCCTGCACGACCAGCGCGATGCGCGAGATCCCCGGCCGCTCCGTCCTGCCGACCGTGAGCGAAGCGATGTTGAAGCCGCGGCGCCGAAAGAGCGAGACGACGCGGTTCAGCGCCCCGGGGCGGTCCTCGACGGTGGCGACGAACGTGTGGGCGACGGCGTTCTTCATCGGCTCCTCCGGATCAAGGGTCGGTACCCGTCTCGAGCATCGGCGTCGGTGTCGGTCTGCGAATCATTTCGCGCAGGTCCGAGTTGGTCGGGACCATCGGGTAGACGCTGTCTTCCTGCTCGACGCGGAAATCGATGACCGTCGTGCAGGGCGCCACTCGAGCCTGCGCGACCGCGCCTGCGACCTCCTCGCGGGTCGTGACGCGCAGCCCGAGCAGTCCGTGCGCCTCCGCGAGCCGCACGAAGTCGGGGCTGCGGAGCGGCGTCGCGACGTAGCGGCGGTTGTAGAAAAACTCCTGCCACTGGCGGACCATCCCGAGAAAACCGTTGTTGATGATCGCGACGTTCACCTTGATGCCTTCCTGCGCGCAGGTGGACAGCTCGCAGGCGGTCATCTGGAACCCGCCGTCGCCGGCGACGACCCACACTTCCTCGTCGGGCCGCGCGAACCGCGCGCCGATCGCCGCGGGCAGCGCGAAGCCCATCGTGCCGAGGCCGCCGGACGTGATGAGGGAGCGCGGCCGCTCGTGCTTGTAGTACTGCGCTTCCCACATCTGGTGCTGCCCGACGTCGGTGACGACCAGCGCGCGCCCCTCCGTGAGGCGCCACAGGTCGTGCAGCACGTGCGCGGCGAACAGCCGTCCGCAGTGCGGGAGCGACTGGATGTCGCGGACGGCCGAGTCGCCCTTCATCTCCGCGATGCGCGCGGCCCACGCGGAGCGCTGCTGCGGGCGGACACGCGCGAGCAGCTCGCGCAGTGCCCATCCGACGTCACCCGTGAGCGCCACGTCGACCTTCACGTTCTTGTTGATCTCCGAGGGATCGATCTCGACGTGGATCTTGCGCGCGTTGACTGCGTACGTGCTGAGCTTTCCCGTGACGCGGTCGTCGAAGCGCATGCCGAGCGCGATCAGCAGATCGGCGTCCTGGATGGCGCGGTTCACCCACGCCTCGCCGTGCATCCCCATCATGCCGAGGCTGAGCCGGTGCGAAGCGGGGAAGCCGCCCAGCCCGAGCAGCGTCGATGCGACGGGCGTGCCCGTCTTCTCCGCGAAGCTCACGAGCAGCTCGCTCGCTCCGGATCGGACGATGCCCTGGCCGGAGAGGACCAGCGGCCGCTCGCTCGCGTCGATCAGCGCGGCAGCGCGATCGAGATCGGCTGGCGGCGACTGCGGCACCTTGCGGCCGGAGCGCGGAGGCGGACCGTCGCCGGGGCGGAAATCGAACGTCGCCTGCTGCGCGTCCTTGGTAACGTCGACGTGCACCGGTCCGGGACGACCGGATCGCGCCAGGTGGAACGCCTCGCGCAGCGTCGAGTAGATGTCCTCGGCGCGCGTGACCAGGTAGTTGTGCTTGGTGATCGGCAGCGTGACGCCGGTAATGTCCGTCTCCTGGAACGCGTCGGTGCCGAGCACGGCCGAGGAGACCTGGCCGGTGATGCACACGATGGGCGACGAGTCCATCATCGCCGTGGCGATGCCGGTGACGAGATTGGTGGCGCCGGGTCCCGAGGTCGCGACGGCGACGCCAACCTTGCCGGAAGCGCGCGCGTAGCCGTCCGCCATGTGCGCCGCGCCCTGCTCGTGTCGCACGAGCACGTGCCGGATGGGGAACGCGGGGAGCGCGTCGTAGGCAGGCATGATCGCGCCGCCCGGATAGCCGAAGACGGTCTCGACGCCCTCGCTGACGAGAGCTTCCCAGATCGCCTGTGAGCCGGTGCGTTTCATGTCGACCTTTCGCGTCTCCTTCGGAAGCACAAAAAAAAGCCCCCGCGACCATCAGGGGTGCGGGGGCTCTCGCTTCGGATTCGCTGTTCGCGTCAGAAGGGGGGCCCGCACCCCGTGGCAAGGAGGCCAATCGAAATGACGATGCTAAGGAGGCCGGACGCCGCGCCGGTGGACTGCGTCGCGCTGTTCGTCCGATCGGTCACGAAGCGGGACTCCTATGCCTACGTCGAGTTGCTGTCAACTTGATCCGTCACTGCACCCTCGAATCGGGCCGCGCCGCGGGCGCGAACTTCGGCCGCGGCATCGCGCCGAGCGAGCGATCGCGGAACCGCCGCGGATCGATCGCGTACTTCCGCACCTTGTAGCCGATGATCCGCTCGGTGCTGCGGAGCAGGCGTGCCGCTTTCGCGCAGTTGCCGCGCGCCGTCTTCAGCGCGTCGAGAATGAGATCCTTCTCGTACTGCTCGACGGCATCGACGAGCGAGGTCTGCATCACCGTGCCCGACGCTTCCGCCGTCTGGAGCGTGGGCGGCAGGTGGTGCGCGTGAATGACGCTCCCGTCGCACGTGAGCACCGCGCGTTCGAGGGTGTTCTCCAGCTCGCGCACGTTCCCCGGCCAGTGGTAGCTCATCAGCATGTCGATGGCGGGTGTGGAGATGCGGCGGATGCTCTTCTTGTGCTGCCGCGCGTACTTCGCGAGGAAGTGATCGGCGAGCAGCATGACGTCCGGCTTCCGGTCGCGCAGCGG
>Ga0209474_10006247_pt1 | contig 10041 bp, 6 predicted proteins | sample GraSoiAngelo_145_FD_185902 | JGI IMG/M metagenome (GOLD analysis project Ga0209474, IMG submission 185902) | Grasslands soil microbial communities from the Angelo Coastal Reserve, California, USA - 14_1009_05_20cm (SPAdes) (version 2) | ecosystem: Environmental > Terrestrial > Soil > Grasslands ... | reverse complement strand
TGTGCCGGGTCGATCCTAATCAGGGAGATACAGTCTTCTATTGTGCTCTGAATCGAATCACAGGTCGATGGGAGCTGGCAGAAGCCCATCGCCGACAAAAGCAGTACGGAACAAAAACGTGCTATGCAAACCATGCTGCCAACATCCGGCGCGGGGCTTTAGGATGTTAGTTGCATGAAGCCGGTTGTCAGAGCTACGGTTCAGTGTGAGAAATGTTATGGGAAGCGATGCCTCTGGAAATCACGAGAACGGAATGGCAAGCCAAAAAACCCAAAGACCAACAGCAACAACCGCAGGAGTAGGCAAAAAACCGCCTGCCTCGTCTAGAAAAATCGAAGCCAATCGCCGAAATGCCTCGAAGTCCACGCCCCCGAACAGAGATCGGAAAGAGAACAGTGGCAAGGAACGCCCTGATGTGAGAGCGGTCAAATCGCCCGAGCCCTGGCCGAGCACAATCACGAGATTGAGCAGCAGTTGTCAGCAGCAGCCTCAGGAGAGCTGGAGTTGTCAGCATTGAGTGGCCCGGAAATAGACGCGATCACCGATCATCTCTTCCTGCCGCCGAAAGAGGAACTGGACAAGTTGTTGCGCTACGAAGCAATGATCAATAAGCAACTGAATCATGCGATTGCCGAATTGGAAAGGCTGCAAAGGTGCAGGAACGGGGAACTGGCCCCGGCCCCAATCAGCGTTGATATTACAGGGCGAGATTGAAATTTTTGCGAAACAAACCCAATAAGCATCTAGTTTCAACAAAATCTTGAAGGCAGCCTAGTATTCTGGCGGCATCCAGAGCCAAGTAAATTATGGGCGGGATGGTCCGATGCGATCTTCACGGGCGAAGATGAAGGGCAAGAAATGAAGAAGGTCGGCCCTAGGGCTCAGGACCCGATCGAATCTGTGATCGTCGGAGGGCATTAAGAGCGTCGTCCGGGATGCCTGAGATGGCGGGATCAGGGCGATGACAGAAGTACGCACTCTTGATGAGTCGGAGATAGTGACCTGGGAAGTCGTTGTCGAACCGGTCCATCGTGTCGCCGAATCGTGCATGTCACCCTTGGTGCCAGCCAGGCCTCAGTCAGCTATGTTTAATGCTCTTCGACGCTGCGTCCCAGTACACGGCAATCTTTCGGAAGTAGGATTCATTGGCCATGTGGCAGGCCAGAGCGGCGTTGTGACCGAAGACAGCGTCTTCCACTACCGGCTTGCGGCTGCGCACCGCCTGAAAGAAATTCCACAGATGCGGCTTTTCGTCGTCCCATGAATCGCTGCGGTACGTGACACCCTCCAAGGCTGGCTCTTTGCCGGGGACCGGGTCGTGCTCCTGATGCCATTTCTTGAAATACTCTTCGCGCATTGCGCGCGGGAAGCCGGAAGCGTAGTAGCTGGGCGCGGTGTCCAGTCCGGATTGAGGGTAAAACGTGAGGCTGAATTCGGTCAGTTCGAGGATTCCTTTTGAACCCTGGAAGCGATAAATTTCGGGACTCTCAGTGCCGAGGTTCAGCCGCATGTAAACGGGGATGTCTCCATACTGGAAGAGAGCCGCGTGAACGTCGGGCATGTTGCGGCCATCTTTCCAGCGCAGGATTCCGCCCATAGCCATGGTTCGCTTCGGTGGCTCGTTGATGCCAAGCACATACATCATGCCGCTGACGAGGTGGACGAGCAGATCGCCGGCTACGCCAGTGCCGTATTCCTTCCAGCACCGCCAGCGCGCGAACAGGAGTGGATCGAAAGCCCGCTTTGGAACGGCACCCTGCCACGTATCCCAGTCGAGCGTTTGAGGAGAAAGATCGAGCGGCGGTGGATACTCCCACGCGCCGGTAGGATCGTTGCGGCCGAGCGAGCCTTCCACCAGCATCAGATCGCCAATAGCTCCTTTTGCGACCAGGTCTTTCGCCTTAGCGCAAATTACTGAACTCACGCGTTGCGAGCCGATCTGCACGATCCGTCCCGTTTTCCTGGCTGCGTCGGCCATTTCAACACCTTCGGCTGCGGTGTGCGACATGGGCTTTTCGCAATAGATATCTTTGCCCGCGCTCACGGCATCAACGACGATTTGCTTGTGCCAGTGGTCTGGGACCGCTGCTATGAGGCAGTCGATACCTTTGTTGGCGAGCAGTTCCTGATAACGCCGAGTTGTGGGCAGGCTGGGATTGTTGACGATCTCTTTCGAGAGCGTGTGCCGGCCGTCGTAAAGATCGCACGCTGCCACGCATTCCACGCCAGGCAACTCAATCGAGTTCGCGAGCAAACCGGACCCCTGCATTCCGATCCCAATGATTCCGAAGCGCACGCGGTCGCTGGGCGCGACGGCCTGCGGCATCGCCCAGAGTGGGTCAGGATCAAGCCAAATGGTTTTTGTGGCAAGCGATCCAGCAGCAACAGCGCTGAGACCCAGAAATTTGCGTCGGGAGAAAATGTCATTGTTCACGCGTGGCTCCGTCGTTATTTCTTTAGCATCTTTACTGCGACTTCTTTGAAGAAAACTATGTCTTTGTCACTGTGATTCTGCAGGCCGAAATATCCCTCATTGGGCCTGGTCCCACGTTGGGGCTCGAAATCGAATTTCTTCGGAGGCACTGGATCGCCCTCGGTGTATTCGGTGACCTTCACGCCATTGAGTACGACGGTTGTCTTCGGGCCATCCAAGGTAATTTCCATGGTGTTCCACTCTGGACCGGGCTTGCCCGGTCGGGCCAGCGGCTTGGTCAACGAATACAAGGTCCCGGTCACGTGGTATTCGTCTTCTTTTGAATCTTCCGGTTGATTATCGATCTGGACTTCATATCCGTAGTGGACCGGCATCCATTCTTCACGCGGTTCGATAGGAATGCGGATAAACACGCCGGAGTTGTCGTTGTGATCGCGCATCTTGTATACCACCCGGATCGCGCAGTCGCCCAGCTTGCCGCCCGTCCAGTAGAGAAGGCCCATCCCGCCGTGCGTGCGAATCAACCCATCTTCAACGGTCATTTCCCCCGGCCCGACATGTTTCCACCCGACCAGATCTTTCCCATCGAACAATTGCTTCCAATCGCCAGACTGGGCGTTGGAGTTCGCCAACAGCCCGCTTACTACGAGACACAGCAAAGCCAGACGGATCAGCACGGGACCACCTTTCGCCGCAAAGAATATACAACAGAGGGCTGGGAATGCGCTCTTTGGGGCGTCCGAGCCTGGCATGGTTACTGAAGGGCTATTTTGCCGAACCAAACGGAAGCAGGCAGCATCAAACAAGCTATAATTAACTCAGTCTCCTGAGGAGGAGGCGAATTTCCCCGCCGAGAAGGCCAATCGAGAAGATCAAATCCGATGTCAATGAAAACCAAGGCCGCAATTCTTGTTTCTTCGGCCGCCATTCTGCTGTTTATGGTGGTGGGCAGTTTGGACGGCGTCCGCGCCTCGAGTAATGATGGCGCTTACCGTCAGCTTCAGGTTTATAGCGAGGTGCTCTCGCGCGTGCGCAGCGAATACGTCGAAGAGCCGAACATCCCGCAGGTTACCGACGGGGCTTTGCACGGCTTGCTGGAATCGCTGGATGCGAATTCCAGCTATCTAAGCCCCGCAGAGTACAAGGAATACAAATCCCATCGCACTGAAGCCAAGGGTGAAATCGGCGCGGCAATATCGAAGCGCTTTGGATATGCAGCCGTGGTTTCGGTTATACCCGGCGGGCCTGGCGATAAAGCTGGGCTTCAGACGAGCGACATCATTGAAGCTATTGAAGGTAAGAGTACGCGCGAAATGTCGCTAGCGGAAGTCCACAACCTGCTCGAAGGCCAGCCCGGCTCAAACGTAAGCCTTGCAGTGGTGCGCGCCCGCCGCGCGGAGCCTCAAAAGATCGTCATCACTCGCGATGTTGTGAGCGTTCCGCCGGTTAACGACAAGATGGTCGAAGACCAGATTGGTTATATTCAGGTGGATGCCTTCAACAAGGGCAAGACATCTGAAATCGCCAATAAGATCAAGGCTCTGCAGAAATCAGGCGCAAAGAAACTGATTCTCGATCTCCGCAACTGCGCGGAAGGCGAAGAATCGGAAGGCATCTCTACCGCCAACCTGTTCCTTAATCATGGAACAATCACGTATTTACAAGGGCAGAAATATCCGCGTGAGGCGTTTAACGCCGATCCGTCTAAGGCTGTCACCACTCTGCCGCTGGTCGTTCTGGTGAACAAAGGAACAGCGGGGGCGGCGGAGGTGGTGGCTGCTGCTGTTCTGGAAAATGCTCGCGGCGATGTTGTGGGCGATAAGACTTTTGGCGATGGCTCGGTGCAGAAGACAATCGAGCTGCCGGACGGGTCAGCGCTGATGCTGTCGATTGCCAAATATTACTCGCCTAGCGGCAAGGCAATTCAGGATAGCGCTGTGACGCCCAATATCCTTGCGGCGGATGGCGACGACGATGGTCCGCTTCCGGATGAAGACCAAACCACCGCTCCGCCGGAGGAGAATAACAAGAAACAGCCCCCGCAACAGGATGAGCAGTTGCACAAGGCGATTCAGGTACTGAAGAGCCGGACAAGCTAGTCTTTAGTTGCAGGCCGATAATCGTGGGCTTAATCGCGCGCCTTGCGGCGCGCGATTTGTTTTTGGGTTCAGAGAAGAAGAGATAGCTCATAGATCGCCCGGTCTGGCGCACCAAATAGGTGGTGAAATCGCCTGTCACTCCGCTCCGGTTGATTACACCCGCTGCAGGTAGTCATCAACGTACCCGGCAAGTAGCGTGTTGGATGTAGCGAGTGAGTACCAAAGCCAGAGGCTCAAACTGCGTGGTGACGATATTCAGATGATTGCCAGGTATGATCTCGATTTCAAGCTCGGCTGCGAGATCTGCCCAGATTGTGGCCGGATCTCCAGGGAAGAAGGACTTTATCTCGGCGGTCACGAAGTGTATCTTGCCGCGATAAAATCGCGGCTGAAAGTTTGCGTAAGCCAAGTAAGCTTTCTGCTTAACGCGCCGGAGAGCTGCCTCGCCGAACGGTAGGCCCAGCATCTCTGAGGGACCCTGGCTCTCGCCGAGAGCTCTGGAAATACGCAATCGGCGTTTAACCCCGCAAACAAAGTATGAAAATGCGCTCGGGAGTGGCAACTGCCGCATCTTGTTAGCATGACCCCTTACTCGTGTGGCAAACAGGCGCATGCGCTGAGGGTATGCCATGTAACGCGGATGCGGATATGCATCGATCAGCACCAGCAGCGCTACATTCTTCCCGGTTTCCGAAAGGCGGTGTGCCATTTCCAGCGCCACCAAACCACCGAAGGAATAGCCGATCAGAATGTAAGGGCCTTGCGGATATAGCTCCTCAAGTGCCTCGAGATAGAACCTGGCCATATCCTCGACGCGCTCCAACGGCTCCTCTATCTCGTCTAATCCCTTTCCCTGAATTCCGTAAATTGGGTGGCCCGTTCGAATGTGCTTTGCAAGCTCAGTAAACTGCACGGTACCGCAGAGGCCATGTGCAATGAAAATCGGGGGTTTCTCACTACCAGCCTTGAGATGGACAAAAGGCGAAGGCCTGCGAGGAGTGGGCTTCTCCAGAATGTCAGCCAAGGCCGCGATCGTTGGGGCTTGGCGGAGGGTAGCACTCGGCAGTGGCCGACCGTACACCTGTCCGATCTCGGAACATAGCAGATCCGCCAACGCATCCGTGCCCCCGATATCAAAGAAGCTATCCTCCGGGCTGATCGGCGACCGCTGCAGCACACGTCGCCAAATCAGCGTGAGGGTTTCGACTGTAGTAGGCATGAGCTGGTGATTGACGGCCCTAGATTTCGTCCTTGAGCGAACTGGGGTTGCTCCGCCAATTCACTGTTTTCGATCCGCCCTCCCCTCCCCGAAACGGCAAATTGTTAAACATGCTAGCCGGAGCTGGCCCAAACATCACAGGGTACTTTAGTCATCGAAGTCACCCAGGTTCTGAGCGTGAACAATTGTTTGCGTCAGTAACCCGCGGACCCTGTTCTGTGGGCTCCATAGAGAGTCCATGGAAGCAGATCCCCTAAGCGTTTCAATTACTGGTGATGGGCTCTCGCTGCTGGCCAAGAGTGAAGGACTAACATCCAACCACCGCTCCTTGCTATCCTGAAGCTGCACTTCCGTGAAATCCTTGCTTCAAGAAGCGCCTCCGGCGGAAGCGGGCGAGCGCCGGCTGGTGGGTCGTGTGGTGCTCGCTTTGCTTTTCCTGGTCGCCGCTTTGGTGGGGGCAACTATCGGCCTTCTGTTCGTGTACTCCACTGATCTCCCGCAAGTTGAACAACTCGAGCACTTCCGGCCAAGCTCCACGACCGAGCTTTACGATGATCAGGGGCGCATCATCGGGTCGTTCGCCTTGCAGCGGCGGGTTGTGGCTTCCTACAACGACTATCCACCTGTGCTGCGCGATGCTTTGATTTCTATTGAAGATAAAGACTTCTATCGGCATTGGGGGGTAAACGTTTGGCGTATTGCCGGAGCCGCTTATCGCGACATCGAATCCGGCGGCAAGGTGCAGGGCGCATCCACTCTGACGATGCAGCTGGCGAGAAATCTCTTCTTATCTCCGGATCGTTCTTTTCACCGCAAGATTCAGGAGGCGCTTCTCGCCGTGCAGATCGAGCGCCGCTTCACCAAGGCGCAAATCTTCACGCTGTATGCGAACCAGATTTATCTCGGCCACGGAGCGTATGGGTTCGAAGCCGCTTCGGAGTATTACTTCAGCAAGCCGGCCCGGCAGCTCAGGTTAGAAGAAGCCGCGCTGCTGGCGGGATTGCCGAAGTCGCCGAGCTACTACTCTCCCATCAATCATCCTGATCATGCGCTCAAGCGTCGCAACCTCGTGATCAACTCTATGTTGGAAGATGGGAAAATGACGACCCAGCGGGCTGACGAGGCGCGCAACAAGCCGCTGGAGTTGAAGCTTCAGCATGATCCCGGCTCATTGGCGCCGAACTTCGTCGAGGAAATCCGCCGCTACCTTGAGGCGAAATACGGCTCCGGTCAGGTGCACCAGGGCGGACTGCGGGTCTATACAGCGCTCGACATGGACTTGCAACGCGCGGCGAACCGCGCCGTGCTCGATGGGCTCGCCACATACGAGCGGCGCCACGGCTGGAAGGGCCATCTGGAGAATATGCTCCGAAGTAATGCCACACTGGCCACGTACCAGCATCCTGACTGGGAGGACGAACCCGAACCGAGCAGTTACATTCACGCTCTGGTGACTAGTGTTGCGCCAGGATCGGCGCAGATCCGTTTTGGCCGATACATTGCGAGCCTAGCGCAATCCGATGTTGCCTGGACTGGCCGTAAGATTGCAGCAATCCTGAAGTCAGGCGATATCGTTTACGTCAAGATCGTTTCGCTTGGCGCACGCGGAAGATCTCGTGTCAGTCTTGAGCAGGATTCGGGCGCGCAGGGCGCGCTCATTGCCATTGACAACGCCAGCGGCGAAATTAAAGCTATGGTCGGCGGCCGCGATTTCAATTTATCGAAGTTCAACCGAGCAACCCAGGCGTTGCGCCAGGTGGGATCGTCGTTCAAGCCGTACGTATATACCGCCGCTATCGACCAGGGCGCGAACCCCGATGACACCGTGCTCGATGTGCCGGTCACGTTTCAGACTCCCTCCGGGCCATATATCCCGCACAATTACGACGAGAAATTTGAAGGGGTGATCACGCTGCGGCGCGCGCTGGCGCAGTCGCGCAACATTCCCGCGTTGAAGCTGGCCGACGGTCTCGGGATAAAAAGCGTGATTGATTACGCCCATCGCTTTGGGATCACATCGAACATCCCGCCGTATTTGCCGGTGGCGCTGGGCGCGGCAGAAATCACGCTGCTTGAGCAAACCTCGGCGTTTAGCGTGTTTCCCAATGACGGTGTGCGGATTACGCCCCGCTACATCACCAAAGTGACAGATTATGAAGGCCGCGTGCTTGAGGAAGATTTCCCTGATGTGAAGGATGTCATCGGCTCCCGCACCGCACGTATTGTGACTGCGATGCTGCGGGAAGTGGTTCTGCATGGAACCGCCGTTGCCGCCAGGAGCATGCAGATTCCTATCGCTGGGAAAACTGGGACTACAAACGATTTCACCGACGCCTGGTTCATCGGTTTCTCGCCTTCCATCACCTGCGGTGTGTGGATGGGTTACGACGAGAAGCGAACGCTGGGCGCAAAGGAAACGGGAGCGCACGCCGCCCTGCCGATCTGGATGAATTTCATGACGACGGCGATGGCCGACAAAGAACCCGGGGAGTTCCAGCCGCCGCCTGAGACGACTCAATCCGTGGCGATTCAGAGATTGGATACACCAGATTCAGCTCCGGCAGGGGATGAGACCCACTAGCGTCCAGGACGTCGGGACAGCCGCCCTCAGCTGTCCGCCAGTTCCGTTGCGTCACATGGTCATGCCGCTCGTTGTAGTTATCGGTGGCAGGCAACTGAGACTTGCCGAAACGACTTTCGCAACAGCAACAGCTATTCAGCGCGCTAGAGCTGCAAAGCTCTCGTCCAATATCCTCACCGCCTCGTCCACGTCCGTTCTCGTAATGTTCAGCGGCGGCGACAGGCGGATAACGTTGCCGTAAAACCCGCCTTTGCCGACCAGCAATCCGCGCTTGCGGGCTTCTTCCATAAGCGAATTTGTGGCTTTGGCCGCTGGTTGCTTTGTGTGGCGATCTTCGACCAGTTCGAGAGCCTGCATCAGCCCCATGCCGCGAACATCGCCAATCAACGAACACTTCTCCTGCAATGCCTCGAGTTTCTGCCTGAAATAGCTGCCGACATTTGCGGCATTCGTTCGCAAATCATCTTCTTCGATTACATCAATTACTGCGCGTGCCGTCGCGCAGGTTACGGGATTACCGCCGAAAGTCGAAATGGTCAATCCTTGGAACGAGTCCGCAATCTCGGGCTTGGCCACCGTGAGACCAACTGGCACCCCGTTCCCCATGCCCTTGGCCGCGGTGATAATGTCCGGCTCAACCTCCCAGTGCTCGATGCCGAACCACTTATGCCCGGTGCGTCCCCAGGCGGTTTGAACTTCGTCGGAGATGAAGTCGCCGCCATACTGCTTGACGATGCTGAATGCCATCTTGAAATATTCTTTCGGCGGCGTGATGAAGCCTCCGACACCCTGAATGGGCTCGGCAAGAAACGCGGCGATGCGGCCGGAGGTCGAGAACTGAATCACATTTTCGATGTCCTTCACGCAGGCAACTTCGCATTCGGGATATTTCAGTCCCAGCGGGCAGCGGTAGCAGTACGGATTCATCGCGTGAACAATGCCGACTTCGATGGTCCCGCGGCGCCACGTATTCATTCCAGTAAGCCCGCGTGCAAGTGATGAACGGCCGCTGTATCCGTGCCGCAATGCCACGACTTCCAAGTTGCCGGTGTGCATGCGCGCAACCTGAATCGCCGTCTCGTTCGCTTCCGTGCCGCTATTCGTGAAATAAGATTTCTTGAGCTTGCCGGGGGTAATCTGCGCCAGCTTTTCGGCCAGCGTGACCATGGGCTCATTGGGAAAGCAGGTAGAGACGTGTTGAAGCCGGTCAATCTGCTCCTTCGTGCGGGAGATGACCCTCGGATTGCAATGGCCGACGCTGATGGTCACGATCCCGCCGAAGAAATCGAGATACTTCTTGCCGTCTACATCCCACACATGCTGCATGAGCGCGTGGTCCACGGGAAGGGGATCGGAGTAGTACGTGGTTACTGATGGAAAAATGAATTCTTTCTGCTTCTGATTGATTTCTTGCCGAGTCAGTTGAGATGAATTCGTAGTAGCTGTGGGAGTCATGGGCTTGGCCAATTGGTAAGGCCAACATCATAAACTACCCTGAGAGCCGATGGGCGGGCCGGAGCATTCTCACGATCGCTATAATGAGCTCTTTCGATGAAATCCTTCTTCCGCTTTGCCCTTTTGGCGCTGATGCTGCTGGTTGTTGCATTGCTGTCGGCGCTGACCGCGATGCGGCTCGCAATCCACGGCAGGGAGGTTGCGGTGCCCGACCTGGTGGGAAAAACGCCGGTCGAGGCTCGCAAAATTGCCG
>Ga0209474_10006245_pt1 | contig 10043 bp, 8 predicted proteins | sample GraSoiAngelo_145_FD_185902 | JGI IMG/M metagenome (GOLD analysis project Ga0209474, IMG submission 185902) | Grasslands soil microbial communities from the Angelo Coastal Reserve, California, USA - 14_1009_05_20cm (SPAdes) (version 2) | ecosystem: Environmental > Terrestrial > Soil > Grasslands ... | reverse complement strand
CTCCAATTCAGTGGAGACACGGTCGTGCGCGGCGTCGCCCCAGACCCGAGCCACGACCACTCAGCTTAATTAAGGCCGCGGTTGGCGAAGTCGCGCGCATCGCTCTAAGCGAACCTCTTAGGATCTCAATCGAGCGCCAGGAGATTTATCTGCGACGCCTCCCGAAGGCTCTCGATGGCTTTCGCGTTGTTCATCTGTCAGATCTTCATTACGGGCCGTTTACCGACGCGCGCCATCTGCGTCGCGCCATCGAAGCGGCAAATGATCTCAATCCTGATTTGATTGCGCTTACCGGCGATTACATTTCACAGGAAAGGATTTACGCGGCGCCATGCGCTGGACTGGTTGGCCGATTGAAAGCCCGTTATGGCGTGTTCGCCGTGCTCGGTAACCATGACCATTGGACTGATGCAAAGTTGGTCACCGATCTGTTTCGCACCGAAGGAATTCGCGTCCTGATCAACGAAGGCCTGCGTCTCGACGTTCATGACGAATCCTTTTGGCTCGCCGGTGTAGACGACACGATGGTGGGACTCGAGGATTTACCTTTGGCGCTGGCAGGTTCAGGCGAAACTGAAATGAAGCTTTTGCTGGCGCACAACCCAGTCATCCTCAGACGCGCCGCGCGAGCCGATGTCGACTTGGTCCTGAGCGGTCATACACACGGAGGCCAGGTAACTATTCGGCCTGAGAAGAATCGTTCTGGTCGGCCGCGAAGACGGATGCTGCGCGGACTTGGCCGGCGCGCCAATACTCAAATCTACGTCACGCGCGGATTAGGAACAGTCGTGCTGCCGATTCGCTACGGCTGCCCGCCCGAAGTATCTCTGTTGGAACTAAGATCGCTCTCGTAATATGAAAACCTCTTCTTCGGCTAATTCCAATCAACAATCAGCAATCGTCAATCGCAAATAATTTGATGTCCTCACGGATCGTAACTCTGCCAAACGTGCTCACCATCTTTCGGATGGCTTTGATTCCGGTCTTCGTCTCGTTGCTTTTCTATCAGAAGTTCCTGTTCGCGCTCGCGATCTTTGTAGTCGCAGGAATTACTGACGGCCTCGACGGATTGTTAGCGCGGCGCTTTCATCAACAGTCACCGCTCGGAAGAATTCTCGATCCGATCGCCGATAAGATGATGCTGGTAACTTCTTTCATCGTGCTATCGATGAAGGGCGTCTACCCGACACCAATACCAAAGCACCTTCCGATTCCCTTCTGGGTTACCATAACGGTGCTCAGTCGCGACGTCTTCATCCTGGTCGGAGCCGCGGCCATCAACATGGTGACCGGCTTCCGCGGTTTCCAGCCGTCGCTACCGGGCAAGGTGAGCACCGTTGTGCAGATTGTCTCAGTCGCCGTGGTTATGCTCGCGGCCCAAACGCGCGTGGGAACCGGCTATTATCTGCCGACCATTTACGTCTCAGTGTTCGCCTTCACTTTCCTCTCCGGAGTCCACTACATCTTCTTCGTTTCTCGGCTTCTCAACGAAAACCGTTAAGCTTCGCGTTTATTTTCGAGCAACGCTCCCGCTGACGCCTCCATCTAAAAAGTTGACAGTAAGGCACTCAGATATTATATTGGTGCTGTCTTCAACCCCCTTCGCAGGCAGCGCAGGTGGACAATAAAGCAGCGGGGTAATCAAAGAAAATGAGCAAAATCATAGGTATTGACTTGGGAACGACCAACTCAGTCGTGGCCGTAATGGAAGGCGGCGAGCCGATCGTAATCACGAATTCTGAAGGTGGCCGCACGACTCCTTCGGTCGTGGCTTTCGCGAAGGATGGCAATCGCCTCGTTGGTCAGGTGGCCAAGCGACAGGCGGTGACCAATCCTGAAAACACAATCTATTCAATCAAACGATTCATGGGGCGGCGCTTCAACGAAGTCTCAGAAGAGAAAAAGCAGGTCCCTTACAAAGTTCAGGGCACCGGGACAGGCGGCGACGTGCGCATTGGCGCGGGTGGCAAAGAATGGAGCCCGCCGGAAATCTCGGCCATGATTCTTCAGAAGATGAAGCAGTCGGCCGAAGATTATCTTGGCCAAAAAGTAGAGAAGGCCGTCATTACGGTCCCCGCTTACTTCAATGACGCGCAGCGGCAGGCGACGAAAGACGCGGGCAAGATCGCCGGCCTCGAGGTGATGCGCATCGTTAACGAGCCGACTGCGGCGGCGCTCGCCTACGGGCTCGACAAGAAGAAAGACGAGACGATCGCCGTGTTCGACTTTGGCGGCGGCACTTATGACATTTCGATTCTCGAAGTCGGCGAAGGCGTCGTGGAAGTGAAATCGACGAACGGCGACACGCACCTCGGCGGTGACGACATTGACGAGCGCCTGATCGAATGGATTATCGAAGAGTTCAAGAAGGATCAGGGCATCGATCTTTCGAAAGACAAAATGGCCTTGCAGCGACTGAAGGAAGCAGGTGAGAAAGCGAAGATTGAATTGTCTTCGACGATGGAGACGGAAATCAATCTCCCGTTCATCACCGCGGATCAGTCGGGGCCGAAACATCTGGTAATGAAACTCACGCGGGCGCGATTCGAGCAACTCGTAGATCCGATTCTCAAACGATTGACGCAGCCACTTGAGCAAGCACTGAAAGATGCCGGCGTCGACGCGAAGAAGATCGATGAAGTCGTTCTGGTCGGTGGCTCGACGCGCATTCCCAAAGTGCAGGAGATCGTCAAGAGCTACTTCGGCAAAGAACCGAACAAGAGCGTCAACCCTGACGAAGTCGTCGCGATTGGCGCAGCCGTGCAGGCGGGCGTTCTGTCAGGCGAGAAAACCGACATCCTGCTTCTCGACGTGACGCCGCTCAGCCTGGGCATCGAAACGCTTGGCGGTGTTTTCACCAAACTTATCGAACGCAACACGACGATTCCGACGCGCAAGTCTGAAATCTTCTCGACGGCTTCAGATAATCAAACCTCGGTCGAAGTTCACGTGCTTCAGGGTGAACGCCCCATGGCCACGGACAATCGCACGCTCGGGAAATTCCATCTCGTCGGCATTCCGCCAGCGCCGCGCGGCATGCCGCAAGTCGAAGTCGCTTTCGACATCGACGCGAACGGCATCGTGAACGTGTCGGCGAAAGATATGGGCACCGGCCGCGAACAGAAAATCACCATCACCGCTTCGTCGGGTCTCAGCAAAGAAGAGATCGACAAGATGATGCGTGATGCGGAATCGCACTCAACTGAAGACGCAACCAAGCGCGACGAGATCGAAGCGCGCAATCGTCTGGACGGTCTTGTCTATCAGATGGAGAAGACGCTGAATGAGAACCGCGAAAAGGTCGGCGCGGTGGCCGGCGAAGTCGAAACCGCGATCGCCGACGCCAAGAAGGCTCTGGAAGAAGGCGGAGTTGAGCGCCTGAACAACGCGTTCAATGCGCTCCAGACGGTTTCGCACAAGATGGCCGAAGCGCTCTATCAACAGACCGGTTCTGCCGGTGGCGAAGAGACGACCGATCAATCGTCGGCAGCGGGCGCGTCGTCCGGCGGCGCGACCAGCGGCGGAGACGACAACGTCATTGATGCTGAATACGTCGACGTCGACGAGAATAAGTAAGGACGGTGAGCCGTGAGCGGTAAGCAGTAGGCAGTTCTCTGACCCTGCTGCTCACTGCTCACTGCGAACTGCTCACTGACGTGGCCAAAGAAGACTTCTACAAAATTCTCGGCGTCAAGAAAGACGCCAAGCCCGATGAGATCAAGAAAGCTTACCGGCGCCTGGCGCGCAAGTATCACCCTGATGTGAATCCTGGTGATAAAGGCGCCGAGGATCGCTTCAAGCAGATGAGCGAGGCCTTCGACGTGCTCTCCGATCCGAAGAAGCGCAAGGTCTACGATCGCTTTGGCCAGTACTCGGACAATCTCGCGAATGCCGCGGAAGCAGGTGCGGGTGCGACTTACACAGGCGCTGCGCCATTTGATTTTTCCGGATTCGATTGGGGCGCAGCGACTGGCGGCGCCGGAACTACAGCCGGCAGCGGCAGCTTTCGCGATATCTTTGCCGATCTATTCAGTGGCGGACGAGCTGAACGCGAGCCTCCGCGTCCGCAACCACAGCGCGGCGCTGATATCGAGATGCCTCTGTCGCTCTCGTTCGAAGAAGCGATCAATGGTCTGACGACCAACATCACGGTCAATCGATCAGAACAGTGTTCGCGTTGTCATGGCGCGGGCGATACCGGTGGCTCGATCGTCACTTGTTCGACATGCAAAGGCACGGGCCAGGTGCAGCGCGCGGGCGGCCGCTTGCGATTTAGTCAGGAGTGTCCGGACTGTGGTGGCAGCGGTAAACGCCGTCCGCCTTGCTCGGTCTGTAAAGGCAGAGGCGTGCTGCCGAAAACCGAGAATGTGAAGGTGCGCATTCCTGCCGGCGTCGACACCGGCTCGCGCGTGCGCATTCCCGGCAAAGGCGACGGTGGTCGACTCGGCGCGCCGGCGGGCGATCTCTACATCATCACGAACGTTGGCCGGCACCAGTACTTCACGCGCAAAGGCGACAACATCTATGTGACGGTTCCGATCACCGTGCCGGAAGCGGCGCTGGGCGCGAAGATCGAAGTGCCGACCGTCAACGGCAAAGCGCAACTGCGCATTGCTCCGGGCACGCAGTCAGGCCAGAAGTTTCGTTTGCGTGGTCGCGGCGCGCCGAGCTTGCGCGATCCTAACGCGCGCGGCGATCAGTTTGTTGAAGTGCACGTGACTTTGCCGAAAGTAATTTCGGAAGAGACGAAAGAGCTGCTGCGCAAGTACTCGCAGATGAATGACGAGAATCCAAGAGTGGCAATGGGACTGGAGTGAGTTTTGAGTTTTAAGTAAACCGATTTCGCGAATATTTCGAGGCCACTCAAAACTGAAAACTCAAAACTGAAAACTGCATGAGAAAGCGAGCCAAGACATTCACGATCAGTGCCGTGGCGGAAGAGTTCGACCTTCATCCGCAGACGCTGCGCCTCTATGAACGCGAAGGTCTGCTGAAGCCTTCGCGCTCGGAAGGCAACACGCGTCTCTACACTGATGCGGATCTTGAACGGCTCGAGTTGATTCTTTCATTGACGCGCGATCTCGGTGTGAATCTCGCGGGTGTCGAAATCATTCTCAACATGCGCGAGAAGATGGACGCGATGCAGCGAGAATTCGAACGCTTCTTCAATTATCTGCAAAGCCACGCCGACGAACTTTCCCATTTCACCGAGCCACCGCCTGAAGCTGGCGCACTGGTGCGCGTCGGCCGCGTAAATCGTTCAGTGCCCGCAAAACGGCGCGCCGCCTCGAACAAGCCATCGCGTTAGCGCGTCCGTAAATCTTTCACAAAACTAACGCTCGATTTTTTCTGCAACCTTCGCGCGGGTTTGTGCACTAACCCATAAGACCGAGATGAATTGTTAACGGTTGTTCGCTCGAGCCGTCATACAAATAGCGGCGAGTTCATACTAATTATTAAAGCCGGTAAACGATCAGAACAGTTGAACAAGAGCGAAGGAGCCGCCGTAAATCAATTAGGGGGAAGGTCATGCTGAAGATACATACAAGGAATTTGGGCGATGTCGCTGTGGTTTCGGTGCAGGGGCGCATCGTTAACGGTGAAACGGCGTCCCTGCGTGAAGCGGTGGGCTCTGAAGTTGCCGCGCGGCCGCAATCACGCGGTCGCGCGATCGTCCTCGATTTGGCGCACGTGAGCGCAGTTGACGCCAGCGGTCTCGGCTTGATGTTGGAGCTGCGCGAGCAAGCTGAGCGGCGCGGCGTTCGCTTCAAGCTGATGAATGCCACAAAGTTCGTGAAGCGAATCTTCGAAGTAACGCGTCTGGATTCAGTATTCGAAGTGTCCAGTGCAATCGATCCTCCGCCGGCGATTCATCACCCGCAGCCGGCACGCGTGATTCCGTTTGCGCGCTGTGCATAAGAATCTATCCGCAGATTACGCCGATTACAAAGAGAAGAAGTAGCAAGACAAATCAGCCGCGGATGAACGCGGATTTACGCAGATAAGAAACCGCCGACAGAAGGTAACAAATCTTTCTGTCCGCGGTTTTGTTACAGCGTCTTATCCGTGTAATCCGCGTTAATCTGTGGTTCGTTCTTGTCCGAGGATATCCACGACGAATTCCTCTTAACGCGAAAATCGAAACTAAATTTCCCGCTGCACGCCGCGCCGTCTTCTGCTCACTGCTCACTGCTCACTGCTCACTGCCTTCTGCCTTTCGCTCACTGTATTATTCCTCCATGTCGAAATCTTTTCCCGACTGGATCGAGCCCATGGCGGCGACGCTCACGCAGGAGCGCTTCACCGGACCGGAATGGAGCTTTGAAAGAAAGTTCGACGGCATTCGCCTGCTGGCTTATAAAAACGGAAAGCAGGTTGAATTGTTTTCGCGCAATCGCCTGCCGCAAAAGCTTCCGGCCGTATCGCAAGCCATCGCAAATCTCCCTCCCGATCAGCTAATCCTCGACGGCGAGATCACCTGGGGCCGCGGCCAACTCACTTACCACGTTTTCGATATTATGTGGATTGACGGGCGCGAAGTGATGCCTCTGCCGCTTGAAGAACGCCGTGAATTGCTAGATCGACTCAAGCTGTCGCCGCCTTTGCGCCGAGTGATTGAATTGTCGAACGAGTCGGCCTTCGAGTGCGCGCAGGCCGAAGGATGGGAAGGCGTAATTGCCAAACGGCGCGGATCGATTTACGAGCAGCGACGTTCGCGCAATTGGTTGAAGATGAAATGCGAGTTGGCCCAGGAATTCGTAGTTGGTGGCTTCACCGATCCGCAGGGCAAGCGAGTCGGCTTAGGAGCTTTGCTGGTTGGTTACTACGACGGCGATGACTTTGTGTTCGCCGGCAAGATCGGCACCGGCTTTAATACGAAGCTCCTGCTCGACCTGCGCGCGCAACTCGATCGCATCGAGATCGACAAGCCTCCGTTTACGAAAGCCGTCGGCCTCCCGCGCCTGCGCGCTCACTGGGTCCGTCCGCAAGTCGTCGTGCAGGTCGGCTTCATTCAATGGACCAAACACAACAAGCTTCGTCACCCGAGAATGCTCGGTGTGCGTCATGACAAAGATCCGCGCGACGTGGTGAGAGAGTAGGCGAAATAAAAGCGCCGAAGGTACGCAATTCTGCGCGGTCCTCGGCGCGCCAGCCGCGCTGGGATGAATCAGAGCGGTGGGTTTGTCGACGCGTTAGCGGCGAAGTGAATTTAGCCGTGGCTTTTAAGTCACGGATAACGTCGAAAGGAATTATTTCTCGTCGCGTTAGCGACGAGTGAATAGGCACAATCAAATTAACCGCTCCGTTTTCAATCGTCGCTGACGCGACGACTATGTGCGTGCGACGTTTGTCCCGGACCTTAAAAGGTCCGACTAAAATCATGCGTCGCTCCGCGACGATTTGCATCGGCGATGAAATCGATCTCGTCACAAGTTCCACAAATGCTCATTCGATCCTGGCAACACTCAAAACTGAACTCTCCTGCGGCTAACATTCTTGACAGACATTTTGATCGTTCGTATATTGATTTTAAGTCCCGATGATTGATCGCTAAAATGCAGCGCGCCGAAATTTATCGCTTCGCCTTTACTTACCGCTTCTCGTTTTTGGGAAGCGGACTGGCGAACGCGCGCGCGTGAGGAATGAAAATCTAAGAAAACACGCAGCGAAGATTATCAGCCAGCCGCAAACCCGTCGACGAGGGTTGCGGCTTTTTCTTTGGGCATCGAATGGAGTCCCTCAAATGAGTATCGAAGACCGGCGAAAACAGATAAACGCTCTCGATAGTGAACTGCTTCGCTTGCTGAACAAACGCGCCGCGCTGGCGCTCAAAGTTGGCGAATCGAAAACAGCTTCAGGCCTTTCGCTTTGCGACCACACGCGCGAGCGCGAAGTGATCGAGCGGATGTGCGCCGCCAACGAAGGCCCGCTGGATGATCGGGCGATCGTCGAACTCTTCCGCGCCGTCATTCACGAGTCGCGTCGCATTCAGACTCGCGCGGCAGACCACAGCGGCGACAAACAAAGTGAAGCTGGACTGAAGTTGGCGCCTGATCGCGGGCGCGTCGCCTTCCAGGGCGCGCCAGGCGCTTTCAGCGAAGAGGCTGCGCTGAAACTTCTTGGTGAAAAGATTACTTTGGTCCCGAGCCCGACTTTCGAATCGCTCTTTTCGGCGATCGACGATAAGCGCGCCGACTACATCCTGGCGCCCATCGAAAACAGTCTCGCAGGCTTTGTACATGCCTCTTTCGATCTGCTGCTCGACAGCAGTCTCTACATCATTGGTGAAGTCATCATTCGGATTAGTCATTGTCTGATCGGTTGTCCGGGCGCGTCGTTCGAGACGATCACCGCCGTCGAGTCGCACCCGGTGGCGCTCGATCAATGCCGGCGTTTCCTGGCTGCCAATCCGCAAATCAAACGGATTGCGGCGGAAGATACGGCGGGCAGCGTCGCGCGCGTCATCAGCGCCGGTGATCCAACGCGTGCGGCTATTGCCGGACGCCGCGCAGTCGAAAAATACGGTGGTGTAATTCTGCGCGAGCACCTCGAGGACAGCAGTGAAAACTACACGCGCTTTCTGCTGCTCTCAACTGCCGAAGAGTTTGGCGATGACGCGGACAAGCTTTCGATTGTCATCGAGCTGCCGCATCAACCGGGCGCCTTGCACAGTGCGCTTGAACCTTTCGCGCGCCGCGGCCTCGACTTGCTCAAAATCGAAGGCCGCCCGGTGCCAGGCCGTCCCTGGGAATACTGTTTCTATTTGGACGTTCACGGTTCAGCCCGTGACCCCGAAGTCATCGAGACGCTGGCTGAACTGCGTCGCAATCGAGTCGAGACGCGAACGCTGGGGACTTATCGATCCGCCCAGGTGCCCGCTGTGCCCGCGGCGATGAAAGATGCGCCATGATTCTAATCCTGACTCCGAACATCGATCCTGAAAGCGCCGGCTATCAGCAATTGATGGCTCACTTAACTCGGCTGCCGGACATCAAGCTGCGCGTTCATCGCGAGCAGGGAGTTGAACGAACGCTGACTGAGATTTATCTCATCGGGAACACGTCATCGATCTCGACCGAAGACATGAAAAGCTTGCCCGGCGTCGAGCGGGTCGTGCGCGTTTCGGAAGAATACCGCGTCGTCGGCAGGCACAGAGACGATCACCGGGCGACGCATTTCGATTACGGAGGACTGCGCTTTGGTCAGGACACGCTGCATGTGTTCGCCGGATTGTGCGCGGTCGATACGAAGGAGCGCGTCGATTTGATGATGCGCTCTCTGCGTGATGCCCAACAGGTCTGCACCCGCATGGGCGCTTACAAACCGCGCACCAGTCCTTATTCGTTTCAGGGCCATGGCCAGGAATGTTTGCCGTACGTTTTTGAGCTGGCGGGCAAGTACGGAATTAAAGTTATCGCCATGGAGGTCACGCACGAATCGCATATCGATGAGATTCACGAAGCCCTGCACGCAGCGGGTTATCCCACGGGAGTAATGCTCCAGATCGGAACGCGCAATACGCAGAATTTCGAGTTGCTGAAATTCGTGGGCCGCCAGCAGGATTATCCGGTGCTGCTGAAGCGCGGTTTTGGGATCACTCTGAGCGAGTCGCTGCACGCGGCGGAATACCTGGCGAGTGAAGGAAATCGGAAAATCATATTTGGGCTGCGCGGGGTGAAGACCAACATGGGTGATCCGCATCGCAACTTGCTCGATTTCGCGCACGTGCCGGTGGTCAGGCGACTGACGCGCCTGCCGGTTTGCATCGATCCTTCACACGCCATCGGTTCCCGCACGAAAGGTCCCGAAGGACTCCTGGACATAATGCACGCGACCGCTCAAGGGGTCATCGCCGGCGCCAACATGGTACTGGTGGATTTCCATCCCGAACCCAATCGCGCCTTGGTAGATGGGCCGCAGGCGCTCTTGCTCGAAGAATTGCCACACTTCCTCGAAGACATTCAGATCGCGCGCGAAGCGTACGAGAAACGGGTCGCGTTGGCGACACGTTATCTGGATTAGCCAAAACAGATAAATGATGG
>Ga0209474_10006244_pt1 | contig 10043 bp, 10 predicted proteins | sample GraSoiAngelo_145_FD_185902 | JGI IMG/M metagenome (GOLD analysis project Ga0209474, IMG submission 185902) | Grasslands soil microbial communities from the Angelo Coastal Reserve, California, USA - 14_1009_05_20cm (SPAdes) (version 2) | ecosystem: Environmental > Terrestrial > Soil > Grasslands... | reverse complement strand
GTTGCAGCAATTCGATCGGCGCAGTCGTAGTCGCGCCGAAGTTATTGTCGGCCGCGCCCATGTTGAGATGAAATTCGCTGTCGCTGTCCTTATAACCGATGTCGCCGTAAAACCGGCGGACATTGGATGCCGAAAAATTCCTGAACCCATTATCATGCAGTCCTTCGAGCGCGCCATAGACGGCAAAATGGTCGTACTGCTTGCCCCATTGCGCTGAGCTTTGGATGCGTCCGAACGAACCGCCCATGGAATTGATCTCGGCGCCTTGATATTTGAAGCCGTCCTTCATCTGCAGATTGATCGCGCCTCCCAGCGCATTGAGACCGAACGCCGGATTATTGGTCACCACGGCTATCGACTGAATCGCAGCAGTCGGGATCAGATCCCAGTTCACTGTATCGCCGAACGCTTCGTTGACGCGCACCCCATTCTGGTAAACCGCAAGTCCCTGCGGCGTGCCGGTAACCGGAGAGGCGACAAAACCACGGAATTGCACGTTTGGCTGGAATGGATTGCCTGCGACCTCATTTACGACGATGCTTGGGACATATTGCTGCAGCGCGTCGGTGATATTGGCGGAGCGAGCCCGGTCGATTTGTTCTACGTCAACAATGTTGACGCTTGCCGGAACCTTTTCGATCTCGATGCCAGTGTTTGATACCGGAGTTGTCGGGTACACCACGCGCGTTGGCGCTGGTACCGCTGGCGGGCGCCTGACCGGGCGCGCCGCAGTTCGCGCGCGTCCAGGCTTACCACTTGGCGCGGTGTGCACCACGATCGGAGGCAGCTGTTGAAAGCCACTGGAGGCGCTTTGGGCATGAGCACCTTGATGCCCAGCAGATAGGCCCAGCCATAGCAGCACACCAAAGACGACCTGACGGGCGCGGATCGGCCTCACCTCATTGCCCTCCGGCTGTGCTGGCGCCTTGAACGATATCAGTGTAGCCCAAAATTTCGTCTCTAGGGGCTTGAGTGAGAACGAAATGAAGCTGCCTTGCCCGCAAGTCAGCAGGCTGTTCTGGGGTGAACAGCTCGTCGGGCCGCCAATTAAGATCTTGCCGCAACAGTCGATATTCCTGGAACCGGAAAGCACAGGTTGCTTGGCAGTCGCCAAATCCGGCGCTTGCATGCTTTAGCCAGCAAGGCGGAAAAGTTTGCAGGCGCCGAATCCTGACGTTCGCACCAGCGTATAATAGCGAGCGGTTTGCATTGTCGTAAACTACCCTGACACTCACCAACCCAAGAAGTCGCATGTTAGAAGCGCCTCCGAGCGGCGGCGCTGGAGCCGGAAATCAAATATGACGAGCGAAGCTGTTTCTCTCAATCGATCGCACGGCGGCGTGCAGGGTGTGTACAGGCACGCCAGCCGAGAGACTGCAACCGACATGACTTTTTCGGTCTATGTCCCTCCGCATCACGGCGAGGCGAAGCTCCCGGTGGTCTGGTATCTGTCTGGGCTGACCTGCACGCACGCCAATGTCACCGAAAAGGGCGAATATCGCAAGGCATGCGCCGAACTCGGTTTGATCTTTGTCGCGCCCGATACCAGTCCGCGCGGCGAAGGCGTGGCCGGCGACCCTGACGGTGCCTGGGATTTCGGACTCGGCGCGGGGTTCTATGTCGACGCCACGCAGCCGCCATTCTCGCGCAACTACCGCATGTGGAGCTATCTGACCAGAGAGCTTCCCGAACTGATCGGTTTGGAGTTTCCTGCCGATCTCAAACGGCAGTCCATTCTCGGGCACTCGATGGGCGGCCACGGCGCCCTGACCATGGCGCTTTCGGACCCCCCTCGCTACCGCGCCGCCAGCGCCTTCTCCCCCATCGTCGCATCCTCGCAAGTCCCATGGGGCATCAAGGCGCTCGGAGGCTATCTCGGCAGCGACAAGCAAGCATGGCGCAACCATGATGCTGTCGCCTTGATTGAGAATGGGGCGAGGTTTTCGGATTTCCTGGTCGACATTGGTGATGCCGATCCGTTCCTGAACGAGCAGCTTCGCCCGGAATTGCTGGAAGCTGCATGTGCCAAGGCAGATATCCCCCTCAAGCTGCGCCGCCATAGCGGTTATGATCACAGCTACTACTTCGTTTCCACCTTCATGGACGACCATCTTCGCTGGCACGCCGCGAGGCTCAACCGGTAGCTGTGGTCGACAATTTAATGCGGAGTACCGTAATTCGGCGCGAGCAGCCGATTGCGCAGCAGATAGCTCATGGCGCGAGACCAGGACTCGTCGGTATTGCCGCGAAAATCCGCACTCACTGCCGTGATCAATTGTCCGGTATGGGCATCCCGGAGGTAAATATTCATATTGAGAATAAGCGCCGAGACCTTGTGAACCACGCCGGTGATGGCGAGATCCGCACCGAGCTTTTGTGCGAATTGCACATCGCAACCGCCGCAGGCCTGCAAGTTGTTGGCTTGTGCCGCAGCATTGACCGGAGCGATATCGAGGACCAGGTAGTTTCCGGTCTGCTCCAATGCCTTGCGCAATTGTTCAGTCACGTTGCTCAGCCGCCGTCTCTCCTCCGGTTGCAATCCATTCACCGCTCCCTGCAAGCTGGTATCGAGCAGTTCGAAATCGAAGGCGGCGACCTTAAGCGGCGCCGCCGACGCCGGCGAGAAGACCAACAGCATCAGCGCGATGACAAGTCCGGGAACTCGCATGATCGTGGCACGTGAATTCATCGTGGAGGTCGTATACTACTTCGGCCTGGTTCAAATTGCGGCCCGTTCTAGGGTTTGCTCAATCGAAGGTCGGGAGGAGGCATGATCAAGCCGCTCGTCGGCGTTGTGGCGCTGAGCACGCTGGTCACCAGCGCTCTCGCGGCCGATCCCCTCGAGGTCCGCATCGGCTATCTTCGCCGTGCCGCCGTTAGGCAGACACTGTCGCTGGTCGAGCAACCTGCCGAGAACGACGGCGTGGCCGGCGCCCGCCTCGCGGTCGAGGATAATAACACCACCGGCAAATTTCTGAATCAGCATTTTACCCTGCAGGAGGTGCACCTCAAGCAAGGCGAGGACGCATCCAAAGCGGCTGTCACGCTTGCTGATCGCAATACCGCTTTCATCATTGTCGATCTTCCCGCGGACGCGCTGCTGAAGGCGGCCGAGGCGATCCGCGACCGCGGCGCGGTGTTGTTCAATGCGGCCGCGACCGACGATCGCCTGCGCGAAGAGGATTGCCGAGCCAATGTGATTCATGTTGCACCGAGCCGTTCCATGCTGGCAGACGCTCTGGCTCAGTATCTCGTCTGGAAGCAGTGGAAGCGCTGGCTGATGGTGGTGGGTTCGCATGTCGAAGACAAGCTCTATGCGGAAGCATTGCGCCGCGCGGCCGCGCGGTTTGGCGCGAAAATTGTCCAGGAGCGTGTGTTTGAGGATACTGGTGGCGCACGCCGCACCGACAGTGGCGTGACGCTGATCCAGCGACAGATGCCGGTGTTCACGCAGCAGGCGCCTGCCTATGACATTCTGATCGTGGCCGACGAAAGCGAAGTGTTCGCGCCTTACCTACCGTTCCGAACCTGGGACCCGCGCCCGGTGGCGGGATCAGCGGGGCTAGAGCCGAAAAGTTGGGACGCCGCTCACGATCAGTGGGGCGCGGTACAGATCCAGAACAGGTTTCTGAAACTCAATTCACGACATATGACGGCGCTCGACATGCAGGCATGGACGGCGGCGCGCATGATCGGCGAGGCCGCATCGCGCGCGAATTCTGGCGATGGCAAAGCGGTGTTCGATTTCATGACAGGTCCGGATTTTTCCGTCGCGGCCTTCAAGGGTCAGGCACTTACGCTTCGAAGCTGGAACCTGCAGCTTCGCCAGCCAATTTTGCTGGCGGATGGCCGCATGGTGGTGTCGGTGTCACCGCAAGAAGGATTTCTGCACCAACTGTCGGAACTCGATACGTTGGGCGTGGATCAACCCGAAAGCAAATGCAAGCTTCGCTAAAATTCGATGGAGGTCTCGCGATGTGGCTTCGCTGCGTGGTTTTCGGAATTGTGCTTTGGCTCGCAGCCCCCCTGCCCGCCCGCGCCTTCATTGCCTACGTGTCGAATGAAAAGGCCAACACCGTCTCGGTGATCGATACTGATAGATGGAGCGTCGTAAAAACGATTAAAGTCGGCCAGCGACCGCGCGGCATCGAATTCACCAGGGATGGCAAGTTCGTGCTGGTTGCCGTCGGCGACGATGACACCATCCAGATGATTGATACCGCCACTCAGGAGGTTGCCGATACCCTGCCTTCCGGCCCCGACCCCGAACTATTCATCCAGGACCAGGCAGGCAAGATACTTTATGTCGCCAACGAGAATGACAACACCGTCACGCTTATCGACCTTGAAAGGCGCGCACGGATAGGCGACGTTCAGGTGGGGGTCGAGCCCGAAGGAATGGCGATCAGCCCCGACGGGAAGATTCTAATCAATACGTCCGAAACCACCAACATGGCCCATTTCATCGATACCGAAACGCGCCAGATCGTGGCGAACGTGCTCGTCGATGCGCGTCCGCGCTTTGCCGAATTCAAGCGCGATGGCTCCGAATTGTGGGTTTCTTCGGAAATCGGCGGCACGGTCGCGCTTATCGATCCGGCCAAGCATGCGGTCACGAAGAAGATCAGCTTTGAAATTCCGGGTTTGCGGAAGGAAGCAATCCAACCGGTTGGCATCAGCATCACTTCTGATGGCACCACTGCCTTTGTCGCGCTAGGCCCCGCCAACCGCGTCGCCGTAGTCGACGCGAGGAACCATCAAGTCGCGAAATATCTACTGGTCGGCCAGCGAGTCTGGCACATGGCGTTTACGCCCGATGAAAAATACCTGTTGGTGACTAATGGCGTTTCGAACGATGTGTCGGTCATTGACGTCGCAGCGGTCAAGGTGATCAAGACCATCCAAGTCGGAGAACTGCCCTGGGGCATTACGATTGCGAAACAATGACGGAACTCGCAAACCGCAACACCCTTAACAACCCGGCGGAGGTCGCCCAACCGCTCGGCTCGGCCGAACAAGCTCTGTCGATTGCAACTCTCAGTCACTGCTATGGTGCTCGTCGGGCGCTGGACAACGTCACGTTTGCAGTGATGCCGGCGAGCTTCACAGCTCTGCTCGGGCTGAACGGCGCTGGCAAGAGCACGCTTTTTTCTCTTGTTACGCGGCTGTTCGGGATACAGGCCGGGTCGATCAGAATCTTCGGTCATGACATAGGAGGCGAACCCGGCGAAGCGTTGCGCTGTATGGGCGTGGTGTTTCAGCCGCGCACGCTCGATCTCGATCTCTCAGTCAGGCAAAATTTGCTGTACCATGCAGCTCTGCAGGGGATCGACCGCCGTGAGGCTCGGTTGGGCGCGGGCGAAGTGCTCTCACGGATGGGACTTGCGGATCGCGAGAGCAGCAAAGTGCGGGATCTGTCAGGGGGCCAGATGCGGCGGCTTGAGATAGCACGCGCGCTGCTACATCGGCCGCGTCTTCTGCTGCTTGATGAGCCGACGGTCGGGCTCGACGTCAAGGCGCGAGCTGACATTCTCAGCCATGTCCGGCGTCTCGCCATCGACCAAGGCATTGGCGTTTTATGGGCGACCCACTTGTTCGACGAGATCATTGCTGATGACGATATTGTCGTTCTGCATCACGGGCGAATGCTCGCCACAGGTAAGGTCGGCCGCGTCATCGACGATGCCGGAACACGCGATCTGCATTCCGCCTTCATGCACCTGACCGGAATGAGCATGAGTCCCGGGGAACTGGCGTCATGAGTTGACCTTGGCCAAAACCCAACCCGCAGGATTTTCCATTGCGCAATATTTCACGTGCCTGACCGGAATCGTGTGGCGCGAGGGGCTGCGTTTTATTCATCAACGAGAGCGCTTTATCTCGGCGCTGGTGCGACCGCTGGTTTGGTTATTCATTTTTGCTGCGGGCTTTCGCCAGGTGCTCGGCATCTCCATCATCCCGCCGTATGAAACCTACATTCCCTATGAGGTTTATATCACGCCGGGGTTGATGGCGATGATCCAGCTCTTCAACGGCATGCAATCGTCGCTCTCGATGGTCTACGATCGCGAGATGGGCAACATGCGCACGCTCCTGGTCAGCCCGTTCCCGCGCTGGTATCTGCTGTCCTGCAAGCTGCTCGCGGGGACGGCCGTTTCCGTGCTCCAGGTCTATGCGTTCTTGCTGATTGCGTGGTTCTGGGACATCGAGCCGCCACCGATCGGCTATCTGACGGTATTGCCCGCGCTGGCGCTTTCCGGGCTGATGCTCGGAGCGCTGGGCATGCTGATCTCGTCCGGCATTCGGCAACTTGAAAACTTCGCGGGTGTGATGAATTTTGTGATCTTTCCAATGTTCTTTGCCTCCTCTGCTCTTTACCCATTATGGCGCGTGCAGGAGGGAAGCCCGATGCTTTACTATGTGTGCCTGGTTAATCCATTCACCCACGCGGTTGAGTTGGTACGTTTCGCACTTTACGGAAAGATGAACTGGGTTTCGCTGGCGGTGGTTGGAGGCTGCACGGCAGTTTTCATGTTCGGCGCGATCCTCGCGTATGACCCGTCACGTGGCCTCAGCCGCCGCGGCCCCGCTGGAGGTGAGACATGAAATGGCTGGCCGCTTTTGGTGTCCTGGCGACGATCGCCGTACCGGTTGATCAAAGCCATGCGGCCGATCCGCGCTATCCCGACTGGCCCTGCGCACAGGCCAAAGTACCCGAGATATCGGTCGCTGCGGTGTGGGCGGGCCCGTCGCTTGGAGATGCCGTCAGCAAATGGAAGAACGACGCCCAAGTGAGTGCGCTGGTGCCGAGGTTGGCCGCAAGGCGTACTCCACTCGATGAGGCGCAAAAAGAAATAGCGGAGTTTCTGGCCGGTTCAGCGGCGGCAAAGACCGAAAGGGGCAAGCTGTTGTTCGCCGGTTTATTCGACACCCTGAATGCCCAGCGTTCATCTGTGTTAACCGGTCTCGAACGGGTCACCCGCAAACAGCGCGAAGCCGCGGAAAAGATTCGTTCCGATACGATGGCGCTGCAGAGCCTTCAGGATGCCCCTACAAAGGATCAAGCCAAAATAGATGAACTGGGCAACCAACTCGTTTGGGAGACGCGGATTTTCGAAGACCGGCGCCAAGTGATCAAATTCGTGTGCGAGGTGCCGACCGCGATCGACCAACGATTATTCGCACTTGCTCGAGACATTCAGCAGGAAATGGAATAGCCGGCCACTCGCGCTGAATTAGCTCGCGTCCTGCCCAACTAGCGCGGTGACGTTATTTCTTGCACTTCGCGCGGCTCTGGCTGGGATTCCGCCATCGGCAGTTCGGCGCGCTGCCATCCGTCGGTGCCTTCGGGATACCAGGCCACATTGGAATAGCCGTACGACAGCGCCCGCTTCGCCGCATTCCACGACATCCAGCAATCGGCCTGACAGTAAATCACGAGCAGCTTTGCCGTGCTTCCGCCGGTCGCTTTGACAAGTCCGTGCCGGAGATATGTTTCCGTCGTCGCGGCGAGCTCGCCATAACCGGTGTCAGGCAGCCAGATGCTCCCCGGGATATTGAACCTCGGCTTGTCGCGCCAGATCGTGCCTGCAGGAAGGTTTGAGGGCTTGGTAGGACGCGGCAGCACGTCTACGAAAACGCCGGACCTGGAGCGCCAGAGACTTTCGGCCTGTTCGGTGCGGAGAACGCGGGCGCCGGCGAGCGTCGCGGGGACCGGCGCACGATAATTGACGGTGCGGTATCCCTCCGGCTCGGGCGCATTCTCTGCGTGTGCCGAAACTGTCCAGGCGAGCGTTACGGCGATGGTTCCGGCAAGCGCCGTTCTCATGGTCGCTTCGCCGTCATCTCAGCGGTGATCGGCCGATTATTCTCGTCAAGCAGCGGCACACCGAAACCGAGCAGGATATCGTTGATAGCCGGCTGGTTCTCCTGGATCAGGCGGTTGAGCAATCTCTTCCAGTTCTGATCGGCTGGACGAACTCCCATGCCGATGCGGTATACCAGTTGCGGCCCCGATGTTTCCTTAACCAGCGGCGCAATGTGGAGCACAGGATCAGAATGCTTGGCGTAATAGCCGGCCATAGGTCCCCACAGCACGGCGCCCTCGATTTCCCCCGCCTTCAAATCCTTGATCATCGCCGCGACTGAGGAATCGACGCGGGTGTCGATCATCAGGGGATAAGGTTTGGCGTTGGCCATCAGTCCGTTGGCGGCCATGTTGGTTGCCGGTGGCGTGCCTGCGACAATGCCCAGATGTTTTCCTCTCAGAAGCTCATCGCCAAGCGACGCCACGTCTTCGAGTCCGCTGCCCGCCTTGGTGACCAGCGCATAGGCAGTGCGATAATAAGGATTGGTGCCCTGGACGAGTTCGTCCCCTTGCGGGATGCCCATGATGACGTCACATCGATGGGCGCCAAGCGTCACCCGAACGAAACCTGTCGCTTGAGGAAAGAACATGTAATCGAGTTTCTTATGTAGCTTCTCAGCAAACAGTTCGGCGATCTTGTTCTCAAAGCCTTCACCCTTTTCGTTCGAGAATGGGAGATTGCGCGGATCGGCGCAGACCCTCAGCACGTTTGGATCTACCAACTCGATCGATAGATCGGTGTTGTCCATCGGCTGCTGCTGTGCCAACGCCGTTTCCCGGTACGCCGTCAGCATGGCGGCGATGGAAAGCGCCGTAATCGTCAACCAACGGTGCGGCGAAGCATTGTTCATCGTCGTATCCTCCGTCTTTTTCACGCGGGCGCACAACTGCTCTCGCCGGTGGTGCGGTTCGTCTTTCTTTCATGTAGGCATAACTCTGCCTTTTGTGCGGCGGCCATTCGCGGGTTGCGAACTGTGGTCGGCGGCCAATCTGCGTCACGGATGGCGCGCAGATTGTGCTTGCCAATTCGAGCGTGCAACACACAATAATTATTACCTATTCGGATTTTGACCTTTCCGAGTTTTCTTGCTGCGATGCAGCGCGCTGAAACATCGCGTGTGTCACATGGACCCTAACCGCCCCTCAGCCATTGTTGTAGTGGCACTCGTTTTGGGCGCGCTCGCCACGCCGACGGTGTCAATGCACGCGCCAACGCCGCTGCCGGTCACTGAGATCGCGCCTGGAGTTTTTGTGCATATCGGCGTAACGGCGCTGATGACCCGAGAAAATCAGGGAGCTATCGCCAACATCGGGTTCATCATCGGTAGCAACACGGTGGCGGTGGTCGATACCGGAGGCAGCCCGCGCGAAGGCAGGCAACTGCTCGCGGCCATCCGTGCCCGAACCGATAAGCCGATCCGGTATGTCATTAATACCCACGCTCACCCCGATCATCTCTTTGGAAATGTCGCATTCGCAACCGAGGGAGTGAGCTTCGTTGGTCACAAGAATTTGCCGCAAGCCCTGGCCGCGCGTGGACACTTCTACATCGATGCTTTTCGCCGCATCATGGGCGACGATCTGATTGAGGAGGTGCGCCTCATACCGCCCACGCTTCTGATCGATGGCACCCGTCAGCTCGATCTCGGGCAACGCGAACTCACTTTGCGGGCGTGGCCGACAGCGCACAGCGACAGCGATCTCACCGTGCTTGACGGGCAAACCGGCACGCTTTTCGGGGGCGATCTGGTTTTCCTGACCCATATCCCTGTTCTCGACGGCAGCATCCGCAGCTGGCTGAAGGTCATTGCAGAGCTGGCGGCTGTTTCCGCGCGACGGGTGGTGCCCGGTCACGGCTCCGTGAGCAACTGGCCCGGCGCCCTTGATGATGAACGCCGTTATCTCGAAAAGCTGGCGGCCGATGTCGGCGCGCTGGTTGCCCGCGGCGAGCGCATAAAGGTCGCATCTGAAACGGCCGCGGCGTCTGAACGAGCGCGATGGCAGCTCTTCGACGACTACAATGCCCGCAACGCGACGGCGGCATTTTCGGAAATGGAATGGGAATAGGCCGTTCAGTGGTTTATATTCAATTTACATCAATTGCCAAAAGGATCGCGCGTATGCAAGGCCGCCATTCCCGCTCTATCTGCTTCGCGGCTCTGCTTGCTGCGTTGCA
>Ga0209474_10006240_pt1 | contig 10046 bp, 7 predicted proteins | sample GraSoiAngelo_145_FD_185902 | JGI IMG/M metagenome (GOLD analysis project Ga0209474, IMG submission 185902) | Grasslands soil microbial communities from the Angelo Coastal Reserve, California, USA - 14_1009_05_20cm (SPAdes) (version 2) | ecosystem: Environmental > Terrestrial > Soil > Grasslands ... | reverse complement strand
TCTGCATGGTCAACGACGAGTTACGTGAAAACGTCGATCCGAATATGGTGGCCGACCTTTTCCTTAATCAAACACCTGTCACGCCGAAGCCCGGCGAAGGCGGATTAAACCGCAACCATCAAACCTCCCCCCATCATCTCGAGCGCCGCCTTGTCTTCAAAAACATCGGCCGCCCGGATTGGACAACCGATATCGATTGTTACCTGGATGACGGCGGCTACCAGCAATTGAAGAAAGCCGTTACCATGTCGGGGGCAGACATTCTTAACGAGGTTAAGACTTCAGCGTTGCGCGGGCGCGGTGGCGCCGGTTTCCCGACTGGAGTGAAGTGGAGTTTTATCAAGCCAGACGAGAAGAAGCCGGTGTATTTGATTTGTAACGCGGACGAATCGGAGCCCGGCACGTTCAAAGACCGCTACATCATTCACCAGGATCCGCATCAGCTGCTGGAGGGTATCCTGATTTCCTGTTACGCCCTCAATGTCCACACCGCTTACATATATATAAGAGGGGAATTTCCCGAAGGCGCGAAAATTCTCGAGGGCGCAATCGAGGAAGCGCGGGAGAAGAAATTTCTGGGTAAGGATATTCTCGGGTCCAAGTTTGATGTCGAAGTTTTTATCCATCGCGGCGCCGGCGCTTACATTTGTGGTGAGGAAACCGGACTAATCGAATCCCTCGAAGGCAAGCGCGCGTATCCGCGGATCAAACCGCCTTACTTCCCCGCAGCGTTGGGCCTCTACATGTGTCCGACCATCGTGAACAACGTCGAGACACTTTGCCACGTGAAGCATATCATCGCGATGGGCGGCGCGGAATATTCGCGACTCGGCCGGCCCGGCAATACCGGCACGCGGATTGTTTGTGTCAGCGGCGATGTAGTCCGTCCCGGTTACTTTGAGATCGAAGTAGGTGCAGTGACGATGGGACAGTTGATCAATGAAATGGCGGGCGGGATGAAGTTCGGCCGACAACTCCGGGCCGTCATTCCCGGCGGAAGCTCCGCCAAGGTATTGCGTGCAGACGAACGCTTTAAAATAAAGGAGAAGCAAGCGGATGGCTCGACCTTGGAGCGCGAAATTTCCATCGATGAAATTCCGATGGATTTCGATTCCCTGGCCGCCTGCGGCTCAATGGCGGGCTCTGGCGGCGTCATTGTGCTGGATGATTCGCGCGACATGGTCTGGGCCCTTAACAACATTAACGAGTTCTATGCCCACGAATCGTGCGGACAATGCACTCCCTGCCGCGAGGGCGCGCTCTGGATGAAAAAGATTACCGATCGAATGCTGCTCGGCGGCGGCGTGATGCAGGATCCAGCGACTCTGAAAACGGTAGCGGATAACATCGCCGGCCGCACGATCTGCGCCTTCGGAGAGGCCTGCGCCTGGCCCACCCAAAGTTTTGTCGAGAAATTTCCGGAAGATTTCGCCGCGCGCGCAAAAAAATCCGCGCCGCCACCGTTGCCGCCGGAATACACACCTGAGGAACTCATCGCGAAGGGAAAAATCTCAACCGTTCCACTGGCGCATGACCCCGGTTGGGAAAAAGCCGGCGCCGCCGGGACTATTTGATATGGATTCTTTTTCTCATGCTCCTATTCATAATCGTGCTCGAGCTATTTCGATTAGGAGCACGAACATGAGCATGAGCACGAGCGGGAAAAGGAGCAGGGGCAATGGCTGAGGGTCCCCCATCAGTTAACGTCCAGATCGATGGCGTATGGCATCAATTTCCGAAAGGCACGCGAGTGATTGAGGCGTGCGCGCAACTCGGTGTTTACATTCCGCGCTACTGTTACCATCCGAAGCTAAGCTCGCCCGGAAATTGCCGGATGTGTCTGATCGAAATGGGCCTGCCACGAATGGGCCCGGACCGGAAGTTTGAATTGGGCGCGGATGGCAAGCCAGTGATCAACTGGATGCCGCGCCCGCAAATTTGCTGTGCGCAGGATGTGGCCGAAGGCATTGGCGTGCGCACGAGTTCGCCGCTGGTCGAGGAATGTCGCCGCGGCGTAATGGAATTCTTACTCATCAATCATCCGCTGGACTGCCCCATCTGCGATCAGGCGGGCGAGTGTCGTCTCCAGGAATTCAGTGTCGAATATGGGCGAGCGGACTCACGGTTTCTCGAAAACAAGGTCAAGAAACCGAAACGGGTTCAGATTGGTCCACGCGTCACGCTCGATGACGAGCGTTGTATCCTCTGCTCGCGCTGCATTCGCTTTTGTCAGGAAATCGCAAAGGACGATGTGCTTGGGTTCACCGAACGGGGCGGCCACACTCTTCTGACGGCGCATCCGGACAAGCCGCTCGAAAATAATTACTCGCTTAATACCGTCGATATTTGCCCGGTCGGCGCGCTCACCTCTTCGCACTTTCGATTCGAAATGCGCGTTTGGTTTTTGAAGGAAACCAAAAGTATTTGCACCAGTTGCGCGACTGGTTGCAATACCATCATTGGCTCGCGCGAAGATGTGATCTACCGCCAGACGCCGCGGGAAAACGTCGCCGTTAATTCTGTCTGGATGTGTGATTACGGTCGACTGAACTTCGAATACCTAACGAGCCCTGAACGGCTGCTCGAGCCGGAAATTTTTTCAGGCAACAAATTGCAGCCTTCTGATTGGAAAACGGTCATCTCCCATACTGCTTTGCAACTGCGCCATTTCACCGGCTGGGACATCGCCATCGTTGCCTCGGGCCGGATGACAAATGAAGAGCTCTGGCTGACCGCGCGTCTCGCCCAGCAGTTGAATGTCTCGCTCATCGATATCGTTCCTAGAAAAGGAGAGGGGGACGACATTTTGCTGAGCCAGGATCGCAATCCGAATACGAACGGCGCGAAAATTATCCTCGGTTTGGAGGGCAAAACGGGCGCGAACCTGGAGGCGATCGCTGCGAGTGTGGCGGAAGGTCGTATTAAAGCGCTGGTCGTGCTCGGTGAAGACCCGACTCAATTTGGAATTACGGTTGAGCAACTGAAGAAGCTGCCCTCTTTCATCACCATGAATATTTTGCGCAGTGCCGCCACTGCCCACGCCACTGCCGTCCTGCCGTCCGCCGCTTACGCCGAAAAACGTGGCTCGATGATCACTGGCCTTGGCCGTTTGCAACGATTGAATCGAGCCGTCCGCCCCCCCGGGCAGGCGCGAGAGGATTGGGAGATCCTGCGCGATCTCCTTCAGGAAGTTACCGGCAGTAATGGTCTCGGCTCGATCGAAGATGTGTTTCGGCAAATGGCGGAATCGATTCCGCCATTAGGAGGCTTGAGCTTGAGCAAAATTGGTGATCTAGGCGTGAAAGTGATGGCCACGCCTGAGAATTCAACGACTCCTTTGCCTCCCGGCGAACCGGCCGACGAGGAGATTTTCGAGCGACCGCTGGTCCACGCACCGAAATGAATCCAACTGCCTCATTTGTTATCATTTCTCTGCTGAAGATCGTTGGCATCGTTTTTCTCGTTATTCTACCGATGGTTTCCTATGCAGTTTATGCCGAGCGAAAAGTCAGCGCATTGATTCAGGACCGCCTCGGACCCAATCGGGTGGGACCGGCTGGCCTATTTCAACCGATTGCCGACGCGATGAAATTTTTGCTCAAGGAAGATTTCACGCCCGCCCACGTGAACAAATTTTATTACTGGCTCGCGCCCTGTCTCGCGATGGTGCCGGCCATCACTACCATCGCGGTGGTGCCATTTGGCAGCACCCTCTTCGGCGTCCCCATGGTGATCGCTGACATCAACGTTGGCGTGCTTTTCGTTTTTGCGATCGCCTCGCTCGGTGTTTACGGAATCGTCATCGCCGGCTGGGCCTCGAACTCGAAATATCCCTTCCTCGGCGGGGTGCGCTCAGGCTCGCAAATGATCTCGTACGAGCTCTCGTTAGGTCTTGCGGTGGTCCCGATTTTTCTCCTCATCGGCAATCTCCGGCTAACGGAAGTTGTGCGATATCAGATCGATCATGGTTGGATGGTTTTCCCGTTTGCCGGTGACTGGAAAAATCCGGCGGGCTGGCTGCTGGCGGTTCCGATGTGGATATCGTTCGCGGTCTTTGCCATCGCCGTATTCGCGGAAACAAACCGGCTTCCCTTTGATCTACCCGAAGCGGAAACGGATTTAGTCGGCGGCTATCACACCGAATACAGCTCTATGAAGTTCGCGCTCTTTTTCCTCGGGGAATATGCCGCCATGATTACCGGCTCCGCCATTATCGTTACCCTTTTCCTTGGAGGCTGGCATTTTCCCGGCGTCCCTGACGGCTCCCACGGATGGATTTTTGGTCTGATTAACATTTTCGTTTTCTTCGCCAAAATTGCGGCGCTTCTTTTTATTTTTATCTGGGTCCGCTTCACTCTGCCGCGTTTCCGCTACGATCAGTTGATGCGGCTGGGCTGGGTTTTCTTTTTCGAGATCGCGCTCGTGAACATTTTTTTGGCCGCCGCAATTATTACTTTTTTCGACAGATAATCTTCTTCCAATCCTAATCGTATTCGTATTCCCAATCCTAAGCTTTCCCGCTAACGCATCATGACGATCTCCAAACTTGCTACTCGTTGTCATCGAAAACGATCGAGCATGATTATGATTACAAGCAGGAGCAGGAGTTGATATGGCAATCACCGTTCCACGACCGAAACTCACCTGGTTCGAGCGATTGTATTTGCCGGCGATCGTAGCGGGCATGGCGATCACGCTCCAGCATTTCAAAAATATGCTTCTCGGCCGCACCAAGGTGACCATGCAGTATCCAGAGCAAAAATGGGACGCGCAGTTGCCGGAACATTACCGCGGCGCACCCGCCTTGGTGAAAGACGAGGCGGGGCGCATCCGCTGCGTCGCCTGTCAGCTGTGCGAATTCATTTGCCCGCCACGCGCCATCAAAATCGAACCTGGCGAAATTCCGGCCAAAGATCGCTTCAGCAAAGTCGAGAAGTATCCGCGCGAGTTCGATATTGACATGATTCGCTGCATTTTCTGCGGGATGTGTGAGGAGGTTTGCCCCGAGCAAGCAATCTTTTTGCGCAAAGATTATGCCATTACCGGGCTCACTCGTGCGGAAATGGTGCACAACAAGGAAAAGCTGCTCGAGATCGGCGGCATAATGCACGGTGTCGTTCTGAAGTGGAATGAGAAGAAGTAACCAAATACTGGTGTAATGGAGTGTTGGAGTATCGGAAAAGTGACAGGCGCGTTTTCTTTCACCCAATACTCCATTACTCCGCCATTCCGTCAGTCCACTTAATTTGATGCCCTCCTTTCTATTTTGGCTCTTCGCCATCGTGATGCTGGTCTTCGGCGCGCTCGTCGTGATTAACCGCAACCCGATCGCGAGCGCGCTCAGCCTCGTCGTTTGCTTTCTTGGGCTTTCGGCCTTGTTCATGGCGCTGGACGCATTCTTCATCGGGATCATTCAAGTGCTGGTCTACGCCGGCGCAGTGATGGTGCTGTTTCTGTTCATCATCATGCTGCTCGATCTCCGCGCCGAAGAACGTCGCAAGATGAATTGGTTTGCTTTTGTGGGCGGGTTTCTGGTCGCGTTGTCCTTGCTGGTGCAAATTCTTGCTGTCATTGGCAGTACGCGAATGGCCAAACAAACCTTTCCGCCGCTCGCTTCCCCGCACGCTGATGATGTTCGCAACGTCGGGTTAGTACTGTTTGGAAACTACAACCTGCCGTTTCAGGTAATCGCAGTGCTGATTCTTGTCGCGACCATCGGCGTCATCGTTTTGAGCAAACGCCAATTGCGATGACCACCCTCGGCGACTACCTGACCGTCAGCGGAATATTATTCGCCATCGGTTTTAGCGGCGTCCTGTTGCGACGCAATGTCATCATCATTTTCATGGCGCTCGAGTTGATGTTGAACGCGGCCAACCTTTCCCTTGTCGCCTTTTCGCGTTTTCGGCTCGGCGACGATGGCCTGCCCAATTACAACGCGCAGGTGCTCGTCTTCTTCATCATCACCGTTGCTGCCGCCGAAGTCGCAGTAGGCCTCGCCATTATTGTCGCGCTCTATCGCACCCGCCGCACTACCCACGTGGAAGATATTAATAGTTTGAAATTCTAGCCCGCGAAACACATGAATGACACGAACGGCGGAAACTAGAAAGCACGAACCAGATGATGTTTATCTCTGAAAATTTAATGTCCTTCCGCGTTTAGTGGGCCAAAATGTTTATGAGCGTGATCCCGTGGCTTATTTTGCTCGTGCCGCTGGCCAGTGCTGCTTTGATCGCCCTGGTCACTCGGCGGACGCCGCGCCTGAGTGCATCTATTTCTGTTGTCGCGGTAGCTATCAGTTTCATTTGCAGCTGTGTCGTTTTTGCTAAACCGAAAATAAGCGCGGCTGAAATCCCGTGGATTGAAATCCACGGGCTTCTGCGGGTGCCGATCGGCTTTACCCTCGATTCATTGAGCAAGACGATGCTTGTTCTCGTTAGTGGAGTAGGCGCTCTTATTCATATCTACTCGCTCGGTTACATGCGCGATGATCCGGGCAAATCACGCTATTTCGCCTCGCTCTCGCTCTTCATGTTCTCAATGCTCGGTATCGTGCTGGCGAGCAATTTCGTGATGATGTTCATCTTTTGGGAATTGGTCGGCCTTTGCTCCTACTTGCTCATCGGTCATTGGTTCGAGCGCGATAGCGCGGCCGACGCTGCCAAAAAAGCGTTTATTACGAATCGAATTGGCGATTTCGGATTCATGCTTGGAATCCTGATGGTATGGGGTGCGACTGGCTCAGTCGTTTTCGACGACATCATTCCGCAACTTTGGCGCGTCACCAGTAACCCGACATTTCTAACAACTTGTGTGCTGCTGATTTTTTGTGGCGCGGTTGGAAAGTCTGCCCAGTTCCCTCTCCACGTCTGGCTGCCCGACGCGATGGAAGGTCCTACGCCGATCGCCGCCCTCATCCATGCCGCGACCATGGTCGCGGCCGGCGTTTACATGCTGGTGCGGGTGGGATTTATCGTCCAAGCTTCACCGGACGCGCTCTGTGTTATCGCATGGATTGGCACAATCACGGCAGTGATGGCCGCCCTTATCGCCACGCAACAGGACGACATCAAACGCATCCTGGCTTACTCGACGCTTTCTCAGCTTGGCTACATGATCATGGCGGTAGGTCTCGCGTCGGGCGAAGCTGCCATGTTCCATTTGTTTACTCACGCCTTCTTTAAAGCATTGCTCTTCCTCGGCGCCGGCTCCGTTCTCGTTGCACTTCATCATGAGCAGGACATTTGGAAGATGGGCGGACAAGGTCGCAATCTCTTCCTTACTTTTATTACTTTCGGTGTTGGCATGCTTGCGCTCATCGGCTGCCCGCCATTTGCGGGATTTTTTAGCAAGGACGCCATCCTCTCGCTCGCCTACAACCGGAACCCCACAATCTTTGCCCTCGCGCTCCTCACTGCGTTTCTGACCGCGTTCTACATGATGCGATTGTTCGTCGTTGTTTTCTTCGGCAAGCCACGCTCGTCCGTTGCAAGGACAAGCCGTGAAGCGCCCACCAGCATGCTCATTCCGCTCGTGGTTCTAGCAGTGCTCGCGCTGATCGGGGGATTCAACTTTTTCGCTCGCCATTTTCTTACTGTTCCTCATGAACGGGATGCCGCCCAATTTGTTCCCGGCCTTGCGCTCGTCGCCATGTTGTTGGGCGCCACCGGTGCAATTTTTCTTTATCGTAGCCGTGAATCCGATCCGTTCTCGTTCGCAATATTGCGCAAAAAATTCTACTTCGATGAATTTTATCGCGCTTTGATTAACGCCACGCAGGAACTCCTTGCCCGTATCTCTGCCTTCATCGATCGCTGGGTTATCGATGCCACCGCGGTGCGAGGAACTAGTGGTGCCACCTGGAGTTTGGGTGCCTTACTCCGCCTGATGCAGGTCGGAAATCTGCAAGCTTACGCGTTTATTTTCGGACTTGGAATTGTCTGGATCATTTACTTCGCCCTCTTCCGCTAATGCTCCTTCTCGTCACATTTGCGCCAATCGTTGCGGCCGTATTGATCATGCTCGGTCTTCCCGCACGCACGACTGCGCTCGCCGCGTCCGCCCTCACCTTATTGACCAGCGTGCTGCTGTTTCTCGGTTTCGATTCCATTGCACCCGGTTTTCAATTCGTCTTCACCATTCCAATTTCAAGTGAGCTGCGCCTCAACTTCGCCCTCGGCATGGACGGACTTAGTCTTGTCATGATTTTACTCGGCGCGATTGTCCTCCTCGCCGCGGTCTGGTTTACCGGTGAAATCGGGCATCATGAGAACGCGTTCTACGCTTGCCTGCTCCTCATTGCCGGCGGCGCCATCGGCGCTTTCGCTTCGCTCAACTTGTTTTTCTTCTACGCCTTTCATGAGCTGGCATTGATTCCCACTTTCCTGCTCATCGGTATTTGGGGGACGGGCAATCGGCGCGCCGCCGCCTGGAAGGTGACGATCTACCTTGCGCTCGGAAGTGTCATCCTGCTGGTCGGCTTGATCATGCTCTATCGCGCGGTGCCTTCGAGCGCACGCAGCCTCGATCTTCGAGTCCTGCAAGCCGCCGCTTCCGCCGGCGAGATTGCGCCGGTCATGCAATCCTCTATTTACCTCGTCCTCCTGATCGGCTTTGGAATATTAATCTCGTTAGTTCCGTTCCATACTTGGGCACCCGAAGCGTATGCCTCTGCCCCGGCGCCAGCGGCGATGTTACACGCGGGAGTTTTGAAGAAATTTGGACTCTACGGATTGCTCCGCCTTGCCTTGCCGCTCCTGCCTGACGGTGCACGGCACTGGTCGGGATTGCTCCTGCTTCTTCTGCTGGCGAATATTATTTACATTGGCCTGGTCACGATCGCGCAACGACGGCTCGATTGGATGCTCGGTTATTCCAGCGTCATGCACATGGGCTACATTTTTCTCGGCATCGCCAGCGCGAATATCCTCGGCACTACCGGCGCGGCGATTTTGATGTTCGCGCACGGTCTCTCCATCGCTCTCCTTTTCGCCATTACCGGGGAAATTCGTAAACGCGTTTCCTCACTCGACTTTGACGCGATGGGTGGTCTGGCAAAACAAATGCCGCTGGCGGCGTTCGCCTTCGGTCTTGGCGTATTCGCCGCCATCGGGCTGCCGGGGTTTTCGAATTTCGCGGCCGAAATCATGGTCGTTTTCGGCGCTTTTCGAAATGGGTTCGATTATCAACACTTTCATATCTTCCAATGGGCGACACTTCTCGCGCTTTGGGGCGTGGTGATTTCGGCGATTTACATGTTGCGCGCCTATCGCCGCACCTTTTTCGGCAGCCCCGCTGAATCTGGGATCGCAATCGCCGATATTCGTTCCGGCTTTCGTTTTCCCATCGCGTTACTCGTTGCGGCGTCAATCCTGTTCGGATTTTTCCCTCAAATTGCGGTGCAAAGAATCGCCCCCGCCTTCCGTAATTACTTCACCGCGAGCCCATGATTTCAGCGCCTTATCTCGAAGTTGCAGTAATTGTCCTGGGCACCATTATTCTATTGGTCGAATCTTTCGCTTCCCAACTCGACCGCCGTGTGCTCGGCTATACCGCTTTGTTCGGCCTGGCGGTGATTTTCATCGCTACCTTCTTTGTCGCGCCTCAGTCGTCCACCGCGTCGGCTCCGCTCTGGGCCTTCTACTCCGCCGACGCGCTCTCGCTTTTCTTTAAACGAATCGCCCTCGCCACCACTGCGGGCGTGCTGGTGATGATGCTCGATTTCGCACCCTCGATCTCGATCGGCGTTCAGGGCGCGACACCGCAGGCCGGTCTCGGCGAATTTTTCACGCTCCCACTGTTCACCTGCGCCGGACTGATGTGGATGGCTTCCGCCATCGATTTTGTGTTGATTTTTGTTTCGTTAGAGCTGGTTACAATTTCCTTCTATGTCCTGGTTGGCTTTACTCGTCGTAATCCAGCCTCGCTGGAAGCCGGCGTGAAATATTTGGTTCTCAGTGCGGTCGCGACGGGTTTTCTCGTTTACGGAATCACCTGGATCTTTGGAGCAACTGGCGAAACCAATCTGCAAAAAATTACGACGG
>Ga0209474_10006239_pt1 | contig 10046 bp, 7 predicted proteins | sample GraSoiAngelo_145_FD_185902 | JGI IMG/M metagenome (GOLD analysis project Ga0209474, IMG submission 185902) | Grasslands soil microbial communities from the Angelo Coastal Reserve, California, USA - 14_1009_05_20cm (SPAdes) (version 2) | ecosystem: Environmental > Terrestrial > Soil > Grasslands ... | reverse complement strand
AAACCCGCTCATCTACAGCTGCTCGGTACGAACGGCCGTTGGAGATGATGGTACGGTAACTGGTTTTTTTAGTGGAGCATCGGAGAGCGGTTCAACCATCCACTTCCAGCCGGTATGGCCATTCTTGTCCATGGTCCAAGCTCCGCCGCCGCGTCTCCAGATCTCCCATCGCCAATGGTCGCTATTGGCCGGAATGGCGAAAACGAACGTGAAAACGGCCGTGATCATCACTCCGCACAGCGCTCCACTTAGAAATAAGCGTCTCATTTTTTTGTTTCCCACGCTTTCCTTATACAAACGTTCGAAGCTCGGCCTCAAGCCGGTTCCTCCCTTGGGCGACATTGATGAGGGGGGTTCGCTGTGCACGCGGTAATCTGGTATATTTGGTTCAATTCCTGATAATTGAAAGAGAATTTCGCTTAGTTCAATCGCGCCCGGGAAAATGTGGGAGGGGCGTGCGAGTTCGTCCCGTGCTTCGATGGCGTGTTCGTGACAGAAAACCCCATAACAACAGCCCAGCGTTTTAACCGCAGGGCTATTGTCTCGGCTGTTTTCGATTTTAACCGACGGCGCGCTCCCGTTCGACTTCGCTCAGGGCAAGCTTGGTCGCGCCCTGCCACATCCAGCACGCGCGATGCAAATGCAGTTTTCGAATCATAACTTGAATAAATCGCGAGGCGGCAAAGTCGAACGCCTCGTAAACCTTTTCTAACAATTATGAAAAAAATTCTCTTTGTATTAAGCATGCTGGCTTTTGTTGTGTGTGCTCTTCCGCAGGCGAGAGGAGACGACGTATCGGTCGACTTCTTTTACAATAATCTTTCCGGCGGGAACTGGATCGATGTTGAAGGCTATGGATATGGCTGGCAGCCTGACGTAGCCGTAAGCGATCCGAACTGGCGTCCTTATTCGGACGGATATTGGGCGTACACAGATTACGGATGGACCTGGATCAGTTACGAAGATTTCGGTTGGGCGACCTATCATTATGGTCGCTGGGCGAATCTGGCGGACAACGGCTGGGTCTGGATTCCGGGTAGCGATTTGGATTGGGGACCGGCTTGGGTGTCGTGGCGAACCGGTGGCGATTACATTGGCTGGGCGCCCTTGCCCCCGCGCGGTGCGGACGTCGTCTATGAAGGACAGCCCATCGGTGCCAGTGTGGACGTCGAATACGATATCGGCCCGCAATATTACAACTTTTGCGACATTCGTTTTATCGGTGAACCGGTTTTGCGGGACCGCATCTTTCCACCAACGCAAAACATTACCTACATCACGAATACGGTGAACGTGACCAACATCTACGTTCAAAACAATGTGGTCTATAATTACGGCCCGAATTACAACGTCGTTAACGAATACTCGAGCCGGCCCATTCAGCGGCTCACTATCGAGCGGCAGACTGCGGGTGATTTGTCCGCCGCTGCTAAATCCGGGGCGCTCACGAAAGTCCAAGGCAACAAGCTCGTGGTAGCTGCACCGCTCAAGCTCGCCAAGTCGCCTCTCAGCGTTGCGCCGCCAGCGGTGAAAGCCAAAGTCGCGCAGCCAAAGATTGAACACGGCTGGAAGGGTGTTTCCAATAGAGCCGAGGTGGAACAGAAGATTAAAGCCGAGAACCCGAAGAATATTCCTCCGCCAACGCGTGCGGCTGCACGAACAGCAGGCAGCCCGCCGGCTGTTGGCGCGAGCCCACCCGCTGCGCCAGGGGGCAGGGAGCCGGTTTCACCTGGTCCGCGCGGCAAACCTGGGCGGGTACCGCCCGGTGCGACAGCAGTTCCAGCCGGTATTTCGCCTTCGCCATTCGAGCGAGGCAAACCCAAGCCCGGTGCGACAGCGGCGCCGGCGGGTATTTCGCCATCGCCATTTGAACGAGGCAAACCCAAGCCCGGTGCGAGGCCCGGAGCGACGACCAGTCCAGCCGGGGCGCCGGCAGCGACCGCGCCACCTGCTTCTCGCCCTTCACCGCCACCGCGAGAACACGGCCAGCCACCACCGCGCAAGCTGGGTGAGAGTCCGAGTTCGGGCGCGGGCGGTCGTGAAAACATTCCGCCGCAACGTCGTGGCGGAGAACCTGAGCGTGAGCGATTCGGCACTCCGCCGCCGGCAGGCGCGGGTGCGCATGAGCGTCGTGGCCCGGAACAGCGACCGCAACCGGCAGTTCGCCAGCCAGTGACACCGCCGCCCACCGGCGCCCCTCCTGCTGAGGCGCGCGGCGCGAGAGAAAGAGCGCAGGGCGCCTATGGTCAGCCCGGCGGGCCACCGCCACCAAGAGGTGGAGCGCCGGCTGCTGGCGGACCCGCCAGAGGTGGAGCACCTGCCGCGGGAGCCGAGCGCGGCCAAGAGCAGCCACAACACGGAAAGAAACAACCAGAAAAAGGAACGCCACGGCCAGGACCACAATAACGCTGGCGCAATTATCGTAGCGGCTCCGGAAGTAAAAATTCCAGAGCCGCTTTTTTTTGGAAGGGGCGCAGCGCTGCGGCGTCCGTTGTAGCGGCGTTTGTGCCAAACGCCGGGGCGCTTGACACAAGCGCTCTACAGTAATTCGGCGATCTGGACCGCGTTCAACGCAGCTCCCTTGAGCAACTGATCGCCTGATACCCAAAAGGAAAGCCCGTTTTCAAAAGCGCAATCCAGGCGAACCCGGCCCACCTGACAATTGTCTTTTCCGGTAACGCCTAGCGGCATCGGGTAACGATTATTCTGCGGTTCGTCCACGAGCTCCAGCCCCGGTGCTTTAGCCAAAACTTCGCGCGCTCGTTCCACTGAAACCGTTCTGTCGAATTCAGCGCTCACCGCGACTGAGTGCGCGCGATACACCGGGACACGCACACAAGTGACCGAGGCGCAGAATTGCGGCAGATGCATAATCTTGCGCGCCTCGTTCTGCATTTTCATTTCCTCCTTGGTGTATCCGGTTTCCAGAAAGGAATCGACGTGCGGCAACAGATTGAATGCGATCGGGTGCGGATAAACCGTAGCCGGAAGTGTCGATCCTGACGGCGAAAACGACGCGGTGTCTCGCTCTCCGCTTTTTATTTGCTGCGTTAATTCATCGATCGCGCGCGCGCCACTGCCGGAAACAGCTTGATAACTCGCGGCGAAAATTCGGTGGACGCCGAACGCCCGGTGCAGAGGAAAAAGCGCCATCAACGTGATCGCCGTTGTGCAATTTGGATTTGCGATGAGCCCGCGATGCCGTTGTACATCCTCGGCGTTGATCTCAGGAATTACCAGCGGGACATGTGCTTCCATCCTGAACGCCGACGAGTTGTCGATGACGATTGCGTCCGCCCGGCAGGCAAGCGGCACATATTTTCGCGAGATTTCGCCGCCGGCGCTGAAAAATGCGACGTCGATCTTTTCGAATGAATCTTCGTCGAGTTGTTGCACCGGAACTGATTCATTTCGAAATCGCACTGATTTGCCGGCGGAACGCGCAGAGCTAATAGGACGCAGACTCGCCACTGGAAAATTTCGCCGTTCCAGCACACACAAAAGCTCCTGGCCGACAGCGCCAGTCGCGCCAACGACGGCGATATGATAGCCTTTCATCTGCAGACGCAGTTTATCGCCGGGGTGATTCGATGCAAACTTCGCGAAACATCCACATATCGATCCGTGATCAGAAGCTTACGCTGAAGGACGGCGACACGCCGATCCGCAGTTACTCCGTGTCCACTTCGCGGTTCGGCATTGGCACGGCAATGGGAAGCATGAAAACGCCAACCGGTCGTTTTCGACTAGCGGAGAAGATTGGGGGCGACACACCGAGCGGCACGGTTTTTCGAAGCCGCGTGGCGCTCAAGCCCGTTGATCCGGTTCCTCCAACCGAGGATTTGGTCATGTCGCGTATTTTATGGCTCGACGGATTGGACGAGCAAAATGCCAATACGCGCGACCGCTTTATCTATATTCATGGCACCAAACACGATGACAAGATCGGCGCGCCGGCCAGCTGCGGTTGCGTCAGGATGCGGAATGCGGATGTGATCGAACTCTTCGATTTGGTGGACGAAGGCACGCCGGTTGTAATTGAGGCGTGAATGCTCGAGGAAACTTTCGGGGCGGAATCGCCCGATGATACATCCAAAGGAGACAAGAGAAACGTTGTTTCCCGTGTGATCCTAAACGGGCAGTGCAGCTTGCGATGAAAGGAGGCGAGATAAATTGAAAATTTTACGGGCGATCATGATCGTGGCCATTTTGGCCACTGCTTTGAGCTTTGGTGCTTGCGCTCAACACAAAGAGACTGTGACCACAGGCGCGGGAACAACCGGTTACGCCAAATAAGGCCGGCACCCAGTTTGTGATAGGTCAAAAAAAACTTCAGAAAAGCATTGCGTCCCCCTGATTCCCTAACTAAACAGACCGGAGCAACTTGCTGCGAAAGGAGGCGAGATAGAATTGAAATTATTGAAAACAATCATGATCGTGGCCGTTTTGGTCACCGCATTGGGACTCGGGGCTTGCGCGCAACACAAGGAGGTCGTGACACCACCTCCTGCGCCGATGGGAAAATAGAGTCGGCACCGGGTAATTTAGTCTGGGCGGTTTCGCCCAAGAGGCCAGGTCGTGTTCCGGCCTGGCCTTTTTCTTTTTCCGCTTCAACGATTCTGACTAAACTGCGTGAATGGAGTTGAAGGGCGGGCAGATTTCTCTTGTTCAACTTGCAGCGGTCGCTTTCGGAGGCGAGTCCGTTCGCATTTCTCCTGCTGCGCGACCGCGTATTCTCGCCTCGCGCAAAGCGATCGAACAAATCGTTGGGCGCGACGCGGTCGTTTACGGAGTCAACACCGGTTTCGGCAAGCTCTCCGATGTCCGAATTCCGCAGGGCGAATTGCGTCAGCTTCAGTTGAACCTTGTTCGCAGCCACGCTTGCGGAATTGGAAATCCGCTATCCGAGTCCGAAGTGCGGGCAATAATGGTGCTGCGGGCAAATGTTCTGGCCCTCGGCTTCAGTGGAATCCGTTGCGAGGTCATCGAGCTGCTTTGCGAAATGCTGAACCGTCGCGTCTGTCCAGTGGTTCCGGAAAAAGGCTCGGTAGGCGCGAGCGGCGATCTGGCGCCGCTGGCACATCTGGCTTTGAGTCTCATCGGCGAGGGCGAAGCATTGTTTGAAGGGCAACGGATGACAAGCGCCCAAGCACTGCGGCGTGCTCAACTAACGCCGCTGCAACTCGAAGCAAAAGAAGGCCTGGCACTGCTCAACGGCACGCAGGGAATGCACGCCGTGGGCGGACTGGCGCTTCTGCGCGCGCAACGCCTTGCGCGAGTCGCCGACATTGCCGGCGCGATGAGTCTCGAAGCGTTGAGAGGCACACCTGCCGCTTTCGATTCGCGCCTGCAGGAGGCGCGTCCGCACCCGGGTCAGAAAGCTGTTGCCAAACATCTTTTGTCGCTGATGGAAGGTAGCGAAATTCGCATGTCGCATATCGAGAGCGATCCGCGCGTTCAGGATGCATATAGCCTGCGTTGCATGCCGCAGGTGCACGGAGCAGTTCGCGGCGCGCTGGCACATTGCGAAGATGTTTTGCTAATTGAATCTGCGTCGGCGACGGATAATCCGCTTGTGTTTGCTGAAAGCAGTGAAGTGATTTCCGGCGGCAATTTTCATGGCGCGCCGCTTGCGCTTGGGTTCGATTACGCTGCAATTGCAATTGTCGATCTGATGAGCATGAGCGAACGCCGGACAGATCGACTCGTCAATCCAGACAAGAACGAAGGGCTGCCCGCATTTCTAGCGCGACAGCCGGGTCTGCAATCCGGCTTCATGACTGCGCACGTCGCGGCTGCTTCCTTAGTCAACGAAGCGCGCGTGCTGGCGCATCCTGCGAGCATTGACAACATAACCACATCTGGTGGAAAGGAAGACCACGTTTCGATGGGAATGACCAGCGCGCTAAAGCTGCGTGCCATCGTCGATCTTGCCGAAAATTTGTTCGCTATCGAATTGCTCGCTGCTGCTGAAGGTTTGGAACATCGCCGACCATTGAAAGCCGGAGTTGGTGTTGAGCGCGCATTCGCTGCTGTGCGGAAAATCACGACGCCACTTACGGAGGACCGTGCGCTCTCGGGCGACATCGCGTCTGTTGCCGGAGCGATTCGCCGAGGCGACTTTGATGCAGAGAGTGAAAAATCATGAGCGGACAACGAGTTATCCATGCGCCACACGGCAGCGAACGCAGCTGCAAAGGTTGGCACCAAGAAGCAGCTATGCGCATGCTCATGAACAATCTCGATCCGAATGTAGCCGAGAATCCAGATCAGCTTGTGGTTTACGGTGGGACGGGACGCGCTGCTCGCAGCTGGGAGGCGTTCGACGCGATTGTTCGCTCGCTGCGCGAACTCGAAAATGACGAGACGCTTCTCGTGCAATCAGGGAAACCGGTCGGAAAATTCAAAACGCACGATGAAGCACCGCGCGTTCTCATCGCGAACTCGAATCTCGTTGGCCAATGGAACAACTACGCCGAGTTCAATCGCCTCGAAAGAATGGGACTTACGATGTACGGCCAGATGACAGCCGGCTCGTGGATCTACATCGGTAGCCAGGGAATTGTGCAAGGAACGTTTGAAACTTTTGCAGCTGCGGGCCGCAAACATTTCGGTGGCTCGCTCGATGGAAAATTCGTTTTGACTGGCGGGCTTGGCGGCATGGGCGGCGCGCAACCGCTGGCTGCGACGATGAACGGCGCGCTTTTTCTCGGCGTCGAAGTCGATCCTGCCCGCATCGAGAAGCGATTGAAAAGTGGTTATTGCGACAAGATCGCGTCAACCCTGGACGAAGCGCTTCAGTTGATCGATCAGGCGCGCAAAGATGGTAAATCGCTTTCGGTAGGACTTGTTGGCAATTGCGCCGACGTTCTGCCGGAAATCGTCAAACGCGGAATTGTGCCCGACGTTTTGACGGATCAAACCAGTGCGCATGACGCGTTGAACGGCTACGTGCCGCACGGGATATCGCTCAAGGACGCGCTCGTTTTGCGCCGAAAAAATCCGGACGAATACATCGAGCGCGCCATGCAATCGATGGCGGTGCACGTCGAGGCGATGCTGGCATTGCAAAAGAACGGCGCAGTGACGTTTGATTACGGAAACAACATCCGCGCGCAGGCAAAAAAAGCCGGAACCAAAAACGCGTTCGACATCCCCGGGTTTGTTCCCGAATACATTCGTCCGTTGTTTTGCGAAGGCCATGGTCCATTTCGCTGGGTCGCGTTGAGCGGCGATCCGGCTGACATCGCGCGCACTGACAAACTCGCGCTCGAATTGTTTCCGAAAAATCAAACGCTGGCGCGGTGGATGAAGCTCGCCGAGCAGCGGATTCAATTTCAAGGATTACCGGCACGAATTTGCTGGCTCGGCTATGGGGAACGGGCCGAGTTTGGCGTCGCGATGAACGAACTGGTCAGGCGCGGTGAAATCAAAGCGCCTATCGTGATCGGCCGCGATCATCTCGATTCCGGCTCGGTCGCATCGCCCAATCGCGAAACCGAAGGCATGCTCGACGGCAGCGATGCCATCGCGGACTGGCCGTTGCTCAACGCGCTCATTAATACTGCCGCCGGCGCGTCGTGGATATCGATTCACAATGGCGGCGGTGTTGGCATCGGTTTTTCGCAGCACGCCGGCATGGTCGTTGTTGCCGAGGGCACAGAGATTTCCAAGCGCCGCCTCGAGCGCGTTCTCACCAGCGATCCCGGCACGGGCATTCTCCGGCACGCCGATGCCGGTTATTCGCGCGCAATCGAATTTGCTGCTGCGCACAAGATTGACATCCCGACGCAGCCGCAAGCGCGGGACTAATCGCCGCCGAGAGTGGTCGTCATGCCATTGGCAGCCGGAGTGTCTCAGCAATCTTGCGGGCGATGGCAACGCGGCGTTGGAGGCTCACTTTCCCACGGCGTTCCTCGAATTCAGTTTTGGGTAACAGGTAAATTACATCGCAGCGCACAGCAGTCTTCCAGTCAAGTCCATCGGCAGCATTCAAGATCACTTCATTCTTTTTCGCCTCGCGGCTCAGTCTTGCCGAAGTACAGATGAGCGCGTTGACGTATTCGAGATCCCTGTTCACGCAACGCTCGTCATTGGAAATGATTATTGCCGGATGAGGCTTCTCTTCACGAAACGGGAAAAGATAAATTTCCCATTGTCTCATTTTACAAGTTTTCGCGCCGACCGCGAAGCGAGCATATTTGACTCCTTGATGGCTTCCCGGTCATAGCAATCCTCAAAATATCCGGGCGGCCGCATCGGGACCGGTTCGGGTAACTCCAGCGGCTTTAGCGCGAGCAGCTTTGATTTCCTGACGATGACAATGTGCTCGCCCTGGATTGCGCGGTCGGCGATTTCGCCGAGGCGCTGTTTCGCTTCACTAATTGAAAGGGTTGTGGGCATCTGTCCAATTATGGTCTAGAATCAGACCGATTCAAGACGGTCTTGTCCTTATCCCGTTCCGTCCTTGCAATCCTGTCAATCACATAAATCCTGTCTGGAAAACTGACCAGCCATGCCAAAGCTCATTGAGTGCGTACCGAACTTTTCCGAAGGGCGCGATCTTAGCGTGATTCGGCAGATCACCGATGCGGTTGAATCAGTGGATGGCGTTTCATTGCTGGACGTTGATCCCGGGGCGAGCACGAACCGGACGGTGGTGACGTTTGTCGGGAATCCCGATGCGGCGGTGGAGGCTGCATTTCGCGCGATTGAAAAGGCGGCTGAGCTGATCGATATGCGCAAACACAAAGGCGCGCATCCGCGCATGGGCGCGACTGATGTTTGCCCGTTCATTCCGGTGAGCAACGTCAGTTGGGAAGAAGCAATCGAGTGCGCGAACCGACTCGGAAGACGTGTCGGTGAGGAATTGAAAATTCCGGTCTATCTCTACGAAAAAGCGGCAAAGGCTAAGACGCGTGCGAATCTTTCAGTGATTCGCGCAGGAGAGTACGAAGGGTTCTTCGAAAAAGTAAAGCAACTGGAATGGAAACCGGATTTCGGTCCGGCCGTTTTCAATGAGAAATCGGGCGCCACCGTAATCGGTGTCCGCGATTTCCTGGTCGCTTATAACATAAACCTGAACACGAAGTCGGTGCGGCGCGCGACCTCGGTCGCGTTTGATGTGCGCGAGCAGGGGAGGGCGAAGACAAAAGACGGCACGCCGTGGGGAAAACCGGTGTTGGATGCAAATGGCGAACCGGTTCGCATTCCTGGCGCGTTGAAGTACGTCAAAGCTATCGGCTGGTTCGTAAAGGAGTATGGGATCGCGCAGGTGTCGATGAATCTGACGAACATCGAGGAGACGCCGTTGCATGTGGCATTCGACGCCTGCGTCGAAGCCGCAGCCAAACGCGGCATGCGCGTAACGGGGTCAGAAATTGTGGGAATGGTATCGAAGAAATGTCTGGTCGATGCCGGCCGCTATTTCCTGCGCAAGCAACGGTGGTCTGAAGGTGTTTCAGAGGAAGGGCTGATCGACATTGCGATTCGCTCCATGGGCTTGGGCGAACTGAAACCTTTCGATCCAAACGAAAAGGTGATTGAATTCAAGATTCAATCTGCCGAGTCAAAAAAATCCCTCGTAAAAATGAATGTGCTCGAGTTTTGCAATGAAACGTTGAGCGATTCGCCCGCGCCGGGTGGCGGTTCTGTTGCCGCGTTGATGGGCGCATTGGGCGCATCGTTAGGCGGAATGGTCGCAAACCTTTCCGCCGGGAAACGCGGCTGGGACGACAAGCTCGAATATTTCAGCAATTGGGCAGTCAAAGCGCAGCAACTCAAAGATGAATTGCTATCGCTGGTGGATGAAGACACTGCCGCGTTCAACAAGGTGATGGACTCATTTGCGCTGCCGAAAGAGTCGGCAGAAGAAAAGACGGCGCGTTCGGCTGCGATTGAAGCGGCGACGAAATATGCGGCGGAAGTGCCTCTGAAAGTCATGGAGACGGCATCAAAATCGTACGCGTTGCTGGCGGAAATGGCTGAAAAAGGAAATCCGGCTTCTATCTCGGATGTGGGGGTCGGCGCGCTGGCCACTCGCACAT
>Ga0209474_10006236_pt1 | contig 10048 bp, 9 predicted proteins | sample GraSoiAngelo_145_FD_185902 | JGI IMG/M metagenome (GOLD analysis project Ga0209474, IMG submission 185902) | Grasslands soil microbial communities from the Angelo Coastal Reserve, California, USA - 14_1009_05_20cm (SPAdes) (version 2) | ecosystem: Environmental > Terrestrial > Soil > Grasslands ... | reverse complement strand
AGCCTGTCGCGCGATTGGTTGGCGAAACCGGCAGCCGCTTCGCTGGAAACGCTGTAGTCATAAAGCTGCAAGGGAGAAACCTCATGGGCCGCCTCGAAGGCAAATCCGTCATCATCACCGGCGCAGCCAGCGGCATTGGGCGCGCGGCATCGCTGCTGTTCACCAAAGAAGGGGCCAAGCTGATCGCCGTCGACCGCACCGAGGCTGTCAAGGATACCGTCGAGCAGGTGCGCAAAGGCGGCGGCACTGCGGAAGCGGTGATGGCCGATGCCGGCTCGGAGAAAGACGTGAAGGGCTTTATCGATAAAGCCGTCTCGGCTTACGGGCGGCTCGACGCGATCTGGGCCAATGCCGGCATTAGCGGCGGGCTGGTGCCGCTGCTCGAACAGACGGTGGAACAGTGGCAAGAGATCCTGCGCATCAACCTGATCGGGCCTTTTTTGGCGATCAAACATTCCATGCCGCATATGGTCAGGCAGAAATCCGGCGCGATCGTCTGCACGGCTTCGGTGGCTGGGTTGAAGTCCGGCGCCAGCGGTCATCCCTACGCCGCGAGCAAGGCCGGCGTGATCAGCCTGGTGCAGACCACGGCCTATTCGCTCTCGGGCACCGGCGTTCGCATCAACGCGGTATGTCCCGGCCTGATCGAGACCGGCATGACCAAACCGATCTTCGACAATGCCAAACAGCGCGGCACCGACCACAAGATCGGACAGCTCAATCCGTTGAAGCGCGCGGGCCAGCCGCACGAACTGGCGGCAATGGGATTGTTTCTGGCCAGCGATGAGGCATCCTATGTGAACGGCCAGGCAATCCCGGTCGACGGCGGCCTCACTGCGTCGATGCCTTATGCAGGCAAGCCGATTTAGGATTGTTGGTGTCACGCATCCCACTATCGTCCGTCATACCACGCGCATGCGGGGTATCCAGTACGCTGGGGCCTCTCGATTGATCACCAGCGCCTCTGGAATACTGGATCATCCGCTTTCGCGGATGATGACAGAGAGGACGCATTGGCACCCATTCAGTTTTCAAACAGCCACGCTGTGCGAGCAACCACCCTCGCCGTTTTCACCTCGCCGCGCTTGCGGCGAGAGGTTGAGCCGAGCTCGCTCTTCCTTATCCCTCCCGCTTTAGTGGGGAGGGTCGGCCAGCGCGAAGCGGAGGCCGGGGTGGGGGCGATGAAGGATGCGCTCTCTCGGACAGCCCCCACCCGACCGGCCTGCGGCCGGCCACCCTCCCCACAAATGGGGGAGGGATGAAGAGGCGCGACGTCATTGCGAGCGCAAGCGAAGCAATCCATGGTCCAGCGCACCGGCGGCCTTTTGTCGTCATTCCGGGATGGTCCGAAGGACCAGACCTCAGATGCGCAATTGCGCATCGGGGAATCTCGAGATTCCGGGTTCGCGCTGGCGCGCGCCCCGGAATGACGTGCCTGGTTAAAGACACACCTCCGCATTCCCGCCGCGCGAAGCGCCCGAGTGATGCATGAATCTTCCGCCCCGAAAAGATGAGGGCGCAGGGAATGCCGGGCGCGCAATGCGCCCGCAGCCTCGCATGCAAAATAAAAAAGCATACGAGCATAGTCACCACGGTCACACCGGGTTCCACCCGGCATTCCCCGCGCAATGGTTTTAACGGTTTCCTTCGTGCTCTTCCCGGTGACCGGGCTTGTTTGCCACCGTCGTCTTGCGTTTACCGCAAAACTTGATGCCAGCGTCGGGGCATCAGAACCACACGACTTCGCCGTCCGCATCAGCACCGTTCGTCAGCCGTGCTATCAGCGTCCACCGCATCCCGTGCCCAACGTTCGTGACGATCGCGAAACGCCCCTTTGTGTGGGACGGGATGGCGGGGATATAGAATTGATTTGGGTTGTTGGAGAAGCTGAATATTTTTACAAGCGGGGCTAGACAGCCAAACGACTGATTTGCCCGGCAGGCAAAAATGAGCCGAGCACCGGATCATGACGGGCAGCGCTTGTGCGTCGAGATGCAGAGGAATGCGAATGCGTAAGCCGCAGTTCATAGCCAGGCAAGGACGGAAGCCATCCGGCCTGCTCGGTCACATCGTTGCGCGCATCATGGCGAAGGAAACGGCGGACGAAAACGATTTTGCTCTCGCATTGCTACAGCTCCAGCCTGAGGACGCGGTGCTAGAGATTGGGTGCGGCCATGGGGACACTCTGGCAAAGGCTGCGAAGCTCGTCTCTCGCGGTTTGCTTTGCGGAGTAGACTTTTCACCTGTCATGAATCGTGTCGCAGCGCGTCGACATCGGCGGTTGCTGGCCGAGAAACGACTAGAGTTCCGCCTTGGAAGCAGCGACAAGCTGCCGTTCCCTGACCAGTCGTTCGACAAGGTTCTGGCTGTCCATACGATCTATTTCTGGAAAGCGCCGCTCGACCATCTCACTGAAACCCGGCGCGTGATGAAACCAGGCGGTCTCTTCGTTCTTGGGTTCCGTCCGGCAGAAGATCCGCGATTCCAGGCGACTTTTCCAAGCGAGGTCTATCATATCAGACCGGAAATCGAGATTGCGCAGCTAGCAAGCGACGCAGGCTTCGAAGCCGTCGAACTCCGCAAGCATACGCGCGGTGACGTGCAGTTCAGCTTCGTAATGGGGACACGCGCGTGAGAGAAGGTCGCCAAACTGAGCCGGTGTTGACGGGATCATGACCTACGACACCCGCCGGGGTGAACCGGCGGCAAGCTAGTCCCGCGATCTTGCTTCGCGATCTTGCTTCGCAACCTTACTTCGCACCCACCATCTGAGCGCGCATGTAGCTCTTGCAAGCAGCGCGCATGTCACCCTTTGACATGGCTGAATTTGCCGCACTCATTTCCTTCATCATCGCGACTCTGACTGGGCTATAGGGCATGGCGCTCACCGCGGTGAGAGACTTGGCCATGTTCTCACCGGTGCAGGGCATCATCTTCGCCACCGATGCCGGGCTGAAAAAGATTAGCGCGCCGACAACTGTTATTATTGTGATGAATATTTTCATTTGTTTCGTCCCTTGCTGCAGCATTTCCTGCTGCACGGTTTCAAATCGGGAGAAACTGGAAAAGTTCCGCGAGCCCTGAATAGGTTGCTCAAGGTCTGTTGTAATACTGGATCGCCCGGTTAAGCCGGGCGACGACCTCGGTGTTACACCGCTCCGGCCTTCTGCGCGTATTCCCAGGATGCCTTGGACAGCGGCACGGTGCGCTTGGCGGACTCGATCGCTTTCGCGTTCGCCGCGGTACCGTCGCGGATACGTCCGGCGATGCCTTGCGTGATGCCCGCGAGCCGGAACAGGTTGTAGGAAAAATACCAGTTCAGATCCGGCACCGCCGTTTTCGTGACGTTGCAGTAGATCTGCGCGGCTTCCTCCAGACTTGGAATGTTCAATGCCTTCAGATCGGCATTGGCCAACCCCGGCATGGTCCATTGCATCAAGAGATAGGTGAAATCCGCCATGGGATCGCCGAGTGTCGACAACTCCCAATCCAGCACCGCGAGCACGCGCGGCTCGGTGGGATGGAAGATCATATTGTCCAACCGATAATCGCCATGCACGATCGAAACCCGCTCCTGCTGCGGCACGGTGCGCGGCAACCACTCGGCCACCTTCTCGAATTCAGCAATGTGCTGTGTCTCGGAAGCGCGATATTGCTTGGTCCAGCGGTCGATCTGGCGCGCGAAATAGTTTCCAGGCTTGCCGAAATCGCCAAGCCCGATGGCCTGCGGATCATACTGGTGCAGTTGCGCGAGCGTCTCGATCTTGCTGGTGAAAATCTTGTGGCGCGCCTCCGGCGTCTGGCTCGGAAGCGTTGGATCCCAGAACACCCGGCCGTCTTCCATCGACATGATGTAGAAGGCGGCGCCGATCACCGCGTCGTCGGTACATAAGGCATAGGCCCTGGCGACTGGAAATCCCTGTTTGTCCAGCGCTGCGATGACGCGGAACTCGCGATCGACCGCATGCGCCGACGGCAGCAGTTTTCCGAACGGCTTGCGGCGCATCACATAGGATCGCCCCGGCGTATCGAGCCGATAGGTCGGGTTCGACTGACCGCCCTTGAATTGCAGGACAGTCAGCGGTCCCTGATAGCCTTCGACGTTTTCGCGCATCCAGCCGTCAAGACGCGCTTCATCGATCCGATGCCGCTCCTCGACGGGCTGGGTGCCCGAAAACTCCTCGTCTTTTCTGACGCCCTCGGCCACGACGACGCTCCCTCAATTTTCTTCGCTGTATTCTCGTCATTCCGGGTCGATGCGGAGCATCGAACCCGAAAACTCGAGATTTCCGATGTGCACTTGCACATCTGAGGTCTGGTCCTTTGGACCATCCCGGAATGACGAGGAGAAGAACGCCGCGCGGGCGGTCTCGTTATGTTGCTGGAGCGTTTGCATACTTCCGAAGTTCAAGTCTGGCAATGGCGCGGTTATGGACCTCGTCCGGACCATCGGCGAGCCGCATGGTGCGCATCGAGGCGTAATCCCGCGCCAGCCCTGCGTCGTCGGACACGCCGGCGGCGCCGTAAGCCTGGATCGCGTTGTCGATGATCTTCAGCGCCATGTTTGGCGCTGCCACCTTGATCATGGCGATCTCGAGCTGCGCGGTCTTGTTGCCGACCTTGTCCATCATATCGGCGGCCTTCAGGCACAACAGCCGATTCATTTCGATATCGGTGCGGGCCTCGGCGATGCGCTGCTCCCAGATCGAATACTCGATGATCTTCTTGCCGAACGCTGTGCGCGACGACAGCCGCTTGACCATCTTCTCCAGGGCTTCCTCGGCCTTGCCGATGGTGCGCATGCAGTGATGGATGCGGCCGGGACCGAGACGGCCCTGGGCAATCTCGAAGCCCCTGCCCTCGCCCAGCAGGATATTGCTGGCGGGAACGCGAACATTTTCCATCAACACCTGGGCATGGCCGTGGGGGGCGTCATCGAACCCGAATACCGGCAGCATCTTCTCGACCTTGATGCCTTTGGTATCGAGCGGCACCAGCACTTGCGACTGCTGCTGATGGCGCGGCGCCTTTGGATCGGTCTTGCCCATCACGATGGCGATCTTGCAGCGGGGATCGCCCACGCCGGAGGACCACCATTTGCGGCCGTTGATGACGTAGTGATCGCCGTCGCGCTCGATACTGGTCTCGATATTGGTGGCGTCGGAGGATGCCACGGCCGGCTCGGTCATCAGGAACGCGGAACGGATTTCGCCGTCCATCAGCGGCCGCAGCCACTTTCGCTTGTGCTCCTTGGAGCCGTAGCGCATCAGCACTTCCATGTTGCCGGTATCGGGCGCCGAGCAATTGAACACTTCCGACGCCCAGCCGATGTGACCCATCTCCTCGGCCAGCGGTGCGTACTCCAGATTGCTCAAACCCGCGCCGCGGAATTCATCGTCCTCATGCGCCGACGGCGGCATGAACATGTTCCAGAGACCTTCAGCGCGGGCCTTCTTCTTCAGATCTTCCAGCACCGGGATCACCTTCCACCGCGCGCCCTCGTCATCCTGCTTCTTGTACGTCGGCACCGCGGGCCGAACATGCTTATGCATGAACGACTGCACACGGTTGAGCCATTCGCGCTGACGGTCAGACATATTGAAGTCCATGGGCGTTTCCTCACATTGACTGCTTGAAATTATTTGCCGGCACTGTCTCCCCGCCGCCCCTCGTCCGCAAGACTATTCTTGAACCAATGCTTGCCGTCGAGATTACGACTACAACCAAGGTCTGGGGTGCCAGAGCTGCCAATGCGCTATCAACGCCTTGACATTCCAGTGTCAAACGATAGTTTCATACAAATGTTTGAAATGCAACGCCGCACAGCCTGCGCATAGGACCCATGACATGGCGTCGGATCATACCAGGGCCGCGATCCTCAACGCCGCCGAGCGGCTTTACGCCGATCGCGGCTTTGGCGACGTCACGCTGCGCGATATTGTCGCGGCCGCCGACGTCAACCTCGCGGCGGTAAACTACCATTTCGGCTCCAAGGACGAGTTGATCGCCGAACTGTTCGTCACGCGCAGCCTCGCCACCAATCGCGAGCGGCTGAACGAATTGAAATCGGCCGAAGAAGCCGGCGGTGGGCGCGCAAGCATCGAATCCATTCTGCGCGCGCTGGTCGGGCCGACATTGCGCGGCTGTCTCGGGCCGGACCGCGAGCGCTCGACGGCGGCGCGTTTCATGATCCGCGCCTCGATCGAGTCGGTGCCGCCGATCCGCAGGATCAAGAATCGCGAAATCGATCACTTGCGGAAATTTGCCGCCGCGATGCGACGCTCGCTGCCCGATTGCAGCGAGGCCGATCTTTATTGGGGCCTGCATTTCGCACTCGCCATGGCGCACCAGACCATCCGTGACAGCGAGAGATTGTCAAAACTGTCGGAGGGCCTGTGCGACCTCAACGACGTCGGGGGGATGATCGAGCGCATCGTCGCGGTGTCGGTGATGGCGCTGACGGGGCGTGAGGTGGAGAAAAAGGCGCCGGCGAGGTTGGTGACGCGGGACGCGCGGTAGTCGTCCCCGACAAGCGAACGCGTGGCGCAAGCGCCCGTGATGCTATTATTGAGCGTCTTTGCGAGGAGCGAAAGCGACGAAGCAATCCATACTTCTTTTCGCCAGAGATGGATTGCTTCGCTGCGCTCGCAGTGACGGCAAAATTGCTCCCGGCCATGACGGTGTCGATGACTAAATCACCCGCTGCTTCTGCAGTGCCTCGATCTTTGCTTCGCTGTATCCGAGCTTCGACCCCAGCACTTCCCTGGTGTCCTCGCCGAGCAAGGGCGGCGCCCGATAGTCTTTCACAGGTGTCTCGGAAAACACGATGGGATTTCGGATCAGCGACAGATCCGGCTTGAAGGGATGGTCGACCTTGATCTCCATGCCGCGCTCGCGCACGTGCTGGTCGGCAAACACCTGCGCGAAGTCATTCACGGGCCCGCAGGGCACGCCGGCTTTCTCCAACTCTCCCAGCCAATAGGCCACCTTCTGCTTCAGGAATAGTCCGGCGAAGATCGCCATGATCTCCTTGCCATTGACGACGCGGTCGTTGTTTTTGGCGAATTTCGGGTCTCTTGCCAGTTCCGGGCTGCCGAGAACCGCGCAGGTGCGCGCGAACTGGGCATCGTTGCCCACCACCAGCATCAACTCGCCATCAGTGCAGCGAAACACCCCTGCCGGCATGCCGCCGTTGCCCCAGGTGCCGCGTCGTGGCGGCGTTTGGCCGTTGACGAGATAGATTTGCGCGTAATGCGACAGCGAGGCGATCACGGTATCCAGCAGGCAGACGTCGATATGCTGCCCCGCGCCGCCGTTGGCCTTGCGATGATAAAGTGCCGCGAGAATGCCGATCGAGGTGTTCATGCCGGTCATGTAGTCGACGATGCTGGGCCCGACCTTCATGGGGCCGGCACCGGGCTCGCCGTCCATGTGACCGGTGACGCTCATCAATCCGCCCATCGCCTGGAAGATCGCGTCGTAACCGGCGCGAGGCGCGTAAGGGCCGGTCTGGCCGAAGCCGGTTACCGAGCAATAGATGATGCCGGGGTTGATTGCCCGGATGGAGTCGTAATCGAGTTTGTAGCGCTTGAGGTCGCCGACCTTGAAATTCTCCATCATGATATCGACCGACTTCGCAAGCTCGCGAATGATCTCCTGCCCTTCCGGCTTGGCGAGATCGACGGTGACTGATTTCTTGTTGCGGTTGGCGCAGAGATAAAACGAGTTGTTGTTGTTCTCCTTACCATCGGGATCGACCAGGTAAGGCGGCCCGAAGGCACGCGCGTCGTCGCCACCGCCCGGCCGCTCGATCTTGATCACCTCGGCGCCGAGATCGGCCAGCATCTGCGACGACAGCGGCCCCGCCAGCACGCGCGTCAGATCAAGAATTTTGATGCCTGAAAGGGGCAAACCCGACATGAACATTTCCTCCGAGATCACGGCCTGCGGCGCGGAACCAGTCCGCCGCGGCGATGCGAATTCTGCCGATACACTATTTTTCAGACGCTGAGCATTGCGTTCACGGCATGAAGCCATCCGGCTATCGCGTTGTGGCTACAGCGCTGGGGGCGACCTGCGATCAGCTCGCTCCAAGTTGGGGCGGCGCGGGCCTGAATGCAAACTCGCGAAGGCGTGAAGTGACTTCGTTGGAACGCATCGACGAAGCCATCAGGCGCTGCGGCGAAGCCATTTTCCGAGCTGGCGAAGATGCTCTGAAATGGCCGATGGATATCAAGAGCCTCTATCAACGAGGCCGGATCCATCATGCGCGACGAATTCGTTTCCTACAGTTTCCTCGCCGTGACGGCTCTAGGGATCCTGTTGCTCTGTGCGGGGCTGCTCGCCGTAGTGTTCGGTTAGTCAGACTCACGGTTCCCCCGGCGATAAGCATCGCGCAGCGTTACCGGCCGTTCTGACCGAGCCCCGAAAAATGAAATTGGAGCGGGTGAAGGGAATCGAACCCTCGTATTCAGCTTGGAAGGCTGCTGCTCTACCATTGAGCTACACCCGCAGGCGGCGAAGTATCGCGCCGAGGCGATGAACTATCACGCCATGCAGGGAGCCTCAACCGCCCATGCACAAAGTGGGGCGCTGGTTGCGCCTTTATTCCCTGCCTTTGTCCAGCGCGTCCTCACGCCGGGTCCGGCCCTTACATGCGCTGATTCGGTTCTTATGGCTTCACGAGCAGTAGACGAGCACGCCGCGGACGCCCATCTCACGCACTCACCTTCCGGTTGGTCCCTGCCGCCGAATAACCGTGAAACGGTACGTGGCGGGCGGGCTTGTGAAACCAAGGAAACTGCGCCTAAACGTGACATTGGTCGATCCGGCGCTGGGACCTTCGATTGCAATGCTGCCCGAACGGCATGTCTCGTCGGCAGCTGAGCAGATGATCACCATGTCATTTGCGCGTACCGCGGCTAAGGCGGTCGAATCCGTTGATGAAGGAAGCGCGATCGGCCGAGCTTCCGGCAGATAGAAGAACAACCCTTGGACGATCTCTCGCGTCCCCGCGATTGATTGGTCCGAGTTGGAGAGCCTCAACACCTCTTCCGCAACGTGCCGATAATGCCTTTCATGCAATTCAGCATTCGACGTCACGCGAAGATGTGCGACGTAGGGCGCAGCCAGTACCGCAGCGGCCGAGACTGAAAGCGCTACGAGTCCGGCCCGGGCAGCGCCTACCGGATGAACGGTAATCAACGGCGAGCCGAACAAGACGACTGGCAACAATGCCCAATTAGGAAAGGTCCAGAGCGGTGTTAAGCGATGCGGAAATACCATGTTTGCCAGCGCGGGCAACACGAGAGGCAGCAGAAACAACAGATGTGCCTGCTGTCGATCCCGATCTGCCGGCCACAGAATATCCGCAACCGCAGCCCTCGTTGGCCGCAGGATGATCAGATAAAGGAGGGGTACTTCGATATATGCGACCGAGCCGGCAAGATAAGAGATCGACCCAATTAGCGCGGTCCCAAACGGTTGAGCGACCAGCACACTGGCTTCCATGAAATCCTGGGTAGCTTGGCTGCGGTCTGTGACGAACCAATACACGTGGGGCGCGACTACCAATGATGCGCTCAGTCCCATGAGGTACGGCACGGGGGAGCGCCAGAAGCTTCGAGTGCCGCTGCCGATCAAGGAGGTGATCGCCATGCCAACCGCGAGGTAAATGGCCCAATATTTCCCGAGAAAAGTAAGGCCTACGAATGCGCCGGCGAGGATGGCATCGGCAATTCCTAAGTCGCGTCGCGCGCGGAGGTAAAATAGCTGAGCGGCGGCCCAGAACGGCATCATTACCGTATTCGCGTTGAGCCTTGACGCGAGGAACGTGAAGAGCGGCACAACCATTAAAGCAGCAATGCCAGTAAGTGCACTCTCCTTTTGGAGATAATCGCGCAACAACCTCCACGTAATCGCGAAGGTGACTGTTACCGTTGTCACTGCGAGGAGATACGCGGCCCAGTCTGCGCGCGGAAACACTGAAAACCACAGAATGAACAACCATGCCGTCATCGGGGGGTGCTTGTAGCCGAACGCGAACTGT
>Ga0209474_10006235_pt1 | contig 10049 bp, 7 predicted proteins | sample GraSoiAngelo_145_FD_185902 | JGI IMG/M metagenome (GOLD analysis project Ga0209474, IMG submission 185902) | Grasslands soil microbial communities from the Angelo Coastal Reserve, California, USA - 14_1009_05_20cm (SPAdes) (version 2) | ecosystem: Environmental > Terrestrial > Soil > Grasslands ... | reverse complement strand
CCTGGAGCGCGTCGGAGAGTGAGATCGGCAGCCGAATCTTCAGGGGCGGGCCTATATCTGAGAGCCGCCCGACCGCGGGTCTGATCACCCTCCCGGATGCAATCAGGCGGTCAATCGCCGAATCCGCCTGTGGCCTCGGGACGAGCAGTGCAATCGGGCGGCCACGCTCCACGACCTCGAGCGTTTCCCCCGACTTGACTCGCTTCAGCAGGCTGCTGATGTTCTGCCGGATCTCTCGAATGCTCGCCTGCTGGGGCGTCTTGCGAGCGTTTCGAATCGTCCTTGCGGGACGACCGTGCTTTGCGTCCGATCGCCGCACCAAACGCCGCGCCTCCGCGTAGGAGATCCGCAACTCCTTCTCGATATCAGCGGCAGTCCAGCCGCGCCGGCGCAGCTCTGCGGCTCGTGACTCGAGCTGACTATCGTTGCTAGCAGGCTGTGGCGTCTTTTGTAGCACTTTGGTTGCAATTGTAGCACTTTGGCTCCAACGAATTCGCAGCCATGCCGTCGCCAGGTTGGTTCAGTGTGGAGACGGCGCCGGTCGCCGAGGAGCGCTCTCACGCGAATGGACGAGTACGCTCCGCTCGAACTCGATGACGACCGTCCCATCCTGCTTGAAGCCGACGGTGCGAACCCGAACGACACCCTGTCCCGGCCGGGACTTTGAGGGACGAGCCTCCAATACTTCCGATTGAGCGTAGATCGTGTCGCCCGCGAAGACCGGTGCCGGCAGCGTGACCTTGTCCCAGCCGAGGTTCGCGACGATGTGCCGGCTGATATCCGGCACGCTGAGTCCGGTGACGAGGGCGAGCGTGAGCGCACTGTTCATCAGTGGCTTCCCGAACTCGGTGTGCGCAGCGTAGTCGGCATTGAAATGAATCTCGTTCGTGTTGCAGGTCAGCAGCGTGAACCACGTGTTGTCAGTCTCAGTCAGGGTCCGTCCCATCCCGTGGCGGTACACGTCGCCAACCTTGAAGTCCTCGAAGTAGCGTCCAGGGTCGCCGTCTTTCATGCCGTCCCTCCATAAGAGCGTGGCAGCCCGAGCACGTGCTCGGCTACATACGCGGTGACCAGGTTGTTTGTGACCGGCGCCACCAGGTAGAGTCGTGCCTCGCGAAATTTGCGTTCGATGCCGACCTCGACCGCCATGCCGCTGCCGCCGTGCGTCGTCATCGCGACCTCGGCCGCCTCCCAAGCGGCTTCCGACGCCAGCAGCTTCGCCATGTTGGCATGCGGCCCGCTTGGCTCACCGGCGTCGAAGCGGGTCGCGGCTTGCCAGCGCACGAGTGACGCCGCCTCGGCGTGCATATGGGCGCGGGCGATGGGAAACTGCACGCCCTGGTTTGCGCCGATCGGCCGTCCAAACACTACCCGCTCGTTGGCATAGGCCACCGACTTCTCGATGAACCAGCGCGCGTCGCCGATGCTCTCCGAAGCGATGAGGATGCGTTCTGCGTTCAACCCGTCGAGCAGGTGGCGAAAGCCCGCCCCTTCCTCGCCGATGAGCGCATCCGCTGGCAACCGGAGGTCCTTGATAAAGAGTGCGTTGGTCTCGTGATTGACCATGGTCTCGATCGGCCGGACCTCGACCGATGATCCAGCCTGCTTGAGCTCAACGAGAAACAGGCTCATGCCGTCGGTCCGTTTGGGAACGTCTTCGATGTGGCGGGTGCGCGCCAGGAGCAGGAGCAGGTCGGAGTGCTGCAGCCGCGAGGTGAAAATCTTTTGCCCGTTGACCAGATAGCCCTGATCATCGCGGCGGGCGAAGGTGCTGATCTGCGAGGTGTCACTGCCGGCCTGAGGCTCGGTGATGGCCATCGATTGCAGCCGCACCCGGCCGGCCGCGATCTCTGGAAGAAAACGCCGCTTCTGCTCCTCGTTCCCGTGGCGAAGCAGGGCGCCCATCGTGTACATCTGCGCGTGACACGCCGCCGCATTGCCGCCAGAGGCGTTGATTTCCTCGAGCACGATGCAGGCCTCGACCATGCCGAGGCCGGCGCCGCCGTACTCCGACGGAATCAGGATCGAGAGCCATCCGCCGTCCGTCAGCGCCTTGACGAACTCCTGCGGATACTGCTTCTCGGCATCGAGCCGGCGCCAGTAGTTGTCCGGGAATCGGGCGCAGACCTCACGGACGGCCTGGCGAAGCTGCTGCTGCTCGGCCGTTAGCGAGAAGTCCATCAGCTCGATGTTTCCTCAATGATCGTGCGGGCCCGGCGGACGATCGCCTCGTCGACCATCGCTCCGCCCCGGGCATAGGCGCCCCGGCCTTCGGCGGATGCCTGCCCCGAGGAGGCGAGGATGTCACGAGCCCACGAGATTTCGTCGGCGGTGGGGGAGAAGACGTCGTTCACGGGCTTGACATGAGACGGATGAATCAGGAGCATGCCGCCGAACCCGTCGGCCCGGGCACGCCGTGCGGCCTGGCCTAATCCGTCGAGATCGCCGATCTTCAACCAGGGCGAGTCGAGCGGCGGACGCAGACCGCGGGCGGTCGAGGCGAGGACAATCGCGGCTCGTGCTGCCGCCAGCGCGGGACTTCCACCCTCGGGATCGATGCCGATGTCCGCCGAAAGGTCGAACCGGCCAAGGGCCAGGCACAGGACATCGGGCGTCGAAGCGATCTCGGCCGCATTGAGGACGCCCGAGGCGCTCTCGATGATCGGGATCGTGGACAGCGCGGACCCTTTGCTCGCCAGGATGGCAGCGCGGCACTCAGCGAGCTCAGCCGCGTCGCCCACCTTCGGAAGCATGATGCCGGCGATGCTGCCAAGCGGCAAGGCGGCCACGTCATCAGCTATCTGCGCGCTGGTCGCGGCATGGACTCGAACCCAGATCCGGCTTCGATCGTCGATCTCGGCAAGCGCCTGACTGACAATTTGCCGCGCTTCGCCGACACGCGCCGGCGGCACGGAATCCTCCAGGTCGAAGATGCAGATGTCGGCGCCGGTGGTGACCGCCTTGCGCAGCCGGGCGGCCTCGGTCCCGGGGGTAAAGAGCGCGCTTCGGATACGAAGCCGGCTCATAGGTCGCCCTTGATTTCCCTCCCCCTCCGGGGAAGGGTCGCGGTGGGGATGCTGCCGAGGGCACCGAAGGCCCCCCGCTGCGCAAGCTTTTCGATCTCGTCCGGACGATAGCCGGCACCTTGCAAGACCTCGATCCGGTCCCCATCGAGCAACGGTCCTTGCCGGTACGTCGGCTGGTAATCCGCAACCTTGATCGGGAGACCAACCGTCACCACCTCACCGAGCGCGGAATGCTGGTACGAGGCGAGCATGCCGCGCCGGCTTAGCTCCGAACGGTCAAGCGCCGCCTCCATCGATCGAACCGGGGCCACCGGCACACGACCGCGGAGCAACCCGACCCAGTGCGCGGAGGTCTGTTCTTCAAACCGACGACCCAAGCGCGCAACCAGCTCGGTGCGATTGCGGCGCCGCGCCTCAAAAGACGCAAATCGCTGGTCACCGGCCAGCTGCGGCAAATCGAGCAACTCGACGAGTGCGCGGAAGAACTTCTCTTTGGCACAGGCGACGGCGACATGGCCATCGGCGGTCTTGAAGAACTGGAAGGGCACGATGCTCGGATGGCCCGAATCGGGGGTTCGCTCCCCGGGCACGCCGGCGCTGAGATACCAGGTTGCGCGATAGTTGTGGGACGCGAGCGCGACATCGTAAAGACTGACGTCGATGTCGCGGCCATGATTCGTTCGCTGCGCGTCGAAGACCGCGGCGACCAGCGCGAGCGCCGCCATGACGCCGCCAGCGTAATCGGCAAGGGACAGCCCGCTTTTTTGCGGCGGGCCGTCGGGCTCGCCGGTCAGCGCCGCCCAGCCCGCCTCCGCCTGGATGAGCGGGTCATACCCCGGCTCGCTGCTTCGATCACCCTCTCGGCCGTAGGCGGACAGGGCGACGCAGACGATCGCCGGATTGATCCGTCCCAGGACTTCATAGGTCAGCCCGAGCTGCGTGGCGACGTCGCCTCGCAAGTTCGAGTAGACGGCATGGGCGGATGCGACCAGACGCTGGAAAACCTCCCGGCCGGCGTCGCTCTTCAAGTCGAGCAGCAGGCTGCGTTTGCCGCGATTGAAGGATTCGTAGTAGAGGCTGTCGGTTCCTTGCTGTCCCGGCGTCACGTACCGGCTGACATCGCCGCCGGTCGATGGGTCTTCGATGCGGATCACCTCCGCACCGAGGTCCGCCAGCTGCAGGGTCCCGAAAGGCCCGGCGCCGAACTGCTCGACGGCGATGATCCGCACGCCCTCGAGCGGAGCTCCCGGCATGCGCAAATGGTACGGGGCCAAGGTGCCTGCTGACGCCGGCCTGTGCTATAAGCAAAAGATGGGCGTCGTGATAACGACGTCAACCCACTGACTCATGGCTGGGAGGGTTTAGATGCGTGGGCATGTGCTTCGTCGGTACTTCGGGCTGATCGGGGTCGCCTCACTGCTGGTGGCGGTCTCCGCCAATCAGGTGGCGCTGGCAAAATCCACGACACCACCGCCGGCGAAGTTCACGCCCAACGTGCGAGCCGACGCGAGTCTTGGCACGTCGGGACAGGGCGACAACGAGCCGCAGACCACCGTCGATCAAACGGGAATGGCGTACGTGACCTGGCAGGGCGGTCCCGGTCCGATGGTGGCCTCGACCAGCACCGGGCAGAGCTTTGGCGCGGCGATCTCGCCGGATCCAAATACGGTCAGCGTTGGTGACGTGGAACTGGCGACCACGACCGCTCCCCGGCCTGGAACCGATGTCGCGCCGGGCCAATCGGGTGCGAATGGCGTGTTCTGGGGTGACATCGGACAGACCGCGTGCGGCGCCCTCGAGATCCGGGAGGCGACGAGCGCCAGCCAGGGCGCGAGCTGGTCGGCGACCGATGCGGCCTGCGATCCCAATCAGGTCGACCGTCCCTGGATCGCTGCGTACACGCCCGCCCAATATCGAGGGACGTCGGCGGCGCTGGCCCATACTGAGGTCTTTTTCGAGCATCACAACTTCACGACTTCGGACGTGAGCGTCACCCGCAGCTTCGATGGGGGTACGACCTGGAACCAGGCGCCCCAATCGGTGGAGCAGCCGGGGAGCTTTCAGCAGCTCGACACCACCTGCAACAGTATCCCCAGCGGGATCGCATTCGACCAGCGGGGCGCTCATCCCGGGCGGGTCTATGCCATCTGGGAGACCAGCGACCTGATCAATAACCTCGGACTAGGCTGTAACTACACGCAGGCCCAGACCTTCGACCGGCTCTTTTACTCCTACTCAGATGACGGCGGCACGACCTGGACATCGGGCACAGTGTTCACCGATCCCGGCTGTAACCAGGGAACCGTGGCCAGCGGAACCTCATTTCCAAATGGCTGCCAGGACATGTCGGAGCTCTTCAACGGCCTGGCGGTCGACGATGCTGGCAATGTCTACGCGGGCTTCGCCTGGCGCGACCCGACCGCATCCACCCCGGAGTACGACATCTACGTCGCGAAAGGCACGCCGCAGCCGAGCGGAGGCGTGAGCTTTGGCAAAGCCGTCAAGGTCAACCGGGACGGCGGTACCCATTACATGCCGTGGCTAGCGGCCGGCCAGAGCGGCGCGCTTGACGTCGTGTTCTACGACACGTCGTATGTGCAAGGCGTCGGGGCCTTCAACAAGCCGGCGGCTGCGCCGGGCAGCGCCGTCTGGGACGTCGACATGGCGCAATCCCTAGACGGCGGCCAGACCTTCACGCAGAGCCTCGTCTCCGATCATCATGTTTACTTCGGCGACATCTGCTCGACCGGGATTTTCTGCGGGCTTTCGCCGGCACAGTTCAACTGGGGGGAGGACCGCATCCTATTTGACGACTTTGGCGTCGCGATCGGCCCGGATGGTGCGGCCCGGGTTGCCTGGACGGATGCGCGCGACTCCTGGAGCGCAACCTGCGGTCCGGGGGTCAGTCCCAACGACGACAGCAACGTGTCGTGTCAGAAAACCTACGTCTACTTCGCCTGCCAGTCTGGGGGAGTCGGCCTCTATGGCAAGGGAGTGAGCGGGTGTCCGCAAGCCAAGCATTGAACAAGGTGATCGACCGGCTCTAGCAACACGCGACGGCCCTAGACGTTGACCAAAAGCCACTCGCTGGTCCGCTGGTCGCTGGTCGCGCTGGCCGGCGTCGTAATTGCCATCGTCGGTATTTCCGCATTCATCGCGATGGCCAAGACAGCGCTCAATTCCAGCAGCGGCGGTGGAACAGCGTCCGGGACCTGCTCGCCCAAGCCGTGCTTAGATCTTCAGGGCTACACGCTCTGGATTTCGAAGGTGACCGAAGCGGACGGTATCGTCCGCATGCAGGTGACCTTTCAAAATTCGAGCGGCTCAACACATGCGGCTCCGGAGGACCTGCGGCTCATCGACTCCGCCCAGCAGAGCTCGCCGTCCATCCAGGACCAACCGGGTTGCAGCCACTGGACGCGAACCGAGTTCAGCAATGGCGCGAAGTACGGACCGATCACGGTTTGTTTCAGGCCTTCAACGGTGGATCCGCCGCTGACGCTGCGGTGGTCACCGGATATGGGTTTCTTCTGCTGTCAGGCTGATCTGCGCATTCGCTAAGCGCCGCCGCGCGAACGCCCGGAGGGAAACCTAAGAGACGGCTTCTTCTTCGCGGGTACGGACGCGCTCGTGGTCGCGGTCGTGGTCCTCGGTGTAGTCGCGCAGCACCTTGGACCGGCTGGGGTGCCGTAGCTTGCGCAGCGCGGTCGCCTCGATCTGGCGGATGCGCTCACGGGTCAGACCCATGCGACGTCCGACTTCCTCGAGCGTCCGTGGCTCGTCATCGACCAGCCCGAACCGCAGCTGAACGACGCGGCGCTCGCGCGGGCGGAGGGTCGCCAGGATGTCTTCGACCTCATTGCGGAACATCGCCTCGCTCGCGGCTTCCAACGGCGCGATCGCGGCCTTGTCCTCGACAAAATCGCCAAGGTGGGAGTCCTCCTCCTCTCCGATCGGGGACTCGAGCGACACTGGCTGCTGCGAGATCTTCTTCAGCTCCTGGACCTTGTCCACGGTGATGCCCATGCCATAGGCGAGCTCCTCCTCGCTCGGCTCCCGCCCGAGCTGCTCGAGCAGGGCCCGCGAGACGCGCGCCAGCTGGTTCAAGGTGTCGACCATATGAACCGGGATCCGGATCGTCCGAGCCTGGTCCGCGATGGCGCGCGTGATCGCCTGGCGGATCCACCAGGTGGCATAGGTCGAGAATTTGAACCCGCGTCGGTAATCGAACTTCTCCACGGCCCGCATCAGGCCGAGGTTGCCTTCCTGGATCAGGTCGAGGAATGACAGGCCGCGGTTCAGGTACTTCTTGGCGACGGACACGACCAGCCGCAGGTTGGCCTCGGTCAGGTGGTGGCGAGCCTCTTCCGAGCCGGCTTCCATCTCCTTGGCCAGCTCAACCTCTTCCTTAGCGGTCAGCAGGTTGACCCGGCCGATCTCCTTCAGGTACATCCGGACGGGGTCGTCGAGGGCGACCGAACTGACGACCTCGACCTCGGTCAGGACCTCTTCCTCGTCCTCTTCCTGCTCCGCCTCGCCATCGGCGGTTACCGCAATGCCCATCTCCTGGAAGGCGGCGGCGACACGGACGAAGCCGTCTGCATTACCCTCAATGGAGGGAAACGCCTTCATGACGTCGTCTGGCGCCAGATAGCCCTGATCCTTCCCCTTGAGGATCAGCGCTTCCGCGCTCTGAACCAGCGGGTCTACCGGCACCCGCGTCTTAGTAGCTTTGGTCACCCGGATTTCTTACCCATATGGTGACGTATTCAGACCGGGTTCGTCTAGTGGTTCCTTATTTCGAACTGCGCGGGTATAAGAATTTCCAACATTCTCTATTGCTGAGTTCGCGATCTGTGGCCTCTCGGCCCCTTCAAGGCACCGCCTGAGCTACGGGCCCGGGAACCACTCCTTGAAGGCGCCGGCCATCACCGGGTCGCCATGGACCTCGATACCAAGCGCATCAGGGCGGCCACGACCCATCAGGACCCAGTAGAGGCTTTCACCAGGGCCGCGAAAGGCGGCGTCGGCTTTGCCGTGGCCGGTTTCGACCGCGGCCTGCCCGTCTCCGGCGCGGACGATCCATTCACCGTCGCCGTCGGTTCGGTGGACATGGAAGCTCGCGGCCTTGCCTTTATGCGGCGAGCGCTGGTGCAGCCGGCTCAGCATGGTGATGGCGTCTCCGAGCGCGCGATCGATGAACCAGTCCGGCGTCGGCATCGGGCGCCCGGTCGCCGGCTCGAGGTCGTGCCCGTGGATGATGTACTCGTTGAGCCGCAGGGCGCGCACGACATTCATCGGGACCGTCCCGAATGGAACGTTGACCATCGTGGTGGGCGCCGTTTCCACGGCTTCGACGATGGTGGCGACCGTCTCCTTGGCCGACTGATGGGCCGTCCTCTTGAGCGTGGCCGCATCCTTCGACGTCAGCTCTTGAAAACGGCGCTGCCGATCGGCGAAATCGACGGGCAAGTCGAGCCCGCTGCGATCCTTGCCGGTCGCATCCATGATCATGGCCCGAAACAGCTGATCGCCAGTCGCGACATGCGCCACCAGATGGGCGGGGGTCCAGCCGGCGCAGAGCGTCGCGCCTTTCCAATTGTCGGCGGGAATGGCGTCAACCGCATCCAAATACCAGTCGCGTGCCTGCTCGAGCCGCGTCTGCTTCTCTTCCATGGGACTTACCTTAGTCGGTCTTCGATTACGCGATGGCGACTTCCGAAACGAGCGGTTCTGCCTTCTGGGCTCGCCTCCGGCCAACGATCAAGAAGCAACTCGCGGCGGCGACAGCCAGGACGATGACCGCCAGCGCGATCGTCGGCCGCATGGCGGTGATGTAGCCGTTGACGAAGACCTCCTGGGTCGCCTGCTGCAGCCGCGCCAGCACCTGCGCCGGCAGACCCTTCGGCAGCTGCGCTCCCGTCTCGCCACGGCCAATCTGAAAGCCGGACTTTGCCGCCTGGGTAAATCCGTCGATGAACGGGGCGCGGAACGGAGCGGGAAGTTGCGATGCCGCGGTAACGGCCTGATCATGGAAGGCGACCGCCAGGCGATTCTGCAACACCGCGCCGACCGCCGCGGCTCCGATCGCGCTGCCGAGCTGCCGCGTGGTGTTGAGCACGCCTGAAGACGCGCCCGCCATCTGCGGCTGGACCTCGCGCATCGCCATGGTGATCATGGGAGCAAAGATCAGGCCCATGCCGAGCCCGGTGAGCACGAGGGGTGGGACGAATGTCCACAGGGTGGAGCTGGTCGATGCCACTGCCGTCGTGATCGCCGCACCGGCGCCAAACATCGTGAGCCCGGCCATCAGCAGGTACTTTCCGCCAAACCGATCGGCGAGCCGGCCCGCGAAGGGGGAGAGGATGCCCGAGGCGATCGACATCGGCGCAAACGTGAGCCCGGAGACCAGCGGCGACATGCCGAGGACCGACTGCGTATAGATCGTGAACGGGATGAAGATCCCCTGCATCGCCAGTGCGACGGCGGCTCCGACCCAGTTCATGATCGAGAAGTTGCGATTACGAAAGATGCTGAGCGGAAGCAGCGGGTCGCGCTGGATGCGCTCCCATGCCAGGAAGATTGCAAACAAGACGATCCCGGCGCCGATCACCACCGGGATGCTGAGCCAGCCGGTGATCGTCCCCCAGTCGTAGCGCTGCCCCTCGATCAGGCCGAAGACGATGGCGAACAGCGATGCGCTCGCCAGCAGCACGCCGACGACGTCGAATCTCGGCCGTGCTCCCTGCCGGATGTCGGGGATCACGAGGAACGTGCCGATCAAGGCGGCGATGCCGACCGGGACGTTGAGGAAGAAGATCCAGCGCCAATCCCAGTTCGTCACGATCAGGCCACCCAGCGTCGGGCCGGCCACCGTCGAGACGCCGATCACCGCGCCGTTTACGCCGAAGGCGGCGCCGCGCCGCTCGGGTGGAAAGATTGCGACCAGAATCGAAAGCGTTTGTGGGGCGAGCAAGGCACCGCCGACGCCCTGGAGGACACGAGCCGCGATCAGCTGGGTGG
>Ga0209474_10006234_pt1 | contig 10050 bp, 8 predicted proteins | sample GraSoiAngelo_145_FD_185902 | JGI IMG/M metagenome (GOLD analysis project Ga0209474, IMG submission 185902) | Grasslands soil microbial communities from the Angelo Coastal Reserve, California, USA - 14_1009_05_20cm (SPAdes) (version 2) | ecosystem: Environmental > Terrestrial > Soil > Grasslands ... | reverse complement strand
GTCGTCGATCTCCACGATCGCCCCTTGCAGAACCGTCTCGCCCTGCGCCGTTTCGAACGGCGTATGCCGGGCGGTCAGGAACCGCTCGATGGCCGACTCCTTGCGCAGGCCGATGACACTGTCCCACGGGCCGCACATTCCCACGTCGGTCTGGTACGCCGTTCCGCCACGTAGCACGCGATCGTCGGCGGTCTGGATGTGCGTGTGCGTTCCGAGCACGGCCGACACCCGCCCGTCGAGGAAGTGCCCCATGGCGTTCTTCTCGCTGGTGGCCTCGCAGTGCATGTCGACGAGGATGCACGGCGTCTCTTTGCGCAGTTCCGCGATGAGCCGCTCCGCCGTCCGGAACGGACAGTCGAGTGGCTTCATGAAGACACGGCCTTCGAGGTTGATGACACCCAGCTTGCGACCACCGCGGCCCGTCACGACTGCATGCCCCCGCCCCGGAGCGCCCTCCGGATAGTTCGCCGGGCGCAGCTGCCGCGACCCGCTCCGTTCGAGGTAGGGGAGGATCTCGCGCCGGCTCCAGGTGTGATTTCCGCTCGTCAGCAGATCGAGCCCAGCCTCGAGCAGATCGTCGGCGCTTTCGGGAGTGATGCCGGCGCCTCCCGCCGAGTTCTCGGAGTTGCCGATGCAGACGTGCAACTGGTGACGCTCGCGCAGGATCGGCACGAAGTGGCGCACGGCTGCGCGCCCCGGCTTGCCCACGATGTCGCCGAGAAACAGGACCTTCAACGCGACTCTCCCGAAACCAGCACGAGCCGCGCGTCCGTGCACACGGCGTCGACCCGGCGGTCATGCTCGCCGACGGGGACCTCCCGCACAAGCTGAGATTCGAAGACCAGCGCGATGCTGCGGCCGCGAAACGCGGCGAGCGTCGCGTCGTAATGCCCGCGCCCACGCCCGAGCCGGCGCCCGTGCAGGTCCACGGCGAGCGCGGGGACGACCAGCACGTCGATCGCGGCCAACGGGACGACTGCGCCTTTGGGTTCGAGCACTCCGAGCGGTCCGCGCGTCCACGATTCACCCGCACGACGGAACTGCAGTTCCGCCTTTCCCGCCACGGTGCAGGGAAAGCACGCGCGATCGCCCAGCGATGCCTCAAGTATCTCGGTACCGCATTCGGAGGGCAGCGCCCGGTACAGCCCCACCGTCCCCGTGAGCAGCCCGCTCGCGAGCAGCCGTTCCTGTGCCGCGCGCGCCACTTCCTTCGCGCCGCGCGGACGGGCACGCATCTCTTCGCGCAGCGCGGTCTTGCGTTCCTCCAGCGTCACGAATCGACGGGCTCCCAGCGCCCTTCGGCGCGGTCCTTTCGAAAACGAAGGGAGCGACAGCGCGCGCCGCCGCTCCCGAAAAAGACCCCCGCCTCGGCCGTGTGGGCAGCTTCGGTGGTGCCCTGCGCTATGGCAGGTGGGACCCTGGTGGCCTGTTTCAGGCTTCCCCAGTCGGCGCGCTACAGCCGGGGGCTTGCACACCACAGGCGCGGACAGGACCCCGTTGGACAGCTATCGGGCACGAGGTTCACCACCCATCACGCAACGCCAGGCAGGGGAAAAATCGCCGGTCCTTCCGGCGGAATCGTCGGAGTTTCCCCTCTCGATCCTCCTCTCGTGGAAAGTGTGGAGCGTGGAGCCGGTGAAGTCAACGCGAACATTTTGCTGCTCCGCAAACCGTCCGGTACAGTCGCGCGCGGTGAACAGCCCGCTCGCCACCCTGCCGTTCGCGCTGGCGGCCGAGACCACCACATCGATCCGGATGCTCCGATGTGCGCGTGAAACGCACGATCGGAGGCGCGTATCGTGACGGCGGAAAAGCCGCCGCCGCGGTTCGGGCGGTTCGAAATCCTCCAGCTTCTCGGGCGCGGCGGCATGGCCGAGGTCTACAAGGCGCGCATCGCCGAGGGACCGCGCAGCGGCGAAGTGATCGCGCTCAAGCGACTCGCGCCGAAGCTCGCCGTCGATCCCGAAGCCGTCGACCTCTTCACCGTCGAGGCCGACGTGTCGCGCCTCTTGAAGCACCCGAACATCGTCGAGGTGCTCGAGGCGGGCGTGGTTGGCGAGATGTACTACCTGGCGATGGAGTACATCGACGGCCGGGACCTCGCGCTCGCGCTGGCGCGGTGCCGCGAACGGCGCATCTTCCTGCCCGTTCCTTTTGCGCTGTACATCGTGCGCCGCGTCCTCGACGCGCTGGCGTACGCGCACGATGCGCGCGGCCCGACCGGGCTCCACCTCAACATCGTGCACTGCGACGTATCGCCATCGAACCTCTTCATCTCGCGCCTGGGCGAGATCAAGCTGGGCGATTTCGGCATTGCGAAGGTACGCGCGATGGGGGGCGACGGCGGCGAGACGCTGTGGGGCAAGCTCGCCTACCTCGCGCCGGAACAGCTCGAGCGCGGTCCGCTCACGCCGCGGGTCGATCTGTGGGGCGCCGCCCTCGTCCTCTACGAGATCCTGGGCAACCAGCGGGCGTTCCAAGGCAACAACACCGAGCAGCTCCGCGATGCCGTGCAGAAGGCCGAGGTCAAGCCTCTCGAAGAGATCAGAGAGGATCTGCCCTCCGGCCTGGCGCATGTGCTGCGGCGAGCGCTCAACCGCGACCCGGACCGCCGGTACCAGACCGCGGCCGAGTTCAACGACGCACTGAAACCCTTCCACGACGAGATGATCGGCGGCGCGCTGGGCATCGCGAGCGTCGTCCGCGGTCTGTTCAAGTCGTAGGTCGCTTCAGGCGCGCCGATCGGGGCGTTGTCGGCAGCGCGCGACGACTTCGGGCAGCAACGCGCAGACCTGTTCGACCTCCTCGGCGGTCGTTCCCCTCCACAATGAAAAACGGATCGCTCCGCGCGCGAGGGAAGGGGGATACCCCATGGCGAGGAGCACGGGCGACGGCTCGAGCGAGCCCGAGCTGCAAGCGGAGCCCGTCGAAACGGCCACGCCTCTCAGATCGAGCGCGACCAGCAGCGTCTCACCGTCGCATCCCTCGAACGCCACGTTCAGCGTATTGCACACGCGCGGCACGCCTTCTCCCGCGATGCGCGAGCCGGGAATGCGACGCGCCGCGGCCTCGAGGCGATCGCGGAGCTCGGTGAGGCGGGGCATCTCCGACGGGAGCGCCGCCGTCGCGCGCGCCAGTGCTTCGCCGAGTCCGACGATCGCGGCCACGTTCTCGGTGCCTGCGCGACGCCCCCGCTCCTGATGTCCGCCGACCTGCACGGGAGCGAGGTGTAGTCCGCGGCGCACCCACAGAAGGCCCACTCCCTTCGGACCGCCGATCTTGTGCGCGGAAGACGAGAGCAGCTCGATGGGCAGCTCGCGAATGCGAAGCGGCGCCTTGCCGGCGGCCTGGACGCCATCGGAATGAAGCGGCACGCCGTGCCGGCGGCACATCTCTCCCACCGTGGCGAGCGGAAACAGGACGCCAGTCTCGTTGTTCGCCGCCATGACCGAGCAGACGTCGGCGCCCGGCAGCGCGGCATCGAGAGCGTCGAGATCCAGCCGTCCAGACCCGTCGACCGGAACGCGGACGACCTCCACGCCGGACCGCTCGAGATCCGCGCACGCGCCCAGCACCGCAGGATGCTCCACGGTGGTGGTCACGATCTTGTGGCGCGCCAGGCCGCGCACCGCCAGCGCGTCTGCTTCGGTTCCGCCGGAGGTGAAGATGATCTCGCGCGGGTCGCAATCGAGCGCGGCGCCGCACTGCTCGCGCGCCGCATCGAGCAGGTTGCGCGCGTCCTGCCCGGGCTTGTGCACCGACGACGGGTTCGCGAACACGTCGCGCAAAGCCGGCATCATCGCCGCCATGACTCCGGGGTCGAGTGGAGTGGTCGCGTTGGCGTCGAGATAGATCACGACTGCGGTACGAGAGGCGTGCCCGGCCCGACGCGGAGGTGGAACACCTTGAGGAAGGCTGCTGCCAGCTCCTGTCCGAGCGCGTCCGGATCCCGGCCATCGAGCGGAATCCGGGCGCCCGCCATGGCGCCGTGCCCACCTGCGCTGCCGCCGAACGCGCTGCACACCTCGCGCACGAGCTTGCCCGCGTTGAACCGGCGGTCGTTCAGGCGGAGCGAGAGGTAGAGCTCACCTTTGTACGACCCCGTCGCCAGCGACCAGCGCAGGGCTTCCAGGCTGACGAGGCGCTCCGCCACTTCGGGCACGATCTCCGGCACGTACACGTCGCCGAGGTGCACGACGCACGCTTGACCGTTTCCGTGCAGGCGGGCCCGCTCGTAGGCGTTGTGGTACGCGGCGAAGTAGCGCGCCGGCACCTGCGGGTGCTCGATGCGCGAGAGGGCCTGCTTGTCGACGTGCGGGAAGAGCCAGTTGTAGCAATCGACGTCCGCGCCCTCGACCTCGCGCCCCAAGTCCCGCGTGTCGCTCTTGATTCCGTAGAACAGCGCCGTGGCCAGAGTGGGGTTGGGAACGAGCCGCGCCGCCCGTAGGTATTGCGTCACGAGCGTGGAAGTGGCGCCGGCCGGGCCGCCCACGTCGTGGAAGGCCGACAGCAGCGAAGCGGGACGCGCCGGGTGATGGTCGATCACCAGCTCCGGAGCGGAGCGCGCCGCGAGCGAGTAGTTCCCCACTTCAGGCTGCGTGTCGACCAGGCAGACGAGGTCGTACTGCGACGCCTCGATGCGACCCACTGGCTGGATCGACAGGTGCAGGACTTTGAGCAGCGCCTTGTTCTCTGCGCGCCCGATCATTCCCCCATACGCCGGCTGCGCATGGACGTGAGCGCACTCCTGCAGCAGGAACGCAAGGCCGCAGGCGCTGGCAACAGCGTCCGGATCGGGGTTGTCATGCGTGAGGACCAGCGCGCGCTTGTGCGTCCGGGCGACGGCCAGGAGCTTCCGGAGACGGAAGCGGACCTGCTCGTCGGTACCGGGAGGCTCGAGCCGCTCGATCTGCGGCGAGGGTGGGGACATGAAGGTGCGCAACCTTACTGGGCCCGGGGGGCCCGCGCAACGCGCGCCCGGCCGCGCCCGGTCGAGGAGCTCGTCCGCAACTTCTTGAGCCGCGACAGGCAGGCGCGGTTCCCCTCGGGCGGAATTTCCAGGTACCCCGGGACGTCGCGAAATCGCTCGTCATTCACGAGCTTGCGGAACGCTAGCGGCCCGATCTCCCCCTTGCACACGTGCTCGTGGCGATCCACGCGGCACCCCAGCGGCTTCATGCTGTCGTTCAGGTGGAACGCGCGGACGAGCTTCAGGCCGACAACCCGGTCGAGCTCGTCGAACGTCGCTTCGTACCCCTTTTCGCTCGCCACGTCGTAACCCGCGGCGAAGACGTGGCAGGTATCGACGCACATCGCGATTCGATCGGGGCTTTTGCTCAGGTCGCGGATGCGCCGCAGCTCCTCGAACCGGCTCCCCAGACACGAGCCCTGGCCGGCCGCCGTCTCCAGCAGGACCTGACAGCGTCCGCTGTGAGCGGCGAACGTGCGATCCAGCGCGTCCGCCACGTTGCGCAATCCGCGCTGGCGGTCCGCGTTCGCGCCCGGATGCACGACGAGCTGCGGAATCCCGAGCAGGTCGCAGCGCTGCAGCTCGTCGACGAAGGCGGCAATCGACTTCTCGCGCAGGTCCCCGGGATCGGCCCCGAGATTGACGAGGTAGCTCGCATGGACCGTGACGGGCAGCGCGGCGGCCGCGCGGAAAGTCGCGGCGTCGGCGGGCGTGATCTCCTTCGCGCGCCACATCCGGCTCGATTTCGCGAAGATCTGCACCGCCTCGGCGCCGTCGGCCAACGCGCGCGCGAACGCCTCGTGCAAACCCCCGGAGGTGCTTTCGTGTGCTCCCAGCAGCATAGGGTGACGAAGTCTAGCGGTTCGGCCCGACTGCGGCAGGGAAGCCTATTCGCTCGAAGCGCGCTTCCGGGACATCTCGTTCCAGCCCGGCAGCAGGAACTTCATGGCGTTGTCGAGCGAGTTGTCCATCGCGTCCATCACCACGTGGCCGAACTGCGTCGCCGGCAAGCGCAGCCCCTCGTAGTACTTCTGCCGATCGATGCTGTGCAGGATCACGGGCATGTAGCCGTGCCGGATGAGGATCAGGTTCATCATCATGCGGCCGACCTTCCCGGACAGGTCGCTGAACGGGAAGATCTCCATGAAACGATGGTGCGAGTGGGTCGCCTGCCGGATGGGGTGCAGCTTGTGGAACTCCTCGCTGTTCATGAAGTCGAAGAGTTGCTCGAGCCCCGGCTGGATCTGCACTGGCTGCACGATGTCGTGGAAATACGTGCGGTGCAGCGGCATGTCGCGCCGCAGCGTCACAGGCATCCGGTTGGGCAGCCCCTGATAGAGGATCTCGTATAGCTTCTTGACGAGGCTCAGCGTGTACCGGGTCTGCTTGGACTTGGCTTCGTGCTTGACGAACTCGATCGCCGCTTTCTGGTTCCGGATTTCCGTGTAGGTGTGGACCATCGAGCTGTCGATGATCCCGGTGGGCTCGAACGCCTGCCGCAGCTCGGCGTGGGTGAGGACCATCCCCTCGAGGGCGTTCTCATGGTACACCCAGGACAGCTCGTATTTCTCCATGAAATCACGAGCTTCGCGCGGACGCTCGCGCATCAGCTGCCGAACGTCTTCGGTGCGGTCGTCCAGGTCCAGGTACCGGGTGCGGCTCACGGTGCTGCTCCTTTTGCAACCCTTCGATTTCCTTGCCCGAAGAGCGGACGGGCAACCAAGCGACCAGTGCCAATCAACAGCATTGCCGGAACAAGATCACGGCCCACTGCGTCATGAACCCGAGAACCCCCTCGATACGGGCGTAACGCCATCCAGGAAGGCGGGCCACTCTCGCAACCCTGGAAGGCGACGCGACATTCCGGCGCGCATCCGGTTTCGCAAGGACCGGCGGGGACTCGTCGTCAGGTGATCGAGCGGGCGGCCGGCGCCGCTAGGCGCTGGCGCGTGCAGCGCGGCTTTGCGGCTACTCGCGCATACCGCCACGCTGGCTGTCTGCGTGACGACGGAGACAGCCTCACACCGGCGTGAGCCACTCCACGTAGCGCGGCTCCAAGCCTCGCACCGCGCGGAAGAAGGTCGCCTGGATCTCCTTCGTCACCGGGCCCATCTCGCCCATGCCGATGCGACGGTCGTCCACGTCCCGGACAGGCGTTATCTCGGCCGCGGTCCCGCACATGAACGCCTCGTCCGCGCAGTAGAGATAGTCGCGCGAGAAGCGCCGCTCCTCGACCGGGATCCCTTTGTCCTTCGCGATCCGCAGGATGCTTTCGCGCGTGATTCCCTCGAGGATACCGCCCGCGACCGGCGGCGTGTAGAGCACGCCGTCGCGGACGAGGAAGACGTTCTCGCCCGTTGCCTCCGCGACGTATCCCTGCTGGTCGAGGAGGATCGCCTCGTCGTATCCGGCGACGAGCGCCTCGCGCTTCGCGAGCACGCTGTTCAGATAGTGGCCGGTCACCTTCGCGCGTGTGGGATCGGAGTTCATGTGCATGCGCGTGTACGAGCTGATCTTCACGCGGATGCCTTTCTTCAGACCTTCCTCGCCGAGGTACGCGCCCCAGACCCACGCCGCGACGGTGAGCTTCACCGGGTTCACCGCGCCGACGCCCATCAATCCGTCGGAGTGGTACGCGATGGGGCGCAGGTACGCTTCGTTGAGCTCGTTCGCGCGCAGGATCTCCTTGCACGCCTCGGCGACCTGCTCCTTCGAGTACGGCATCTCCATCAGGCAGATGTGCGCCGATTCGAACAGCCTGCGAATGTGCTCGCGCAGCCGGAAGATCGCACCGCGTCCGTCGGGCTGGGGGTAGCAGCGGATTCCTTCGAAGACGGCGACGCCGTAATGCAACGAGTGCGTCAGCACGTGCACCTTGGCGTCGTTCCAGGACACCAGCTGGCCGTCCATCCAGATGAAATCGACGGCCCGGATCTTCTCGACCTTCTTCGCGGCCACGTCTGCCTCCGCCCCGGAGGCGCGCTCTTAGCATGGCCGAACGGGGCAGACCAGATGCCCTCGAACGCGATGTTCAGGCCTCCGGCAGCGCAGGAATCGGGGCGAGAAGGCGCTGGAGGATCGGCAACTCGCTGAGCAGCTCCTCCTTCGCAGTGTCGACCACCGATTGGAGCGACCGCTGCGAGGGCAGGAGCGCGAGTGGCGACAAGGTGCGGCGGAACGCCTTGTACAGATGCGCGAACGGGCGGTTCCGCACGACCGCCGGCGCCGCGATGCTCTGCAGCGGGTACCACAGCGGCGTGAGGAGGCGCGGCGCGAAGCTGTCCAGCGCCAGCACCACCGTGTTGCGGCTTCCCGCGCCGGGAAGGCCCGCGCGCTGGATGTGCTGCCACGCCGTCCGAACCGGAACGTTGTCGGAGACGCCGCCGTCGCAGAGGCGGAGCAGGTTGTGCCGCTTGAGCAGGGTGTCGAGGAGCTCCTTCATGCGCGCGTCCTCGCGCAGGACGTCGTAGTGGATCACGCCAGGTACGGACGCCGAGAAGCCGGCCACGTCGATCGCGTCCGCCTGGCGCGTTTCCTCCGAAGCGCCGAACACCAGCTTCTGCGTCAGGCGCGGAATTCGCACCAGCTCCTGGATGGCTTCGGTGAGGCGTTGCACGTTGCGGTGCATCGCCTCGACGCCCCACCGCTCGGGATCGGTGTCGGTCAAGCCGAGCAACGACTCGTAGTCCTCGAGGGGGCGCGGAAGCTTCCCTCGGCGAATCCCGGTGACGGTGACGAGCAGCGGGATGGGCAGCTCGGCGATGCGCAGCATCGTTCCGTCGGGATGGCGGAACCAGTGGCCGATGGCGGAGCGCAGATGCAGCCGCAGGGGCCCCGGCAGTCCGTAGACGCTCGGCTGCGGGACGATGCGGAAGATCTTCCGGTAGGTCAGGTCGGCGAGGATCTCGGGGATGCGCGCGAGGTCGAATCGCTTCTCTCGCGCGCGGAAGAGGCCGAGGATCGCGCCCATCGAGCTGCCGGCGATGAGCGCGGGCTGTAGCCCCGCCGCCTCGAGCAGCGCGAACGCCGCGAGGTGCACGTACCCCGTGCCGCCTCCGCCGCCGCAAACCAGCACGAGGTGGCGCTCGCGGATTTCGCGATCCAGCGACTCCGCGGGCAGCCGGTGTGACAGGCGCTGCGCGATCTCGTCGCGCGTCGCGCGAACCGCCACCGCGCACTCGCGCGCGGCGGGCAGCAGCTCGTGCGGCGCGGCGAGCTGGGCCCGCTGCGGATCGAGCAGCGGCCAGAGAACGTGCTGCAGCCGTTGCCGCAGGGGCCGCACGAACGCGGACACGGCGACGTCGCGTCCGTCGGGCGCGCGCACATGCCAGCAGCGCGCCAGCGACAGCGCGAACCGCAGCGCCGCCTCGTCGTGCTCGTCCAGCCGGCCGCGCGCCTCCAGCGCCGCGCGGGCGAGCTGGACCTCCATTTCCAACAGCGGTCGGATCTCGGCGAACCGCTCGGCGAGCAGCGTCACGCGGCCTCGAGCACCCGCAGGAACGCGGCGCGCACCGATCGCGTCTCGCGCTCGTAGTCCGCGAGCAGCTCTTCGCCGGCGCGCGGCCCGCTGTGGCCGAGGCGCCGCGCGAGCAGCAGCAGCTCGCGGCCGCTGGTGGGCAGATGGCTGATGGCCCGGTCGCGCACGATCCGGAGTCGGCTCTCGAGGCGCCGCAGGAAGCGGTACCCGCGCGCGAACGGCTCCGCGTCGGATTCGGCGAGCAGACCGAGCCGGCGCAGCTCGGCGAGCGCGCCGAGCGTCGATGAGCTCCGCACCGATGGATGGGCCGAGCCGTGGACGAGCTGGAGGAACTGCACCGCGAATTCCACGTCGACGAGTCCCCCGCGTCCGAGCTTGGAATTGTACCGGGCGTCGGATTCGTCGGCAATCTCGCGCTCCATGCGATCGCGCATCGCGCGCAGCTCACGGGCCGCTTCCTTCGGGTTGAGCGGCCGGAAGAGGCTCTTCGCGAGGACGTCTCGCTCGGCGCGCGCGAACAGCGCGAAGTCGCCGGCGACGGGTCGCGCGCGCAGCAGCGCCTGCCGTTCCCACAGCCGCGCCTCTCGCGCGTGGTAGGTCGCCA
>Ga0209474_10006231_pt1 | contig 10051 bp, 9 predicted proteins | sample GraSoiAngelo_145_FD_185902 | JGI IMG/M metagenome (GOLD analysis project Ga0209474, IMG submission 185902) | Grasslands soil microbial communities from the Angelo Coastal Reserve, California, USA - 14_1009_05_20cm (SPAdes) (version 2) | ecosystem: Environmental > Terrestrial > Soil > Grasslands ... | reverse complement strand
GAGCCGGGGAAGAAGAAGGTGGGGCAGGTGACGCGCCAGCAGGTCGAGGAGATCGCACGCATCAAGATGCCCGACCCGACCGCGGCCAGCCTGGAGCAGGCGGTCAAGACGGTCGAGGGCACGGCCCGCAGCCTCGGCCTCGACGTGGTCTAGGGGCGACGCCATGGCGAAGCAAAGCAAGCGCTACCGGAAGGCCGCCGCACGCATCGACCGCGCGCGGCGCTATCCGCTCGACGAAGCGATCCGCACGTTGATGGAGGCGGCGGCCGAGGGCCCGGCCAAGTTCGACGAGACAGTCGAGCTGGCGGTGAAGCTCGGGGTCGATCCCCGCCAGGCGGACCAGAACGTGCGCGGCACGGTCGTCCTGCCACACGGGACCGGAAAGAGCGTCCGCGTGCTGGTGTTCGCCAAGGGCGACAAGGCCAAGGAGGCGGAGGCCGCCGGGGCGGACCACGTCGGCGCGGAGGAGCTGGCCAAGAAGATCCAGGAGCAGCAGTGGCTCGACTTCGACACCGCGATCGCCACCCCGGACATGATGGGCGTGGTCGGCCGCCTGGGGAAGATCCTCGGCCCGCGCGGCCTCATGCCCAACCCCAAGGTCGGCACCGTCACCTTCGACATCAGCAAGGCGGTGCGCGAGATCAAGGCGGGCAAGGTCGAGTTCCGGGTCGAGAAGGCGGGCATCGTCCACGTGGCCATCGGCAAGCGCAGCTTCGGCGCGGAGCGCCTGCTCGAGAACGCGCAGGCGCTGCTCACGAGCCTCCTCCGGGCCAAGCCGGCGGCCGCCAAGGGCCACTACATGCAGTCGGTGGCGCTCTCCACCACCATGGGGCCGGGCATCCGCATCGACCCCGCAACCGTGCGCGCCGCTGCGTGAGGACGGGAGCATGAAGCGGGCAGAGAAGATCGACCGCGTCCGCGAGCTGCAGGACGACCTCGGCCGGGCGACCGTGGCCGTGCTGGCCGAGTACCGCGGGCTCACGGTGGGACAGATGAACCGCTTCCGGCGCGCGGTGCGCGGGGCGCACGGCCGCTGCCGGGTGGCGAAGAACACGCTCGCCAGGCGGGCGGTCACGGGGTCGCGCTACGAGAAGCTCGGGCCGATGCTCGAGGGCCCGCTGACGCTGATCCTCGGCTTCGAGGACCCGGTCACGGTCGCGAAGCTGGCGGTCAAGTTCTCCGAGGAGCTCCCCAAGCTCGCGCTCAGGGGCGCGCTGCTCGATGGGCAGGTGCTTCCGGTCGCCGAGGTGAAGGCGCTCGCGACGCTGCCCGCGCGCGAGGTGCTGCTGGCGCAGCTCCTGGGCGTCCTCCAGGCGCCGGCCACGCAGCTCCTGCGCACGCTGAACGAGCCCGCCGCCCGCGTGGCGCGGCTGGTGGACGCGATCGGCAAGCGCGCCGGCAGCGGCGCGGATGAAGGGAACGCGGCCTCGTAGGTGGCATACAGACGACGGTTCCAGCCGGAAGGAAGGGCAATGCGATGGACGTGACGCGCGAGCAGGTGAAGGACTTCTTGAAGCACATGAGCCTCATGGACGCCGCGACGCTCGTGAAGGAGCTCGAGTCGGAGCTCGGCGTGTCGGCGGCGGCGCCGGTCGCCGTGGCCGCGGCCGGCCCCGCGGGCGGGGGCGGCGCGGCCGCGGCCGCACCCGAGAAGGAGGACTTCACGGTCGTCCTCGCCGGGGCGGGCGACAAGAAGATCCAGGTGATCAAGGTCGTGCGCGAGCTCACGGGGCTCGGCCTCAAGGAGGCCAAGGACCTGGTCGACGGGGCGCCCAAGCCGGTCAAGGAGGGCGTGCCGAAGGCCGAGGCCGAGGCCATCAAGAAGAAGCTCGAAGAGGCGGGCGGCTCGGTCGAGCTGAAGTGAGAGGACAGGAGTCGCGATGAGTACGACGGCGTTGACGGCATCCCGCGTTCCGAACAACCTCCGCTTCCGGCGGACGTTCGGGCGCATCAAGAAGATCATCGACATCCCGAACCTGATCGAGATCCAGAAGCGCTCCTACGAGGAGTTCCTGCAGAAGGACGTGGCCCCCGAGGTCCGCAAGGACCAGGGGCTGCAGGCGGTCTTCAAGTCGGTCTTCCCGATCAAGGACTTCAACGAGACCGCCTCCCTCGAGTTCGTGAGCTACACGCTCTCCGAGCCCAAGTACGACGTGGAGGAGTGCCACCAGCGGGGGATGACGTTCGCCGCCCCGCTCAAGGTCACGGTCCAGCTCGTCATCTGGGACGTCGATCCGGAGAGCGGGGTTCGCTCCATCAAGAACGTCAAGGAGCAGGAGGTCTACTTCGGCGAGATCCCGCTCATGACCCGCCACGGGACGTTCATGATCAACGGAACGGAGCGGGTCATCGTCTCGCAGCTCCATCGCTCGCCGGGCGTGTTCTTCGACCACGACAAGGGCAAGACGCACGCCAGCGGCAAGCTTCTCTACTCCGCGCGCATCATCCCCTACCGCCGTTCATGATCAACGGAACGGAGCGGGTCATCGTCTCGCAGCTCCATCGCTCGCCGGGCGTGTTCTTCGACCACGACAAGGGCAAGACGCACGCCAGCGGCAAGCTTCTCTACTCCGCGCGCATCACCCCCTACCGCGGCTCGTGGATCGACTTCGAGTTCGACCCCAAGGACATCCTCTACGTGCGCATCGACCGGCGGCGGAAGTTCCACGCCACCGTGCTCCTGCGCGCGCTCGGCATGACCGCCGAGGACCTCCTCAACCACTTCTACCGCAAGGACACCATCATCCTCGACGGCCGCAAGGCCGCGAAACGCTTCGTGCCCGACCACCTGGTGGGCGTGAAGGCGACCCGCGACCTCCGCAACCCGCAGAGCAACGAGCTGATCGTCAAGGAGGGCCGCAAGTTCACCCGGGCGGCGCTCCGGCAGATGGAGCAGGCGGGCCTCGAGCAGATTCCCATCGCCCTCGAGGAGGTGCTCGGCCGGGTCGCGGCGCACGACGTCAAGGACCCGCGGACGGGCGAGGTCCTGCTCGCAACCAACGAGGAGATCACCGACGAGAAGCTCGAGGTCTTCCGCCAGCGCGGCATCAACAAGGTGGAGGTCCTCTTCCTCGACGACACCCACATCGGCCCCTCGCTCCGCAACACGCTCCTCCAGGACAAGATCGAGAAGCCCGAGGACGCGATCCTGGAGATCTACCGCCGGCTCCGCCCGGGCGACCCGCCCACCCCGGAGACGGCGACCGCCTTCTTCAACAACCTCTTCTTCAACCCCGAGCGCTACGACCTCTCGCGCGTCGGGCGCTTGAAGCTCAACCACAAGCTGAAGCTGAGCGTCCCCCTCGACCAGGGGACGCTCCGGCGCGAGGACATCCTGGAGGTCGTCCGCTACCTGATCGAGCTCAAGAACGGCAACGGCCAGATCGACGACATCGACCACCTGGGCAACCGCCGCGTGCGCGCCGTCGGCGAGCTGGTCCTCTCAGCTCTCGCAGTTCATGGACCAGACGAACCCGCTCTCCGAGATCACCCACAAGCGCCGCCTCTCCGCCCTCGGCCCGGGCGGGCTCACGCGCGAGCGCGCGGGGTTCGAGGTGCGCGACGTCCATCCCACCCACTACGGCCGCGTGTGCCCGATCGAGACGCCGGAAGGGCCGAACATCGGCCTCATCGCCTCGCTCTCGACCTACGCGCGCGTGAACGAGTTCGGCTTCGTCGAGACGCCCTACCGCCGCGTGAAGGAGGGGCGGGTGACCGACGAGATCGTCTACCTCTCGGCGCTCGAGGAGGAGGAGCACACGATCGCGCAGGCGAACGCGCCGCTCGACGCCCGAGGCCACTTCACCGCCGACCTGATCTCGTCGCGCATCGGCGGCGAGTTCACCATGGTGACGCCGGACAAGGTCGAGTTCATGGACGTGTCGCCGAACCAGCTGGTGTCGGTGGCGGCGTCGCTGATCCCGTTCCTCGAGAACGACGACGCCAACCGCGCCCTCATGGGCTCCAACATGCAGCGCCAGGCGGTGCCCCTCCTGCGCACCGACGCGCCGCTCGTCGGCACCGGCATGGAGCGGGTGGTGGCGCGCGACTCGGGCGTCACCGTGGTCGCGCGGCGCGACGGCGTGGTCGAGCAGGTCGACTCGGCGCGCATCGTGGTCAAGGCCGACCGGCCCTCGCAGGACGGCCGCGACCCGGGCGTCGACATCTACAACATGATCAAGTACCAGCGCTCGAACCAGAACACCTGCATGAACCAGCGCCCGATCGTGGTGGTGGGCGACCGCGTGCGGGCGGGCGACGTGATCGCCGACGGCCCGTCCACGGAGATGGGGGACCTGGCCCTCGGGCGCAACGTGCTGGTCGCCTTCATGCCCTGGGGCGGCTACAACTTCGAGGACTCGATCCTCATCTCCGAGCGGGTCGTGAAGCACGACCTCTTCACCTCGGTGCACATCGAGGAGTTCGAGTGCGTGGCGCGCGACACCAAGCTCGGCCCCGAGGAGATCACGCGCGACATCCCGAACGTCGGCGACGAGGCGCTCAAGGACCTGGACGAGTCGGGCATCATCCGCATCGGCGCGGAGGTGAAGCCGGGCGACATCCTGGTCGGGAAGATCACGCCCAAGGGCGAGACGCAGCTCTCGCCCGAGGAGAAGCTCTTGCGCGCCATCTTCGGCGAGAAGGCGGGCGAGGTGCGCGACACGAGCCTGCGCGTCCCGCCCGGCGTCGAGGGCACGGTCATCAATGCCCGGGTGTTCTCCCGCAAGGGTATCCAGAAGGACGAGCGCTCGCGCGCGATCGAGGAAGACGAAGTAGCCAAACTCCGAAAAGATCAGCAGGACGAGATCCGCATCATCCGCGAGAGCGCGGGCAGGAAGGTGCTCCAGCTCCTCGAGGGGAAGCAGACCGCGGCGCGGCTCACGGACGACGTGCGCAAGGTCCTCCTGAACAAGGGCGTCGAAGTCACGGCCGACGTGCTGGCGCAGATCCCGCCCAACTACTGGGGCGACATCAAGGTCGGCGACGAGCGCGTGGAAGACGACCTCTCGCGCCTGGTCGAGGGGATGCAGGAGCAGATCGACCTCATCAAGGTCGCCTTCACCGAGAAGATCGAGCGCCTGAAGGGCGGCGACGAGCTCCCGCCCGGCGTGATCAAGATGGTGAAGGTGTTCGTCGCCATCAAGCGGAAGCTCCAGGTGGGCGACAAGATGGCCGGGCGCCACGGCAACAAGGGCGTCCTCTCGCGCCTGCTGCCCGAGGAGGACATGCCGTACCTGGCGGACGGGACGCCGGTCGACATCGTGCTCAATCCCCTCGGCGTGCCGAGCCGCATGAACGTGGGGCAGATCCTCGAGACCCACCTCGGCTGGGCGGCGCGCGAGCTCGGCCGTCAGATCGAGCAGGAGCTCGAGGAGAACGGCCGGCCGAACGTCGAGGCGCTGCGCAAGAAGCTGAAGGAGCTCTACGCCACCAAGGAGGTCGGCGATTTCCTCGATGCGCTCGCCGACGAGGACGTCGTCAAGCTGGCGCGCAAGGCCTCGCACGGCATCCACGTCGCCTCGCCGGTGTTCGACGGCGCCTCCGAGGAGGAGATCTTCAAGCTGCTCGCGCGTGCGAGCCTGCCCGCCAACGGCCAGACCCGCCTGTTCGACGGCCGCACCGGCGAGCCGTTCGCGCACGAGGTGACCGTCGGCATGATGTACATGATGAAGCTGCACCACCTGGTCGACGACAAGATCCACGCCCGTTCGACCGGGCCCTACTCGCTGGTCACGCAGCAGCCGCTCGGCGGCAAGGCGCAGTTCGGCGGCCAGCGCCTCGGCGAGATGGAGGTGTGGGCGCTCGAGGCCTACGGCTCCGCCTACTCGCTGCAGGAGATGCTCACCGTCAAGTCCGACGACGTGGCGGGCCGGACGCGCATGTACGAAGCCATCGTGAAGGGCGAGAACGTCCTCGAGCCGGGGCTCCCCGAGTCCTTCAACGTCATGGTGAAGGAGCTCCAGAGCCTGGCGCTCGACGTCGAGCTGGTCGAGGACCGGCCCGAGGACCGCGGATCATGAGGAAGACGACGGGGAGGCCGAGCACGAGAGCGCTCGAGCTGCGCGCGGGGTGTTGGTCCGCACGGAACGTAGCGAGACGGGCCCGCAGGAGAGTTAAAATATGATGGAAGATCTATTCAGCCTCTTCGAGAAGCCGAAGAACCCGCTCAGCTTCAACGCCATCCGCATCTCGCTCGCCTCACCGGACAAGATCCGCTCGTGGTCGCACGGCGAGGTGAAGAAGCCCGAGACCATCAACTACCGCACCTTCAAGCCGGAGCGGGACGGGCTCTTCTGCGCGAAGATCTTCGGCCCGACGAAGGACTACGAGTGCAACTGCGGCAAGTACAAGCGCATGCGCCACCGCGGCGTGGTGTGCGAGAAGTGCGGCGTCGAGGTCATCCAGTCGAAGGTGCGCCGCGAGCGCATGGGCCACATCGACCTGGCCACGCCGGTCGCCCACATCTGGTTCCTGAAGAGCCTCCCCTCGCGCATCGGCACGCTCCTCGACATGACGCTCAAGGAGCTCGAGAAGATCCTCTACTTCGAGTCCTACGTGGTCGTCGACCCGGGGACGACCCCGCTCCAGGAGCGCGAGCTGCTCTCCGAGGGCCGCTACCGCAAGCTCGTCGAGGAGCACGGGCCCGACGCCTTCCGGGCCGGGATGGGCGCGGAGGCCATCCGCGAGCTGCTGAAGAAGCTCGACGTCGACCGGCTCTTCATCGACCTGCGCGTCGAGATGAAGGAGGCGACCAGCGAGGCGCGGCGGAAGAAGATCTCCAAGCGCCTCAAGGTCATCTCGGCCTTCAAGAACTCGGGCAACCGGCCCGAGTGGCTGATCCTCGAGGTCGTCCCGGTGATCCCGCCCGACCTGCGGCCGCTGGTGCCCCTCGACGGTGGCCGCTTCGCAACCTCGGACCTGAACGACCTCTACCGGCGCGTCATCAACCGCAACAACCGCCTGAAGCGCCTGATGGAGCTGAACGCGCCCGACATCATCATCCGCAACGAGAAGCGGATGCTGCAGGAGGCGGTGGACGCCCTCTTCGACAACGGCCGGCGCGGCCGTGCGATCACCGGCCCCAACAAGCGCCCGCTCAAGTCGCTCTCCGACATGCTCAAGGGCAAGTCGGGCCGCTTCCGCCAGAACCTGCTCGGCAAGCGCGTCGACTACTCGGGCCGCTCGGTCATCGTGGTGGGCCCGGAGCTCCGCCTCCACCAGTGCGGGCTGCCCAAGAAGATGGCCCTCGAGCTCTTCAAGCCCTTCATCTACAACAAGCTCGAGGAGCGCGGCTTCGTCACGACCATCAAGAGCGCCAAGAAGATGGTCGAGAAGGAGCGGCCCGAGGTGTGGGACATCCTGGACGAGGTGATCCGCGAGCACCCGGTGCTGCTCAACCGCGCGCCCACGCTTCACCGGCTCGGCATCCAGGCCTTCGAGCCGATCCTGATCGAGGGCAAGGCGATCCAGCTCCACCCGCTCGTCTGCGCCGCCTACAACGCCGACTTCGACGGCGACCAGATGGCGGTCCACGGTCGAGGCGCAGGTCGAGGCGCGCGCGCTCATGATGTCGACCAACAACATCCTCTCCCCGGCGCACGGGAAGCCGATCATCGTGCCCACGCAGGACATCGTCCTCGGCCTCTACTTCATGACGCGCGAGAAGCTGGGTGCCAAGGGCGAGGGCAAGCTCTTCGCCAGCTTCGACGAGGTGCGCATCGCCTACGACCAGCGCGAGGTCGAGCTCCAGGCGCGCATGAAGGTCCGCGTGCCGGCGATGGCCGGCGGGAACGGCGGGCTGGTCGACTCGACCGTCGGCCGCGTCCTCCTCTACGAGATCGTCCCGCACGAGATCCCCTTCGCCGAAGTGAACAAGGTGATGAAGAAGAAGGAGCTCGGGTGGTTGATCGACCTCGCCTACCGGCGGGCGGGGAACAAGGCGACCGTGATCTTCGCCGACCGCCTCAAGGACCTCGGCTACGAGCAGGCGACGTACGCCGGCATCTCGATCGGCATCAAGGACATGGTGATCCCGGCCGGCAAGCACAAGCTGCTCGACGAGGCGCACACGGCCGTGCGCGAGATCGAGGACCAGTACAACAAGGGCCTGATCACCGACGGCGAGCGCTACAACAAGGTGGTCGACATCTGGGCCGAGGTGACGGACCAGATCGCGGACGAGATGCTGCGCGAGCTCGGCACCCAGGAGGTGCCCGACCAGGACGGCAAGGTGCGCCGCATCCCGTCCTTCAACCCGATCTTCATGATGGCCGACTCGGGGGCGCGCGGCTCGGCGCAGCAGATCCGGCAGCTGGCCGGCATGCGCGGCCTGATGGCCAAGCCCTCGGGCGAGATCATCGAGACCCCCATCACCGCCAACTTCCGCGAGGGGCTCACCGTGCTGCAGTACTTCATCTCGACGCACGGCGCGCGCAAGGGTCTCGCCGACACGGCGCTCAAGACCGCCAACTCGGGCTATCTGACGCGCCGGCTGGTCGACGTGGCGCAGGACTCGATCATCCAGGAGGAGGACTGCGGCACGCTCGACGGCATCGAGATTTCACCGCTGGTCGAGGGCGGCGAGGTGATCGAGGGTATCGGCGACCGTGTGCTGGGACGGGTGGCGCTCGAGGACATCCGCGACCCGTTCTCGAACCGTGTCATCGTGCAGGCGAACGAGGAGATCAACGAGGACAAGGTCGCCGAGATCGAGGACGCCGGGCTCGAGCGTGTGAAGATCCGCTCCGTGCTCACCTGCCAGTCCCGGCAGGGCGTGTGCGTCAGGTGCTACGGGCGCGACCTGGCGCGCGGCCACATGGTGAACCTGGGCGAGGCGATCGGCGTCATCGCCGCGCAGTCGATCGGCGAGCCGGGCACGCAGCTGACCATGCGGACGTTCCACATCGGCGGCACGGCCAGCCGGCGCGCCGAGCAGACCACGCTCGAGGCGCGCAACGAGGGCTTCATCAAGTTCATCAACCTGGCGGCGGTCGAGGGCAAGGACGGCGACCTGATCGTGATGAGCAAGCGCAACGGCGAGGTCGCGATCGTCGACTACCCCGAGCCGAACCGCGAGCGCGAGCGTGAGCGCTACCCGCTGGTGTACGGGGCCAAGTGGTGTACGGGGCCAAGCTCAAGAAGCGCGACGGCGCAAAGGTGAAATCAGCCGATTTGATCGCCGAGTGGGACCCGTACACCATCCCGATCCTCACCGAGTCGGCGGGCGTGGTGAAGTTCGGCGACATCCTCGAGGGCGTCACCATGGAGGAGAAGCTCGACGAGCGCACGGGCCTCTCGACCAAGGTGATCGTCGACACCAAGGACGTCGACAAGCGGCCGCGCGTGTCGATCAAGGACCAGAGCGGGCTGACGGCGCGGATCGGCGCCGGCGAGGCGCGCTACCTGCTGCCGGTCGGGGCGCACCTGAACGTGGTCGAGGGACAGACCGTGTCGGCGGGCGACATCATCGCCAAGATGCCGCGCGAGACCACCAAGACCAAGGACATCACCGGCGGCCTGCCGCGCGTCGCCGAGCTCTTCGAGGCGCGCAAGCCGAAGGAGTTCGCGGTCATCAGCGAGATCGACGGGATCGTGTCCTTCGGCAAGGACACCAAGGGCAAGCGTAAGGTGGTGGTCACGCCCGAGGTGGGCGAGGCGCGCGAGTACCTGATCCCCAAGGGCAAGCACATCAGCGTACACGAGGGCGACTACGTGAAGGCGGGCGAGGCGCTCATGGACGGCAGCTCGAACCCGCACGACATCCTCACCATCCTCGGCGAGAAGGCGCTCGCCAAGTACCTGGTGGACGAGGTGCAGGAGATCTACCGCCTGCAGGGCGTGCGCATCAACGACAAGCACATCGAGGTGATCGTGCGGCAGATGCTCCGCCGCGTGCGCATCAAGGAGGTGGGCGACACCGACTTCCTGATCGGCGACCAGGTGGAGAAGTGGCGCTTCGAGGAGGAGAACGAGCGCGTGCTGGGGGAGGGCGGGCAGCCAGCGGTGGCCGAGCCGCTCCTCCTCGGCATCACCAAGGCGAGCCTCTCGACCG
>Ga0209474_10006230_pt1 | contig 10051 bp, 9 predicted proteins | sample GraSoiAngelo_145_FD_185902 | JGI IMG/M metagenome (GOLD analysis project Ga0209474, IMG submission 185902) | Grasslands soil microbial communities from the Angelo Coastal Reserve, California, USA - 14_1009_05_20cm (SPAdes) (version 2) | ecosystem: Environmental > Terrestrial > Soil > Grasslands ... | reverse complement strand
CCGCGAACGATGAGCGCAGCGGCAAGGGCAAGAATCGCAGCCGCTCAGCGTGCGAGATGGGCTAGGGTGAAAGCTCAGGTCAAGAAGAAATAACGCGCTGATCGTGCCCTGCCATCATCTGCATACGAACGGAGCGTGGGCAGGATCATTTTAATGAGCCTTACCAGTTTTCTTGAAGAGAATGCCGATGTGAGAGCGCGATTCCGAGACGGTTTCCAAAAGCCTGATTTTCGTCTGAAAGCCCGGATTCTGGCACCGCCGCTCACTGAAAGTCATGGGTTGGCCGGTACTGCCTTCGACTACTTGCTGCGGTTTTATGTTCAAAAGCTCAATCGGTGCGCGAAGGCAAACGGCTGGGTTGCACAGCACGGAGTGGCGCTGCTCGCGTTTGGTGGTGATCGTTCGACAGCCAATAGGGCAAAACGCAATCTTGATGCAGCACAAAATGAGTTAAAGGCTTTTCTACGATCTAGTAGTACGCGCCCGACGCGAGGGCTAATCGAGGCCACGGTCAAAATGGCGCGGCTCGATGTGACTTATCGAGTCGGGCTGATTGACCATGGCTACACGCACTCAAGCTGTTTGTTGAGCGCGATGATGGATTTTTGCCGCAAGAACCGAGGCAAGGTAAATGTCCTCGTCGTTGCTGATCTCTCACGGTTAGCCCGCAATGTGCTGGATCAGGGCACCACGATTGCAACTCTGAAGCAGCTCGGAATCGAACTGGTTTCTGTTGATGAGCCGATCACCGATGACACAGCAGCCGGAAAACTCGCTCGGAACATGCTGGGCGCAATGAATCAGTTCTTCAGCGATTCGCTATCCGAGCGCACCAGATACCGCATGCAAGCGGCAGTTAAATCTGGCCGTTTTCCTTGGCCTGCTCCCATCGGATACCTCAATATCGAGAAACAACTGGTTGTAGATCATGAACGCGCTTCCCTGGTTCGCAAAGCATTTGAGTTAATGGCAAGCGGCAGCTATCCAACGGGGGATGCCGTGCTTCGGATGATTACCGGGATGGGGCTGGCTACGCGCAAGGATCGGCCTCTCTCGAAACAGTCTTTCAGTCGAATGCTGCAAAACGAAATTTATGCCGGATGGGTCGTGAGCGGAGACATTCGAGTCCGAGCCTCTCATCGCGGACGAACTATTCCAGTCCGTGCAAGAGAGACTTAATGGCAAGAGCAGCCCGCACAAACAGCTCAGCGAAGATTTCCCACTGCGCGGGATCGTGAAATGCGGCAGATGCGAAAGAAACTTGACGGCAGGATGGGCCAAAGGACGCACTGAGCGTTACGCTCGATACTGGTGCTGGACGAAAGACTGCAAAGCGATAGGAATTAGCCGTGATGATTTGGAGCAGAAGTTCGTCGCGTTGCTTGGAATGCTGGAGCCAGTGGCCGAGTTGATAGCCAGACTGCCTAAGATCGCTGCACGCGAGTGGGAAACACGCAAAACCCGGATTGCTACCGACGCAAAGATGCTGAGCAGCAAACTGGCCGATCAGACCACTTTGAACCAGAAGCTGATTAGGGCAAAGCTCAACGGAGAGATTTCGCAAGAGGATTTCGACACAATGAAAGCCTCAATCAAGGCAGAGACCGAAAGGATTCAGGAGCAAATATCCGCATTAGATTCAGAGCGTTCCACGGTGCAAGACCTCATGCAGCAGGCACAGATGCAGATGATTGATCTGCCCAACACTTGGAAAAACGGAAATGTGAATCAGCGCCAGGAACTAGCGAAGGGCTTCTTTCCTGAGGGACTCTTTCTAAGCCCTGAATCTTTGTTCTTTGAACCGCGAAAGAGTTCGCTAACTGATTTGTATTCCTGGCTTTTAGAGGCACAGCCGAGTGGAAAACCGCTGGATTCGTACGTTGGCGTCCCCGACGGGATTTGAACCCGTGTTACCGCCGGTGAAAGCGGCCCCTTAAGCTAGATCAGTAAACAATTACAAGGCACCGGTCGCTCAACAATGCCTGGTAAGGAGCATCAAACGCTAGAAGGCACGGACTCTCGTTGTACCGTTTTTGTACCGCAACAAACCTGTACTGAGCGGGTCCCAGTATTGGAAGAAGTTGAAATTTAAACTGCCGGATTAATCGCAGAAAGCCCGACCCCTCCGATTATGAAACGTGCTTTCCCGGATATCGCTCTGGCGACCTGCCAACTATGCATCTCCGAGCCACGACACTTGATTACTCCTTCAGTCGTTCACAATCCGCATGGAATCATATTGGGAATTCTTGGTTGTCAACCATTTTCTTATATGGCTAGGGCACTTTCTCAGCGCCGTTGACGTTTGCTGTTGCGCAAAATGCGGCAATCGGCAATCACGGCCGTAAGGGTCTAGTACATTGTTTCGCGGAAGACCTAGTAGCTAACGCTGTGACTGCCGAAGTGCTCGCCCCTGAGCACCACCTGGGTCAATATCGCATAGATCTCGCTCCCATCGTTGCCCATGTACATCGGCGAAACCGAACAAAATCGCGACTTCGCGCTTGCCAGAATAGAAGGGAGGGGCGGGGTTGCTGTCTTTCGATGAATGCGACGCCATGTTGGGCAAGCGTTCAAGACGTCAATGACAGCACGATCGTTATGCGAATATCGAACGCGCCTGCAGTGTTGCGACTTTGGAGAACTGGCAGGGACTGAGCCGGCAAAGTTGGTATTGTCCAATTCCCGTTGTTTGCCGGGCGACTAAATCTGCCGGATGCTAGCCATCTGGCGGATATGTATGACGATGAATTCAGCTGGCTTCAGTGGCGCAAATCCAACGAAGATGTTAACAATTCCATTATCGATGTCGATCTGTGTGGTTGTGTCCCTATCGCACTTAACGAAGTGCGCATCTTGCAGCCTGCGACCTTGGAATGCTGCCTGGAGAAACAACGATCGCATGAAAAAGCCGATATCTGAGGTCAGGTGCGAGAAGAGCGCGTCATCATTCGGCTCGAACACAGCCCACTTCGTTCCCTGATAGAGGCTTTCTTCGATAAATAATGACGTGCGGCGCACCGGGATGTATTTCCACCTGCGAACTGCACGAATCGGCTCCGTCGAGAGTATGCGCTCCCCAAATTAGGTTTCCTCAATTGGGCAACATGTCCCGGAAGGGGAAACGCTTGATTGCGTTCCTCAGGCGGGAAGTATTTCGGGATTGGATAGAGGTGCTCTGGAGGGCTTAGCTGCCAAATACTCATCAACCAGCGCGGTGCCAAGGGAAACGGTCCACATCCCCACATTTTTCATTACTTCCTGCCATCTTGCCCTATCTGCGAAGGCTTCTTTCAGATAGGTCTCATATCCAACATGAAAGGCTTCAATAAGGTTGCCCAGATGTCTTCCAAACGTGTTCCATTAATGCATTGACATCGAAACTCCCGCAGCGTATAAAACTTTCCTCTTGGTAAATGGGAAGCGCGGTGAAAATCCGCCACTGCCCCGCAACTGTAAGCGCCAGGATGAGAGCAACGATGTGCCACCGGGATTCAGTTTCCTGGGAAGGCAGCTCAAGTCCGATGAAGCGTAAGTCAGGAGACCGACCAGGAGCACGTCAACTGCTTTGATCGACTTCTATGGGAGAGTCGAGGAGCGTCTTTCTCGGGCCATCTTCGGTCCTTGGAATCGCCCAATTGGTTTCCCGCTAGATTGAAGGCAACAGCATGCAAGAAGCCCACCCGAATACGGTGACCTTCGTGCTTGGCGGCGTACGCAGTGGGAAAAGTCGCTTCGCGCAGCGAATCGCTTCCGGTTTTGGGAGCGTGACTTTTATTGCTACCGCGAAACCGAGCGATCCCGAGATGGAACTGCGTATCGAGCGCCATCGCAAGAGCCGCCCTGCTTCATGGCAGACGCTCGAAGTGCCGGTGGACTTGGACGTTGCGATCTCGAGCCTTAAGGATCCGAAGCAGTTAGCGGTAATCGATTGCTTGACCGTTTATCTAGCGAATGTCATGAGCAAAGCACCCGGACAAGGAGCGGCGATCAAAGAGCATACAGAGCGACTCTGTTCTGCGCTGGAAGAAACGAAGTCGTCGATCATCCTAGTTTCGAATGAGGTAGGGAGTGGAATCCACCCACCGACCGCGACGGGAAGAGTTTATTGCGATCTTTTGGGCGAGCTGAATCAGCGCGTGGCAGCGCTCGCCGACAACGTAATTCTAATGGTGGCAGGCATACCTGTTCCCGTTAAGGGAATGGTGCCCATCACTGCGCAATCGGACCTTGAAATCGATTATGAGGTATTGGGAGCAGCCCGATTGTAGAGCTGCTCGGAACAGTCAACGGCTAATAACAATTTAATCGGCACGATGCTCGGGAAAACGGTGAGAATCCGCTACTGCCCCGCAACTGTAAGCGATCGGAAAGATGTGATGGCCACTGCCTAACGGTGGGAAGACCCTCACAAAAGATGTCGATCGCGAGTCAGGAGACCGGTCTTGCCGATGTAGTTAGGTCCATTCTTCCGAGGGGGAGAAGACTATGCAGATCGGCAATTCCAGATGGCTCGGCGCCCTTCCGGCGGTTCTGGTCTTTCTTCTGTGCTCAGGTTTCTCATTCGCGGCGCGCGCCGCCGAGTTGCGCGGAACAATCTCCGATCCAGTCGGTGCGCTCGTTCCCCACGCAGAAGTAACGCTCCTTCGCGATAACACTGCACTCGCACGAACCACTACAAATGACTTGGGTGAGTTTGTCTTTTCGTCGCTCAGCCCCGGGCGGTACCGAGTGCGCGCGACCGCGCCTGGTTTCACGGAGCAAGAAAGTCCCGAGGTTTACGTCGGCGGCGAGAGAGCTCCCCGCCTTGTTCTGCCGCTGAAGATAGGCACGGTAGCCCAGCAGGTGGTCGTATCCGCGACCGGAAGCCCCGCACCCGACACTCAAGTTGGCGCATCGGTTGCCGTCATTCGCGGCGAGACTCTCACGCAAAAACTGGACGTACTTGAGCCGCTTCGCCTGGTTCCTGGGATTCAAATCCTCCAGACCGGCCCCCGGGGTGGAACCGCGGATCTATTTGTGCGTGGAGGGAATGCGGACGCCAACAAAGTATTGCTCGACGGGATTCCCGTGAACGACATCGGGGGGCGGGTTGAATTCGGGAATCTCGCTTCCACCGGAATTGATCAGGTGGAAATCCTACGGGGACCGAACAGCCTTCTGTACGGCGCCGACGCGCTCGCGAGCGTTGTAAGCCTGAGCACACGGCAGGGTACGACTCGCTTACCGGAACTCGCCTACTCGATCGATGGCGGAAATTTTGGCACCAAGCGCCAAGAGATCTCGATTGCGGGAGCGCACGGGCCACTGGACTACTTTTCTGATTTTTCCCGCTTCGATACTGAGAACGGCGAACCAAACAGCGCTTTCCACAATGGGACTTATGCCGGCAACTTCGGCTGGTCGCCAAACAGTTCGACTCAGGTTCGGTTTACCTTGCGGCGTACGGCTGCGGCGTTGGGACTGCCGAACGCTCTCGATCTCTACGGTATAGGGGACGATTCCTTTCAAAAAGAGCATGACACGTATTACGGCGTGACCGCGCAGAACCAGACAACCGAGCGCTGGCACAACCTGGTTCGATATGGCGCTATGCGGCTCCGCTTCCAGTTCGACAATCCGAGCCCGACGGGAGAGCCGTTTGATCCGTTCGGCTCCGGTGCGAATTTCTTGGGAGACCAAGTCTCTGTGCGTGGCGCCTACGGTTTCGTAGCGAGCGGACGCGCGATCCTCGATTTCGGCGGCGTGTACCCTTCGCTGTTCGACAGCCAGTCCAACCGGAACTTCATCTACACGCAGTCCGACTACACTCTCAACCGACATCTTTCTGGACTTTTCGCGTTCCGTTATGAGAAAGAGGGTGGCTTCACCCGTTTCGCGGGATCCAAAACTCCGACCGACCGCAACAATTTCAGCTACATCGGTCAGCTCGAAGGCAATCTTTGGGACCGGCTGTATGCCACTGCGGGGGTCGGAGTTGAAAACAATGCCATTCTTGGAGTCGAGGCTACGCCGCGGGTTTCGCTCGCGTACTACGTTGCCCGCCTGCATCCGACCGGGCTCTTGAACGGCACCAAGCTGAGATTCAATTACGGAACAGGGATCAAAGAACCGGCCATCTTCGACGAGAGCACGTCGCTCTTTGTTTTGCTTTCTCAACTTCCCAACGGCCCTCAGCTCGCGTCTCAATTTCATGTAAAACCGATTGGCGCTGAGCGCTCGCGAAGCTTTGACTTCGGCGCCGATGAAATCGCCTGGAACGGTCGTGCGAAACTCGGGCTCACTCTCTTTCACAACGAATTTGGCGACCAGATCGAGTTTGTGGACGCGAGCGTGTTGCCGCAGCTCGGAGTTCCCCTCGCCGTCGCTGCCGCGACTCCATTTGGAGCAACCGTCAACTCAGGCGCTTATCGCGCCATGGGGGCGGAAGCGGAACTTGAATTCAATCTGGGTCACGGCATCATCGCAAGAGGAAGCTATACATACCTTGACGCCGTGGTGCAGCGTTCGTTTGCCAGCAGCGCGCTGGCGCCGGCGTTCAATCCTGATTTCCCAACTATCCCGATTGGATCCACACCTCTGGTCGGGAGCCGTCCATTTCGCCGGGCACCACATTCAGGAGCTTTCCTGATCGGCTACAGCAGTCCAAAGTTCACGCTGTCCGTCAACGGAACTCTTGTGGGCCCGCGCGACGACAGCACTCACCTCACTGACGGATTCTTTGGCAATTCCCTGCTGCTTCCCAACAGAAATCTGGATGCTGCCTACCAAAAGATCGATCTTAACGGCAGCTTGTGGATCAATTCTGCGGTTGAGTTGTACACCAGCCTGGAAAACATATTGAACAAGCATTACGACGCAGCTTTTGGCTTTCTCTCTTTGCCGTTCACGTTCCGAACCGGAATGAAATTTATTCTGGGAGGCGAGTCGTGGAAAATCCACTAAGGCGTCTCTCCGAGCGGTCTCTCGAGACCGTGCCTTCCGCAAAGTGCGCTGTTCATGCCTCGCGCGACTGGCAAAGCTTCGCGAAATCGAAGCTCGACAGCCTGACGAAGCCTCCGGGCAGTCTTGGGCGGCTCGAGGAAATTGCTGCCAAGATCGTCTCGATCCGGGAACAGGAATCTCCGGGCTGCGCCAACAAGGCGGTTTACGTCTTTGCCGCAGATCACGGCGTTACCGAAGAGGGTGTAAGCGCCTATCCCAAGGCCGTGACCCAGCAGATGGTCCGAAACTTTCTCGCGAATGGGGCGGCTATCAACGTTCTTGCGCGATGCGCCGGAGCTGAAGTCATTGTGGTCGACGTCGGCGTGGATGCCGATTTCGAGTCTCACGAGAGGTTCATCGACAAAAAGATTAGACGTGGCACGCGCAACATGGCGACGGGGACGGCAATGACCGAGTCCGAAGCGAGCGCGGCGGTGGGAGTCGGTCGAGCGCTAGCACAGCAAGCGGGGACTCAGAACCGTGACCTCATCGCCGTGGGTGAAATGGGTATTGGGAACACGACGGCGGCCGCGGCCATTACCGCAGCATTGTCGGGAAAGCCAGTCGCGGAAGTGACGGGATCGGGCACAGGAGTTTCGCCTCAGACACTCATTCACAAGCGACAGGTCGTCGAGAGGGCCTTGAGCAGAAACGCCCTCGACAAGAATTCCAGCCCACTCGATGTCCTGCAAAAAGTCGGTGGCCTGGAAATCGCCGCGATAACCGGCATGGTGCTCGAAGCGTCTGAGCAGCGTATTCCCGTTGTGATCGATGGTTTTATCTCGACGGCTGCTGCTGCCCTCGCGTACGCCGTTGAACCCAAAGTGAAGGACATTTTATTTGCCGGACATGTTTCCGAAGAACCCGGTCATAAGGTCTTGCTGGAGTACATCGGGCTGGATCCCATTTTGAATCTGGGGATGCGTCTGGGCGAGGGCACCGGCGCTGTGCTGGCCATGATGGTGATCGAAGCAGCCGTCAGCGTGTTCAACGAAATGGCAACGTTCTCGTCGGCCGGAGTGAGCGGGGCCCTGTGAGAAAAACGGTAAACGAGCTTCTGCTGGCGTTCCAATTCATGACGCGAATTCCTATTTCCGGATTACCCCGCGAGCGTCACGCCCTGGCTCAGGCTGCGAAGTTCTTTCCCGTAGTGGGGCTTGGAATTGGGCTGATTGCGGTTGCCATTCAGCGCGCTCTCGCAGCACGCGTACAGCCTCAAGTGCTCACGCTGGTGCTCATCATCTATCTGGTGTTGATCACGGGAGCGCTTCACGAAGATGGGTTGGCCGACGCGGCCGATGGTTTTGGCGGCGGGTGGACGAAAGAAAAGATCCTGCTGATTATGCGAGACAGCAGGATTGGCAGCTTTGGAGCGGTGGCGATCACGCTTTCCCTGCTCTCCCGCTTCATCCTTATTAATAGCACCTCTCCGGCCCGGCTTCCGGGGTTCCTGGTCGCATCAAGCGTGCTCTGCCGATGGACGGCCCTGCCCCTCGGCTTCTGGCTACCTTATGCCCGCGAAGACAAGGGGTTAGGAGGGGCGGTCGCCGGCCAGATGCCACTCTCGTCCCTGCTGTGGGGCACTGGTTTTGCCGTGGTCAGTGTCGTAGCCGCACTGGGTTCTGGCAGTCTTTCGCCGTGGTTGATCACGCTGCTGGTAACAGCAGCAAGTGGTCTCTATTTCAAGCGTCACATTCAAGGCATAACCGGTGACTGCTTTGGCGCCACCAACCAGATCACTGAGATTGCCATTTATTTCTACGGGACTCTGCTTCGATGACTCTAACCGCGGTGACAAACCGGCAGCCGTGTGACGTCCTTGGAGCTAACGCGACGATCCAGATTGCTTTTTTGCGTCACGCACAAACGAATCTTCATGGATGCTTCTGCGGTCACTCGGACCCTAGCCTGAGCGTACAAGGCCAAGAACAACTTCCCACCATCATCCAGAGCCTGTCACGCGTAGGGCCACGCGCAATCTGCTCTAGCGACCTGCGGCGAGCAAGAGAAACGGCGGAACCGATCGCGAAGTATTTCGGTCTGGATTACACGACTTCGCCTGGCTTTAGGGAGATGAACTTCGGCAACTGGGAAGGACTGACGTGGAAAGAAGTCGAGCTTCAATACCCAGATGACGCAAAGGCGTGGGCCAAACTCTTCCCGCATCATCGGCCTCCTGGAGGCGAGTCGTTCCTTGAAATACAAGCAAGAGCAGTCGATCAACTGGAGCAGTTGGCGAAGCATGCGGAGCCCGGTTGCACGCTGGTGGTCACGCATGCCGGCTTCATAAGGACAGCGGTTGCCTGGGTCCTTGGAGTGCCCGACGAACGCATCTCGCGCATCGGCCAGAATTATGGAGCTCTAACCACATTGGAAAAACTGGGAAATCACTGGACTGTCACAGCGTTGAACGTAAGTGCGTCCCCATTTCCAAACGCAACATGCAACGAAATTTAGGATCGATCATGAGAATCGTTTCGATGGTGCCGAGTGCAACCGAAATTCTGTGTGCGCTTGGCTTGGCGAAAGAGATAGTTGGAATCTCCCACGACTGCGACTATCCCGCTGAGATCTTAGATCGGCCACGTCTTACACGTACGACGCTCGGCTCCGACCTGACTAGCTACGAAATCGATCAGAAAGTGCGCGCCAGTGCGGCTTCCGGGCACAGTCTCTATGTAATTCAAACTGAATTATTCGAGAGCCTGCATCCCGATTTGGTCCTCACCCAGGAGCAATGCACCGTGTGCGCCGTAGATCGCGACCGCACCGTGTGTGCCTTAGAGAGCACGAAGCTCAATACAGATTGGCTTTCCCTGGCAGCGACTGGATTTTCCGGGCTGTATAAGGACATTGTTGACGTCGGGTTAGCTACGGGACGCAAAACCGAAGCGGAGAAGCTGGTTGCTGAATTGGCAGCACGGCTTCAGTACGTGGCGAAACAGGTGGCTTCGGAATATCACCCGCGCGTTTTTTGTCTGAGCTGGTTTGATCCCCTCATGTCCGCCGGTACGTGGATCACACAGATGGTGAAGCTGGCCGGTGGGGATGCGCGCCTGGGAAGCGA
>Ga0209474_10006229_pt1 | contig 10052 bp, 10 predicted proteins | sample GraSoiAngelo_145_FD_185902 | JGI IMG/M metagenome (GOLD analysis project Ga0209474, IMG submission 185902) | Grasslands soil microbial communities from the Angelo Coastal Reserve, California, USA - 14_1009_05_20cm (SPAdes) (version 2) | ecosystem: Environmental > Terrestrial > Soil > Grasslands... | reverse complement strand
CAAGGTCGGCGCCGACGTGACCGAGTGGCAGAAGGGCGACCGGGTGGGCGTCGGCTGGCACGGCGGCCACTGCTTCGTCTGCAACGCCTGCCGCAAAGGCCTCTTCATCAACTGCGAACGGGAGAAGATCACCGGGTTCAGCTACGACGGCGGGTATGCCGAGTACACGGTCGTGCCGCACGAAGCTGGCGTGCACCTCCCCGAGAAGCTCGAGTCCGTCGAGGTAGCCCCGCTGCTCTGCGCGGGCATCACCACGTACAACTCGCTCCGCAACAGCGGCGCTCGTTCCGGCGATACCGTAGCGGTCCAGGGCATCGGCGGCCTCGGTCACCTCGCCATCCAGTTCGCTGCGCGGATGGGCTTCCGGACCATCGCCATCTCGCGCGGCGCGGACAAGGCGGACCTCGTCCGACAGCTCGGCGCGCACGAATACATCGATACGCAGAAGGTGCCCGCCGCGGAGGCGCTGCAAAAACTCGGAGGGGCTGACCTGGTCCTGGCCACGGCGCCGAACAGCGAGGCGATCGCGAGCACGATCGACGGGTTGAAGCCGCGCGGCAAGCTCCTCATCGTCGCCGCGCCGTTCGACCCGCTGAAGGTCTCGGCATTCACGCTGCTGAGCGGGAAGACCATCGCTGGCTGGCCTAGCGGCAGCGCCATCGATTCCGAGGAGACGGTCGCCTTCAGTGTCCTCACCGGCGTCCGCCCGCGCGTAGAGGTGTTCAAGCTGGAACAGGCCGAGCAGGCTCTCGCGAAGATGATCGAGAATCGCGTCCGGTTCCGCGCGGTGCTGACGCCCTGACCCCCGTGCCTCGCGAACAGCGGGGCGCAGATGTGCACGTTCCAAACGCGCCCAACGGCCCTCCTGAAGGTCGCGCGACCTGCGCTTGTTGACGCCCGATCCTGCGAGTGATACAGGCCCGGCCCCGTAGGGACTGTAAAAAGACAGCATGGCTTCAATTCGTCCACGAAGCCAGCGCGATGCAGTGGTCCGATGAGTTGAACACGGAGGACTTCGATGAAGCATCCTGCGATCTGGTCCGGGACTTTGGCAGTCTCCATCACGGCGGTGGCATTTGCCGCGAGCGTCCACTTGAAGGGCGACCACAGCCAACCGAGTTTCATCGACCAAGGCCTGACCTTGGAGGCAGAAGGCGCGCTGGCCGGGCTCGGCAACGGAGACGTGCTGATCACGCTCACCGCAACGGGAACGCCAACAGCGACTTGCACAAACCAGGGCGGGAATGAGGCACCCGGGCAGAATCCGGCCGAGGTGACCCTGACGGGAACCCAATCGATCCCCGCCAGCGAGATCAAGAACGGCAATACGCCGTTCGATGTCATTACCGAAGGACCGGTAACGCCCATCCCGGGTGCGCCGGGATGCCCGAACCCGAATTGGACCGAGACGATCACTGACGTCGCGTTCACCAGTGCGACGCTCACGGTCAACCAGGGAGGCGTCACGGTGCTGGCGGTCAGCTGCACGTTCTCGTCCCCCACGTCCAACGGTCCGGTGCCCGGCCGTCAGGTCAGCTGCACGAACAACTAGAGAACACGTCTCGTAACTTTGCGGGTTTGTTTCCCGGCCGCGCGTAGCACTGCGCGGCCGCCGGAGTGGCACTACCTCTTCGGCGAAAGGACCGATCCGCCATGATGAAGACGTTCGTCCTCCTTTTCTCGTTCGTGCTCGCCGCTCCCGCGCTGGCGCAGACGGAGCCGCCGCCACCACCACCGGACGACGTGCAGCCGCCGGCTCCACCTCCGGCATCGCAACCACCGCCGCCGCCCACGCCTCCGACGGCGCAACCGATCGAGCCGCAGGTGACGGCGAATACGGCGCCCGCGCCCTCGAGCGTGCCCGGGGAATGGGTCTACACGGCGCAATACGGCTGGGTGTGGATGCCGTACGACCAGCAGTACACGCACGTCATCGACACCAGCGGGGTCGCGTACATGTTCGTGTACTACCCGGCTTTCGGGTGGCGCTGGGTACTGTCTCCGTGGGTGTTCGGGCTCGGCCCCCGGCCGCACTTCATCCATGGACCGGGGCACTTTGCCTGGTACGCGCACCCGTGGTTTCGGGGGCATCCGCTGGTGCGGCGCAAAGTCGTCCGGCAGCACCGCCGCTGAAGAGCTGCTATTGCGCCCAGCGCCAGGCGTCGCGCCAGCTCTGGCCGCTGCGGTCGATTCCGCCAAACAGCACGATCTCCTGCTGTGCCGCAGCCGCAATGCCGACGGGATACGGAAGGATGCTTCTCTGCCGAATCAAGACATCGAACGCAGGGGGAGGGAGCTCGTTCCAAGTCGCGCCGCCGTCGGTAGAGAACAGGAGCTCGAACGCTCCATCGGGAGCGTTTTCTAGCCCGCGTGTCGAGGAGCTGAGCGCGATCTCTCCCTCCGCATCGCTCTCCGCGACCATCGCGTCGACGAGCGAGGTCCAGAACTGCTCCGCCGGCGCGTAGGCGTAGAGGACTTTGTTTCCCGCGACGCCGGTCAACGCGCGGCCAGAGTTGAAGCGAGCGAGAAGGCGCAGCGGATCGAGCAACGTGAAAAATGTCTCGGACGATACGGCGCGCGGGCCCCGCTGCACTTGCTGCGGCGGTTGCCCGGAGGCCGCGCCGCGACGGCCTCCGCGACGTCCGCCGCGGCCGCCCTCGCCGCCGGGAGGTCCGCCGGCGGAGGCCCGTCCGCCGCCGCGGTCCGGTCTGCGCGGTGTCTCCGGCGCCCTCTCGATCGCTGGTTGAGCGGCGCGCTGTCGCTCGAGCGCGGTCCGCAGGGCGATGGGCGCCTCATCCATGCGCACCCAGGTTACGCCCTCGTCGACGGAGCGAAACACCGGCGTGGCGATCGCGCGAAGGAGCTTGTCGCGGCCGGGAAATGCGAAGGACGCGCGCAAAGCGTTGGCGTCGACGCGGGCGCCGCGGAGCTGGCCGTCGAGGGCCGCGGCTAGCAGAGGCGATCGCCGCACGAGCGCCGCTCCCTCGATCATCGGATCGGCGGCGACTGCCCAGATCTGTCCGTCGAGGGCGGCGAGCCAGCCGTCGACCGCCAGCGATGTCCGCTGCCAGAGCGCGCCGCCGTCGTGCGAGACCCAGACATCGCCCCCGGCGGGCCTTCTCGAGTCGCGACCGTCGACGAAGGAAAGGGCGGCCTGCGCCCCGTCGGAGCTTCCGTCCAGCAGCGCCGTCAGCGGCGCGGTCTCGCGGGCGGTCCGCACCGACATGTAGATGCTCTGCCGGTCGACGGCAATGCTGCGCGCGCGCCAGGCGCCGGGGATCTGGGGCGTCAACGTCCTCCAGGTCTGCGCGCAATCCTGCGAGACGTACAGGTGTCCGCCCGCCGCGACGTAGATTCCGCCTTCCGCCACCGCTGCGGTGTCGATGGGGATCGGACCCCAGGCGCGCCAGCTCCTGCCGCCGTCCTTCGTGCAATGCAGCTGTGCTGCCCCACGGCCGACGATGAGCTCGCCGTCGAGCATCACGTCATGGAAGCGATCGTCGATCTGAGTGAACGTCCAGTCCGAGCCTCCGTCGGTTGAAACGAACACGCCGTCGCGGGGGCGCGAGACCACGGCCGCGATGGTCGCATCCGACGCAAAGACGGCCTCGATCTGCGCGTCCTCCCGCGTGGAGGCGAAGAGATGGAGGCGCTTCTGCTCGTATCGCAGCGCCAGCGGCGAGGGTCCCGGCGGCGGCGTATCCAGCGGCAGTGCGCGATAGCTCGCGCAGGAGGCCAACACGCCGAGACAGACCATCCGCCACATGCCGCCATGGACTGCGGCCCGAGGGTCGAATTCACGTTTCGGAATGTGTAGCGAATCGGTGCGACAAAAAACGCCGAATCTATTCCGGCCCCTCGATCCCGTTCGCCTCCAGCCAGTCGCGGATCCTCCCGAAGAGGCGCTCCTGCTGGAAATGGAACCAGCGTTCGCGCTCCTGGGGGTAGCGCGCGAGCACGTCCTTGAATCGGCGGAACGCTCCCTTGCCTGTGATCGCGACATCGAGCAGCTCCCGCAACTTGGAGTCGGCGACGGTCCCGATGAATTCCTGCATGTCGCGGTGGCCCTCGTGCGAGTCCTCCGGCTCGATGGCCAGGAACCGGCCGGTAGAGTCCTCCTCGATCTCCTCGATCGGCAGCGGCAGCTCTTCTTCGTCCTCCTCACAGAGGCGGAGCACCATCCCCGTTTCGGTGTCGAGCACCCAGGAGAATTCGCCGCTCTGATCCTCGAACGCCCAGCGGAGCTCTTCCAGGTCGAACTGCAGCTTCTTCGGCATCAAAGGGGGCTTCTACCGCAAAACGGACTGCCGAGGAGCCTGCCGTCAACGTCCCTGTCGGAGGAAGTCGAGCAGTTCGCGGTTGACCTGCTCCGCATGCGTCCAGTTCAGGCCATGCGGTCCGCCCTTCACCACCACGAGCCGGCTTCCCTTGACCGCCTCCTGCGTACGCTTGCCGGTGACCTCGATCGGCAGGATGCGGTCGGAATCACCGTGAACGACGAGCGTGGGCACATTGATGCGCGGTAGATCCTTGCGGAAGTCGGTGTACCAGGCTGTGACGCAGTCGAGAGTGCCTTTGGATGACGCGCCGGCTGCCACGTTCCAGCTGGCCTGGACGGCCTGGTCGCTGATGCGCTCACCGCGCAGGACGTCGACATTGTAGAAGTCCGCGAGGAACTTGGAGAGGAACGCCGGCCGATCGGCGGCGATCGCCTTCTTGATCCCGTCGAAGACGCCGCCGTCCACGCCCGCAGGGTTGTCCGGCGTCTTCAGCAGGAATGGCGGAACGGAAGCGAGAAAGGCGGCCTTCTGCACGCGGTCGGAGCCGTAGGTGCCGAGATAGCGGGCCACCTCGCCACCTCCCATCGAGAAACCGACGAGAGCGACGTCGCGCAGCTCGAGCTTCGTCATCAGCTTGTTCAGGTCCTCGGCGAACGTATCGTAGTCGTATCCTGACGTCGGCTGGCTGGAGTGGCCGAATCCCCGGCGGTCGTAGGTGATGACCCGGTACCCCGCTTCCAACAGGACCGGGAGCTGCTTCTCCCAGGAGGCGCCGCTCAGCGGCCAGCCGTGAATCAGGACGACCGGCTTCCCCGCGCCGTGGTCCTCGTAGTAGAGGTCGATGTTGCCGGAATTCTCCTTGCCAACGTTCACGAACGGCATCGGGATCTCCTTTCGCTTCGCAGTAGCGAAGGTGCGCAGCCAGGGAGAACGATTCGGACGGATGGAAAAAAACGACCGGCTACTCGCCCGCTACTGATGAGCCAGGAAAGGCACGTTAAGCCAAGGATCGCAAGGCTTTACGGCCTCGTTGCGATCCTCGGCAATGCAGCGCGACGACAGACCGTGCTCAGTCGTCGCCGCTCCGCTTTCCCTTGCCGTGCTGCGAGCGCCGGTGAGTCCCTCGCGACGCGGTCGTCTCTCGTGTCGAGGGCGAGGCTGACGCGCTCCGCTCGGCCCGTGACTCCTCGAGGAATGGCAGGTGGGGCCGGACGGTGGCCCACGCGTTCAAAGCGAAGTGCCGGACCGCGGTCCACGCCTCCGCCGGCGAATGGCGCCGTATGGAGGTCCACGCCTCCGCCGGCGAATGGCGCCGTATGGAGGTCCACGCCTGCATCAGCGGCCGCGGCCGCGTGACGATCGTCGCGCCGATACCCGCGACTAACGCCGCGGCTACCGCTCCGATCGCGATGCGCCGCAAACCGCGTCTGCTGGCGCGTCTGCGCGGCCGCGTAGCCTCATCAAACTCCACGTCGAAGCTCTTCGCCTGGGGCCGCCCGGGAATGGAGCGGAGGTTCGGTCCAGCGGGACGCGCCGGCCGGGGCGGCTGCTCGACCGGAAGAATGCTGCTGCACGTCGGGCAGACACCATCGTCTCCTGCAGCGGGCGTATACAAAGCACCGCATGTGGAGCACCCCACGACGGAACCGGATGCGTTCATGCTCCGAATGTACCGGACGAGGGCTAGCACATTCCCTGCGAACAGCTGTGACCCGGCCGCACTCCTGCCTACCATTGGTGCCATGAACCTGTACGAGAACCCGCCCGTCGCCTTCCTTCCCCAGCAGACGCACGGTCTTCCTGGCCGGCTCGGTTTCTCTCCCGCTCCGGGACGCTGGCCGCACGATTCGCGGCTCGGGCCTGACCAGAGGCTCGGAACCGATCTCGCCTGTCTTCGGGACACCTGCGGGGCAGGCGTCCTGGTCACGTTGCTCGAAGAAGAGGAGATGGGGAGGATCGGCCTCGGCGGTCTGCTCGATGGGGTGCGGAGCGCCGGCCTGGAGACGCTCTGGCTTCCGATCCGCGACGACACGGCACCCTCGGACATCGGCGAGGTAGCCCAGCTCGTGGGACGCGTCCTCGACCACCTCGCTGCCGGACGGACCGTGGTGATCCACTGCCATGCCGGGATCGGCCGGAGCGGCACCCTCGCTGCTTGCTGCCTCGTCGGCGCCGGCGTGCACCCGCGGCGGGCGATCGAGTTGGTGCGCGAAGGCCGGCCCGGTGCGGCCACGGCGCCGGGACAGGAGGCGTTCGTCTACCAGTTCGCGCAACGGCGCGCGGTGAAGCGCTAGCTGCTCATCGGGACTTCGGGACCCGGACCCGACCGGAGCATGACGGAGACATCAATGGTGCACGTGGCCGACGTCAGGTTCCTTCCCGGCCGTGACGCGGATGCGGCCGAGGCCTTTGACCATCGCGCAGGCATCGATGTCCGGCGCCTCGCATTCGACCTTGCCCGCGAGCAGCAGGCGCACCGGTCCGCCCTTCGCGACCGGCAGCGGCGCGTCGCCCTTGCGGTACACCAGCATCGCCCGCTCCAGCAGCGGTTGCAGAGGGATCGAGATGGCGAACTTGCCGTCGCCCGAGGCGAGCGTGGCGAACCGCGCCGAGGGCTTCAGCCCGCACTGCGCGAGCACGTCGCGCAGCCAGACCGCGGAGCCATCGCGGCCCGGCACCAGCCCCGAGACGTCGTCGATCTGCGCCGGCAGCCGGCGTAGCTCCGATGGATCGTTCGAGCGCGGCCTCTCCAGCTCGCCTTCGACGATGAGCATCTTGCGAGTATACGTCGCCGCAAGCGCTGCGACTCCAGTCAATGCGACGGCCCGAGCGCAACCAGACCCTCGCCGACGACGCGGCAGATGTTGGCGACCAGGTCGGCCTTCGCGCTCACCGCGTAGAGGTGCGGCGTGAGCATCCAGAGGTCCCGCTCGATGCGCCGGGGCGGCGCGCAATTCGGATCGAGCCCGGCCGCGAGCAACGGCAGCACACGGTCGGAAAGCCGCAGCGAGGTGTCCATGGCAAAGACCGCCACGTCCGGCCGCAGCCGGCGCACGCGCGCGAAGAACGCCGCCACCTCGCCTGGCGTCAGGTGCTTGGGCGGCGAGGACTTCAGTTCCAGGTAGATGAGCTTCCCCTCGAGCGCGGCGATGACGTCGAGATCGCCGCCCAGCCCGTGCGCGCGGAACTTCACGCCGGTGGCGACGTCGCAGCCCAGGCGCCGGCGGAGCTCGCGCGCCACGTACCACTCGAGGGTCGGACCGAAGCTGGTGGCCCGGTGGACGAAGCGGTATCGGGCGCGCGGCGTTCGGACCAACACTCCCAGCTCGACGAGCGCGTCCGCGAGCGACTTCTCCTGGGCAACGGTGAGATAGCGCGTCGCCTCTCCAGGTGCGAAGTCGCCCCGGCGTTGGATCGCTCCACGCAGGAAGAGGCGGAAAGAATAGTGGCCGAACCGCCCGGTGAGTCGCTCGGCGGTATCCGCATCCAGCTCTCGCGGGAAGGGGAGGTCGGGCCGGCCCAACTCGGGGCGGAAGCCGCGGCGCGCCAGCATCGCCATCGCCTCTCCCGGTGGCAACGGCGTGGTCGGCGCGACCGCCTGCACAGCCGCGGCCCTGGTTTCCATCTCCCGCGCCGTCAGCCGGCGGCGTGTCAGCGTCGAGGACGTCCCGTGCGCGTGGCGGCCCATGCCGGCGCCGAGCATAGCAAGCCGGCCTCCTTCTTCATCCAGCCGGACGATGTCGCCGAGATCGGCTTCCGGCTCACGCAGCAGCGGCCGTCCGCGTGGTCGTTCGAAGTCGAGGCCCGGCCCTTCGGGGAGAGCTGATAGCTCTCTACGTCGTCATTTGCTCGCGAACACCTCGCGCAGCGACTTCCCGTAGGGCCAGAAGCGCGAGTTGTCGCCTGCTTTCCAGGCGGCCCTCAGCTGCGGATCGGAGAGGTCCCAGTCGGGACGAACGGTCCGCGTCACTTCGCGCAAGTCGTGCCGCAGCTCCTCGACGGATGGCCGGCCGAAGTACCAGTACCCGTTGTAGAGGCTGTGCACCCGCAGCTCCGGCGCCAGCACCAAGGTGTGCGGCACCATGGGATTGTGCACCGGATCGGTGTACTCCTGGATGTCGAGGTCCTTCTGCACGATCCGGCCCGGATCGGAGAGAAAGGGCCAGTGGGCACCGAGGCCGTCGCGGTTTTCGTTGGTGGCGAGCAGATCGTCCGTCGAGATGGTGACGAGCTTGGCGTAGCCGACCTTCAGCTCGGGCTCGAATCGGACGAGCTCCATCGCCTGGCGCCGGTCCTTCGGGCAGTAAATGCCGCGCGAGAGGAAGACGACCATCGGCGAGTCGCCCTGCAACTCGGACAATTTGCGCTTGGTTCCTGTCTGGTCAGGGAGCGCGTAATCCGGAAACCGGGCGCCCGGAACGATGTCGGCACGCATGGTGGTTCTCCCCTCGGAAGGGGGACACCATCACAACATGGTGTCCCCGGAAGGCAACGCGGGAGACTACGTAAGTGCGCCGCTCCGGGCTACCGGGAGCGCGCGCGCGTGCGGGCCGCCTTGCGCGCTGCCGCGCGGCGCCTGGCGGGCCCCTTCGTCCGGACCGCCTTCTTCGCCGTTGCGCGCCGCTCGCCGGAGCTCCGCCTCATTGCGGCGCGGTGTGCCTGCGAAGCAAGTGCCGGGCGCGATGCAGAAGACCTGGGCTCGCGCCGCAGCGCGCGTCGGACCGCCCGCGACCGCCTGGCCGACGGCCGCCTGTGCCTCCGCCCTTTGGCGACGTCGCGCGCAGCCTTTCGCGCCGTCTGCTTCGAAGTCCTCCGCGCACTCGGCGCCGGCAGCTTCACGCCCGCTCGACGGGCCTTCGATAGCCCGATGGCGATCGCCTGCTTGGGCGATCGGGCACCGTGCTTCCCTTCGCGGATGTGGTGGATTTCCTCGCGTACGAACTCGCCAGCCTGCGTCGATTTGGACTTCCCCTGCGCCGCGTCTCGCCGGGCACGCTCGATGGTTTCCTTCTCTGGCATGGACGTCACCTCTGCCGGCAAGGTGCGCATCCAGTCGAGCCACAGCATCCCCAGCGGCTAGAATGGAGGCGATGGACCCCGCGACGCTGCGGCAGCTACGCGAGCAGAGCGGCCTGCGCCTCGACAAGGAGGGTCGCTTCTGGCACCGCGGCGGCCTGGTCGAGCACGCCCGCACGCTGGCCGCGCTGCACCAGGGAATCCACCGCGCCGCCGACGGACGGTGGGCGACACGCATCGGCAAGGACTGGGCCTATCTCGACGTCGAGGACGCGGCGCTGTGGCTGCGCCGGATCGAGCCTTCGGGCGCGTCGCTGCGCGGGCAGCTCGCCTCCGGCGAGTGGGTGGAGATCGATCCGGCGAGGCTGGCGGCGGGAGCCGACGACGCGCTCTACGCTCGCGTCGCAGGCGAGCGCGCGCGGCTCACGCGGGATGCGCAGCTCTCGCTCGGCGAGCACCTGTCCGAGGACGGGGAACACTTTGTGCTCCAGCTCGGCTCGCGCCGGTTCCGGATCGGCGAGGACACCGGCCCGGAACCCGTCCACCCTGGAAGCAACGGTCGCTGAGCGGCTATTCGTCCTCGAGCTCGTGCCTCGGATCCGCGTTCCCGGGCAGGTAGAAGACCTCGTCGAGGACCAGGCCGTGAGCGGGCGCGGTCGGGCCTGCCCGGGTGCGGTCGCGACCCTCGAGCACCGCGGCCAACGAACCGGCGTCCCGGCGGCCGTGGCCGACCTCCACGAGCGTACCGACGACATT
>Ga0209474_10006225_pt1 | contig 10057 bp, 7 predicted proteins | sample GraSoiAngelo_145_FD_185902 | JGI IMG/M metagenome (GOLD analysis project Ga0209474, IMG submission 185902) | Grasslands soil microbial communities from the Angelo Coastal Reserve, California, USA - 14_1009_05_20cm (SPAdes) (version 2) | ecosystem: Environmental > Terrestrial > Soil > Grasslands ... | reverse complement strand
GGGAACAGAGGTGCCCATGTGGCAAGGCGCACCGCCTCGCGCCGGTGGAGGTGATCCTCGGAGAGGGCGCGTTCGATTCCTCCGCCCGCGGCCTCCTGCAGCGATACGGCAGCGGAGCGTCGCTGTGGGTGCTGAGCGACGAGCACACAGAGACGGCCGCCGGGGAGCGCTGGAAGGGAGCGGTCCGCTCCGGGAAGATCGCCTCTCGCATCCTGCCCGGCGATCCGTCGCCCGTTCCCACGCTCGAGCTCGCTCAGGCGCTTTCGGCGGAGGTGCGGGCGCTCGCCCCCGACCTGGTAGTCGGCGTGGGAAGCGGCGTCGTGAGCGACCTCGTGAAGAAGGTGTCCCTCGACGCAGATCTGCCCAACTGGTGCGTCGCGACCGCCGCCTCGGTCGACGCCTACGGCTCGGCGATGTCGGCGATCCGCCTCGCCGGTTACCACCGCGCCGTGCCGGCGCGGCCGTCCGAAGTCATCGTCTGCGATCTCGAGGTGATCGTCCGCGCACCGCGTCGTCTGTTTCTCGCCGGGCTCGGAGATCTGCTCGCCAAATACCTCGCCAGCCTCGACTGGCGGCTCGCGGCGCGCGTGACCGGAGAGACGTACTGCGAAGTCGTGGGCGGCTTCGCTCTCGGATCCGCCCGCCGGGCGATCGATGCCGCGCGCGCGTGGGAGAGCGATCCGGAGGCGGCGTTGAGCGCGCTCATGGAGGCCGCCCTCGTCTCCGGATTCGCCATGCAGGCGTTCGGCAGCTCCCGGCCCGCTGCGTCCGCCGAGCACACCGTCGCGCATTTCTGGGAGACAGTGGGAGCGGCGGGCGCGACGGAGCACGACCTCCACGGCATTCTCGTCGGCGCCGCCACGAAGTTCCTCCTCCCCGGCTACACAGCGTGGCTCGGAGCCGCCGGGGGGCTCGCCCGGCTCGAGAAGCTGGACGTCGAGGAGAGGGTGCTTGCTCTCGAGCGGGAGGCTCCGTGGCAGGCGACGCTCGAGCCAGCGCTGATGCCCTGGCGTCGGGTCATCGCGGAAGAGCAGCAGCGGAAGGTGCTCGATCGCTCGATGATGACGCGGCGCCTCCAGGCGCTCGCCCGCGAAAAGGATCAGATCCTGGCGTTCGCGCAGCCCTTGCTCGCCGAGCTCGCCGAGGCGATGGAAAGCCTCGAGGGGCTGGGCTTCCCGTTCTCGCTCGAGACACTGCGCATCGCGGAGCCCCAGCGGTTGCTCCCGGTAAGGAACGTCCGCCTGCTTCGGGACCGCTACACGGCGTTCGATCTCGCGCACGAGCTCGGGCGGGAAGGCGAGCTGCTCGACTCCATCGCGGCGGGAGCTTGACACGAAACCTCAGCGGTCCCGGGCCGCCGTGGTGCTCCGCCGCACCACCAGCTCGGGCGCGACGACCACGCGCGACCAGGACCGTACCCGGCTTTCGATCTGGCCGAGGAGGAGGTGGAGGCACCTCCGGCCCACCTCGGCGAAGTCCTGCCGGACGGTGGTGAGTGGCGGCGTGAAGTAGGCCGCCTCGGGGATGTCGTCGAACCCGACGACGCTGATCTCGCCCGGCGTCTCGCGGCCCGCCTCGTGGAGGCGGCGCAGCAGGCCGAGAGCCATCTGATCGTTCGCGACGAAGACCGCGGTCACGCCCGCCTCGGCGAGCAGGTGCTCGCCGACGTCGTAACCCGAGCGCGCGCTCCAGTCGCCCCGGAGCAATGGCGGCTCGGCGGCGCCCGCGGCTCGGAGCGCCGAGCGCCATCCTTCGATCCGCTGCTCGGCCTCGAGCCAGTCCTGCGGACCCGCGATGTGCCAGATGTGGCGGTGGCCGAGCTCGAGCAGATGTCGCGTCGCCGCCGCCGCCCCGGCGTGCTGGTCCACAGCCACCACAGGGACCGAGTTGTCGGGGCCCGCTTCCACCGCGACGACCGGCACCTCCGGCGGAAGGTGCAGGAGCGCGTCCACGGCGGCTCGCTGCGGAGCGATCACCACGACACCGTCCACCCCCTGGTCGCGCAGGCGCTGCACCGCGCTCACGACCGATTCCCGGTTCAGCGAGCGGAGGCTCGCGATGCTGACGGCGTAGCCGCGGTCGTGCGCGGCCTCCTCGATCCCGAGCAGAGTCGAGGCTGGTCCGTAAAGCGTGGTGTCGAAGCTGACGACCCCAAGCGATCGGGAGCGCCCGGTCACGAGCGCCTGCGCCACCGGGTTGGGGCGATAGTCCAGCTGCCGGATGGCTTTCAGGACGCGCTCCCGCGTGCCGCGCCGCACATGGGGACTGTCGTGCAGCACCCGGGAGACGGTCTGGTGCGACACGCCGGCGAGCTTCGCGACGTCGGTCATCACCGCGGGGCGCTGCCCGCGCCCCTTCAGCCTGCGCGGGCGAGCGAGCGGTCCCCTCACGCGCGCCTCGCCGGTACCGACTTGACTTCCCGCATGTGAGCGCTCACAGTCGCGGCGATTCTAGCCCAGCCACCATCGAAGAGCCAATCCAGCTGAAAGGATTTTGAAGGGAGAATCCCATGAACTGGAAGAGACTCGCACTGCCGGTCCTCGCGGCGCTCCTCCTCGTGCCGCACGGCTCCCCAGCCGCTCCGAAGAAGACCTTCGTGATGGTCCCCAAGGGCGTCCACCCTTATTACGAGCCTTGCTATGAGGGCTTCAAGGCCGCCGCCAAGAAATACGACGTCAACGTCGACAAGGTGGACCCGCAGAAGTTCGAGTTGCCGCTGCAAGTCAAGGCGATCGAGGAGCTGATCGCCCAGCGGGTGGACGGCATCGCCATCTCCGCGTTGGACGACGCTGGCCTCGTCCCTGTCATCGCGGAGGCGACCCGCGCCGGGATCAAGGTCATCACCTTCGACGCGCCGGCGCCGTCGTCGCAGGCCCTCACCTACATCGGCACGGACAACAAGACCGCCGGGTACGAGGCGGGAAAGAAGATGGCCGAGCTGATGAAGGGCAAGGGGTCGATCGTGATCCTCCAAGGCGGGCTCGGGGCGGCGAACCTGAACCTCCGCACCCAGGGCTTCAAGGAGGCGATGGCGAAATCCGCGCCGGGCGTGAAGATCCTCGAGGTCATCGATGTCGCCGGCGACTTCTCCGTCGCCACCAACAAGACCGAGGCGATCCTCCAGACCTATCCCGACCTCACCGCCATCTTCGCGGTATCTGCGGAGGGCGCGCCGGCCGCTGCCTCGGTTCTCAAGCAGCAGAAGAAGGCAGGCAAGGTCCTCCTCGCCGGCTTCGACGACCTCAAGGACACGCTCCAGGGCATCCGCGACGGCACGGTCGCGTTCTGCATCGTCCAGAAGACCTTCAAGATGGGCTGGCTCTCGGTGGAAGCGCTCCTCGATGCCTCGAAGGGGAAGACGCTCCCCAAGGTCACCGACACCGGCGTGTTGTTCGTGACCAAGTCGAACGTGGACACCTACATGGCCGAGATGAAGAAGGAATTCACGACCATGTAGGCCTCCTTCCGGAGGCGCCGCGCGAGGCCCGCCAGCGGGGCGGCCGGCGCCATCCGCGGCCGTCCCGTCACGGCCGCTGGAGCCACAGCGAATGCACGCCAAGCGAGACCCCCAACCGGGCCGCAATATCGTTCTCACCCTGGTGAGGAGGAGGGAATCGGCGATCTTCCTCGCCCTCATCCTCCTCATGACGGTGATCGGGATTGCCGCGCCGAACTTCCTCGGCGCCGGCAACCTCTACCTGGTATCGCGGCAGATCTCGTTCGTCGCCATCGTCGCCCTGGGCGAGCTGTTCGTGATCCTCACTGGTGGGATCGACCTGTCGGTCGGCTCGGTCATGGCGCTCGCGGGCATGGGGGCCGCGTACGCGATGACGATCGGCGTCCCGCCGCCGTTTGCAGTGCTCCTCGGCATCTTCGTCGGGCTCGTCATGGGGGCGGTGAACGGCGCGCTCGTCGCGTACGTCGGAATCGCGCCGTTCATCGTGACGCTCGGGATGCTCTCGTTCGCCTCGGGCCTGGTGCTCGGGCTCACCAAGGGCTGGCCCATCACGGACGTCCCCGCTTCGTTCCTCCCCATCGCCCAGGGCTCCTTCCTCGGGTTGCCCATCCCGCTGTGGATCGCGGTGGCGATCGCCGTGCTCGCCCACCTGGCGCTCAGCACCACCGCGTTCGGACGCCGCACCTACGCGATCGGCGGCAACGAGCAGGCCACCTTCCTCTCCGGGATCGACGTCAAGCGGATCAAGTTCGTCCTCTACCTCATTCCCGCTGCCTGCGCGTCGATCGCCGGGATCATCCTGGTGGCGCGCTTCAACTCCGCCCAGGCCGATACCGGCAAGGGCTGGGAGCTGGACGCGATCGCGGCGGCGGTGATCGGCGGAACCTCGCTCGCGGGGGGCTCGGGGAGCGTGCTGGGCGTGCTCATCGGCGCCTGCATCATGGGGGTGATCAAGAACGGCCTGGTGCTGATGCGGGTCTCCTCGTACTGGCAGACCGCGATCATCGGGATCATCATCGTGCTCGCGGCGGTCCTGGACCGCGCCAAGAGGAGGGCGTGATATGGCCGCCCCTCTCCTCGAGATGCGGCAGGTGTCGAGGACGTTCCCGGGCGTGCGTGCCCTCGACGGCGTGAGCTTCTCGGTCGGCCCCGGCGAGGTCGTTGGCCTCCTGGGCGAGAACGGCGCGGGCAAGTCGACCCTGATGAAGATTCTCGCAGGGGTCTACCGCGCCGACGCCGGCGAGATCCTCTGGGAGGGGAAAAGGATTGCGTTCCGCTCCATCCACCAGGCGCAGGAGGCTGGCGTCACACTGATCTTCCAGGAGCTCAACAACTGCCCGAATCTGAAAGCGATCGAGAACCTCTTCCTCGGTCGCGAGATTTTCCGGGGCCGCTCCCCCTTCCTCGACGAAGCGGCGATGCGGAAGAAGGCGCTCGAGCTGTTCGACTACCTCGACGTGCACATCGACCTCGACGTCGAAGTCCGGCTGCTCTCCACCGCGGTACAGCAGATGATCGAGATCGCCAAGGCCCTGCTCACCAACGTGAAGCTGCTGGTGATGGACGAGCCGACCTCGTCGCTCACCGACCGGGAGACTTCCCGGCTGTTCAAGGTGATTCGCGACCTCAAACAGAGGGGGGTTTCGGTGGTCTTCATCTCGCACAAGCTCTCCGAGGTGTTCGAGATCACCGATCGCATCGCGGTGCTGCGCGACGGCCGGAACGCGGGAGAGGTCGACGCAAAGACCGGTACGATGGACGAGCTCATCAACCGGATGGTGGGGCGGGAGCTTGGCTCTCGCGCCGCCCGTGTAGGGACTGCCGTCCCCGGCCCCGAGATCCTCCGGGTCGAGGGCCTCTCTGGACCGCCCACGGTGAAGGACGTCAGCTTTACCCTGCGCAAAGGCGAGATCCTGGGGTTCGCCGGCCTCATCGGCGCGGGACGCACCGAGATGGCCCTGATCCTCTTCGGGGCTGCGAAGAAGACCGGCGGCCGGGTCCTGCTGGAGGGCAAGGACGTCCGGATCGGGAGCCCGCGCGACGCGGTCGCGCTCGGCATCGCCTACCTCCCCGAGGATCGCAAGGTGCAGGCCCTGGTCCTCCCCATGAACGTGCGGGAGAACCTGACGCTCGCGGTCCACCGCGCCCTCCGCCGCTTCCGGGCCTTCCTCGGCCGCAAGAAGGAGGAAGAGCTCACCGATTCGTACGTCTCCTCACTGCGCATCCGCATCGCGACCCGCGAGCAGGTGGTGAACGACTTGTCCGGGGGCAACCAGCAGAAGGTCGTGATCGCGAAGTGGCTTGCGACCCGGCCACGGATCCTGATCCTGGACGAGCCGACCCGCGGGATCGACGTGGCGGCGAAGGCGGAGGTGCACCGGATCGTCTCGGACCTCGCGGCGGAAGGCGTCTCCATCATCCTCATCTCCTCCGAGCTGCCCGAGATCCTGGCCCTCTCCGATCGGGTCCTGGTGATGCACGAGGGGCGGGTGAAGACGGTGCTGGAGAAAGATCAGGCGACCCAACAGACGATCATGAGCGCCGCCCTGGTGGCGGATGGAGTAGTGGTGAGGGCATGAGAAACGCAGAGAGCCTGGTGCTGGGGATCGATTTCGGAACGGATTCCGTCCGCAGCGTGGTGGTGCGCACCGCGAACGGCGACATCGTGTCGTCGAGCGTCAAGCATTACCCGCGCTGGCAGAAGGGCCTGTTCTGCGATCCGGTCGAGAACCGGTTCCGGCAGCATCCGCTCGACTACCTCGAGACGATGGAAGCCTCGGTGATCGACGCGCTCGAGGGGGCGGACAGGTCCGCCGCCGGCCTGGTCCGGGGCATCGCGGTGGACACCACCGGCTCGAGCCCGGTGTTCGCCGACGCCCGGGGCAGGCCGCTCGCGCTGCAGCCCGGGTTCGAAGGGAACCCGAACGCGATGTTCCTCCTCTGGAAGGACCACACGGCCGTCGCGGAAGCGGAAGAGATCAACCGCCTCGCCCGGACTTGGGGCGGTCCCGACTACACGAAGTACGTGGGCGGGATCTACTCGTCGGAGTGGTTCTGGGCGAAGGCCCTGCACGTCCTGCGGCTGGATCCGGCCGTCGCAGAGTCGGCGGGCACGGTCCTCGAGCACTGCGACTGGATGCCGGCCGTGCTGACCGGTTGCGAGGATCTGTCGGCGATGCGGCGGAGCCGGTGCGCCGCCGGCCACAAGGCCATGTGGCACGCCGATTTCGGCGGGTATCCCGCCGACGAGTTCCTCGCGCGACTCCACCCGCGCTTGCCGGCGCTGAAGGCGAGCTTGGGCCGGGAGACGTTCACCACCGACACTCCCTTCGGGACGCTCTCACGGGAATGGGCAGCGCGGCTCGGCCTGCCGCGCGAGACCGTGGTCGCGGTCGGAGCGTTCGACGCGCACGTGGGCGCGGTGGGGGCCGGCATCCGCCCGCACCGGCTCGTCAAGGTGATGGGAACGAGCACGTGCGACGTGCTCGTCGTCCCGAAGGGGAAAGGGCCGGAGAAACTGGTCCAGGGAATCTGTGGGCAGGTGGACGGCTCGGTCGTTCGCGGCGCCATCGGCTACGAGGCGGGCCAATCGGCGTTCGGTGACGTCTACGCCTGGTTCAAGAGGCTGCTCGCCTGGCCCATCGAGGCCATCCTTCCCTCGCTCCCGGGGGACCCGGCCGCAAAGAAGGCGTTCGCCGACGGAATCCTGGACGCGATGATCTCCTCACTGGAGAAGGCGGCACGGGAGCTCCCCCTCGAGGAGAGCGCGGTGCTGGCGCTGGACTGGATGAACGGGCGCCGCACCCCGGACGCGAACCAGCGCCTGAAGGGGGCGATCGCCGGGATCAGCCTCGGCACCGACGCGCCGCGGATCTATCGCGCGCTGGTGGAGGCGACCGCCTACGGCTCGCGCGCCATCGTCGAGCGCTTCCGCGCGGAAGGGATCCGCATCGACGGAGCCATCGCGATTGCCGGCGTCGCCCGCAAGAGTCCGTTCGTGATGCAGACCGTCGCGAACGTGATGAACATGGAGATCGAGGTGCCCGCAGGTGACCAGGCGGTGGCACTCGGCGCGGCCATGTTCGCGGCCACGGCCAGCGGCGTCCACGCCAGCATGGACGAGGCGCAGCGCGTGATGTCTTCCGGCACCGAGACGGTGTATCGACCCGATCCGGAGCAGGCGAAACGCTATGACGCCCTCTACGCGCAGTACCTCCGGCTCGGCGCCTTCGTACAGCGGGAGTTGACAGCCGAAATGTGAGCGCTCACAATAGGCGCCATCCAAGAACGGGGAAGTGCCATGCCCATGCTCGATCCGGGGAAGCGGGAGCTCTGGTTCCTCACCGGCAGCCAGCACCTCTACGGCGACGAAACGCTGAAGCAGGTCGCGGACGATTCGCGGAAGATTGCCGAGTTCCTCGACCGCTCGGGCAAGCTGCCCGTGCGGGTGGTGTGGAAGCCGACGCTGACCGGGCCTGACGAGATCCTGAATACCTGCGTCGAGGCGAACACCGCGGCGGATTGCGTCGGCGTCGTAACCTGGATGCACACGTTCTCGCCAGCCAAGATGTGGATCGCCGGGCTCACCCGCCTGGAGAAGCCGCTCGCCCACCTCCACACCCAGTTCAACCGCGAGCTTCCCTGGGCCCAGATCGACATGGACTTCATGAACCTGAACCAGTCCGCCCATGGCGACCGGGAGTTCGGGTTCATCGGCGCGCGCCTCCGCCTGGAGCGGAAGATCGTGGTCGGCCACTGGCAGGACGAGGATGTTCTCGCCGCGCTCGATGACTGGTCGCGGGCCGCCTGCGCGGCCGCCGATTCACGCAAGCTCAAGATCGCCCGCTTCGGCGGCATGAACATGCGGGAGGTCGCGGTCACCGGGGGTGATCGCGTCGAGGCGCAGATCAAGTTCGGCTGGTCGGTGAACGGCTATGGTGTGGGTGACCTGGTGGGACGCATCGCGGACGTGAGCGAGGCCGAGGTCGACCAGCTCGCCGCCGAGTACGAGGACCTCTACACGCTCGTCCCGTCCCTGCGGAAGGGCGGCGAGCGACGCGCCAACCTGCGCGACGCCGCGCGCCAGGAGATCGGGATGCGCGCCTTCCTGCGGGAGGGCGGCTTCGACGCGTTCACCACCACGTTCGAGGATCTCCACGGCCTGAAGCAGCTGCCCGGCCTGGCCTGCCAGCGGCTGATGGCGGAAGGCTATGGCTTCGGCGCGGAGGGCGACTGGAAGACCGCTGCGCTGGTCCGTCTGGCGAAGGTGATGTCGGCGGGCCGCCCCGGCGGCGTCTCCTTCATGGAGGACTACACGTATCACCTCGCCAAGGGGCAAGAGCGGGTGCTGGGTGCGCACATGCTCGAGGTCTGCCCCTCGATCGCCGCCGGCAAGCCGTCCCTGGAGGTCCATCCACTGGGCATCGGGGGCAAGGCCGATCCCTGCCGGCTCGTGTTCGACGCTGCCACCGGACCGGCGATCAACGTCACGCTGGTCGACATGGGCGGACGCATGCGGATGATCGTGCACGAGGTGGACGCCGTGAAGGGCGAGCCTATGCCGAAGCTCCCGACCGCGCGCGCGGTCTGGGTCCCCCGGCCCGACTTCAAGCGCGGCTGCGCCGGCTGGATCCTCGCAGGCGGCGCACACCACACCGCCTTCAGCCAGGCCGCTACCGCGGCGCAGCTCGAGGACCTCGCCGGCATTCTCGGCGTCGAGCTCGTCCGCATCGGGCAGGAAACGGATCTCCGCGTCCTGAAGAACGAGCTGCGCTGGAACGACGCCGCGTGCCGGATCGGAAGATAGGCGATGAGGTCGAACCACCGCGAGCTCAAGAAGCGTGCCTGGGCCGCGAACCTCGAGATCGCGAGACGTGGGCTCGCCATCTACACCTTTGGGAATGCGTCGGCGTTCGATCGGGAGGCGGGCCTCGTCGCCATCAAGCCGAGTGGCGTCGCGTACGAGGATCTCTCGGTGGAGGACATCGTGGTCCTGGACCTCGAGGGAAAGGTCCTCGAGGGGCGGCTCCGGCCCTCCTCCGATACGAGGACGCACCTCGTGCTCTTCCGGGAAATGCCGGGTCTGGGCGGCGTGGTCCATACCCACTCCACCTACGCGACCGGCTGGGCCCAGGCGGCGACCCCCATTCCGATCCTCGGGACCACGCATGCCGACTACCTCGCCGAGGACGTGCCCTGCACGCAGCTGATGACGGCGGCGGCCGCGGCCGGTGACTACGAGGCGGAAACCGGGCGGCAGATCGTGGACTGCTTCCGGGGACGGGATCCCTCGAGGACCCCGATGGTCCTGGTGGCCGGTCACGGCGCTTTCACCTGGGGGAAGACGCCTGAGGAGGCAGTCCACCACGCCGTGGTCCTGGAGGAGATCGCCAGGATGGCGTTCGTCACCCGCACGATCGCGCCGGGCGCGGCACGCCTCCCCGAGCACCTCGTCAGGAAGCACTTCGAGAGGAAACACGGCGCCGATGCTTATTACGGGCAGAGGCAAGAGGACCGGGCCTCACGCGAGGAGCGCCCTCGCCGCCGGGCTGCCGCGTCCACCCGCAGAAGGCCCCCCCGAAATGGGAGGCCCGAAGAAAT
>Ga0209474_10006224_pt1 | contig 10060 bp, 14 predicted proteins | sample GraSoiAngelo_145_FD_185902 | JGI IMG/M metagenome (GOLD analysis project Ga0209474, IMG submission 185902) | Grasslands soil microbial communities from the Angelo Coastal Reserve, California, USA - 14_1009_05_20cm (SPAdes) (version 2) | ecosystem: Environmental > Terrestrial > Soil > Grasslands... | reverse complement strand
CGGGGGCGCAGTTCGTGCAGTCACTGCCGCCTGACTACGCGGGGTTCCTGTACGTGTTCGAGGGCGCGGTACGCGTCGGCACGGATCCGGGCGCCAAGGCCGTGCAGGCCCACGAGCTCGCGGTGCTTGGCGAGGGGGACGAGATCCGCATCACGGGCGTCGGCGCCGGTGCCGATGGCGAGACCGCGCGGGCGATCCTGGTCGCGGGACGGCCGCTGCGCGAGGCCGTCGCCCGCTACGGCCCCTTCGTCATGAGCACGCGCCGAGAGCTCGAACAGGCGTTCGCCGACTTTCAGAGCGGGAGATTCTGACGCTACGCTTGATGTTAGGGGCCGACAGTGACGACCTGTCCTGCTGCCGCGGTCGGGAGGAGAACCCTCACGCCGCGTCAGTGACCGCCTGAGCCGCGCCACGCTCCAGAAACGCGACAACGTGCGCTCGAGTGACGGTAGGAAACCCGGCGAGGAAATCGTCGATTGTGTCTCCCGCCTCAAGGTAATCCAGCAGCGTTTGGACGGGCACGCGCGTACCGGGGAACACCGGCGTTCCCCCCAGTACCTCAGGCGTGCTGCTGACGACGGGCGAGCCCATGCGCATACCTTACCTGCACCGACGGCGCTAGACAAAATCGGCGGCTCTAACGAAGCGCCCAATCGGCGCTCGGATGGCTTCCTTCGGTAAGCCCCCAAACGCACGACAATCAAGAACCTCGCAGCTTCTCCTGCAGCCAAACTTTGATCAAAGACTGATAAGGCACATCCCGGGCGTTCGCAGCCGTCTTGATGGAATCAAGAAGGTGCTGCGGCAATCGCAGAGATATTGTCTGTGTGGAGGGCTTCAGATTTGAGAATACGGCGGGCTGAGCCTTCTTCCAATCCAAATACGCTGTTGAGTCGTTCTTTTCCCAGAACGCCCTCTCTGCTGCCTCATTGGCAAATTTCGGGACGGGCTTAAGACGCTTGCCCATAAATCACTCGCTCCTTCCGGTGCATGTCTCTGGCTGATATCACTCGAATGAACTGGCCGCCATCTCTCAAGGTAAACGAGATGTGAAGGCGTCGCCCTTCGTTGGTCTTGCCGAGGGCGTGAAAGCGCGGCTCCACCTCACTGTGTTTTGGATCGGGCAGCACAAGGAGCGGGGAATTGAAAAACACCTGCTCTGCGTCAGCCATTGATACGCCGTGCCGCTCATTCTTTCTCGCGTTACCTTCGTCCCACTCGAAACCAATGACTTTAGAGAGATCAATCACTTCTGTATATTATAGTAATATACATGTGGACGCGCAATCTTCCCCTACCTGCCGCCCCTTGTGGGAATCGGGCGATCCTGGTCGCGGGCCGGCCGCTGCGCAAGCCGGTGAAGCCGTCGACCACAGGTTCGACGTTGGCTCGCGCTTTCGCGCGCGCGCCAGGCGTGCTCGGCTCAGGCGGCAGGTTTGAGGGCATCGGCTTTTCGCCGAGTCGTTTCGCCGCGCGAGCTCAACGCCTCTGCGGATCTCGCCGAGGACCAGAACGCTCAGGAACGACGCCGCGGCGCTTCAGGCGCCGCCGATACGCCGACAGGGGCTTGGCTCCGGCGGACATGTGCCACCTCTCGCTTCGTTTTCACCCAGGCGGTGCTTGGTACCGCGCTGCAGACACGCCGCGGTCTCGGCCTGGATGCGGTGGATGCTTGCCAGCCGTAGCGGCTCAAGTAAGCCCTGACCGCATCGACGTCTTCGGCGCCCTCAAGAACCTCGGCGAGGTCACGGGACTCATCCAGAGCTCGGCACGCCGGTTCCTGCGCAGCCACTGGAGCGCGGTGCCTCCGTGATCGTGGTCGGCGATTTCCTTGAGCAGATCGACGACAAAGGAGGAATCGAGGAGATATCTCGTCATCCTCGCCGGATCCGCAAGCGCGCATCCCCCATGCGCTTCACGGCATCCGCGAGCACCTCAGCGGCGGTCTCGAAAGGCTGCTCGCGGATCAGCTTGCGGACGAAGCTCGCCTGCTTCATTCCCGCGCGGCGGGAACGGCGCGCGAGCAACCGCTCCTCTTCCTCGGTCAGCCGAACAGTCAGGATGGCCATGGTGATCGCAATCTTAGATGTATGTCATTTGTATGTCAGAATGTATGTCAGAAATGCGGTTGGGCTCGACGCGCCTGTCATGAACACGCGTGAGGAACTGCAGCAGGCGTTTATCGACTTTCAGAGCGGGAGATTCTGAGGCGTTGCTACTGCAGCCGCTCCGCACCCGGAAGTCTGCCTAAGCGTCGGTCGAATGTGCCGAGGGGCATGTGTCCGGCTTTCCGGGCAATCTCGAGCACGAGACAATCGGTGAAGCCAAGCGCGGGCCGCTCCCTGAACTGCTGAAGCGCCGCTGCCACAACGTCGGGATCCTGAAGGGTCAGGTCCTTATGATTGAGCAGCGTGTCGAGCGCGGTAGCGATCTGCTCAGCAGTGCGGCCATAGACCGCATCGAGTACCCACGCAGCTTCCGCCAGCGCCAGATGAGAAGCCCAGGCACCGCTCGCAGCGAAACGCTCTGCGGCGCGAACCTGCTCGGGATCGTCACCTACCACAAGTCGCACCAGGACGTTCGTATCAACGGCGCGCATGGCGCTTGCGAATATAGGCTCTGATTCCTTCCTTCACGTCGGCGGGCGGCTTGGTCGGTACCTTGCCCGGAAACAACGCACGCCGCACGTCCTCCCAGGTGTACCGGCCGGCTCGACGAACCACGACCTGATCGTTCTGCTCATCCCATTCGACCACCGAGCCCGGACCAACCCCCAGCCTCTTGCGAACCTCAGCGGGAACGGAGATCTGACCTTGAGCCGTGAGTTTCGAACGTGCAATGACCATGCCTGGAACATTACCCTGGTAATGAAATGGAGTCAAGCAGCCAAAACCGAGCTCTTGACGGCAATTTCACAACGAAAGCAGCGGCACATAAGACAAACCGCAAGAACTACCTGCCCTCCTCCCGCGCCGCCGGCAGCGAGAAACCGTACGGCACGAAAATCTGCCGCGCAGCATCGCCCACGAGCAACTCCACGAGCTGCGCGGCCTCGGGCCGTGCATGTGCGGTCGGTGCCACCGGGTACGCGATCGGCGGATGACTGTCCTCGGGGAAACATCGACGACGCGCACCCGCCTCTCGGCCTGCGCGGTCTCAAGGAGGAGCGCCCCGTCGCCCGAAGCGTGATCGACATCGCCTCGGTCGATCGCCGCTTTAAGCGGTCCGGCGTCGACGATTACCGTACTTCGTGCCAAGGCGGCGGCGGATTTTTTCACGCAAGGACACTTTGTCGCGCGGCAGCTTCACTGCGCCAAAAACCCCGTCAACACCCACGAATCGGTGCTCCGCAGGCGCTGACCGGCGCTCAAACACGTATTCACCGCTCTCGCCTTTCACGATTACGGGATCTCCGCGGTCGGCGGCTTCGCGAGCCTTGCGGAAGTTGCGCTGGAATTCGGTGAGAGTGGTTTTCATCGTAATCAGACTATCTGACTGCAGCGGCCTGAGGTCAATCAGAACCTGCGCACACCACCCGATGCGAAGGCGAAAAGCAGTCTCGCTCTCATTTGCGTAACTGCGGTTGCGGCGACGCCGTAAAGCCGTACCGCACAAAAATCTGCCGGGCCACGTCGCCCGTCAGGAATTCCACGAGCTGCGCGGCCTTTGGCGGCGCGCGTGCGGTCAGCGCCAGCGCGTACGTGATGGGCGGATGGCTGTCCTCGGGGAAGACATCGACCACGCGCACCCGCCTCTCGGCCTGCGCGTCGGTTCTGTACACCATGCCGAGCGGGGCTTCGCCGCGCGCCACGTAGGCAAGCGCCGCCCGCACGTTCTCGCCGCGCACCGCGCGATCCGACACCCGCGACCAGACGCCGAGTCGCGTGAGCGCCGCGCGCGCGTATTCGCCCGCCGGCACCGAGTCGGGGTCCGCGATCGCGAGCCGCCCACCCTTCAGAGCGCCGGCGAGGTCGAATCCTGGCGCGATGCGAAGGCGCAGCGTGCTGTCAGCCGGGGCGATGAGCACGAGCGTGTTCCTCAAGACATCGCGGCGTGAGCTCGGCTGGGTGAGCCCGCGCTTCTCGAGATAATCGACCCAGGCCACGTCCGCCGAGAAGAAGGCGTCCGCGGGCGCACCCGCCTCGATCTGCTTGGCGAGCACGGAGCTCGCCGCATAGGAGGCGGCGACGCGCATCCCCGTGGCCGCCGTGAAGGCCCCGCCCACCTCCTCCAGCGCATCGCTCAAGGACGCCGCCGCGAACACCAGAAGCTCCCGCCGCGCAGGCTCTGTGGCGGCGTCCGCGGGAGCGGCGGCCGCCGGAGCGGTGGCCGCCGCGCCCTTGGCTCTCCCCGCCGCGTCCGCCTGCCCCGCCCCCGTGGCCGCCCGCGCCAGCCCGGCGAGCAGCGCCCGGCCGAGAAGCAAGCGGCGGGTGATCAGCCTTGCCATGAGGGGGTCCTTATGTCTAAGACGGATCGAAGCCGGTTTGTCAAGCACGGGGGGCGCGCCGTTTGCGGCAGATCACGGTCACGAGTAGCTCTTGCGAACTGCTACCTGCTCCACCGGCATCCCAAGGATGGGGGCGCAAAATGCCAGCATGCACGGACTCGCGCACTGATCGCCCCGGGTGCTGAGCTCGCCCATGACGGGCTGCCTGCCATTGCACTGCGCCTTCGCGTTCGTCCGGCGCCCCCTTGCGGCGCCGCTCTGCGCGTTCTATGTCCTTTCAGGCCTTTGGGCTTCGAACGTCGCCGCGGGAGATGCAAGGGTCCTCGAAGCCGCGACGGAGAGCACCCCCACGGGCGCCGCCGCGGCTCTCCGTGCCGGCGCCGATGCGGGCACCGACGAGGCCGGCGGAGGCTCCCGCATCGGCACCCGAGGCGCGATCAAACCGGGTGCCATGATTCGCCCGCCCACCTCCGGGCCGTCAGGGGAAACCCCCGGGGTCCCATCGGATGCCGAGCTCGAGGCCGCGGGCGCCGCGATCGGGGAGATCGTGATCGACAACCAGAACATGTTCAACCTCGAGGATCCGAAGGAGGATGTGAAGCTCTTCCGGCTCGCGAATCACCTGCACAAGAGGACCCGCAGGAACATCATCCGCGAGCAGCTCCTGTTCAAATCCGGCGAGCGCTATTCGCGCCGCCTGATCGATGAGTCGGAGCGGATCCTGCGCGGCAATGCCTATTTCTACGACGCCTGGATCCGCCCGGTGGCCTATCACGACGGCAAGGTCGACCTGCGCGTCACGACGCGCGATGTCTGGACCTTCAATCCGGGCTTCAACTTCGGCCGCAGCGGCGGCACCAACTCCACCGGCGTGCAGCTCGAGGAGATCAACTTCCTCGGCAGCGGGGCGAGCGTGAAGCTCGAGCACACCACCGACGTCGATCGCACCAAATCGCTCGTGGAGGTCTCCGACATGCACGCTTTCGGGGGCTTCACCGCGGTGGACGTGAACTACGCCAACTCGAGCGACGGGCGGCTCCGCGATTTCACGCTGAATCGCCCCTTCTACGCCCTCGACACCCGCTGGGCCGGCGGGCTCTCCGGCCGCGATGACATCCAGACCGACTCCCTTTGGGACCGCGGCCAGGTCATCGACCAGTTCCGCGACCAGCATGAGTTCGTGCAGCTCTATGGCGGCTGGTCAAACGGGCTCCATAACGGCTGGGTGCGCCGCTTTAGCTCAGGGGTCACCTACGACGAGCGCCGCTTTCAGCCCGTGAGCACCTGGACCGGGGTGACGGCGATCCCGCAGGACCAGCGTTTCCTCTATCCGTGGGTGCAGTTCGGGCTGGTCGAGGATCGGTACCTGAAGTTCTTCAACCACGACCAGATCGCGCGCACCGAGGATTTCTACATCGGCACGACGGCGAGCGTGCGTGTCGGCTGGGCGGACTCGACGCTCGGCTCGAGCCGCAGCGCTCTGATGCTCCAGAGCTCCGTGGGCCGCGGCTTCTCGAACGGGGGGATCTCGACGCTGCTCCTCGCGGGCGATTTCTCCGGACGCCTCGAGAAGGGCGCGCTCGTGAACGGGGTGCTCGATGGCTCGGTGCGCTACTACCTCGAGCAGGGCCGCAACTGGCTCTTCTTCACGACGCTCGCGGCCTCGAGGGGCTGGCGTCTCGACCTCGACAACCAGATCCTCCTCGGCGGCGACAGCGGGCTGCGCGGCTATCCGCTGCGCTACCAGGACGGCACCGCGCGGGCGCTCTGGACGCTCGAGCAGCGCTTCTTCAGCGACTGGTATCCGTTTCGGCTGTTCCGCGTGGGCGCGGCGGTGTTCTTCGACATGGGGCGCACCTGGGGCAACGCCCCGCTCGCGGCCCCGAGCCTCGGGCTGCTGAAGGATGCGGGGTTCGGGCTGCGCTTCGGGAATGCCCGATCGGGCCTCGGCAACATCGTGCACGTCGACCTCGCGTTTCCCTTCAACGGGGACACGAGCATCAAGCGGGTGCAGTTCGTGGTGCAGACCGAGCAGAGCTTCTGAAGGTACGCGGGCCCCACGCACCCCTCGCCGGTGGCCGGGAAGAGGGTGGGTGGCGGGCGTTGTGAGCCCGACGAGCCGCCAGGCTAGCGTTTGCCGGCGCTCACCGGGCCGGCAGGCGTGTTCTTCGGCGCGGAGCCGACCGGGGCCTGGGGCGGCAGCAGCTCGACCGAGAGCGCGAAGGTGCGCTTCTCGGTGCTCTGCAGAACCCCGACATTCACCACGTGCCGTGTCACTTCCTCGCCGCGATCGTTGCGGATCGCGATCACGACGTAGTACTCCCACGGGTCTTCAAGGGGTGGATGGCGGATCACGCCCTCGACGCGCAGCGCCGAGGTGGCCGCCACCTGGCGCTTCGCCGCTTCCTGATCGAAACGCAGGTGGTGCAGGCAGCCTGGGCAGATGCTCAGGCTCTCGAGAATGGTCGCCTTACAGTGCGGACACGTGCGCGTCTTGCCCGCCGTCACCGGGCGAGAAGCGACGTTCATGCGCCGCCGAAGCCTTTGGTCTCGCTCTTGGCGCGGCCTTCGGTCTCGTAGCCGAACTCGACCTGGCCACGCATGCGCGAGCCGGCCGCGACCGTCAGGGACCCTGCCTTGACGTCGCCGTTGATGACGCCCGTCTCGTGGAGCTCGACCCGCCGCGCGTTCTCGATGTTGCCGATGAGCTCGCCGGCGACGCTCACGACGCTCGCCTTGACCTGCCCTTCGAGCCGTGCGCCGGCATCGAGGCTCACATTCCCGTCGACGTGCACATCACCCTTGAACTTGCCGGCGATGCGGATGTGACCGGAACCTACGATCTTGCCCTCGATCGTCAGCTCCGCGGACATGTAGGACTCCTTGGTGTCGTGGCGATGCGCCGCCACCGGGGCCGGAGCCGGGGCCGGGACCGGGCGTCGAGCCGGCTCGGGGCTCAAGGACGCCACATTGGTCTTTTCAGGCTCCCGCGGATGAGCCGGCGCCGGGGCAACCCCCGGAGTGGTCGGGGCGGGGATCGTTCCAGTGTTTGTGTCTTTCCAAAGCGCCATGGGGTAGCCCCTGTGTGATTGAACGGTGGAAGGTACCTGCCGGCCCGATACGGGGCCACTGTCTCTATGTACAGACAAAGCGCCGTAAAAGCTTGAGCTCGCGTCCAGCAGACCGACCGGGGGGCGAGTCTAATCCTGCAAAGCGTGGCCCGGGTATGTCCCGGCTCACAATCAGCACGCTTCAAGCTGCGAGCCTGTAGATCTTCAGCACCGCCGGGGATGCCAGAAGGTGGCCGGCGCGGGGCGTCACCGCCTGTCCTGCGATGAACTCCTGTCGGGCAGAGCGAGTGAGAGTTTCAGCGTGCGCACCGGTAGCATATGGCCCTAATAACGCCGATATCGTGTACATGATACCTGGGATCATGTGGCCAGATTGGCGCTTCCGGAGGTACACTGACACACCATGAAAACCCACATCGAGTTGGACGATAAGCTGCTGGCTGAGGTATTCGAGCTCGGTGGCTTTGCCACGAAGAAGGCCGCGGTGAATACGGCTCTTGCCGAGTACGTGAAGCTCCTCAAGCGGCGGGAGCTCCTCGAGATGCGCGGCAAGATACGTTGGGAGGGGGATCTCGATGAGATGCGCATGGACCGAAGAGTAAGACGTTGATTCTCGTCGACACCTCCGTCTGGATCGACTACTTCAACGCTTACGCCTCGCGCGAAGCAGACTTCCTGACTCTGTGCATCGCCCAGTCTCGCCCGATCGTGCTGCCGGGCCTGGTGCTCACCGAAACGCTTCAGGGCGTGCGCGATGCGGCGAGTGCCGCCCGCGTGGCAGGCGTTCTCTCGACGTTCGAGCTGACACCGGAGTTCGAGAGATCCGACCACGAGCAGGCTGCCGCGATTTACCGCACGTGCCGCGCCCGGGGATCAACCCCTCGCTCGGCGATCCATTGCCTGATCGCGCAGCTCTGCCTGCGATACGGCTACGAGCTGCTGACGCACGATCGCGACTTCGAGGGCATCGCCCGGTGCTTTCCCCTCAAGCGCGTCTCACCCGATCCCGGCGTACAGGAGCTGGCCGCCGCCTACCCTGTATCGAGCACGGCGCTCAGCCGTCGACGAGCTTCAGCACCTCGGCGGTCTTCTCGCGCATGAGCTCGGTGCTTCCGCGCGCCTCTACCTCTTCGTGTGCCCTGGGTTTAGTCATTCAGGGCATCAGTTCCCAAGGGTTGAGAACCTGGACCCCGGTCGGTGCGTAATCCGCTGCGTTACGCGTCACGACCGTCATCCCGTGCACCAGCGCCGTCGCAGCGATGAAGGCGTCGCGTTCGGGTCTTGGGTCCGGTACGTGCAGCGCCGCAGCGCGCCGCGCGACATCGGTATCGATCGACAGGATCCGTCCCTCGAAGCGGGGCAAGACCTGACGGTCCATCCATGCACGCAAGACCGCGCCCTGTGCGCGATCCCTGCGCTCCATCAACAATATGCCGACTTCGAGCTCGTAGACCGTGACGCTGGAGATGAAATGAAGCACGAGCGGCGTTCGGGCAGCCCATGCGGCCACTTGGGGATGCGCTCGCTCGGGTCTTCGCAGCTCGGAGACGACGTCCGTATCGAGCACGTACATCAGGCAAAGTCGACGCGCCTGGACAGTGGCCCTCGCAGCCGCGGGGGCTTGAATTCAATGTCCGCACCCTCGGGCTGCGCCAGCGCCTCGGCCAAGGACATGGGCCCGCCCGTGAGCGCCTGGTAGTCGTCGATGGTCATCAGGACGTGCGCCGGGCGGCCGCGATCGGTAATGAACACAGGACCTTTGCGAGCCGCTTTCTTTGCGCGACTGGTGTCCTGGTTAAACTCGCGGCTGGAGAGCGTAGTGATGGTCTTCGTCATCGCGAGCGGCCCCGCATGAAATGTAGTAATGTTTCTACATTAGAGGACATTCCGTGGGCGTGCAAGTCCGGCGGAGGGCGCCGCGACGCACGTAAGGCATCACCTCTTAAGGTCTCGGTGAGTGACTTCAAGGCGGCTCCCGGCGAGTCCGTCGTCAAGGACCGGGACTTTGAGGCGCTGCGCCTGGCCGCCCTCACCCGTCGACGAGCTTCAGCACCTCGGCGGTCTTCTCGCGCATGAGCTCGGCGCTTCCGCGTGCCTCGACGTTGAGGCGCACGAGAGGCTCCGTGTTCGAGCCTCGGAGGTTGAAGCGCCAGTCGCCGAACTCCATCGACAGCCCGTCGGTGAGGTCGATGGCCTGCGCCCGCGACTCATAGTGCGATCGCACTCGCGCGAGGATCGGCTTCGCATCGGTAGCGAGGCGGCGGTTGATCTCCCCGCTGGCCGGGAAGAGCCGCATGCGCTCCCCGACGAGCGCGGAAAGCGGCACGCCGCGCTCGCAGATGACCGCAAGCACCAGGAGCCACGGGATCATGCCGCTGTCGCAGTAGGTGAACTTGCGGAAATAGTGATGGGCGCTCATCTCCCCGCCGTAAGCCGCATCGACCTCGCGCATTTTCTGTTTGATGAAGGCATGCCCCGACTTGCAGAGCACCGGCGTGCCGCCGTAGCGGGCGACGATATCGAGCGTGTTCCAGGTGAGGCG
>Ga0209474_10006222_pt1 | contig 10064 bp, 8 predicted proteins | sample GraSoiAngelo_145_FD_185902 | JGI IMG/M metagenome (GOLD analysis project Ga0209474, IMG submission 185902) | Grasslands soil microbial communities from the Angelo Coastal Reserve, California, USA - 14_1009_05_20cm (SPAdes) (version 2) | ecosystem: Environmental > Terrestrial > Soil > Grasslands ... | reverse complement strand
TCTCGGCCCTGCGTGAAGCCGTCAACATGGAGCCCAAGCGTCCCGAGCTCTTCCTGTATCTCGGGACGGCCTACTACCGGGCCAAGGAATACGACCGGGCCGCTCAGACGCTCCAGGAAGGTCTGGGGCTCGACGACAAGCAGAAGGATCTGCATTTTCAGCTGGGGGTCGTCTACGAGAAGCAGTCCCGGTTCGAGGACGCGGTCACCTCCTTCCGTCGCGTGATCTCGCTCGATCCCAAGAACGCCGAGGCGTACAACTACGTCGGCTACATGTACGCCGAGCGCGGACAGAATCTCGACGAAGCGATCCAGCTCATCGGCAAGGCGCTCGATCTCGAGCCCGAGAACGGCTACTTCATCGACAGTCTCGGCTGGGCGTATTACCAGCAAGGGAAGTATCCGGAGGCCTTGACGGAGCTCAAGCGCGCGGTCATGAAGACCAAGGAGCCGGATCCCGTGATCTACGAGCACCTTGGCGACGCGCTGGTCAAGAACGGTCTCGACGAGGACGCCCTGGCCGCGTGGGAAAAGGCTCTGCAGCTCGATCCGGCCGCCGACGGGGTCAAGAAGAAGGTCAATGACCTCAAGGATCGCCAGCGCCGGGTCAAGGCTGGCCCGAAGGCCTCTCAGTAGTCTCCTCCTCTTCGTGCCGCTGGCGCTGGTCGCCGCCTGCGCGACCGCGCCGCCTCGAGAGCCGCTAGGGGACGACGCCCGCCGCGCCCTCACCCTGCTCGCCGAGCGCTACGCCGAGTTCACCGACATGCGCGCGCTCGCCGACGTCGCGCTGAGAAAGGGCGGAGAGCGCCAGCGGCTCCGAGGGGTCCTGCTGGTGCGTGCCCCAAGCTCGGTCCGCTTCGAGGCGCTCTCACCGTTCGGCCCGCCGCTCATGGTCGTGACCGTCCACGAGGGCCAGGTGACGGCCTATGACGCGATACAAAATGAGGCCCACGTCGGGCCGGCCGACGCCGAGACGATCTCGAAAGTCCTGGGCCTGCCCCTGGACCCGGAGGATCTGGTGTCGGTGCTGGTCGGCCGCATGGCAGGGCCGCGCGACCTCCGGAGCGCTGAGCTGGCTGCCCCTGACACCGCGGGACCGTCCCTGAACCTCGTGAACGGAGCCGGCGGACGCCAGCGGGTCTGGCTCGATCTCGGGACGGGCCTGATCCTGCAGCGGCAGATCTTCGGCAGTCGGTTCAATGCATTGATCAAATACCGACGCGGCGGCTCGGGGGCGCTGGCCGGGCTCGATCTCGACGCGGCGATGTCGTACATCACGGGCTCGATCACCTACCAGAACCTCGTCGAGGGCGAGGGAATCGACCCCGAGCGCTTCACGCTGACGATCCCGAAAGGGGCGAAAACACAGCCCATCCGTTGAAAGGGCCCCGGGCCCGTGCTATGGTTCGTTGTCTTGTCGAAGCGGGCGGGGAAGCCCCGTCGCCTCGTGCTCAGCGCGGCGTGCAAGATCAACCTCGCGCTCGAGGTGCTTGGACGGCGGGACGACGGGTACCATGAAATCGCCACGGTCATGCAGGCCGTGGATTTGTCCGACCGGCTGGAGCTCGAGGACGCGGACGTCCTCGAGCTCCGGACCTCCGCTTCCGACGTTCCGACAGACGGGACCAATCTGGCGCTCAAGGCCGCGCTGACTCTCCGTGAGATGGCGGGGGTGAGTCGCGGGGCGCGGATCGCGCTGGACAAGCGGATCCCCGTGGCGGCGGGCCTCGGCGGCGGATCGACCGACGCCGCGGCCGTGCTCGTGGGCTTGAATCGGCTCTGGGGGCTTGGGTGGTCGAAGGCGCGACTCGGCGACGCGGCGGTGAAGCTCGGCATGGACGTCCCGTTCTTCCTGCACGGCGGCGCGGCGCTGGCGACGGGACGCGGCGAGCACCTCGAGCCGCTGGCGTGCTCGGCGTTGTCGCTCGTGCTCGTGAATCCGCGCGTGGCGGCGAGCACGGCGGAGATCTACGAAGGGGTCGCGGCCGCGATGTATTCTAACGGCGCCCGAGCACGGGGGATGGCGGCGGCGCTCAGGAGCCGGCAGCCGGGCCGGGTGGCGGCCGCCCTCGGCAACACGCTGGAACGCGTCGCGAGCGCGCGGTACCGTGAGGTGGAGCAAATGGAGGCAGCGCTCCTGGCCGCGGGGGCGCTGGGGGCGGCGATGTCGGGGAGTGGGCTCACAGTGTTCGGCGTGGCGCGCTCGTACGATCACGCGCGGCAGATCCGCTCGCGAGTCGCCCGCGCGCGCTGGGGCTGCTGGGCGGTCCGGGCGCTGCGCGGCCCCGCGATCCGCATGCGCTGAGGCCCGGGTAGTGCGCGCTGCAACGAGTGAAGCGAACACGCTGGGGCGTGGCCAAGCGGCTAAGGCGCGGGACTTTGGATCCCGTATTCGGAGGTTCGAATCCTCCCGCCCCAACCACACGCTAGGACGAGGCACCGATGGCGTATGAGCTGAAGCTCCTGACCGGCAACGCGAACCGCCCGCTCGCCGAGGAGATCGCGCAGTATCTCCACGTCCCGATGGCCGATGCCGAGGTGACGCGGTTCTCGGACGGCGAGGTCTACGTCCAGGTCGACGAGAACGTGCGGGGCGCCGACGTGTTCGTCATCCAGCCGACGTGCCCGCCGGTGAACGACTCGCTCATGGAGCTCCTGATCATGGTCGACGCGATGAAGCGCGCGTCGGCCCGTCGGATCACCGCGGTGCTGCCCTACTACGGCTACGCGCGCCAGGACCGGAAGGTGCAATCGCGGGTGCCGATCTCGGCGCGGCTCGTCGCCGACCTGCTCGAGGCGGCGGGGATCCACCGGGTGCTGGCGCTCGACCTGCACGCCGGCCAGATCCAGGGATTCTTCAGCGTTCCGGTGGATCACCTCTTCGCCGGCCCGGTCGTGATGATCGACTACCTTCGCAAGAAAGATCTGCGGGATCCGGTGATCGTCGCCCCCGACGCGGGCGGCGTGGAGCGCGCGCGCGCGATGGCCAAGCGGTTCGATGCCGGCCTGGCCATCATCGACAAGCGGCGCGAAGGGCCGAACTCGGCGGTCGCCATGCACCTCATCGGCGACGTCAAGGGTCGCGACGCCGTCGTCATCGACGACATCGTCGACACCGCTGGCACCCTGACGCAGGCCGTGACGGCGCTGGAGCGCGAGGGCGCGCGACGCATCCTGGCCTGCGGCGTTCACGCGGTCCTCTCGGGGCCGGCGATCGATCGCATCGCGGCCTCCCCGATCGAAGAGGTCGTCGTCACGAACTCGATTCCTCTGAGCGACACCAAGCGCGCGGCCGCGCGCATCACGGTGCTCTCGGTCGCGCCGCTCCTGGGGGAGGCGATCCGACGCATCCACGACGAGGAATCGGTCTCGACATTGTTCGCGTAATTCGACTTTCAAGGAGCTTCAGTCATGGCGATGCAAGAGCTGACGATCAAGCGGCGCGACGGGAGCGGCAAGGGGTTCGCCAAGCGACTCCGTCGCGAGGGCGCCGTTCCCGGGGTCCTCTACGACGGAAAGAAAGCCGAGTCGGTCACGGTCGACCCCAAGGCGGTGCTCCGGATGATCCACGGCCACGAGGGCACGACCCAGCTACTCACCCTGCGGTTCGACGGTGAGAACGGCACCGGCACGCGGATGGCGATCATCCGCGATCTGCAGTTCGATCCGGTGACCGAGCTGCTCCTGCACGTCGACCTGCAGGAAGTGGCCGCGGATCGCGCGATCACCGTGCAGGTGGCCGTGCGCGCCACCGGCGAGGCTGCGGGCGTGAAAGAGCAGAAGGGTATTTTGAACCTCGTGCTGCACGAGCTGACGGTGTCGTGCCTGCCGACCGCGATCCCCGATCGGATCGACGCCGACGTCAGCGCGCTCATGATCGGCGACGTGCTCACGGTGGCCGAGCTCCGCGCGCCCGAGGGCGTGCGGATCGTGAACGATCCGGGTCAGGCGGTCGCGACCGTGGCTCCGCCGATGGCGGAGGAAGTGGTGGCGACGGCGGCACCGGCAGCGGCGGCGGTCACCGAGCCGGAAGTCCTCACCGAGCGCAAGCCGAAGGAAGGCGAAGAGGCGGCGGCGGCCGACGACGGCAAGAAGCCGGCGCGGCCCGCGCGCGCGGAGAAGTCCGAGAAGTCGGACAAGTAACGGAGCGAGAACCGCGTGGCCCACGCGCAGGGCCGGGGCTCCGGCCGAGTGGTCGTGGGACTGGGCAACCCGGGTCCGGAGTATCAGAACACCCGGCACAACGTGGGCCAGCGCGTTCTCGACGTCCTCGCCAAGACCGTTCGCGGGTCCTGGCGGCGCGACGGGGCGACGATCGTCGCTCGCGGTCGCTGGCGAGGCGACGTGGTTCGCCTCGTCAAGCCGCTTTCGTTCATGAACGAGAGCGGACCGGTCGTCGCGAAGGCGCTACGCCGCGCGGAGGCCGGTCCGGCCGACCTGATCCTCGTCTACGACGACATCGACCTGCCTCTCGGGACCGTGCGCCTGCGCATGAAGGGCAGCCACGGCGGTCACAACGGCGTGCGATCCGTGATCGACGCGCTCGGCACCGAGGAGATCAAGCGCGTCAAGGTGGGCATCGGACGCCCCGACCACAAAGGCGAGGTCCCCGACCACGTGCTCACGTCGTTCGAGCGGGACGAGCTGCCGGCCGTCGACGCCGCGGTCACAGAAGCCGTCGAGAAAGTTCTCGCCCTTCTCGGCTAGCCGTCCTGAGCCGCCGCGAAGCGGCGCCACCTCCGCCCGATGTTCAACGGAAAAACACGAGCGTGACGATCGCGAACAGCGGCAGCAGGATCACGCCGCTGTACACCATGTAGCCGAAGAAGCTCGGCATCTTGATGCCCTGCTCCTCGGCGATCGACTTCACCATGAAGTTCGGCGCGTTGCCGATGTAGCTGTTGGCCCCCATCGACACCGCCCCCACGCTGATCGCCGCCAGGACCGCGTGCGGGACCTCCACGACCTCGCGCGCCAGACCAAGCCCCTGCCCGAGCGCCAGAAACGTCAGATAGGTCGGCGCATTGTCGAGAAACGACGAGAGGATTCCGGACGCCCAGAAGAAATGCCAGGGCGCGCGCACACCGAGCTCTCCGCCGCGCAGTCGCAGGAGCTCGAGTGCTGGAATCATCGTGAGGAAGATCCCGGCGAAGAGCACTGCGACTTCCACGATGGGATACGCGGTGAAGCCGTTGGCGCGCCGGACCGCGCGCGGCGTTCGCCAGAGCGAGACGGCCGAGACTGCGACGATCGCGCCCTCACGCCACGGCGCGTGCAGCGAGGCAACGGCCAAGATGACGAGGCCGAGCCAGACGACGTTGAGCGCGCCTCGCAGGCGCAACGGCTCGATCTGAGAGCGATCGCGGCGCAGCGCCGCGATCGGCTCGCGCGTGTATTGCCGCGTATCCCAGACGAAATACAGCGCCAGCAACGCGGCCACCTGGAGCGCCCAGTGCGGCCAGAGCCGGAAGGTCCACGTGAAGGGCACGCCCTGCAGGTAGCCGAGAAAGAGCGGCGGGTCGCCGAGCGGTGTCAGCATCCCGCCGATGTTGGACACGAGAAAGATGAAGATCACGATCGTGTGGTGGACGTGCGTGCGCTCGCGGTTGGCCTGCAGCAACGGCCGGATCAGCAGCATCGAGGCCCCGGTGGTGCCGATGAACGAGGCCAGCACCGACCCGAGCGCGAGCAATCCCGTATTCGTGATCGGCGTCGCCTCGAGGTCCCCTCTGAGCAAGATGCCGCCCGAGATCACGAAGAGCCCAGCGAGGAGGACGATGAACGAAACGTACTCCTCGGCCATGGACAGGAGCGCCCCGGGCCGGCGGACCGCATAGAGGGCGAGGATCGGCAGGCCCAGCAGCGCCGAGACCGCCAGCTTGTTCCGGTTCGACTCCCACCAGTGCGGAATCCAGAGCGGGAAGACGGCGATCACCAGGAGCATCGCGACGAACGGGGCGACGGTATAGAGCGGCAGCGCGCCGGCGGTGATCAGGCTGAGAGTCTCCTCGCTGGCCCCAGGGCCGACCCAGTCTAGCAAAAGGGCCCTCGATTGCCCGATGGTGGGTCGCGTGGTATATAGTTGTTGTTTATCCGGAGATACACCGTCCTGAGGGGAGAGCCGTGTGACCAAGGTCATCGTCGAGCCCGACGAATCCTTCGAAAGCGCCCTCAAGCGCTTCAAGAAGCAGTGCGAGAAAGCCGGGCTCCTCTCGGAATTCAAGAAGCGCCAACACTACGAAAAGCCCAGCGTTCGGCGCAAGCGCAAAGCCCTCGCCGCCCGCAAGAAGGCCAAGCGGCGCGAACGGATGTCCGATTAGCCAGGGTCGCTCGATGGACGCCGGCACTCCCGTGATCCGGGTCGGGAGCGAGTGAGGCGAAGGTTGGAGGCAGGCCGAATCTGGGAGCCCGGCACCGAATGGAACGCGGTGCGGGCGCTCCTGGCTCACGAAGCTTTAACCGAGATGGGACGCAATCGGGCGACGGCTGCCGAGCCGCTAACCGACCTCTCCGAAGTCCAGGCGGCGATCGAGATGACACGCCAGGCCCGTCTGGCGCTGGCCACCGCCGGCTCGCTGCCGCTGGAAGCCCTCCCCGACATCCGCCCGATCCTCGCGCGCTGTCGTGCCGAGGGCAGCGTGCTGGACGGCTCCGAGATGATCCAGATCGTTCCCGTCCTCGACGCGAGCCCCAGGCTCCGCGCGTACGGCCGCTCCGTGCGTGAGGCGAGCCCCGCGGTCGCGAGCATCACCGAGGCCCTGCCCCGCTTCGCCGAGCTCGCCGACCGGCTGCGCCGCGCCCTCGACGCGAGCGGCGCCGTGACCGACGACGCGAGCCCGACGCTCAAGCGGTTGCGCCGCGAGATCCGTGACCGGCGCCGGCAGCTCGCCAGCGAGCTCGAGCGCGCCTTCCAGGGCAGCGACGCCGACCGGCTCTTCGCCGATCGGTACGTCACGCTTCGACACGGCCGCTACGTTCTGCCGGTTCGGACCGAGGCGCGCAGCCGCGTGCGCGGAATCGTCCACGACCGCTCGCAGAGCGGTCAGACGCTCTTCATCGAGCCCGAGCAGGTCGTCGATGCGAACAACGACCTCGTGCAGGTGACCCGCGAAGAAGAGCACGAGACCGCCCGCATCCTGGCCGAGCTGACAGCCGGTGTGCGCGGCCGCCTCGACGATCTGGACGGCCTCGTGAGCGCGATCGGCGAGCTCGACTGGATCTTCGCGCGAGCCCAGGCCGCCGAGCGCATGGGCGCGACGGCGCCGGCGATCGACGCCGGACGGACCGTCGCGCTTCGCGCCGCCCGCCACCCGCTCCTGCTCGCCCAGAGCTGGAAGGACCCGAGCCGCACGGTGGTCCCGATGGACCTCGAGCTCGGTCCCGATCGCCCGTTGCTCGTCATCACCGGGCCGAACGCCGGGGGCAAGACGATCGCGCTCAAGACGCTCGCGGTTCAGGCGCTCATGGCCCAGGTCGGCTGCCACGTGCCCGCCGACGAGGGCTCGCGCCTGCCCGTGTTCGACGACGTCTTCGCGATCATCGGGGATGACCAGTCCGTCGCCGAGAACCTCTCCACGTTCTCGGCGTTCGTCAAGCAAGCGCGCGAGATCCTCGAAGCGGCCGACGAGCGCTCGCTCGTGCTCCTGGACGAGCTCGGCGCGGGAACCGATCCGGACGAAGGCGCGGCCCTCGCCCAGGCGATCCTCGAGGAGCTGGCCGAGCGGGGCGCGCTCGTGATCGCCACGACCCACCTCGAGCCGCTCAAGGCCTTCGCGTCGACTCACCCCCGGGCACGCAATGCATCGGTCGAGTTCGACACCGCGACCCTGGCGCCGACCTTCCACCTTCGTTACGACCAGCCGGGCCAGAGCTACGCGCTGACGATCGCCGCTCGGCTCGGCCTCGGCGCGGAGCTGATCGCCCGCGCCAACACGCATCGCTCCGAGCACGCGGCGCGGCTCGCCGATCTCCTGGCGACGCTCGACGCCAACGCTCGCTCGGAGGCCGAGCGGGCGCGCGAGATCGAGCGCATCCGCGCCGAGGCCGCGGCCCAGCTCGCGAAGGCGCGCCAGACGGAAGCCACCGCGGAGAGCCGGGCTCAAGCGATCGTCGCCCGCGCCCGCGCCGAGGCGACGACGCTCGTCGGCGAGATCCGCCGCGCGCTCACCGCCGAGTGGGACAAGCTCAAGCGAACGGACCGGTCGCGCCGTTCTCTCGACGAGAGCCGTCGCCGGGTTCGGGAGGTCGCCGGACGCATCGAGGCGATCGCGCCGGACGCGCCCGCGGAGCTGCCGGTGGCGCTGGCCCCCGGGGCCACCGTGGCTGCCGAGCACCTGGGGATCCGCGGCGAGCTGGTCGAGATCGCCGGAAGCTCGGCGACCGTCCGATCCGGCTCGGTCACCGTCCGGGTACCGCTCTCTGTCCTCAGGCTCGCTCCTATGCCGCCCACGGCGACGGGGCGGGAGCTCGCGGGGAGGGGTCCGGGGCGAGTGGGGTTCCGAAGCCCCGGACCCCTCCCCGACGACCGACGAGGCGCGGGATCGAGTCGAGAAATATCTCGACGACGCCTTCCTCGCGGGCCTGGCGAGCGTACGATTGGTTCATGGCAAGGGCAGCGGCGCCCTCCGCAAGACCGTCCGTGACCTGCTCGCGGGTCACCCCCTGGTCGAGTCGTTCCGCGACGGTGAGCCCTCCGAGGGTGGAACGGGCGCGACCGTGGCCGCGTTGAAGGTCGGCTGACCATGAGGACCATCGGCTGATGCAGTATTCGCAGACGCTGCTCGACGACATTCGGGCCGCCGTCGACATCGTCGATCTCGTCAGCCGGTTCGTGAACCTCCGCAAGGCCGGATCCCACTGGAAGGGTCTCTGCCCGTTCCACGCCGAGAAAACGCCGTCGTTCACCGTGAATCCTCAAAAAGGCATCTTCCACTGCTTCGGCTGCGGGGTCGGCGGCGACGCTTTCGGCTTCGTCATGCGCCAGGATCGTCTCTCGTTCCCCGAGGCCGTCCGGGCCCTGGCGAAGAGCGCCGGGATCGCGCTGCCCGAGGAGCGCGGCGCGCAGAGCGGCGATTCGGGCCGAGAGGAGCTCCTGCGGGTGATGGATCTCGCGGGCCGCTTCTATTCCGACACGCTCTGGAAGCCGGCCGGCGAGCGGGCGCGCGCCTATCTGGGAGAGCGCGGAATCGACACCGGCATCGCCGGACACTTCGGTCTCGGCTACGCGCCCGAGGGCTGGGAATCGCTGATCACCTTCATGAAGACCGAGAAGGTTCCGGAGGAGGCGCTGATCGCCACGGGCCTGGCGGTCGCGCGCGAGAACCGCGCCGGCGCCTACGACCGCTTCCGCGGACGCCTCCTCTTCCCCATCCGGGACCTTCAGGGGCGCGTCGTTGCGTTCGGCGGTCGTGGGTTCGGCGACGAGCAGCCGAAGTACCTGAACTCGCCGGAGACCCCGCTCTACACCAAGGGCAACCTGCTGTACGCCGCCGATCTCGCTCGCCCGACGATCCAGTCGCAAAACCGCGCGCTGCTCGTCGAAGGCTACGTCGACTGCATCATGGCTCACCAGCACGGGTTCACGGGGGCGGTGGCCGCGCTCGGCACGGCGTTCACGCCGGCCCAGCTCGCGCTGCTCCGCCGCTACTGCGACGAGGTCGTCACCTTCTTCGACGCCGACGCGGCCGGCCAGAAGGCCGCCGCCCGGGCCGAGGAGCTCCTGGAGCCGACGGGGCGCGGCATGGCGTGGGCGGTAAACCGTTCAGGAGCGTTCGAGGGGGCCGGCGCCTTGCGCGTGAAAGTCGCGCTGCTTCCGGCCGGCCACGACCCGGATACCTTCCTGCGGACGATCGGCAGCGAAGCCTTCACCGAGCGTATCGCCGCAGCCCGGAGCATCCTCTCCTATGCGCTCGATCGCGCGCTCACCAACCCCGATGGAGCGACCGGGCCCCGGGCACGGACCACGGCGTTCGCGAGGGTCGCCCTGTTGCTGGCGAAGGTGGCCGATGGGGACGAGGCCGCCGCGCTCTCGCGCGAGGCCGCCGCAAAGCTCGGCGTGGACCCAAC
>Ga0209474_10006220_pt1 | contig 10069 bp, 8 predicted proteins | sample GraSoiAngelo_145_FD_185902 | JGI IMG/M metagenome (GOLD analysis project Ga0209474, IMG submission 185902) | Grasslands soil microbial communities from the Angelo Coastal Reserve, California, USA - 14_1009_05_20cm (SPAdes) (version 2) | ecosystem: Environmental > Terrestrial > Soil > Grasslands ... | reverse complement strand
GCCGGGCGATCTCCACGCCCGCGGTGCCCTGGTCATGAGGAGGCGGTGCGACGCCCCAGCGCGTCACCAGGTCCCGGTACCAGCGGAGCGCCGCGATCGTGGCGGGCGCATCGAGGCACCCCGAGGCGCGTCGGCCGTCGGCACACAACACGTCGCCGCCCCCTGCCCAGATCCACGACAGCCAGAACGCGGGCCGCCGGTCGAAGGCGACGCCCCACTGGTCGACCCGGCCGTCGCCATCGCGGGCGCGTGTGAGCTGCTGCGCCGTCCGCAGGAAGTCGTCCCACGTCCAGTCGTCGGGCGGATACGCGACCGCCGCGCGGTCCAACAGGTCCCGATTGTATGCGACCATCACCGGCGTGTAGCCCCGGGGGAGGGCGTACAGCGCCGCACCGCGACGGAAGACCGCGAGGACCTCCGGGTTGTAGCGGGCGAGGTCGACACCGACGCGGGAGAGGTAGGGTGCGAGATCGAGGGCTTCCCCTCGGTCCACCAGCGCGGGGACGTCCACGTCGTCCAGCTGGAACACATCGGGGAGGGCATCGTCCGCCGTCGCCGTGAGCAGGAGGCGGCGATACTCCGCCTGAGAGAGCGCGACGTTGTGCTGCACCACCTGCAGCCCCGGGTGCCGGGCGCGATAGGGTGTGAGCAGCAGGTCTTCGAGCCGTGCGGCAGCGTCGTCGGCCCGGTGGAGGAGCTCGACCCCCGGGCCCGGGGCTGCGCCGCACCCCCAGCAGGCAAGCGAGCACGCGAGAGAGCAAGCCAGCATGCGGCTCACCCGAGCCGCGCTCCCGCCGCGTCGAACAGGTGCAGCTGCCGGCGGTCGAGCTTCACGCCCACCCGGTCGCCGGGACGGAGGTCCGGGATGCCATGCAAGCGGGCCACGAGCGGCTCGCCGCCCCCGTCCAATCGCACGAGCGTGTCTGGACCGAGTGGCTCGACGCCGCGGACGTCGGCTGCTCCGATGCCCTGATCGGGGGCGACGAGACTCACGTGCTCGGGCCGCACGCCGAGGTAGATCTCGCCTTCGTAGCGCTCGAGGGACACGGGAATTGAAAAGGCGCCGCAGTCCACCACCCCTCCATCATCCCCCGTCCCTCGTCCCCTGCCGCGGAGGATGTTCATGCCCGGGCTCCCGATGAAGCGCGCGACGAAGACGTCGGCCGGGCGCCCGTACAGCTCGGCGGGCGTGCCCACCTGGCGGAGCCGCCCCCTCTCGAGGACCGCGATCCGCTGGCCCATGGTCATGGCCTCGATCTGATCGTGGGTCACGTACACGACGGTCGTATGGAGGGCGCGGTGCAGCTCGAGCAGCTCGGCCCGTAGCTCGGCGCGCAGCGTGGGCTCGAGGTGCGACAACGGCTCGTCGAGCAGGAAGACCTGGGGCTCGCGCACCAGGGCGCGACCCAGCGCCACTCGCTGGCGCTCGCCGCCCGAGAGCTCCCCCGGCCGGCGGTCGAGCAGCGTGCCGAGCCCCAGCCGGTCTGCGGCCTGCTGCACCCGACGGGCGATTTCGGCGGACGGCACGCGCCGCACTTCGAGTCCGAAGGCGATGTTGCGCCGCACGGTGAGATGCGGGTACAGCGCGTGCGTCTGGAACACCATCGCGACGTCGCGCGCGGCGGGGTCGAGACGGGTGACGTCGCGCTCGCCGATCAAGACTTCCCCGGCGCTGGGCTCGTCGAGCCCGGCGATGCAGCGGAGCGCCGTGGTCTTGCCGCAGCCCGAGGGCCCGAGCAGTACGAAGAACTCGCCGTCGTTCACGGCGAGCGACAGCTCCTCGAGCGCCGGCCGGCCGTGGGGATCGTACCGCTTGGCGAGGCGGCGGAGGGTGACCGACGCCACGGAGGGCTAGTTCCGCGTCGGGGGCTTGAACTCGACCGGCATCTCGAACCGCACACGCACCGGGCGCCCCGCGAACCGCCCCGGGGTAAAGCGCGCCGCCCGGACGTAGTCCTTGGCCGCCTGATTGAACCGCGCGTCGCTGCTCTCGATCACGCGCACCGTGCCGTCTTCAACGCGGCCGGTCGTGTCGATCACGGCCTCGACGATGACCCGCCCGCTGGTCCGGGAGAGGAGCAAGGGCGCGGGGTACGCGAGCGCCGGACCCGAAGTCCGGTGCGGTCGCTCCCGCACCTCCGCCTCGCGGTACACGTCGCCGGCGATGTGCAGGGTCACGGGGGGCATCGACGCGGCGGAGAACTCCACGGGCACTTCGACCAGCGTTTGCACGACCCGCCCTCGCACCCGGCCCGGCCGGAACAGGGTGCTCGCCACGAGCGCCCGGGCGGCTGCGACGAGCAGCGAATCGGTCCCCTGCTCGATGACCGCCGTCGCCGGCTCGGGGTTCCCCGCGCTGTCGATCACCACGCGTATCACGATCACGCCGTCGCCCCCTCCGGCGGGATACGGGAGCGGCGGCATCATCACGATTTCGGGCCGCTCGTCCACTTCGCTCACGCCGTAGACGCGCTGCGGCGAGGGTGGCGGCGGCACGAACGGCGTCGGCGCGCACCCGGTCGCGAGCACTACACCGATGAGCGCCGCGCGTCGCATTGGGGGCCGCTCAGAGCGCCGCGGCCGCGGCCGTCACATCATGCGCCCGGCGGACGGGCTCAACACGGCTTGAGCGATGAGATACACGAGCGCCGCCGTCACGAATCCGGTCACGATCACCCCGCGGACGGTCTCGATCGGCTTCTTGGCCGGCCCCGTCGTACCCACCAGCGCATTGATCTCGAGCAGCGCGATGATCACGAGCAGCACCACGGCCCAGAGGCCCCGGTGCCCGCCTGCAGGGAGCGTGAAATGGGACGCCGCGCCCATGAAGAACAGCATCGGGAACGAGAGCACGACGTTGGTGCGGGAGGCGAGGAACGCCCGCCGCGCCGCGCCGGCCGCCGCGGGATTTGCCTGGCCACCGCCCGCGGTGGCGACGGCGTTGGCGATCACAATTCGCTGATTCGGCCAGATCACGCGCCAGACGTTGGCGAGCATCACCGTGCCGAACGCCGCACCGGTGAGGATGGTGAGACCCCAGGGATCGCTCCAGCTGGCGCGCCGCAGAGCCAGGACGACCACACCGGACAGGAACGTGAGGGCCGCGCTCCAACGGAACCACCACAGCGCGCGCGGCACGAGCTTTTGCGTCGCGCCGCTCTTGGTCGCGGCGTCCGCCTCCGCCATGAACGGCCCTTGAACGAAGTTGAAGTAGTAGAGGAGACCGATCCAGGTGATGCCGGAGAGGAAATGAATCCAGCGGAACAGAAACTGGATTCCCGCGTCGGAGAACAGCGCCATCGTGCGCCTCCCAGTAAGGGACCGCGACGGAGACGTGACCTGCCGGTTCGGGAAGATATCGGCGCTTCAATTGGAATCAAGCGGGAACCTTCGTCCCGGGTCGCGGGTTGACTGGAACGGGAAGACACCCAACGAGGAGACAACCATGGCCGGCACCACCGCACCCACCCAGCGCCTCACCAAGCACTCGCTGCCTCAACTGCCGTATGACTTCGGCGCCCTCGAGCCACACATCGACGCCCAAACGATGCAGATTCACCACGGCAAGCACCATCAGGCCTACGTGAACAACCTCAACGCGGCGCTGGACAAGCATCCCGAGCTGTATCAGAAGTCCCTCGAAGAGCTGCTCCGCGGAATCAACAGCGTTCCGGAAGACATCCGTACGACGGTGCGCAACAACGGCGGCGGCCACCACAACCACTCGCTGTTCTGGACGATCATGGCGCCGGCCGGCAAGGGCGGGGGCGGCGAGCCGAGCGGCGCGCTGGCCGACGCGATCAAGAAGGCGTTCGGCGGCTTCGTCGCGTTCAAGGAGCAACTGTCCGCCGCCGCCACCGGCCGGTTCGGGAGCGGCTGGGCGTGGCTCGCTGTCGCGAGCGCCAAGCTCGAGGTCTTGAGCACGGCGAACCAGGACAGCCCTCTCATGGACGGGAAGATTCCGGTGCTCGGGCTCGACGTGTGGGAGCACGCCTACTACCTCAAGTATCAGAACCGGCGGCCGGACTACGTCGCGGCGTGGTGGAACGTCGTCAACTGGGCCGAAGTGGCCAAGCGGTACGAGGCGGCGAGAAAATAGATTCAACCGTCGAGCGGCTCCGTGAACACGTCGGCGCTGCCGTCGGGGCCATAGCGGACCGTCACGCGCCACGGGCGGCAGCACACCTGGCAATCTTCCACGTACTCCTGGAGCGAGCCCCCGCCCGGGTCGAGGCCGAGCTCGTTCGCCTCGCCGCAATGGGGACAGACGACGACCACTTCGGTCTCGGTGGTCCCGTCGCCGAGGGGAAAGTCCTCGTCGTCCAGCGGGTCGAGGTCGGACGGATCGGCGATCATGAGGGTCTGAGAGCCTGCAATATCGCGTCTTGGAGCAGGCCATTGGAAGTCACGAGGCTGGTGGCGTAGATGGAGCGCTCGCCACCAAGACTCGTGGCCCTCCCCCCGGCCTCCTCGACGATCACCTGCAGGGCCGCGATATCCCAGGGGTGCATCACGGGATCGACGGCGATCTCCCCCGCCCCTTCCGCCACCAGCATGTGCTGATAAAAGTCGCCGAAACCCCGCGTGCGCTCGACCCGGTCGATGAGTCCGGCAAGCCCGGACGGCGGCCCCGCCTCGCCAGGCCCGAGGTTGCCATGGAACAGCATCGCGCGCTCGAGCGACTCGACGCGCGACACCCGGATCCGCTGCCCGTCGCGGAACGCGCCGCTGCCGCGCGCCGCGTGCCAGCGGGCCCGCAAGGCCGGTGCGCTCGCGACGCCCGCCACCACCTCGCCGCCGGTCTCGATCGCCACAAGCGTCGCGAACACCGGAATGCCCCGCACGAAGTTTCGGGTGCCGTCGATCGGATCGATGATGAGCCGCGTCGGGGCGGTTCCCACCGCTTCCCCCTCTTCCTCGCCCAGCACGCCGAGTTGCGGGTGGTGCTCGTGCACCAGCTTCCGGGCCATCGCCTCGATCGCCTGGTCCGCTTCGGTGACGGGGCTGCGATCCGCCTTGTCAGCGACGCGGAGGCCGGCGGCACGAAACCACCGCAGCGCGAGCTCGTCAGCGCGATCAGCGAGCTCGGTGAGAAAGGGGAGCCAGTGAGCGGGGGACATGGAGTCGGAAGTTGAATGGAGCGGATGGGATTCGAACCCACGACCCCCTGGTTGCAAACCAGGTGCTCTCCCAACTGAGCTACCGCCCCCTCAGCGAAAATAGGGATGGAGGTGATAGCCGGGTAGTGAGCAGTAGACGCCAAGGTGCCGAGACGCCGGGTTGACATGAGGAGCGAGGTGGTAGGGATCCGCCGCCCGCTGGACCGTGCTCCGTTCGGATAACCTGGAAACGCCTGACGGAGTTTCCGCGGACTCGCGCAACGATCATAGACGATATACGATCCCACGCCCGCTCCAGCGGCGGTGGTTCCGCGATCGCAACCCCTGAAGCTGCAAGAGCATCACGTGGGAAGCGCCCGTGCGACCGCGACAACGGAAGAGCTAGTGAGCGAGACGCCATAGGGTGGGCTAGCGGGCCCCCGTCCGGGGTGCATATTGCAACCGACTCAGGTGCTGTGATCCCCGGGGCGCGATGTCGTGCGGCTCGCCAATGCCCCGGGGGGAGCAAATCGCGAAACCGGCTGAGTGGGGACACCCACGCGGCCGGTTTTTTTTCTTTCCGAAGGCGGTGAGGGCGCCCGTTCCAGTGCCGAACATTCCTCGGACTCGCAAAAGGAGCTGCCCCATGAGACGCCTCACTCTGCTCTTCTGCCTCGCTGCCCTGGCGGCGCCGGCGCTGGACGCCCAGGAGGCGCCCGCCCCTGCCACCACCTCCGCCCGGAGGCGGGTGGCGGTGCTCGACTTCGACTATGGCACGGTGCACAGCTACGTGACCGACATCTGGGGCTCGGACGTGGACATCGGCAAGGGCATCGCCAACATGCTTCTGACTGAGCTGGTGCAAAACGGCACCTACACACTCATCGAGCGTACGCAGGTCGACCGCATCCTGAACGAGCAGAATCTCCAGCAGGAGGGGCGAGCGGATGCCTCGACCGCGGCCAAGCTCGGCCGGCTGCTCGGCGTAGACGCGATCATCATCGGGTCCATCACCCAATTCGGGCGCGACGACAAGAAGCTCAACGTGGGAGGTGGGAAGATCGGTTTCCATGGGATCGGGCTCGGCGGCCTCGGCAAGAAATCGTCCAAGGCCACCGTGGCGATCGACGCCCGGATCGTGAACATCGGGACCGGGGAGATTCTGGCCGTGGCGCAGGGGAAGGGTGAGTCGAAGCGCTCCGGGCTGACGCTCGCCGGCGCAGGGGGCGGCGGCGACGGCGTGTTGGGCGGCGTCCTCGACATGTCCAGCTCAGACTTCGGGAGTACGATCCTCGGCGAAGCGACGCGAGCGGCGGTGACCGACCTCGTCACCGCGTTGGCAGCGGCGGCGCCCAAGATTCCGGAGACCATCGCCGCGATCACGGCGCTCGTCGCCGACGTGACCGGGAGCGAGCTGATCATCAACGTCGGGACGGCAGGCGGGGTACGGATCGGTACCGAGTACACCGTGGTGCGCCCGGGGCGGGAGATCAAAGATCCCGCGACCGGGAGCGTGCTGCGCCGCGCGACGACGCCTGTGGGGAAGATCAAGATCACCTCAGCGGATGAGAGCTCCGCGACCGGGACGCTCACCGGCGACCCCGCGCACGTCGGCGACTGTGTGGGCGCCTGTCCGCTCGCCCCAGCCACCGGGCCGCCCGCGCAGAAGCAAGGACTGGATCCGGCTCCCGCCCCGTCGACCCCATCCGGGGAGGGCGTCGGCGTGCACCCCGCACTCTATACGGGTCCGGCCGCCGGACCGTTCACGTGGACTGGGTACTCGTTCACGGGCACGGAGCACTTCCGCTACGACGCGTTCGCAAACTTCGGAGGCCAGGCGCAGTCGGGGTTCTACGAGGTCGACGCGACGCCGGCCGGAAACGGTCGCGTCCAGCTCCGGATTCAGGGCCGGATGGGCAAGGATGCGTTCTCTATGAGCACGACACTGGCGCCGAACGAAGCCATCCCCCTAGCGCAGATGGCGAAGCTCGGTCCGACCGGAATTGCCCTGTTCTCGGACTACGAACAGATGTTCACGGGACACCAGTGGCAAGTGGGCGAGGGGTGGGGGGGTCGGAGCTTCTCGTTCAAGACGGAGTCGACGTGTCAGTACGCCGGCGTGCAGGGGCTGCGCGGGGTGATGCGGAGCAACCAGGTCGTCATGGACTTGTGCGTCTCGCCCAACGTCGGCCTCCCCTTGGCGGTCACGACTGCCTACGGGAGCGGCTCAGGGAGTTTCAGCTACGGGCTCAAGCTGACGCAATTCCGGCCGTAGGGCAGTACGCAGTGCCCTGCGGTGTTGCCGGACAATGCCGACCGCGGCACTATTTCCGGTCCCGTTCGTGCGCCCACCTGGGAGGCGCGTGTGTCCTGGTCGACGAGAGCAACCGGTGCTCTAGCCGTCGTCTGCTTCCTGTTCACGGCGAGCGCGGCGGCTCAGGGCATCCGGGCACGGTTCGGCGTCGCGGTGGGAATGGCAGTCCCCACCGGCGACTATCACGCCGCGGCGAGCGGCGAGGGGTTCACCGCGGGGTGGCAGGGCGTCGCCCTCGTCGCGTTCGCGAAGCCAGGGTGGCCCGTGGGGCTGCGCGTGGACGGAACCTACGGCACGAACGGCGCGAACGACCGTCTCAAAGCCGACCTGACGACCTCGGTGGGCCAACCGAGCGACGAGGAAACCAAGCTGGTGGGCGCGAACGTGGATCTGACATACCCGGTGGGATCGACCTCTCGCGTACAGCCGTACGTCCTCGGCGGGATTGGAGCCTACCACACCACGATCTCCGTCACCTCGGGCGGGTCAACGGCGAGCAGCTCCGAGACCAAGGTCGCCTGGAACCTGGGTGGGGGGATTCTCTACCGTATACGAGGCGCGGAGTTGTTCCTGGAAGCCCGCTACATTCACGTCGCAGCCGTTGCGGACTTTCCCAAGACGGCCTTCCTGCCGATCGCCGCCGGCATACGGTTGGGAGGCGGGTAGGCCACCGCTGGCCCCCTGCTACGGCCCGACCCGCGCCTGGAGTCGATACCGGCCGCCGAATACTCCGCCGCCGAACACTCCTGCGACCGCGACGTTATAGGTGCCCGGACTGAGTGTCCGTGTGAGTCGCGAGCAGAAGTTGTAGCGTCTCGGGTCGAGAAAACTGGCGCTCGTCAGGAACGTGCCCGCCGCGTCGAACAGGCCGATTTGCGTCGCATCCTCGAGCGCGAAGCCGCATGCCCCGACCCAAGGCGAGGTCTCGAACGTATAGGACCCGGGCTGCGCGATCTGCACCCGGTACACGTCGAGCGTCCGGGAATCGACGATGGCCGCTTGCACGTAGCCGTCGAGCGCCAACCCGCTCGCGGTCTGGATCGTGTGGTTGGGCCGGACCTGCATCGGGACGCCGATCGAGAAGGAGACGCGGTACGGCCCCGCTCCCAGCACCGTCAAGGGAGTCGGGATAGCCAACTCCCCGAAGGGTCCCCACAGGCTGCCGGGAGCGCCCAACGACTGATCACCGTCGATGGTCCCCCCGTAGAGAAAGTAGGTCCCGTCTTCCACATGGCTGAACGTGAAGGCGCCGCCCGCTTCGGCAAGGACGGTCTGCGCGATCGCTCCCGTCGTCGCGGTATACAGACGTGCAAGCCGCTGCGTGGGCGGACCGAAGCTCTGAGTCAGGCTGTTATACGCATTGACGAGCCCAGCGCCGTACGGACTCCGGGGGCCGGTGGCGTAGCTCGTGAGCCGGGACCGCAACTCGGCCGCCGTCAGCGACGGCGTCTCGGCTAAGACCAAAGCTGCCACGCCCGCGACATGCGGCGTCGCCATCGACGTGCCCTCGAAAAAGTCGTAGTCGGGCGAGGCCCTCGGAAAGTCCCACACCGTGGAATAGACCCCATCGGTCGCATCGCCAAACCCGAAGTTCCCCCCCGGAGCTCGGATGCCGACCTGAGGACCGAAGTTGGAGTACACGGTGGGAGCTCCATCGGGGCCGACGGCGGCGACGCCCAAGACTTCCGGGTAGGCGGACGGATAGTGCGGCGCCGAAGTAGCGTCGTTTCCCGCTGCCGCCACGATGAGGGCGCCCGTGTTTGCGGCGCTGACGATCGCGTTGTGCAGCGTCGGGTCGTTGAAGTAGCCTCCGAGACTCACATTGATGATCCTGGCCCCGGTGGTCGCCTGCACCGTACCCCCCGCCCCGTCGTCCGCCGGCAAACCCGCCGCATAGAGAATGCCTTGCGCGACGTCGTACAAGGTTCCGAATCCGGCGGCGCCGAGGACGCGAACCGGACGGATTCGCACGCTCCAATTCACTCCGGTCACCCCGATGCCGTCGTTGCCGACTGCGCCGATCGTGCCCGCGACGTGCAGGCCGTGGGCCCCGAGCGAGTCGGGCGCGAAGCACGTCCGCGTGCTGTCGAGCGAGTATGACGCCGGAATCGTGGGGTCGGGATCGGGGCCGTCGCCGTCCGCCGCGTTGCTGAGCATGCCCCCGGAGCACAGCGGCACCGAGTCGGCGGAACTGACGAAGTCGTATCCATCGGGTGCCAGGTTCGCGGCGATGCCCGGATGGTCGAATCGGATGCCGTCGTCCACCACCGCGACGAGCACCGCAGAACTCCCCTTGGTGATGGACCAGGCGCGCGGGAGGTCGATCAGGGCATAGTGCCAGGCCTGAAATGGATAGGCCGGATCGTTCGGTATGGTGCGCACCCCGGCTGCGGCCGCGGCGGCCGTCGCCCTGAAGGCACGCGCCGTCTCATCCAACCACAGGAGGTGATTGCGCGTCACCGCGGCGATCGCGGGATCTTGGCGCAGTGCCGCCGAGATCGCCTCCCGCTGCGCGGTATCCGCGACGCGGATCTTCGCTGCGAGGATCGTCGGGGAAACACCCACGACCGCGGCGCCACCGGGCACCGTCGTGGCCAGGTGCGATCGGATCGCTCTTGCCCACGCCCGCGCGCCCGCAGTCGTTGCCAGGGTGGCG
>Ga0209474_10006218_pt1 | contig 10070 bp, 9 predicted proteins | sample GraSoiAngelo_145_FD_185902 | JGI IMG/M metagenome (GOLD analysis project Ga0209474, IMG submission 185902) | Grasslands soil microbial communities from the Angelo Coastal Reserve, California, USA - 14_1009_05_20cm (SPAdes) (version 2) | ecosystem: Environmental > Terrestrial > Soil > Grasslands ... | reverse complement strand
GGTGCTCTGGTCGGGCGGCGCCGATGTCGCCGTGGTCAAGACCGGTCAGCTGGGATTTGCAGATGCGTCCGAGTCGGATCGACTGCCGTGGGTCAACGGGTTCCGCCACCTCCTCGACGCCCTCGATTCCCGGCTCCAGGTGGTAATCGATGTCAGGCCGGGTTCGGCGGAGGCGCTCGAAACTCCCCACCCCGCCCCATCGGATTTCGACGACATGCGCGGCGCGGACCTCTGGTTTGCGCACCAGCTGGCGCGGCAGGTCAGCGCAACGCGGCGGTCGGTCACCTTTGTCGTCGCCGACAAGCATGCGTCACGCCTTGAATCCGCGCTGCGCGACCTTGGGGTCAAGTCGTGGCGCGAGCCGGCCCGCGAAACGAAGGTCTTCGGGCAGGAGCTCGCCAACCAGCTGCTCACTCATGACGGTTTCACGCGGTCGTGGTACGTCGATCGCCTGCCTGGCGTCGAGCTCGAGGCCGGCTGGCTGTTCAAGCTGATGCCGCCAGGGCTGCAGCTGAGACTTTCGTGGCACGCCACGCCCCTGCCGACCGCCTGGATCGTCGACTACCTGCAGCGCCAGCTCGTGGGTATGCGCGCGGCACGGATGCAGCACGACTCGGCGGCCGCCGACCCCGCCCTGGCCGGCGCGCTGCCGGCGGCCGAGGACCTGCAACGGCGCTTGACCGCGAGCCAGGAGAAGGCTTTTCACGTCTCCACCTACCTGACGTTGAAGGCGCCGAACGCGGCCGCCCTGGAACAAGGCGCCGCGCGCCTCGTCTCGGCGGCGCGAGCCGCGCTCTGTGTTCTCCAACCCTGCACGCTGCGGATGCTCGACGGTCACCTGGCCACAGAGCCGGTCGGGCTGGACCGCCTCGAACGCCAACGCGTCCTCGATACGAGCTCACTAGCCACGTTCATGCCCTGGCTCGATGCGGATCTGCAGCAGGAAGGCGGCATTGTCCTCGGACGGAATCGCGCCACCGGCTGTCCAGTGATGGTCGATCCTTTCGAGCAGAGGCGCTATCCCAACGCCAACATCGCCGTGTTCGGCCACTCGGGTGCAGGCAAGACGTACCTGCTCTCGTCGCTCGCGATGGGCGCGCTCGGACTCGGCGTGCAGGTCTACCTGATCGACCCCGAGCACGAGTACGGCAGGCTGGCGGTGGAGCTCGGAGGAGTCGACGTCCAGCTCGCCCTCGGTTCGGGCCACGCCCTCAACGTGCTCGACCTGCGCCCGGCCGGGCAGCCGGACGAGTCCTGGCTCGGACCCGCCACCGCCGACGCTGTCGACCTGTGCGCGACCGTCTGCGGTGGGCTCGACGAACCCGAGCGGGCGCTGGTCGAAGCCGCGGTCAGGGCCGCGTATCGAGACGAGGATCAGCCGCTGCTGCGCGACGTGGCCAGGCGGCTGCCGGAATCCTCGCGCGTGGCTGCGATCCTGGGCCGCTGGGTGCAGGGAAGCCTCGGCCAGATGTTCAGCGCGCCAACCAACATCGACCTCGACGCTCCGATCGTGGTGTTCGGCATGCGCGAGCTGCGCGACGAGATGGTGGCGCCGGTGCACTTCCTGCTCGCCGAGGCCTTGTGGACGCGGATCAAGCGCAAGGACAGGCGCCGGATGCTCATCGTGGACGAGCTTGGTCTGCTCTTCGAGGACGCGACGATCCGCCGCTTTGTCGTGAGTCTTGCCAGGCGCATCCGCAAGTACCATGGCGCGCTGGTATTCGCGACGCAGAACCCGGGAGACCTGCTGAGCTCAGAAGCGGGCTCGGTGGTGGCCACTAACCCCGCGCTCGTCTTCTTCGGTGCGCAGAGGCCCGGCGAGGCCGCGAAGCTGCAGCGCACATTTCACCTCAGCCACCGCCAGCGCGCGGTGCTCGAAACCGCGCGCCGCGGCGAGTTCTTGCTCGCCGCGGGACCGGACCGGCTCGCCGTCGACATCCACGCGCCGCCCTGGCAGGAGGAGGCAATCGTGCGCGCCCGCGAGGCGGCCCGACCCCCAGGTTGAACCGGTAGGCTTAGTGCCGCTGTGCAGCGAGTCCTTCATTTCCGGGTCTACGGCCTGCCCGAGCACCGCCTCGAGAGACTGCATGAGCAGTTCGATGCGCTGGCCGGCGCGCGGAGCTGGCGCTGCGACCGCCCATGGATCGCGAGCTCGTATTCACGAGGCCTTTTCGAGACGGAGTACTTCCGCCATCTCCAGGCCGATGAAGGAGGCCAGGTCATGGCCGCCGGATTCGTGAAGATGGCCGCCGACGAGACGGATGCGCTGATCATCACGATCTTCCTGCGGGACATCAGCGCCGAGTACGGCATTCGCGTCCTCTTGCTGGACGAGGATCATCCCCTCGCCAAGCTGCGCAGGCTCGAGTTCGTGCGCGGCCGGCTGCCGACCGGGCTTTCGCTCGAGGAGGTGCTGGCCAAGCGGCCTGTGATCAAAAAGGTCGCGGGCGAGCGAATCCTGTTCTACCCGCCGACCTTCAGGCTGCACTCGCAGAGCCCCCCTAGCCCCGAGTGGGCGTATGCCCTTTATGGAATCCGAGCCTATGCGCCCACCCTGCTCGAGGCTGAGCAAGAGGCGCTCAAGATCCTTCGCGGCTTCGGCCATCTCGGTGGCTGAAACCAGCACCGCCGGCGGCACCGTCGCCTCTCGGGACGGCACTCGGATCGCCTTTCGCGCCTGGCCGAAGCCCGGCGCCGGCATCACCTTTGCGGTCGCCCACGGGCTCGGTGAGCACGCCGGCCGGTACAAGGACTTTGCCGAAGCCATGGCGCAAAGGGGAATGGGCACATTCGCGCTCGACCTGCGCGGCCACGGCCAGAGCGATGGCCAGCGCGGCCATGTCGATGCATGGTCTCAGTGGACCGATGACATCGGTGCCTTCGTGCGCGAGGTACAGAGGCAGGTCGATGGAGAGGTGGTGCCGCTGGGCCACTCGTTCGGCGGTGCAGCCATGCTGTCGAGCGTCATCGCCGGCAAGCTGCCCGACACCAAGCGCTTCGTGGTTTCCAGCCCGGCCTTGAAGGTCAAGGTGGTCGTGCCCCAGTGGAAGATGAACCTCGGTGAGATGGCTTCGCGCGTCATGCCGCGGCTGGCCATGAGCAACGACGTCGATGCGGGCACCCTATCTCGGATTCCCCAGGTGGTCGACGCCTACAGGAGCGATCCTCTCGTCCATTCGAAGATCTCGAGCCGGCTGTTCACGGAATGGCAGCGGGCCACCCAGCAGGTGCTGGCGCGAGCCGGCGAGATCAAGCTACCCTTCCTCATCCTCGCGGGAACAGAGGACAAGCTCATCGATCCCGCCGGCAGTGAGGAGCTTCACAAGCGAGCCTCGAACACCAGCGAGCTGCATCTCCTGCCTGGTCGGTATCACGAGCCTTTCAACGACGTCGGCAGCGATGAGGTTTTCGACATCATCGACAAGTGGTTGACCGCGCGATGATCGCATCAGCGCTCGCTGCGCTGCCGCTGGCCGGCAGGCTGGTGCCGGACCCGGGATCCTGGCTTTCCTGGATCGTGGTCGGCCTGATCGCGGGTGCGGTGGCCGCGAGGGTCGTCGCCGGCCGTGGCTTCGGCTGCATCGCCGACATCGTGGTCGGCATCGCCGGCGCCATCATCGGCGGCTACCTGCTCGGGCTGCTCTTCAACCTGAACGGAACCGTCGGGTTCTGGGGCAGCATCGTCGTCGCCTTCATCGGCGCAGCCCTGCTGCTGTCAGCCCTCAAGGCTCTTTCCGGAGGGCGCCTCTAAGGCAGAGCCGGCGGCGGCCCCTGCGGCCAGGGCTTTGATTTCGGCGGCGACGGCTTCCGGAGCGAAGATCGGGATGTCGTGTGGGGTATCGAACCAGATCACCCGGACGTCGGGCGCCCGTCGCGCCAGCTCGCGAACGCCTTTCTCGCGCCAGTCCGTCATCGGCTGCGGGCCGGCGCGGGCCAGCAGCGCGATCGCCGGCGAGGCCAGCTCGGTCCACAGCTGGTCGACCTGCGAGTCATAGAGCCCCCGCAGAAGCTCGAGCCGGACGTCCGATGTGAGCGTGAGCACGAATTCCGAACCCTCCTGCATCACGCGCGACATCACGAATGGTTCCAGGTCATCGCCCCACGCGCCGTCGAAGTCGCGGCGCGAATCGTCGACCGCCTGGGCAAACGTCGTGTAGCGCGGAAGAGGTGGTTGCATGAAGCCCTGGGCCTCCTCCCAGCCGAACAGGTTGGACGCGCTCTGGATCGGACCGTCGACAAACGCAAGGGCAGAGACGAGGCTCGGGCGCCGGGCCGCGAGCTCGAGCGCCACCGTCGCGCCCCACGAGTGGCCCGCAAGCACCGGGCGCCCCAGGCCGAGGGCCTCGATCACGAGGGCGGCGTCGTCGATGAGTTCTTCCATAGCCAAGCCGGCGGGCATCGGCGGCCGGTGCGGCGGCCGCCCTGTCAGGCCGTGACCGCGCTGGTCGAGAGCGACCAGCCGTCGATCGCCCAGATGAGTGGCCAGCCGGTCCCAGTAGTGGGCATTCGAGCTGAGGCCGTGAAGCAGCAGCATGGGCGCCGCGTCACCAGGCTCGTCAGGTTCCCACTCCAGCAAATGGAGGGGGATTCCGTCGCGTTCGAGCCACCTGTCGGCCGGTCCTTTCACCGGCCCTTAGCCTAGCCCGCCGCTGCGCGCAACTCCTCCGGCTGGATCTCGCTTGCCTTCTGCGCCGGCGGCTGGCGCCGCTTGATCAGCACGGTGGTCAGGGCGGTGAAGGCGAGGAATCCGATCGGAACGATCAGCGTCGACTTCATCGCGTCGATGAACGCGCTGACGAAAACGTCGTGCGCGAGGACGGAGATCTGGTGCGCCACCGCCGGCGGCAGGCCGGCCGGCAGCTTGGCGCCGTTCTGCCCGGTGCCGATCTCGAAGCCGTTCGAGCTCACCGAGCTGAAGGCATTGATGAACTGCTGCCTGAAGCTCGCCGGCAGCGAAGCCGCGTGGCTGACAGCCTGGTCGTGCAGTGCGGTGGCGAGGTGGTTCTGCAGGAGAGCCCCGACCACCGAGCTTCCAATCGCCGCACCCAGCTGCCGGGTCGTGTTCAGCACACCCGAGGCGGATCCGGCCATCCGCGGCGAGATGTTGCGCATGGCGACGGTCGTCATCGGGGCAAAGGTCATGCCCATGCCCGCGCCGGCGATGATGGCCGGCACCAGGAAGTTGATCCAAGTCGAATCAGGGCCCGCGACGTAAGTCAAAGACGCGGTGCCGATCGCGAACACCGTGATGCCGGTCATCAGGATGTACTTGCCGCCGATGCGGTCGGCCAAACGCCCGGCGAAGGGCGCGACGAACATCGAGGTCAGGGACATCGGCGCCAGCGTCAGCCCGGCCTGCAGCGCGGTGAAGTCACGCACCGACTGCAGGTAGATCGTGATGGGCAAGAACAGGCTCAACATTCCAAAGCTGATGGCGGCCGCGATCCAGTTCGCGACGGCGAAGTTGCGGTCTTCGAACAACGACAGCGGCACCAGCGGCTCGACCTGGAATCGCTCCCACAGGATGAAGGCGACGACCAGGAACACACCGCCGCCGATGACCTCCGGGATCGTGACCGGATATGAGGTGATCTGGCCCCAGCTGTAACGCTGGCCCTCGATGAGGCCGAAGACAACTGCGAAGAGGCCGGAGGTGGCGAGGATCACGCCGGGGACGTCCCAACCGTGCCGGCGGCCAGGCCGGAGGTCGGGGATGATCAGGAAGGTCGCGATCAGGGCGCCGATGCCGATCGGCACGTTGATGAAAAAGATCCATCGCCAATCGATGTAGGTGATGATCGCGCCGCCCAACGTCGGCCCCGTGATGGTGGCCAGCCCTGCCACGCCTCCCCAGATGCCGAAGGCGGCGCCGCGCCGCTCGGGCGGGAACAGCGAGGCGATGATGGCCAGGGTTTGCGGTGTGAGCAGCGCGCCGCCGATGCCCTGCAAGATGCGAGCCAGGATCAGCTCGGTCACGTTCTGAGAAAGGCCGCAAAGGGCCGACGCAAGCGTGAAGACGAACAAGCCGATGGCGAAGAGGTTGCGCTGCCCGAAAAGATCGCCAAGTCGCCCCGCCGTGATCAGCAGAACGGCATAAACAAGGATGTACGCGTTCAGGACCCACAGGATCTGGTCGAGTGTGGTGTTGAGCCCCGCGCTCATGGCGGGAATTGCCACGTTCACGATCGTGGTGTCGAGCAGGATCATGAAAAAACCCGTGGTCAAGACCACGAGCACCAGCCATGGGTTAGTGCGCGCTTGGGCCATGTTTCCTCCTTAACGCTTCGTGGCCGGAATCGATTCCGACCTTCCACTCGAGCCTGCCTTCTTTGATCTCTTGCTCCAGCTGACGTACCCACTTGCGCTCGGCGTCGAGCATCGCGATCTTGTGCTCGACCTCGATCAGCGCCAGGCGCGCCACGCCCTGCTTCAGCAGCTCAGTGAGCACGGTCTCGAACTTGGTGACGATCGCGTCCAGGGCGATCGCGCGCTGCTCGAGGTGCTCGGCCGCCTCTTCCGCGTCGAGGTGGTGCATGAACATCAGCCCGGCCGCGAAATGCGGATACTCGCGCCGGGGCTGCCGGAGCAACTCACCCAGGGTACGAAGGAGAATGGCCCGGCCGGAGTCGGTGAGCTCGTAGACGGTCCGCTCGGGTCGCCGACCCTCCTTCTCGCGCTCGACAGGGTGGATCCAGCCGTTGCGCTCCAACACCTCAACCGTGTGATAGAGCGTGCCGAAGTTCAGGCGGATGAACTCGTCGTGGTGGCGGGCGCGCATCCGCGAGGCCATCTCGTACGGGTGGATTGGCTCCTCGTCGAGCAGCTCGAGGATCGACAGGGCGAGGGGCGAGGAGGGCTCGGATTCGACCTGAGACATATATTCCACATGGAGTATACCGAGATCACATATCCGCGCCCTGGTGGCTCGGCCCGCCTGGTCTCAACCAGCAGGGTGGTCGGGCCGAGTGAAGCTTGGCGGCAAGGCGGGACGGCTGGGCAAGCAATAAGGCGCATCCGGTCCGTGCCTGGCGCGCAGGGAGCTGCGGCCCGCGACAGAGGTACGGGCGTTCAGTGCCCGTCCAGCGGCTTCTCGTACCACGCGACGTCCCAGTACCGCTCGAACTTGCGCCCCTGCTCGGTGTAGAGGCCGGCCCTCTTGAAGCCGAACTTCTCGTGCAGCGCCACCGATGCCGGGTTCGGAAGCGCGATGCCGGCGTACGCCCGATGCACGTCCTCCCCGCGCAGGGAGTCGAAGAGCGCGGCATAGAGCTTGGCGCCGATGCCGAGCCCGGTGGCCTCCGCTACGAGGTAAACGCTCGTCTCGACGGAGGTCTCGTAGGCGGCCTTCGGCCGGTACCGGCTGCTCGATGCATACCCCACCACCCTGTCGCCCGCCGCCGCGACGAACACCCGGTACCGCCCCGCCGCGCCGTAATGGCCGAACCATTCGCGCCGGGCCTCGATCGTCATTGGCTCGACGTCGAAGGTGTAGTGCGCCGTCCCGACGTACTCGTTGTAAACGTCGTTGAGCCCGTCCAGGTCGGCCTCCGTCGCTTGCCGGACCTTGACGTCACCAGCCCGAATCGGTTCCGGCGTGAACTCTCCTGCCACGCCGGAAGTCTATGAAAAACAATGGCGCGACAATTAGCGGAGTGGACCGGATCCTGCTCCAGGGCATGGTGTTCAGTGGCCGTCACGGCGTGACCGATGCGGAGCGTGCGCGCTCGCAGCGCTTCACAGTCGACATCGAGGTCGAGACGAGCGTGAGTCGGGCGGGCCGGAGCGATCGCATCACCGACACGGTCGACTACCGGAGCCTGCACGCGATCGCAAAAGAGGTGATCGGCGGAGAGTCCGCGCACCTGATCGAGGCGCTCGCTGAGCGCATTGCCGCGCGCGCGCTCGAGATCGCCGGAGTTCGAGCTGTCTCGGTGCGTGTCGTCAAGAGGCCCGTGCGCATGCGGCCCATCGATGCGGCGGCTGTAAAGATCAGGCGAACCCGAAGATGACGGTCGCCTACTTCGATTGTTTCGCGGGCATCTCCGGCGACATGACGCTGGGCGCTTTGATCGACGCCGGCGCGGATGCCGCACGCCTGGATGCGACTGTGGAAGCGCTCGGCCTGGACGCCGAGGTCACGATCTCGATCCGGCGCGAGCAGCGCGGACATGCCGGTGGCACGCGTGTCGTGGTCAGCCAGAGCGGACGAACCGAGAGGACGGTCGCCGACCTGCGAGCGGTGATCGACAAGGCCCATGTGCCGGAACCGGTGAAGCGTTCGGCCTCCAGGGCGCTCAACCTGCTCGCCACGGTCGAGGCACAGCTTCACGACCACGAACCGGACACCGCGCACCTGCACGAGCTCGGCGGAGCTGACACGCTCGTCGACCTTGTCGGCGCGTTTTGGCTGATCGACAGCCTCGGCATCTCCCAGGTCTACGCATCACCGCTGCCCGCCCCTCGTGGACGTGCGGGAGACATGCCGCTGCCTGGTCCTGCGAGCGTGAGGGTGCTGGCCGGCTCGGGAGCTGTCTTCGAGGCGACTGCTGAGACACGCGAGCTCGTGACCCCGACCGGGGCTGCGATCCTTGCCGTCTCGGCAAAGTTTCAGCGGCCGGCTCTGAGACTTCGATCGATCGGCTACGGCGTCGGGTCGCGCGAGACGCCTGGCAACGTGCTCGCGGTCTGGATCGGCGACGAGGTCAGCGCGGAAACCGGCGTGACCGTGATCGAAACCAACATCGACGACATGGCGCCCAACCTGCTCGCCGCGCTGACCGAGGATCTGATGTCGGCAGGCGCGCTGGACGTGACCGTCACCCCCGCGCTCATGAAGAAAGGTAGGCTCGGACACCTTCTCGCGGTCATGTCCACGCCAGACCTGGTGGGGGCGCTCACGGAGCTCCTGCTGCGGCGGAGCTCGACGCTCGGCGTGCGACTGATGCCGGTGCAGCGCGTGATCGCGGACCGCCGGGTGATCGAGGTCGAAACGCCTTTCGGAAAGGCGAGGGTGAAGGTGAAGGAGCTCGGAGGCACGGCCGTGGACGCCAGCCCCGAGTACGAGGATTGCCGCCGGATTGCTCGCGAGCACGATCTCGACCTACGCGAGGTCATGCGGATCGTGGCCGAGGCGGCGCGCCGGGAGTTGGGCCTGGTTTAGGGCCAGAGCGCCCCGGCTGCGCGTTTCAGAATAGTGATGGGTACCTTACTGGCCTTCATCGTCGTCTTTTTGATCCTGGCTCTGGTCACCCAGTCGGCGGGCTATTACCGGCGGCGGTTCAGCGTGGCTGGAAGCGAGGAGGGCGGATCCGAGAGCGTGGGCTCCTCCGCGGCTGTCGGGGTCGGGGCCGGCGTCGTCGTCCTGGCCCTGCTCTTCATCCTGTATCTCGGGATCACCCGATGGGCCTGGCTAGGCCATTTGTCACCAGTCAACGCGCCGCTGCCCTCGCCGGCGTCGATCTCGAGCCCGGCCAACCCGGGCATCGGCTCTTCGCCCGGATCCACGCCTTCGGCATCCCCGAGCGCGACGGCTTCGCCCTAGTCCGTTTCCGGCGTCGCGCCGAGGCTTCCCGCGACAATTGCCGCATGACGGCGAGGAGGCTTGACGGACAAGCGCTGGCGGGTGAGATCTTCGACCAGGTCGCGGCCCTGGTCGCCGCGCGCGTGGCGGACCGCAAGCCGAGGCCTGCGCTCGCGACGATCCTGGTGGGCGACGACCCCGCGTCGGCGATCTACGTGCGGACCAAGCAGAGGAATGCCGCCCGTGTGGGAATCGAGACGGGCGATCATCGACTGCCGTCGGCCACCACCACGGCCGAGCTCGTCGAGCTGGTGACGACTCTCAACGCCGACGACGACATCAGCGGCGTGCTGATCCAGCAGCCCGTGCCCGCACACATAGATATGACGCGCGTGATCGCCGCTCTCGATCCCGTCAAGGACGTCGACGGGTTTCACCCGGTCAACGCGGGCCTTCTCGCGCTCGGCTTGCCCGGTGGGGTCGAGCCATGCACGCCGGCGGGAATCGTCGAGCTGCTCGAGCACGCCGGCGTCGGCGTGTCGGGTGCGAA
>Ga0209474_10006217_pt1 | contig 10070 bp, 9 predicted proteins | sample GraSoiAngelo_145_FD_185902 | JGI IMG/M metagenome (GOLD analysis project Ga0209474, IMG submission 185902) | Grasslands soil microbial communities from the Angelo Coastal Reserve, California, USA - 14_1009_05_20cm (SPAdes) (version 2) | ecosystem: Environmental > Terrestrial > Soil > Grasslands ... | reverse complement strand
GCCGTGGTACACCGCGGGGAGGCGGTCGGGCGCGGGTCGGACATCCCGTACCGGCGGGCGGTCGGCGCGCACTGCCGCGGGCTGCTCGACCGGGATCCGGCGGTACTCGCGCGGTCCGCCGAGGACTACGGCACGGCCGGCCGGCTGCTACCGCGCGCCCAGGCCCTCGAAGCGGCCGCCGCGGCGCTGGCCGAGGCGGGGGACGTGAGCGCGGCCCGGGCCCGGTTCACCGAGGCGTTCGCCGTGTACACCGAACTCGGCGCCCGGTGGGACCTGGCGCGGACCCAGGCGATGTTCCGCTCGTACGGCATCCGGCGCGGCCCGCACGCGCCGCACCGGCGTACCGACCGGGGCTGGTACAGCCTCACCCCGACCGAGATCAAGGTCGTCGAACTGGTCGCCCGCGGCATGTCCAACCCGCGGATCGCGGCCCAGCTGTTCCTGTCCCGCCGCACCGTGCAGACCCACGTGTCACACGTGCTGGCAAAGCTGGACCTGCACTCCCGTACCGACATCGCCCGCGAGGCCAGCCAGCAGGACCTGGCTGCCCTCGCGCGCACGTCGGGCTGAACGCCTCACGCCGCTCGGCGCTCGCCCCGCCGGGAGAACCGTAGCGGCCGCCGCCGCTCCAGCGGCCGGGGCAGGTCGGTGGCCGCCACCGGGCCGCCCATCGTCGTCAGGTGCAACGCGAGGTGCGCCTGCATGCCGGCGTTCCACGCGTCCTGGTCCACGTTGCGGGGTGCGATCCACCGGTGCGAGTTGTCGCTGTAGTGAAGGCGCTGGTCGCCTGGTCGAAGTTCGCTCATGGACGCCAAGCCTCGCCACCGGCGCGCAGGCAAAGAACGGCCAACTCACCGAGATCGCAAAGGTGCGGGCTGACCTGCGCAGAGGCCGTCCGCCGGGGGTACCGGGCGGTGATGGCGGACCGGATGTGCGCCGCCCGCGGGTACCGGGGCCGTTCGCGGGTGCGCCAGGTGGCGGATGTTCGCGACCGGGTACCGGAGCACGCTCAGCAGGTCGAAGTCCTCGCCGCCGTACTGCCAAGGGGCTGCGGCGGCGAGTGACCGGTCGACGCGGCCACGACGTCGCAGACGATCGCCGTGACGTTGTCCGGCGCGCCGGCCCGCAACGCCAGCCGGATCAGGTGCTCGGCACAGCCCTGCGGGTCCCGGCAGAGGGTGAGCGCCTGCTCGATCGAGCCGTCGCTGACGTAGTCGGACAGCCCGTCGCTGCACAGCAGGTACCGGTCGCCGGGCTCCGGGGTCAGCAGGCTCACCGCGGCCGCGTACTCGCCACCCTGTACCGACTGGGTGATGATCGAGCGCTGCGGGTGGTCACGGGCCTCCTCGGGCGCGAGGACACCCCGGTCGACCAGTTCCTGGACGAACGTGTCGTCGCGGGTGAGCCGGGTCAGGGTACCGCCGCGCAGCAGGTACCCCCGGGAGTCGCCGACGTGCACCAGGGCGAACTGGTCGCCGGCGACGAGGAGGGCGGTGACCGTGGTGCCCATGCCCTGGCGCCCGGGGTCGGCCTCCGTCGCGGCCCCGATCTGGCGGTTGGCCTCGGCCAGCGCGGCCCGCAGCGCCGCCTGCGCGTCCTCCGGCTCCGGCCCTTCTTCGAGCGCCTGCAGCGCCTTGATCACGATGTCGCTGGCCACCTCGCCGGCCGGCGCCCCGCCGATGCCGTCGGCCACCGCGAGCACCCGCTGCCCGGCGAATGCCGCATCCTCGTTGTTCGACCGGATCAGACCGAGGTCGCTGACGACGGCGGTCTTCAACCGCAGGCTCATCCGGCCGCTCCAAGGCACAGGGTCATGCATGGCAGCCTGGCAGGCGCACGGTCCTTTGTCACTACGCAGTACTACGTAGGGTGTCCGTATGAGGCCGGTCGCGATGGTGGGACGCGCGGACGAGCTGGCCGAGCTCGTCGACGCCTGGGCGCACCCTTCCGCCGGCCGAGGCACCCGGACGGTCGTCGTCACCGGACCGGCCGGTACCGGTAAGAGCCTGCTGGTGGCGACCGTGCTGCAGCGGCTGCGGCCGGCGGCGGTGCTGTCGGGGCGGGCGCGGGTACACACGCCGGCGCCGTACGACTGGCTGGCCGCGGTGCTGACCGGACGGGACGGGCTGGACCTGCCGGTACCCGCCGACGCGCTGGCCTGGCTGGCCCAGCACCCGGACGCGCCGCGGGAGCGGTACGCGCCCGGTGCGCTGCTGCGCCTGGCGGTGCGGGTGGTGCAGGCGCTGGTCGGCACCGGGCCGGCGGTGCTCGTCGTCGAGGACCTGCACGCGCTGGACCCGGCGAGCCTCAACCTGATCGGCGAGCTGGCCGGGGTACCGCAGCTGCCGGTACTGCTGCTGGTGACCAGCCGGCCGGCCGACGCGGCGGTCGCGCCGGAGCTGACCGCCCGCACGCTGGCCCGGCTGTCCGGCGGCCCCGGCGCGATCCGCCGGCATCTGGGCCCGCTCGCGGTCGACGAGGTGGCGGCGGTACTGCGCCAGGTGTACCCGGTACCGCTGCCGCCCGAGGTCGCCACCGCGGTCTGGCAGCGTACCGGCGGCAACCCGTACTGGCTGACCGAGCTGCTCGCCGCCGCGGAAGGGCGGGACCCGGCGGCGCTGGTCGGCACGCCCCTGCCGGAGCACCTGCGGCTCGACGGCGCGGGGCCGGCACCGGACGACGTCGACCTGACCGCCCGGGAGATCGAGGTGCTCGGCTGCCTGGCCGCCGGCATGTCCAACAAGCAGGTGGCGCGCCGGCTGGACATCTCGATCCGGACGGTGGCCGTGCACGTGTCGAACCTGCTGCGCAAGACCCGGTCGGCGTCGCGCACCGAGGCGGCGCTGTGGGCGGTACGACACCGCCGGCTGCCCGGCAACTGACTACGGTTGGCCCATGCCGACCGCCACCGAAGCCCTGGAACGGTACCTCGTCACCGCGCGCATCGCCGGCGAGGTGGACACGCCGCGGGAGTCCAACCTCGGCAACGCCCGCCGGTTCGCCGACGGCGAGCCGGGGTACCAGCTGGGCCTGCCGCCCCGCCAGCCGTGGTCGTACGAGAAGGTGGTGGCATTGATGTCCGACATGGTCGGCATCGACCCCGACCTGAACCGGCGGACCGGCCGCGACACCATCGACCCGGCGTGTACCGTGGCCGCGCTCGACCGGTTCCGGCAGCGCCTCGCCCTGGCGGCCGCGCGGCGGGAACGGGTACTGGTCGCGACCGGCCACCCGACCGGCATCCTGGAGATCCACCTCGCGGTCGTCGCGGCGCTGCGTGCGGCCGGCTGCCGCATCCTGACGCCGGCGGCCGGGCGCGCGTTCGAGGTGGTACCCGCGATCACCGAGCCGCTGCCCCGGCCGCAGCTGCTGTACGTGGGCGGGGTGGCGATGTCTTCGGACCGGTACGCGCTGTGGCACAGCCATGCCGCGGAGGGCATGGATCTCATGCTGCGCGAGCTGACCGCCGACGGTGGCGGGGTACCCGACCTGGTGATCGGCGACCACGGCTTCGCGGGCGGCGCCGCCCGGGCCGGGCTGGACGTGCTGTGCTTCGCCGACAGCAACGACCCGGCCCTGTTCGTGGGCGAGGCGGAGGGGCGGGTCGGGGTCACCGTGCCGCTGGACGACAACGTCCTGCCACACCTCTACGGCCCGCTGGTCGGGTACCTCGTGGCCGGCTGGGAACGGTAGAGCAGCACGGCGTTGACCGCGCCGAGCGCCAGGAGCAGCGCGAGGGCGAGCCAGAAGCCGTACGCCCACAGGACCGGAGGGTGCGTCGGGTACGCGTGACCGATGCGCCGGGCCGCGAGCCATTCGCCGAGCGTCAGCGCGGCCGCACCGGCCAGCCCGGCGACCGTGGCCAGCACCCGACGCGTCCGCACGCCGGCCGGTACCACGCTCAGCACGCCGAGCAGCACGAGCAGGACGGTCCCGATGACGGCCGGCTGGCCGGGCAGGAACAGGCCGCCCTTGGCCAGCTGCCGTGCCACGGGTGCGAGCTCCTCGCTCACGTCCTGCATCCGCAGCTCGCCGGTGCGCGGGTCGGGCAGCGGCTCGGCGAGGTGTATCCGGCCGTCGCCACCCACGGTCAGCTCGGCACCGTGCCAGGTGATCGCCACCTGCCCGGCGGCGTTGTCGGCCAACCGTAGCGAGACGAACGGCAGCAGGAAGGACAGTCCCACGAGGACGAACCCGATCGGGCTCAGCAGGCGGCGCACGGCACCACGGTAGTGATCCGGCGCCCGCCCCGCGGCCCCGGTCAATGTCCAGGCGCCGGCTAGCGTTGGGGCGTGCACCCGGAACTGGTACCCGATGCCCGCCGCGCGGCCGGCTGGACGCTGCTGGTGGACGGGGTACCGCAGTCCTATGTGGACCTGGCCGACCCGACGTACCTCGAGTTCGAGTACGTCCGGCGGCTGGCCTCGGTCGTCGACGCGGTCGCGCCGGCCGGGGTACCGCTGCGGGTGCTGCACCTCGGCGGCGGCGCACTGACCCTGCCGCGTTACGTGGCGGCCACCCGGCCCGGGTCCCGGCAGCGGGTGTTCGAGCATGACGCGGCGCTCGCCGCGCTGGTGCACCGCGACCTGCCGCTGCCCGCGGACGCCGACGTCCGGGTCGACATCACCGACGCGCGGGCCGGGGTGACGGCCGGCGGGCAGCGGTACGACCTGGTGCTCGGCGACGTGTACCGCGGCGCGCAGATGCCGCGCAGCGTGGCCAGTCTCGAGTTCGCGACGCTCGTCGCGGACCTGGTGGCGCCCGCGGGCTGCTACGCGCTCAACGTCGCGGACCTGCCGCCGCTGGCGTTCTCCCGGCGGCAGGCGGCGACCCTGCGCCGCGCGTTCGCCGATGTCGGCGTGCTGGCCGAGCCCGGGATGCTGCGCGGCCGGCGGTACGGCAACGTGGTCCTCGTCGCCGTGGCCGCCCCGGACGGCCTGCCGGTCAACCGCCTCGTGGCCGCGGCCAACCGCGACCCGTTCCCCGGCCGGCTGCTGCACGGGCCGTCGCTGGACCGGTTCATCGGCGGCGCCCGGCCGGTGACCGACGACGTGGCGCAGGACTCCCCGAAGCCGCCGCCGCCCCTGCTCACCTGAGCCGGACACCCGGGTAGGTACGTCGACGGTGTCCTGCAGGAGCGGCCGCGCCGCCGCTAGCCGAGCAGCGCGGCGGCCCGCGCGCGCACCTCGGCGTAGGCGTCGCGGACGTGGTCGGCGGGTTCGGCCGCGATCTCGCGCGTGGTCACCGGCCACGCGGGCGGCTCCGCGCTGCCGGCGAGCGCCCAGGCGGCCTGCCGCGCCGCGCCCAGCGCGACGTACTCGGCCGGTGCCGGCACCGCGACCTCCACGCCGAACAGCGCCGGCGCCAGCGCGCGCACCGCCGCCGATCCCGCGCCGCCGCCGACCAGCAGGATCCGGTCCACCGCGACGTTCTGGCCGCGCAACGCGTCCAGCCCGTCGGCCAGGCCGCACAGCATGCCCTCGACCGCGGCGCGGGCCAGGTTGGCCGGCGTGGCGTTGGCCCGGGTCAGCCCGGCGAGCAGGCCGCGGGCGGCCGGGAGGTTGGGGGTACGCTCGCCGTCCAGGTAGGGCAGCAGGGTCAACCCTCCGGCACCGGGCTCCGCCGACAGCGCCAGGTCGTCCACAGTGGACAGTGGTACCGCGAGCAGGCTCGCCGCCGCGGTCAGCACCCGGGCCGCGTTGAGGGTGCAGACCAGCGGAAGGTACCGCCCGCTGGCGTCGGCGAACCCCGCCACCGCCCCGGACGGGTCGGCCACCGGATGCTCGGCGACGGCGAAGACGGTACCGGACGTGCCGATCGACACCACCGCCTCGCCGGGCCGCAGCCCGAGCCCCAGCGCCGCGCCCATGTTGTCGCCGGTACCCGCGGACAGCGCCGCCCCGCGTGCCGTCTCCCCGACCACCTCGGCGGGACCGGCGACGCGCGGCAGCGCCAGCTCCCGGCCGAAGGCAAGCTCCACGAGATCGGGCCGGTAGGTGCCCGACGCCGGCGACCAGTACCCGGTGCCGGACGCGTCGCCGCGATCGGTCGTGGGCAGCCCGTCGCCACCGTCGCGCAGCAGCTCGGTCAGCCAGTCGTGGGGCAGCAGCACGCTCGCGGTGCGGTCGGCGAGCTTCGGTTCGGCGCGGGCGAACCAGCGCAGCTTGGTCACCGTGAAGCTGGCCACCGGTACCGAGCCGACGGTGCGCGCCCATGCGGCCGGCCCGCCGAGCTCGGCGACGAGCTCCGCGGCCGCGTCGGCGGAGCGCACGTCGTGCCACAGCAGCGCCGGCCGGACCACCTCGCCCCGTTCGTCCAGACAGATCATGCCGTGCTGCTGCCCGGCCACTCCGATCGCGGCCACCCCGTCGAGCAGCCCGACGCTGGCCGCCGCGAACGCGTCGTACCAGATCGCCGGCTCGACCTCGGTCGCGTCCGGATGCGGCGCCTGCCCGGTACGCAGGATCTCGCCGCTGTCCGCGTCACACACCACGACCTTGGTCGACTGCGTCGCCAGGTCGATTCCGGCGACGAGACTCATCGGGCACCGAGCAGGTGGTCCATGGCGAGCTGGTCGAGCCGCTCGAAGGCCATGCCGCGGGCGGCCAGCGCCTCGATGTCCGGCCGCTCGGCGCGCACGTCGTCGAGCGTCTCGCCCGGTGCCAGGGTCGGCCGGGCCAGCTCGTCCACCCGGGCGTCGGCCAGCGCCTGCCGTACCTCCGGATCGGCCCGGAACGCCGCGGCCCGCTCGCGCAGGATCAGGTATGTGCGCATGCAGGCGGCCGCGGAGTCCCACACGCCGCCGATGTCCTCGGTGCGCGGCGGCTTGTAGTCGAAATGCCGCGGCCCGGTGTACCCGCCGGACTCCAGCGTGTCCACCGTCCAGAACGCGCCACGCAGGTTGCCCGCGCCGAACCGCAGGTCCTGGTCGAACCGCGGGCCGTGCTGCCCGTTGAGGTCGATGTGGAACAGCTTGCCGTGCCACAGCGCCTGGGCGATGCCGTGGGCGAAGTTGAGCCCGGCCATCTCCTCGTGCCCGACCTCGGGGTTGAGCCCGACCCGGTCGGGATCGTCCAATGTGGACACGAAGGCCAGGGCGTGCCCGATGGTCGGCAGCAGGATGTCGCCGCGCGGCTCGTTGGGCTTGGGCTCGATCGCGAACCGCAGGCCGTACCCGCGCTCGCGCACGTACCCGCACAGGACGTCCAGCGCCTCCTTGTACCGGTCCAGCGCGCTCGCGACATCCTTGGCCGCGCCGGACTCCGCGCCTTCCCGGCCGCCCCACAACACGTAGGTCGGCGCGCCGAGAACGGCGGCGAGGTCGAGGTTGCGCGCCACCTTCGCCAGCGCGTACCGGCGCACCGCCCGGTCGTTGGCGGTGAACGCGCCGTCCTTGAACACCGGATGGGTGAACAGGTTGGTGGTCATCATCGACACGACGAGCCCGGTCGCGTCCAGCGCCTCGCGGAACCGCGTGATGTACCGCTCCCGCGCGGCCTCGTCGGACCCGTGCGGGATCAGGTCGTCGTCGTGGAAGCTCACCCCGTAGGCGCCGAGCTTGGCCAGGTGCTCGACGGCGTCGACGGGATCGAGCGGCGGCCGGGAGGCGTCGCCGAACATGTCACGGGCCGGCCAGCCGACGGTCCACAGCCCGAAGGAGAACCGGTCACCCCGGGACGGCACGTAGTCGGTCATATCTGGACCATAGACCCGGGGCCCCGATCGGGTGACAACCGGCGGAAGGTTATGTGCGCAGTCGCCAGATCTCGGCACGGTTCTGTTGTGGGAGCCCGACAAAATCCGCATGATCGACGTCGATGGGGCCGCGTGCATGTTGCCCCGTTCCATCCGCACGGGTACGAATAGCGCCCGTGGTTTCCGCAGCCTCCACCACTGACGTCCCCGTCCCCGACTCCCCCGCCGGCGCGCTGAGCGGCCGCTGTGTGGGCAACTCCTATCTGCTGGTCCGGCCGATCGGGCACGGCGCGACCGGTACCGTCTGGCGTGCCGTCGACCGCACCACCGGCGACGAGGTGGCGGTGAAGCTGCTGCGCGAGGAACTGGTGCGGCAGCCGAAGCTGGTCACCCGGTTCGTGCAGGAGCGGGCCATCCTGCTGATGCTGCGCCACGAGCACATCGTGCGGGTACGCGACCTGCTCACCATCGGCGAGTCGCTCGGCCTGGTGATGGACCTGGTCGACGGCGGCAGCCTGCGCGAGTACCTGCACGACCGGGGTACCCTGCCGACCGCCGAGGCGGCCCGGGTACTGGGCCAGGTGGCCGACGCGCTGACCGAGGCGCACCGGCTCGGGGTGGTGCACCGCGACCTCAAGCCGGACAACATCCTGGTGCACCGGGGCGAGGAGCGGCTGGAGACCCGGCTGACCGACTTCGGCATCGCCCGGGTGCTGCACACCCGCGGCATGACCACGCCCGGCGCGCTGATCGGCACGCCGAACTACCTCGCACCGGAGGCGATCCACGGCGCGCCGCCCAGCCCGGCCGCCGACGTGTACGCGCTGGGCATCCTGCTGTACGAGCTGATCGTGGGGCGGCCGCCGTACTCGGGTGGGCCGGCCGCCGCGGTACTGCGCCGGCACGTCGACGAGACCCCGCACCGGTACCCGGAGATCCCGGCCCGCGCCTGGACGGTGATCGAGGCGTGCATGGCCAAGTCGCCGCAGGACCGCCCGTCGGCCGAGGAACTCGTCGCCACGCTGGACGCGCTGGCCGAGGCGACCGACGGGGTACCGGCGCTGGCCATCCCGGACGTGACCCCGCACCTGGACGACGAGGACGACTCCTGGTCGCATCCGTCGGCGCTGCCGGTGCCGGCGGTACCGCGTAAGCCGCACAACCGGGTACCCACCTGGCGCTGGCTGCGCCACGGCGGGCTGTTCGCCGTGGTCGTCGCGGCGTGCCTCGCGGTCGGCATCCCGGCCCTGGGCCCCTGGCACCTGCTGGACGGGGACCGGTCGCGGCACCCGGCCGCGCCGCGGCCCTCGGCTCCGCCGGCGCCCGCGGTCAGCGCACCCGCGACGGCGGTGCACCCGCCCGCGCCGAGCGCGGACGCCTCGGCCGGGGTGGCCGCCTCCTTCGGGGTCGCCGCGTCGGCGGGCGGCGCGCAGGTCCGCGGCGGCGTCATCCTGTTCGGCCCGTACCAGTGCTCCACCGACTACCAGAGCGACACCGGCCACCCGGTGCTGGCCAAGCCCTGCTACGCGGTCGGGCCGGCGGTGCGGCTGTTCGGGCACATGGAGGCGCTGCCGGGGGTCCAGGCGGACGTCTCACTGAGCCTGCGTGACACGGTGAGCGGCAACACGGTGGCCGGGCCGTACACCTGCCCGGGGATGATGTTCACCGACTTCGCGCCGAACCAGGACTGCGGTCCGTTCGACCTGTCCGCGCCGCGCGGGCACCGGTACCAGGTGGTGCTGAGCTGGCAGTACACCGGCCGGGCACTGTTTCCCGGCGGTACCACCTACGGTCCGGAGTTCAACTGGTGAGGCCGGGCGGGCCGCCCGGCGGGCGGGGCGGGCCGAGGCCGGCCCAGGGGTCGAAGTCGACCTCAAGCGGCTCCTGCGGCGGGCGCTGCTCCTCGGGTACGTGGCGCAGGTTCAGCCGGATCCGGGTCCACGTGCTGCTCCGCCCGCGCATGGAGTCGACCAGCACGTCGGCCGGTTCGAGCAGCGGCCACACGTCGGGGTACCGCTGCTTCCAGTGCTCCAGCGCGGTGCGCGCGTCGGCCTCGTGCTCGGCCCGGGCGACGATGATCAGCGGCATGCTGGACTGGCGGCGCCCGGTCGGGCTGAGTGGATCCGCGGGCCGACCAGCCGGCCGGCGGGCGTCCTCCCTCTTGTCCCGCTTGGCCATCTCCAGCAGCGGCTCGATCGACCCGGGCCGGTCGTCGATCCCGGCCCCGGGGTCCCCGACGTCGGCGTACCGCGCCGGTACCGTGTCGATCGTGTACCGCTCCGGCACGCAGTCGGGCACCTCGTCCCAGAGCAGCGGCGTGGACACCCGCGCGTCCGGGGTCGGGCGGATCGAGTACGCCGACGCGGTCGTGTGGT
>Ga0209474_10006216_pt1 | contig 10073 bp, 9 predicted proteins | sample GraSoiAngelo_145_FD_185902 | JGI IMG/M metagenome (GOLD analysis project Ga0209474, IMG submission 185902) | Grasslands soil microbial communities from the Angelo Coastal Reserve, California, USA - 14_1009_05_20cm (SPAdes) (version 2) | ecosystem: Environmental > Terrestrial > Soil > Grasslands ... | reverse complement strand
CTCGAGCGCGACCTCGTCGAGATCCGCACCGAGCACGCGCGCGATGTCCGCGCGCAGCTCGTCGAGGAGCCCGACCCAGTGCTGGTACCACGCACGGCCGCCGAGCTCGGTCCATGTGCGCGCGTATTCGGCCAGGGCCGCGGCGCCGCGCTTCGGCAGCGGCGTGAGCGAGCAGTTGTTCAGGTAGATGCAGCGATCGGTGATCGGGAACTCGGCCCGCCACCGCTGGACGTCACCAGCCGACGGCATAGCTCTCCCGGCGCGGGTCGGCGCCACCTTCGAGCGCGCCGGTGTCGAGGAGGCGCACCGCGCACACGCCCGCGCTCGCGGGCGTGAAGTCGGGCATGTCCCGGATGACGTGGCCGAGACCGGCAAGCCCGTCGCGGACCTCGCGCGTCACGCGGCCCTCGACCTGCAGCACGCCGGGCTCGTAGGCGTGCGGGAAGAACGTCCAGGGAAAGCTCCGCGAGATGACCCGTGGCGCCTCGATGGCGGCCTGGGTGTTCATCCCGAAGTCGACGATGTTGCAGACCACCTGGACCATGGCCTGGCTCTGGGCGTCCTCACCCGGGCAGCCGAACGGCATGAGCGCGGCTCCGCCCCTCATGAGCAACGCGGGATTCGGGGTAAGCCGCGGCCGCTTGCGGGGCGCGATCGCCGACGGGTGGCCCGGCGTCGTCCAGAGCTGCGCCCCGCGCGTCGACACGATCATGCCGAGGCCCGGGACGAGCGGCGCGCCGAGGCCCGGATCCGACGGCGTGGCCGAGAACGCGTTGCCTTCGCTGTCCATCGCCGCGACGTACGAGGTGTCGGGCGCGCCCACGCCCTCGGCGACCCGAGGGACGTAGCCCGCCGGCCCGGTGCGTCCTTCGTAGCGCCAGGGATCGCCGGGGAGCGGCAGCTCCGGCCAGGCGCGGTCGTCACGGATCAGCTTGCGGCGCTCATCGGCGTACGCCTTGTCGAGCAGGCCGCCGATCGGCACGTCGACCTGATCGGGATCCCCGAAGAATCCCTCACGGTCGGCGCACGCGAGCTTCATCGCCTCGGTGAAGCGGTGGAGGAACGGCAGCGAGCCCGGCCCGAGCGACGCGATGTCGTAGCCCTCGAGGAGGTTGAGCGTCATCGGCACGAGCGGGCCCTGGGACCACGGACCGCACGCGTACACGTCGAGACCGCGGTAGGTCGAATGGACCGGGGTCTCGATCGACACGCGGTACGAGGCCAGGTCATCGGCTGACAGCGCGCCGCCCTCGCGTCGCATGTGCGCGACGAGGTCGCGAGCGATGTCGCCGGTGTAGATCGCGTCGCGAGCGGCCATGATCGCGGCGGCGCGTCCCCGCGACGCATGCGCGGCTTCGATGCTGACCAGCCGGCGGAAGAGATCGCCGAGCTCGCGCTGCACGAGCAGCTCCCCCACCTGTGGCGGCCGGCCGTTCGGCAGGAAGACCGCGGCGCTGGACGGCCATCCCCGAAGCCGTTCCTGGAGCATCGCGATCGCGCGGGCGAGCCGCGGGTACACCGGGAACCCGTCGCAGAGCTCGATCGCGGGGGCCATCACCTCGGCGAGACTGAGCCGTCCGTGCCGCGCGAGAGCGGTAAGCCAGGCATCGCACGCGGCGGGGGTCACCGAGCGCGGCGTACCGATCGGCATGTCATCGCCGTAGCGAGCGCGGTACGCCTCGAGGTCGAGCGAGGCCGGCCAGCGGCCCAACCCGTCGATGCTCTCGGGCGCCGTCATGCCCGGCCGGAAGATGATGATCGGCGCCACGCCTCCGAAGTCGGTGAGATGACGCTCGAGCACGTTGAGCGCGATGCCCGCGGCGACGCCGGCGTCGATCGCGCTCCCGCCCCGCGGGAACATCCGCAGACCCGAGAGCGACGCGAGGTAGTGACACGAGCTCACCATGTGCTTTGCGCCGAGCACCGCCGGCCGCCCCTCGGTGACGCTGATGGGCGGCGCGGTGTTCTCGATCCGGATGTCGCGCATTCGGTGCGCACGATAGCGCGGGACACCGGTCTAGGCTGACCCGGGTGCGCCTCTACGCCCATCGTGTCGCGCCCTACGACAACGGCATGTATGTCCTCGCCGACGAGCGCGGGGATGCCATCCTCATCGATCCGTCGCAGGGCGAGCGCGAAGCGGTCGCGACCATCCGCGCACACGGTCTGCGGTTGTTGGAGATCCTGAACACCCATGGACATCAAGACCACGTGTTCGACAACGCGCGGATGAAGGAGGAGACCCGAGCGCGCCTCGCGATCCACGCCGCTGACGCGTACCGCCTCGATCCCGCGCGTCGTCCCAAGAGCACGCTGGAGCCCCCGAAGAGCGAAGCGGACGACTTCATCGAGGAGGGACCTCTCCCGTACTTACGCGACCTCGAGCTGGCCGCACTGCATACGCCCGGGCACACCGAGGGGTCGACCTGCTTCTATCTCCCGGGCGAGCACGTCCTGTTCAGCGGCGACGTGCTGTTCGCGGGCAACGTCGGGCGCGTCGACCTCCCGGGGGCCGACCCGACGGCGATGGAGGCGAGCCTGGCCCGCATCGCGGTCCTCCCACCCCAGACGCGCATCTTCCCGGGCCACGGCCCGGCCACGACGATCGGCAACGAGCTCGGCTGGCTCACGGGCTTCCGCTTCGCGTGACGGTCTGGCGGGTCCGGCCGTTCGACGATCCCGACTACGCCGCCTACGCCCGGATCGCGAGCCTGGCCGAAGGCCGGCGGCTCGAGGCGCCGGTCGAGCGGGCCGCGGATGCGCGCTGGGACCACGCGCGCTACGACCGGGTACGCCTCGTGGCGGTCGATGAGGAGGACGCACCGGTCGGATACGGCGAGATCCGCCACGAGCCGGGCCGCTTCGATCCGCGCCGGTTCTTCGTTCGCCTGGGCGTGGACTCCACGACGCGGCGCCGCGGCGTCGGGGCGGCGCTCTGGGATCGCCTCGCGACCGAGCTCGGCACGCGCGGCGCGGAAGTGGCCTGCCTGTGGGCGGGCGACGCGACGGCGTGCCAGGCGTTCATCCTCCGGCGCGGCTTCGTCGAGGTCGTCCGGGCGTACGAGCAGCTGGCGGCCGCCGGGATCCGCGTGACGACGCTCAACGCGCTGCGCGCCGAGCGCGGCGACGAGGTGCTCGACGCGGCGTGGGACCTCCACTCGGCATGCCGCCTCGATCACACCGCGCTCGGACGCGCCACCCCCCGGCCGTTCGCGGACTGGATGATCGACAACGTCGACGGTCCGAACGCCGCGCCCGACGCGTACTTCATCGCGCTCGACGGCGCGCGCCTCGTCGGCTGTACCTCCGTCACTCGCGAGGGCGACGACACGGTGCGTATCGCACTCACCGGCGTGCTCCCCGCCTACCGCCGGCGCGGGATCGCGCGCGCCCTCAAGCTGCGCCTGCACGCGTGGGCCCGGTCGGCAGGCATTCGGGAGATCCACACCACGGTGACGAGCCTGAACCCGGCGATGCTCGCGTTGAATGACGCGCTCGGCTACCCGATCGTCGGCAGCGCGGGCGGATACGAGCTGCGCCTCTAGTCGGCGACCCCGAGCACGTTGAAGCCGTTGTCGGCAAAGATCGTGGCGCCGGTGACGCAGCGGGAGAGCTCGCTGGCCAGGAACACCGCGACATTGCCGACCTCCTCCTGCGTGACGTTGCGCCGCAGGGGTGCCTTCTCCTCCATGAGGTCGCGCGCCGTGCTGATGCCCTTCACCGCGCTGCCGGCGAGCGTCTTCAGCGGTCCGGCGGAGATAGCGTTGACCCGCACGTGCTGGGGACCGAGGTCAGCCGCGAGGTAGCGGGTCTCGGCTTCGAGCACGGCCTTCGCCATGGCCATCGAGTTGTAGCTCGGCACCACGCGTTCGACCGCGTTGTAGGTCAACGACATGACCGATCCGCCGCCGGCCTTCTCGAAGAGCGGCAGGGCCGCACGGGTCAGCGCGATGAGCGAGAAGGCGCTCACCTCGATCGCGAGCTTCAGCCCGTCGCGAGAGATCTCGTGGAACCGGCCGCGGAGGTCCTCGACCGCGGCGAACGCGATCGAATGCACGAGGATGTCGGCGGCGCCCCAGCGGTCACCGATCGTGGAGAAGAACGCGTCGATCTCCTCCTGTTTGGAGACGTCGCACGGCAGGACCGGCATGCCCTCGTGGCCGGGGAGCGTGACCACAAGCTTCTCCACGTTCTCGCGGAGGCGCTCGGTCGCGTAGCTGAACGCGAGGTCGGCGCCCTCTCGCCGGAATGCGCTCGCGATCCCCCAGGCGATGCTGCGCTGGTTGCCGACGCCCATGACGATGGCCTTCTTGCCGTCGAGCAGACCCACGCGTCACCTCCCCGCCGTCAGGCGTTGGCCCATGATGGCGTCGTGCGGCTGCATGTGCACGAGCTCGGTCCGAGCGCGGGGCGGACCGTGGTCGCGCTCCATGGGGTGACCGGCGCCGCGACGGTGTTCCGGCGTCTGTCCCATCGGCTGCCCGCCTTCCGCCTCGTCGCGCCGGACCTGCGCGGCCATGGCGGCTCGGCCGCCGATCCGCCGTGGGACCTGTCGATGCACCTGCGCGACGTGCGCGAAACGCTGGACGGTATGGGCATCTCGCGCGCTCCGTTCATCGGCTTCAGCTTCGGCGGGCGCCTCGCGATGGAGCTCATAGCCTTCGACCGCTCGCGTGTGGAGAAGCTCGTTTTGCTCGATCCGGCGATCCAGATCACGGGCGAGCGCGTGGCCACGCTGACGAACGCGCTGCTCTCCGACACCTCATGGGGCTCGCGCGAGGAAGCGATCGAGAGCCGGGTGGCTTCGGGGGTGGCGCCGTACGCCCCGCGCGAGCATTGGGAGCTCTGGTCCGAGGGACTGGTCGAGGGCACCGATGGACGGCTGCGGCTCCCGTTCTCGCGGCCGGCCGCCATCACGATCTACAGCGAGCTCGCGACCCCGCCTCCGCCGTTCGACTCGCTGCGGCTCCCGACCCTCCTCATCCTCGGTTCGGAATCGACCCTCGTGAGCACGAAACAGCGCGATCGCTACCGCTATGAGCTCGGCGATTTCCTCGAGACGGCCACGGTGCGCGCGCAGCACAACCTGATCGCCGATGCGGCCGACGAGGTCGCCGCGGCGATCACGGCGTTCCTAGCGCGGTAGGGGCGCCATCGCGCTGGGCCACCGGCGCAGCGGCGCATCGGCTCCCTCGTGCGTCGCGACCACCTCGCAGGCGATCCGGAACGCGGCCACGATGAGCTCGAGCGGCAGGGCAGGCGTGGTCGTTCCGGTCGTCATCTCGGGGGTCGCCGGCACGTGGAGGTACGTCGTCGGGAGCCGCACCCCGCCGTCCTTCGCGTAGCGGAGCGCGCCGTAGAGCGTCGCATTGCTGACGTAGGCGCCGCCCTCCCACGACACGTGGGCCGGGATGCCGGCCGCGTTGATCGCCTGCGCGATCGCGCGTACCGGCGCGGTCGCCAGCAGCGCGTCGGGACCATGCTCGTCACCGTCGAAGCGTTCGGCGGACAGCGCGCGGTCCGCATTGTCGACCTGCCATGGCACGTCGCCGATCGCGTGGGCGAGCGCCTCGACGCTGATCGCGGCACGGGCGAACGACAGTCCGCCGATGAGCAGGCCGGCAGCCGGCTCGCGCTCGAGCTCCCGCTGGATGACCGCGACCGACTCGCGCCAAAGCACGGGCAGGCGAAGCGCGTCGATGCGGGCCGGGCCGGCCATCGCGCCAGCGAGCTGCTGCGCTGCCTCCCACGACGGATTGACGCCGCGCCCGGCGAACGGCTCGAACCCGGTCAGCAGGATGCGCACGCAGCGAGTGTGCGCCAGCCCGATACTCCCGCGCGTGAGCGCCCACGCGAACGATCCGGTCGTTGACCTCCTGCGCGGCGTCCCATTCTTCAAAGGCCTCGATCGCGTCGACCTGGCCCGGCTCCTCGGCGCGCTGGAAGAGGTCCGGGCCGAGCCTGGCGAGATCATCGCCCACGAAGGCACCGAAGCGGACGCGCTCTACCTCCTCGAGCGCGGCACGGTCGCGATCACCGTCGCGTCGCCCGAGGGCGATCTGTCGCTGCGGCAGGTCGTCGCACCCGCGCACTTCGGTGAGCTCGGCCTGCTGCTCGCGCGACGGACCGCGACCTCGCGTGCGCTGACGAACGTGCTCGCGTGGCGGATGCCGCGGGCCAGATTCGAGGCGCTCGTCCGAGACCGGCCGCAGATCGGCCTCGCCGTCGCCGCGGAGCTCGCGGACGCGGTCGATCGACGCTCGCGCGAGTACGTGGGCGCGCCCGAGCCCGAGCGGCGACCGGAAGAGCGAGCGCGTGACGAGCGGCCGGCCGGCCGGGACCGGACCCGGGTTGTGGGCGCCATCGCCGCGGTCGCGCTGCCGGCACTGCTGTGGAACGTCGCGCCGCCCGCGGGCCTCGATCCGACGGGGTGGCGCGTCGTCGTTCTGCTGCTCGGCGCCGGGATCGCCTGGCTCGCCGAGCCGGTCCCCGACTTCGGCGTGGCGCTGGCCCTCGTCGCAGCCTGGGGCGGGACCGGGCTGGTCACGCTCCCGGTGGCCTTCAGTGGATTCGCGAGCTCGTCGTGGCTGCTCGCCCTCGGCGCGCTCGCCCTCGCCGCCGCGATGGCCCGCACCGGTCTCCTGTTCCGGATCGCGCTCCTGCTCCTGCGGACCTTCCCCGCGACAGCGACCGGCCAGCTCCTCGCGCTCCTCGTCGGCGGCGTGCTCGTGACGCCGATCGTGCCGCTATCTGTCGCCCGTGTCGCGGCGATCATGCCCGTGGCGAGCGAGATCGGGCAGTCGCTCGGCTACGCGCCGCGGAGCAACGGAAGCGCGCGGCTCGCGTTCGGCGGCCTCATCGGCTACTGGTACTTCTCGAGCGTCTTCCTCACCGGCCTCGCGACCAACTTCTTCGTCGTCCAGCTCCTGTCGCCCGCGGATCGCGCGCGGTTCTCGTGGCTCGGCTGGCTTGGCGCGGCCGCGCCCGTCGGCGTGCTCTGCCTCATCGGCGCGGCGGCGGCCCTGCTGCTCTTGTTCCGACCCGAGCCCGCCGCGGTCCGCATCGACGACGCCACGCGGCGCCAGCAGCGCGTTCTCGGTCCGCTCACCCGCGGCGAGAAGGTCGCGCTCCTGGCGAGCGGCCTCCTCCTGGCCGGGCTGATCGCGCAACCCGTGCTGAGCGTCGAGCCGGCGTGGCTCGCCCTCGCGGCGCTCGTCGTCGTCACCGCGGGGGCCCTCGATCGCGAGCGGTTCCGGACGGGCATCGACTGGGGATTCCTCATGTTGTTCGGCGCGCTGCTCGGCTCCGGCGGTGTCATGCAGACGACGCACGTCGACCGATGGATCTCCGCGGGGCTCGTCGAGCGCACGTCCGGTCTGGGCGATCCCGGGCTGATCCTCGTCGCGATCGCCGCGGCGACGGTCGTCCTGCGATTCGTGCTGCCCAGCCGGCCGACGATGCTCCTGCTCGCCCTCGCGGTGGTGCCGGCGGCACCGCAGCTCGGGATCTCGCCGTGGCTGGCCGGCCTCTCGGTGCTGCTCGCCGCCAACATCTGGATCCTTCCGTATCAGGGTCTCGAGTACCTGGTCGCGCGCGAGGCCACCGGCGGTCAGGCCTTCGACGATCGTCAGGGCACGCGGATCGGAGCCGCCCTTACGCTCGTCCGCTTGCTCGCCATCGCCGCGAGCGTGCCGGCCTGGAAGCTGATGGGTTTGCTCTAGCCAACGGGTCGCGTGCCCAGCATGCGGCCCGGGGAGGACGGAGAGGATGGAAGAGATCCTGCCCGGCGGGAACCAGGGCGAAAGCGTTCGGATCGGCGATACCGTCCACCGGCGGTCGGGTCCGTGGACTCCCGCCGTTCACGCGCTCTTGGCTCATCTGGAGCGTGTCGGATTCCGCGCCGCGCCGCAGCCCATCGGGACGGACGAGCAGGGTCGGGCGGTCCTGTCATTCATTCCCGGCGAGGTGCACCCCGGGTGGCCCGATCCGCTGCCGAACTGGATGTTCGAGGACGAGACGACCCTGATCGCGGCGGCACGCCTCCTGCGGCGCTACCACGACTCGCTCGACGGGTTCGTCCCGCCGCCGGATGCGCAGTGGCGGTTCGTCGCCCCCGGCGCGCATGACGTGATCTGCCACAACGATTGGTCTCCCGCCAATGCGCTCTTCCGAGGCCACATCCCGATCGTCATGCTCGACTGGGACTCGGCCGGTCCGGGCACCCGCGCGTGGGATCTCGCCAGCGCCGCGTTCACGTGGGTGCCGCTGAACCCACGGATCGCACCGCCAAGCCTCGCCGAGAAGGCCGCGCGCTTCGCGTTGTTCTGCGACGCGTACGGAGCGGACGTCGCGAAACAGGAGGTGTTCGACACGCTCACCGCGCTGCTCCCGGTCCAGGCCGAGGTCATCCAGCCAGGCTTCGCGAAGCTCGCGGGTTGGAGCGTGCCGGCCGTCCTCCGTGACGACGCCGACCGTCTGGTGCAACAGCGAAGCGCGTTGTGTGGGACCACGTAGGCAGCGTCACTTCCGCTCGAGGTCCGCGCGCCGGATCCGCATGAGGTGCTCCGGATCGGGCTCGTCCGGCACCCGCACGTCCCGCAGGAACTCGAAGCCGGCCTTCTCGTACGCGCGGATCGCGTTCGCGTTCCTCACCGACGGACCGATGACGCACTGCTCAACGTCATAGCGCGCGAAGACGACGTCGCGGAGGAAGGCGCGGATGACCTCCGGTCCGAGGCCCTTCCCCACCTCGTCCGGCTCGCCGATGAAGAGATCGATCCCGGCGCTCGGCACCTGGAGCGCCAGCGCCGCGCCGTACTCGTCGTGGTCGTCGATCCGGTAGCTCTGAATGAATCCGATCGGCCGCCCGCGCGAGCGAATGAAGAAGATCTCCGTGTCGAGGTCGTCACCTCGGATGCGCGCCAGGTACTTCTCGAGCTCGTCCTCGGGATACCTGTCGCGGGGCGGGTCCGCCCACCACCGGCGCACGTGCGGCTCGAGGAGCCACCGGCGGATCGTCGGTAGGTCCGCCTCCGTGAGCGCCGGGAAGTCGAGCTCAGGCTCGCGCGTACTCGCTCAGGCCAAGCCGCTCGAGCGTCTCGGGCTTCGGCACGCCGTCGTCGGACCAGCCGCGGCTCCGGTAATACGCGCGCACTTGCTCGGCAATGTCGTCGGCATCGAGGCGAACGCGGGAAAGAACGCCCGACACGTGCGGCTTCATGACCTGCTCGGGCAGCTTGTCGTCGCCGGCGGCGAAGCCCTCGCGGTTGTTGAACAGTCGGGCCATGGTCAGCGAGAGCTCGCCGATGTCCGCCAGTCCCGCCGCGTCGAGGCCCCAGCCCGTGACGGCGTTCAGGATGTCGGTGAGCTTCGGGTCGTCGTAGCGCAGGAAGAAGCACATGCCGACCGTGTTCTTCGCAGACCGCGAGGGCAGGTTCGAGTTCATGTGGTCACCGCCGGTCGGGCTCGTCGCGTAGCTGATGCGGACCTGCTTGCCGTACTCGGTGCGCTGCCGCGGATCGTGCATCGCGAGCTCCTGGCCCCGGACCGAGGTGAGGTACTCCGCACCGCCGAGCGTCTGTGCCGCCCGGACCGAGCCCTCCGCGAGGGTGTCGCCGAGGCCGCGGCGGAACGCGACCGCGCCAGGCGACGCGAGCACGGCCTTCCCGTTCCCGAACTCGACCGGATGGCCATCCAGCTCGGCGTCGGGCAGCACGCCGTGAGCGCGCAGATCCATGACCCACGCGACGGTCGCCCCGAGCGAGATGGTGTCGAGCCCGAGCGCGTTGCAGCGCTCATTGACCTTCGAGATGAGCGCGAGGTCGTCGACGCCGCAGTCCGCCCCGAGGGCGCCGATGGACTCGTATTCGATGCCGCCGTACTTCGGGTCGATCCGGTAGGGCTGCTCCATCTTGACGACCTTCTTGCAGCGGACCGAGCACGCCCAGCAGGCCTCCATCTTCACGCGGTAGCCCTTCTCGACCAGGGCCTCGGCGCTGATCTCGGCGGCGCCCTCGAACGGCCCGCCGTTGTAATTCCGCACGGCCATGCCGCCGACCCGGGTGTAGCCGTCG
>Ga0209474_10006212_pt1 | contig 10075 bp, 6 predicted proteins | sample GraSoiAngelo_145_FD_185902 | JGI IMG/M metagenome (GOLD analysis project Ga0209474, IMG submission 185902) | Grasslands soil microbial communities from the Angelo Coastal Reserve, California, USA - 14_1009_05_20cm (SPAdes) (version 2) | ecosystem: Environmental > Terrestrial > Soil > Grasslands ... | reverse complement strand
TGGACTTTGCCGTCGCGCGAGAATTCACGATCAGTGAGCGAGCCAAGTTTCAGTTCCGTGGAGAATTTTTCAATGCGCTGAACCATACCAATTTGGGGACACCTGACCGCTTCGTAAATACGCCGCAGTTTGGCACGATCACTGAGGCAACAACCCCGGGGCGTGAGATACAGCTGAGCGCCCGGCTGTCGTTCTAATTTCGAGGTGCTCTGCGAGTTGTGGGAAAAGGTTTTAACTTGTTGAGATCCTGAAAGGATTAAGAAATGAAATTGCGAATGCTGAAACTTGCGGTTCCCGCGCTATTGTTGATCGCGATATTTGCTGTCGCAGACCCCGGGCAGAGCATGACGATCAAGGGTTACGTCCTGGACTCAGCCTGCGCGTTTACCAAGGGCCTAAAGAAGCCGGTCAGTGCAGAATGTGCTATCGCATGCGCTAAGGCCGGGTCGCCGTTGGTGATCCTGACGACGAACGGTACCATTTATTGGCCGATTGCCGACACTACACCCTCCACCAGCCAGAATGACAAACTGCTTGAATATGCCGGCAAACAAGTGACCGTGAGCGGAAAAGTATTTCAGCGTGGCGGCTCGACGGCGATCGTGATAAGCAAGGTTGAGCCTCTGCCCGAAAAGAAATAGTTTGCCTGGGCTCGTGTTGATAATGTTTTTGTACTATTCCTTCAAGTTCCTGAAATATTTACTGTGAGCTGGCCAGCTCGGTGGACTCCGGCCACGCTGCAGAAATGACCAGTAATCTCAGGAACTTGGCGGGGCGCCATGCGCTGCCGTCGCTAATTGCATTTCTATTCCTCTCGGCGATTTATCTCTACGCCTTCCCGCAAGCAAATGTTTTCTTCGCGGGCGTGGTGCTGTGTCATGTGCTCGCGGGGATAATCGCATCGATTTATCTTGCCGTCCTGCTGTTTCGACTTTGGCGCGAGTCTTCATGGTCCAGTCGCGTCGGCTGGATTTTGCTCGCAGGGTCAGCAGTAATCGGGCTTGCTCTAATAAAGCTTGGCACCTCGCGTTCAGAGTTCAGCTGGCTGTATCTGCATATTTTGTTGGCCTTAGTTGGCGCCGGTATTTTATTTGCCGATTGGGCCGGGCGCCGCGGATGGCTCGAACCCGGGATCGCAAAATCGGCATTGCGGTACGCTGTATGTCTCGTCGTGCTTGCCGGAGTTGCAGCCGGGGCGTGGTATTCGCGCAATGTGCGCTGGCAAAATTCAGCTCGCATTCAAAATCCTGCAGATTCTCCGGAAACTATGGACCAGGAAGGCGATGGTCCGAAGGGCGACTTTTTCCCCAGTTCGGCGCAGGTGTATGGTCACCAGAAAATTCCTAGTAAATTCTTCATGGAGTCTGATTCCTGCAAGCGCTGCCATGCAGACATCTACAAGCAATGGCAGAGTTCAGCGCATCATTTTTCTTCGTTCAATAACCAGTGGTATCGCAAAAGTATTGAGTACATGCAGGACCGCATCGGAACCAGGCCCTCGAAATGGTGCGGCGGCTGCCATGACCCGGCTGTGCTTTACAGCGGTCTGATGGATACTCCCATCAAGGAAATCGTGCATCGACCCGAGTCGCAGGCTGGACTGGGCTGCATGATGTGCCACTCCATCGCCAAAGTAAAAAGCACGATGGGGCAGGGCGACTTCTATTTGGAATATCCCAAGCTGCATGAACTGGCCGCGAGCAAAAATCCGGTCGTGCGCTCTTTGCATGATTTTCTGGTCAAGCTGAATCCCGAACCGCACCGTAGAGTCTTCCTGAAGCCTTTCATGCGGAACCAGACACCGGAGTTCTGCGCCAGCTGCCACAAGGTGCATTTGGATGTTCCGGTGAACCACTATCGGTGGATCCGAGGCTTCAATGAATACGACAACTGGCAGGCGAGCGGGGTGTCGGGGCAGGGCGCGCGTTCATTTTATTATCCGCCGCATTCGCAGCAATGCGCTGATTGCCATATGCCGCTGACCCAATCAAGCGATTTTGGCAATATGAATGGATTTGTACACTCGCATCGCTTTCCTGGGGCGAATACAGCGGTCCCAACCGCCATTGATGATGCCGATCAGTTACAGCTCACGGAAAAGTTCCTGAAGAGCGGCATCTTGAGCGTGGATATCTTTGCGTTATCACCGGAGTCGATGCAGGCAAAGGCAATTGCGACTCCGCAGTCGGATATTCAGACAACTTTTGCGGTTGGCGAAGAAGCGGAAAGTAAGATTGCTGCGGCCACTACTGAAGCATCACCGATTTCGGCGCCTTTGAATCGGGTTCAGCCAGTGCTTCGCCGTGGGGACACCGTGCGGGTGGATGTTGTAGTGCGCACAAAAAAGATCGGCCACTTTTTTCCAGGTGGTACTGTCGACGCCTACGACACCTGGCTCGAACTCAAAGCTACCGACGATAAGAAGCAGACCATTTTCTGGAGCGGCAAGGTCGAAGATAATGGCAAAGGTCCGGTAGAAAAAGGCGCGCACTTCTATCGGTCGCTGCAGATTGATGGTCATGGCAATCCCATCAACAAGCGCAATGCCTGGTCCACACGATCGGTAGTTTATGTTCGCCTGATTCCACCGGGCGCAGCCGACACCGTGCATTATCGGATGCATATTCCTGAAAGTGCTGGGAGCAAGATCACTCTGCACGCACGACTTTGCTATCGCAAATTTTCCTGGTGGAACACTCAATTTGCCTTCGCGGGAGTACCCGATTCGAGTAAGCCGGCTTCTGAGGTGGCACCAAGTTATGACGACAACCAGTATGTTTTCAGGGGATCGTTGAAGGGCGTTTCTTCTAAAGAAGAGAAAATTCCTGATGTTCCTGTAGTGGCGTTGGCGGAAAGCGAAGTCACTCTCAACGTTGCGCCGCACAATGCTCCAGCATTGCAACCGAAGGCCGATCTCCAGGCGGAAGACTGGCAGCGCTGGAACGACTATGGCATCGGCCTACTCTTACAGGGCGATCTGAAAAGCGCAGAATCGGCGTTCCAGAGAGTCACAGAAATTAATCCTAAGAATCCGGACGGCTGGGTCAACATTGGACGCGCGGCTGTGCAGGAAGGCGATATGGATCGCGCCCGCGCCGTGCTGCAAAAGGCGCTTGCCCTCAGTCCGGATCTTGCGCGTGCACATTACTTTTACGCACGCGTTTTGCGCAGTGATGGGAATTATGATGGCGCGGCTGCTGAGTTGCAAAAAGTGATCGCCCAATACCCGCGAGATCGAGTGGCGTTAAATGATCTTGGCAGGATCTACTTTCTCCAACGCAAGTACTCCGATGGAGTAAAGGTGCTGAACACAGTTCTTGAAATTGATCCCGAGGACCTGCAGGCCCACTACAACCTGATGCTTTGCTACAACGGACTAGGAGATCAGAAGCAAGCGCACGATCACCAGCTGCGCTACTTGCGTTTCAAAGCTGATGAGTCTTCGCAGACCATTACCGGGCCGTATCGCCAGCTACATCCGGAAGACAACAACGAGCGTCAGGCAATTCACGAGCACGTGTCAGTGCCGCTGCCGGTGTTAAGTCAGCGCAAGCTCTCGGGCACGACGAGCGGGGACACCAGTCGCCCCACGAAACATTTGGGAACAGCCGTCACCGCCCGTTCGGTCGAGCGCAGCTCGAGCGTGACAGCAGCAAAGGTCAGCAAATCCAAGGGAGCAGTCAATTAAATGTGGAGTTGTTCCAAGTCTGCGTCAGAAAATGTCAGCGGATCGGCACGATTCAAGTCGTGCCTTGATACAGGCCTCTGTATGCGACGCGCTTTGATCCTGGGAATAATTGCTGCAGCTGCATTAGTAGCAGTTCCCGCTTCCGCCCAGCAAATTACTTTCCGTGACATCACCGCGCAGGCGGGAATCCATTTCACTCACAACAATGGTGCTTTTGGAAAAAAGTATTTGCCGGAGACGATGGGACCCGGTTGTGCCTTCATTGATTACGACAACGACGGCTGGCCCGACATCCTTTTAGTGAATGGCGAGAATTGGCCCGGACATGCCGGTCCTCAATCGACCACGAAGCTCTACCACAATAATCATGATGGAACATTTGCCGACGTTACGCAGAAAGCTGGACTGGCTATCCCGATATTCGGGCTGGGCGTAGCTGTCGGCGACTACGACAATGACAGCTACGAGGACATATTCATCACCGCCCTCGGCCAAAGTCATTTGTTCCACAACAACCGCAACGGAACGTTTAGTGATGTAACCAAGTCCGCCGGGGTTTGGGGGGCGAACGAATTTTCGACGAGCGCGGCCTGGGTGGATTATGACCGGGATGGCAAACTCGATCTGGTGGTCGCGAATTATGTGCAATGGTCGATTCAGGGGGATTTGTTTTGCACGCTGGACGGCACGCACAAGTCCTACTGCACGCCAGAGTCATACAAGGGCGCGAGTGCCAGGTTATGGCATAACTTGGGGAGCGGCAGGTTTGAAGATGCAACCGAGAAGGCGCATTTTTTCGACAATACTTCTAAGACCCTCGGAATCGCTGTTCTGGATTATGACGGAGATGGGTGGCCCGATGTTTTTCTCGCGAACGACACGCAACCCAACAAGCTGTATCTCAACAAACGCGATGGGACGTTTGAGGAGAAAGCTGTTCCGGCCGGAATCGCTTTTAGCGAGGATGGGATTGCACGCGCCGGAATGGGAGTCGATGCTGGTGACTACGATCATTCAGGCCGCCCTAGCCTGATCATCAGCAATTTTGCTAATCAGATGGTTTCGCTGTATCACAACGAAGGCAATGGCTTGTTCGTGGACGAGGCACCAAGCTCCGAAGTGGGCCGCGCAACTTTGGTCACACTTGGCTTCGGCTGCTTTTTCTTTGATTACGACAATGACGGCTGGCCCGACATTCTGGTGGCAGATGGCCACATCGAAGATCAGATCGAGAAAGTGCAGAAGCGGGTGAGCTACAACGAACCTCCTCACGTATTCCGCAATCTCGGCGGCGGCAAGTTTGTCGAGGTCACGCAAGCGCTGGGGGGAGGTTTTGCTTCGCCACGAGTCGGACGGGGCGCAGCATATGCCGACATAAATAACGACGGCGCGCTCGATGTACTAATGACCACGAACGGCGGTCGCGCATATCTGTTTCGGAATGACGGCGTGAACAATCGCAGCGTTCGCATTAAGCTGGTGGGGACGAAGTCGAATCGCGACGGCATTGGCGCCGTGATCAGGGTTGCGTCCGGCGGCGATAAACAGTGGAAGATGGTCCGCAGCGGCTCCAGCTATCTATCGCAAAGTGAACTGGTCGCAACCTTCGGACTTGGACAAAGGTCTGCAGCCGACACAATCGAGATTCAGTGGCCCAGCGGCCAGATCGACAAACTGGCCAATGTAAGCGTCGGCCAGACGGTGACGGTAGAAGAAGGCACGGGAATAACGGCGTCCCGGCCGTATGGCGTCCGCCCCGCCGCAGCATTCGCGTCCAAACAATAGGCTTCACGGGAGCGGTTGCCTCATCGGCAAAAAGTAGTTAAAATACCTACGTTATGGAAAAGGCGATTTCCGCTGCTGAGGCGAACCGTAAATTCTCGCAAGTGTTACGCGAAGTGCGCGAGGGTCACAGCTATGTTGTCACCAGCCACGGTAAGCCCGTGGCGAGAATTGCTCCGGCCGAAGCAACGCATTCTGAGAAAGCCAAGGATCGTTTGCTGCGGCACCTGCGCTCCCAACCCATTCGCAACATCGGGCGCTGGACCCGTGAGGAGCTCTACGAGCGATGAGGCTTGCTCTTGACACTAACGTGTTGGCTTACGCCGAGGGTGTAAATGGCGCTGCCATGCAAGGCCCCGCGCTCGATGTAATTTCCCGGCTGCCTGCTCGCGAGAACTTTTTGCCGGTGCAGGTGCTCGGCGAGTTGTTCAATCTTCTGATTCGAAAAGGAGGACGGTCTGGGCGGAAGGCTCAGTCGGCATTGCTGATTTGGCAGGATGCTTTTCTTCTCATAGAAACGTCTCGGAAGGTGATGACCGCGGCGCTGAATGTGGCATCTGAGCACCGACTCCAGATTTGGGACGCAGTCATCCTATCCGCAGCATCTTCCGCTGGATGCCGTCTCCTCCTCTCCGAAGACCTGCAAGACGGTTTTACCTGGAACGGCTTAACCGTCGTCAATCCATTTTCTAAAACCCCCCATCACTTGCTTGCAGATGCCCTGGAGCTTTAAGCCTGGTGTAACTTCGTGATCTCTGTGGTTAAATCTTTTATCAATGAAATCTAAACTGCTGCTGTGCATGGCAATCCTGCTTGCGGTTGCGCTGACCCTGATTGCCGCCGCTCCCGAGAAAAAGAATGACCCGAACGATGCCGCGCGCCTGAACAATCTTGGCTGTGCCTACATGAACCAGCAGTTGTTCGAGAAGGCGCTCAAATATTTTGAAGACGCGGCTTCCGCAGACCCCAATCTGCACGTTGCGAAAATAAATCAGGGAATTGCGCTGCTGAGTCTTGCCCGCGTCGATCCCGCAAAAAAGATTCTCGAAGAAGCCGCCAAGGAGGATCCGAAAGATCCGCACGTGTGGTACGCACTCGGCATGCTCGAGAAAAACAGCAGCGAGCCGCAAGCTGCGGTTGAAGATTTCAAGCGTGTCATCGAAATCGACGACTCCGACGCCGACACCTGGTATTTCCTGGGCACAGTCTATTCGCAGCTCAAGCAGTTTCCGCAAGCGATCGACGCCTTCGACCACGCGCTAAAACTCAATCCGCTGCACGCTTCGGCGCAATTCGGACTCTCGCGCGCCTATCAGCAGTCCGGCGACACCGCGCATGCCCGCGAGCACCTGGCGCGCTTTCAGTACGTGACGCAAAACAAGCTAGGCGCAGCCATGAGCCTCGCCTATGGCGAGCAGGGTAAGTATTCGCTGGCCGAGGAATCACAAGCGGCCACTGCAAAAGTCCCACCGCACATTCCGGTCAAGTTTGTGGATGTGACTAAGGAGGCCGGGATCGCGGTCTCCGGCTTGCAATACGGTAGTTTTAGTTTTGGCCCAGGTGCTTGTTTTCTTGACTACGACGATGACGGAAACCTAGATCTTCTTCTACCAATTGGCGGGGAAGGAATGGTTCTTTATCACAATCTTGGGAATCAAAAGTTTCAAGATGTGACAACGCAATCGGGCCTCAGTTCGACGACTAAAGCCATGAGTTGCACTGCAGGCGACTATGACAACGATGGATATACCGATCTAGCGATTCTCGTCGATTTTCACGTCATTCTCCTGCACAACGAGAAAAACGGCACATTTAAGGATGTAACGAAATCGGCCAGCATCAACAACCAGCATTATGCGATAAGCGTTTCGTTGGTAGATTACGATCACGATGGCGATATCGATTTGTTCGTGACGGAATTACCCAGCAAGACAAATACACGCTCCGACCAAAGTGTCAATGAAGTTTGGCGAAACAACGGCGATGGAACTTTTACGAATCAGACCGAAGAAGTTGGTCTCGGTACAACCGGTTCGTTGCTCGCCGCAATTGGAACGGACTACAACAATGATCGAGCAGTGGATGTAATTGCGGGAAGATTCCCCTACCCTGAACTTTTTCGGAATCCGCGTGAAGGAAAATTTCAGCCCCAGGACTTCTTTCAAGAAGCTCAGGAAAACGAGAATGGGCCGCAGGCGGTCACCGACCGCGTCCGGGGAGGCCAGGGGCTAGCCGTTCTCGATTACGATCATGACGGCTGGATGGATGTAGCATTTACGTATCAGTCCGCAGCGGCTTCGATTCTGTGGCGCAACAACCACGGCAAGTCCTTCGAGCAGGTGAAACTCCCAGAAACCAACTGGGCCCATGCCTACGGCGTCGCCGCCCTCGATTACGACGACGATGGTTGGGTGGACCTCGTCGCAGTTGGCGAGACGAAAGAGGGCAAAGGCGAAATCCGTCTTTTGCGTAATCTCGGCCCCGACGGATTCAAGGACGTAACCGCCGACGTGGGCCTCGAAAAAATTCAGCTCAGCTCTCCGCGCGCCATCATCACCGGCGACTACGACAACGACGGCGCAACCGACCTGCTCATCACCCAGAACCATGGCCCTGCCGTCCTGCTCAAGAATGAAGGGGGTAACAAGAACAACTGGCTGCGGCTCGCGCTCAAGGGACTGAACGACAACAAGAGCGCCATCGGGACGAAGGTTGAAGTTTTCTCCGATGGCATTCGCCAGAAATTTGAGATCTACGGCTCGAACGGATACCTGGGGCAGAACTCGCCATACCTCACGGTTGGCCTTGGCCAGTCCAAGCAGGCCGACGTGGTGCGCATGTTGTGGCCTACGGGCGTGCTGCAGGATGAAGTCGAAGTGGCCGGAAACCAACAAAAGGATTTGCTAGAAATCGACCGCCGGGGCAGCTCATGCCCAACTCTCTTCGTTTGGGATGGCAAACACTACGAATTGGTCGCCGACATTCTTGGTGCGGGAGTGGTCGGGCATTGGGTCGCGCCGGGTGAGCGGAATATCGCTCGTCCGACAGAGTGGGTGAAGATTGACAGGAATGCTATTCAGGAGAAAAGTCAAAATCCCCACCCAAGCGGAGCTTGGATCGGGCACCCGGTTTTGAGTTTTCGTTTAATGGAACCGATGGAGGAGGTCGTCTATCTCGATGCAGTAAAACTTGTCGCAGTGGACCATCCAGCAACTGACGACGTTTATCCCAACGAATATTTCGCCAGCAATCCGCCGTACCCAGATTTCAAGGTCGTCACCAGCCGAAATGCCAAGCCACCTGCGGGAGCCTGGGATGATAAGGGCAACAATCTGATGCCCGACTTGTTGGCGCACAAATACGTTGGTGACTTTGACCTGCTCCCGTTCAAGGGGTTCACCAAACCGCATAGCCTGATTCTTGATCTAGGTGAGCCTTATCACGGCGGGCCGCTTCACCTGCTGATGCACGGCGAGATTGAATACTTCACGGCAACTGGAATGTACGCGGCATCTCAGGCAGGAATCGAAGCAATGGCCCCCTATGTGGAAGCTCAAGTGGCGCCCGAGGGCGCCCGCCCCACACGGAAAAAAAAATGGGTACGTGTCACGGATGACATGGGTTTTCCCGCTGGCCTTCCCAAAACCATTACTGCCGATCTCACGGGCAAACTGCCGGTCGGGACCACGCGCATTCGCATCACCACCAACCTTCAAATCTATTGGGACAACATTCTTATCGACCGCAGCGAACAAAACGAACATTTCAAACTGACCTCCATCCCGCTTACCACGGCGAACTTGGATTACCACGGTTATCCGCGGCAGATTGAAGACCAACCACCAGGAAATGTGAAGTATGTTTATGAGCAGGTCAGCCGTACTGGGCCGTACGCTCGTCAGTCCGGCGAATACACGCGCTATGGAGATGTCAGGCCCTTACTTAGTTCTTTCGATGACAAACTCGTTGTATTCGGGTCGGGGGAGGAAGTCGCATTGAAATTCGATCCCGCGAAGTTGCCACCACTTCCAAAAGGCTGGACGCGCGATTATTTCTTCATGGCCAACGGCTACGAAAAGGACATGGATTTCTACGCCGCCGAAGGAAATACCGTGGCCCCACTGCCATTTCGTCGCATGGGGACGTATCCATATTCCGGGAAATCATTCCCATCCGATGACGAGCACTTGAAATACATGCTCGACTTCAACACGCGTTTCATGTCCGGCAATGAGCCGCAAGCATACACATATGATTTCTCGGCGCCAGATAAGAAATAATTGCTTCGATGCGAGCGAGCTTAGACGGAGCCCTGGAGGCTAAGACCGAGAGCTGACACCTCCATGAATCGTTTTAATGCTTGACTTTCGGGTTGCTCACAAATTCCAATACCCGCACATGGAAACCGCGACAGTACCTTCGCCTCCTCGCCTGAAGCGCGTTTTAACTCTTTGGGACCTTATTTTTTACGGCATCGTACTGATTCAGCCGATAGCCCCAGTGCCCCTCTACGGTGTCGCCCAAAAACTTTCTGACGGGCACTTCGTCACCATCATCCTCATTGCGTTGTTCGCAATGCTGATCACGGCAGTCAGTTATGGTCGT
>Ga0209474_10006209_pt1 | contig 10083 bp, 7 predicted proteins | sample GraSoiAngelo_145_FD_185902 | JGI IMG/M metagenome (GOLD analysis project Ga0209474, IMG submission 185902) | Grasslands soil microbial communities from the Angelo Coastal Reserve, California, USA - 14_1009_05_20cm (SPAdes) (version 2) | ecosystem: Environmental > Terrestrial > Soil > Grasslands ... | reverse complement strand
CGCTCATGCGCAACACCATCCACCTCGTCACCCGGCGGGACGCGTTGGGCGTCAAACCGCTCTTCATGCGCCTGGGGGAGCGAGGCTTTCTCCGGGGTAGCCCGTGGGGACGCCAGATGCGCGACGCCGACATGGTCGAGATCGCGCGGGCCGGCCGCGAGATCATGAGCGAGAAGCCGCGCACGATCGCCGAGCTCGCGAGGCTCCTGGGCAAGCGCATCCCCGACCACGACGGCGTGGCGATGGCATACGGCGTCCGCTACATGGTCCCGCTGGTGTTCACACCACCGCGCGGCGTCTGGCGCGGCAGGGGACAGGTCACCCTCACCACTTTCGAGGCGTGGCTGGGCCAGGCTCCTGGACCGGCCATCGCCGAGGAGGACTTCGTCCTTCGCTACCTCAAAGCGTTCGGCCCGGCTTCGGTGGCGGACATGCGCGCGTGGTCGGGCCTGGCGATGCGAGCCGCGTTCGAGCGCCTGCGTCCGCGCCTTCGCGTCTTCCGTGACCCGGACGGACGCGAGCTCTTCGACCTGCCCCGCGCTCCCCGCCCGCCGGCGGAGCTCGAGGTTCCGGTCCGCTTCCTACCCGACTACGACAACATCCTGCTCGGACACGCCGACCGCACGCGCATCCTCGCGCCGGGCCGTCACCTCGGCCTCTTCAGCAGCAACGGGATCATGAAGGGCTCGGTCCTGGTCGACGGGTTCGTCCGCGGCGCCTGGATCCCGACGTCGGCGGTGCTCCACATCACGCCCTTCGACGAGCCGTTCTCCAAGAAGGAAGCACAAGACGTAGCCGGCGAAGGGCTGAAGCTCATGGATTTCCTCGCCCCGGGCGAGAAGCACGACCTGACCTTCGGCCCGGTGAAGCCCTAGGCGATCGCGCTCGCGGTCGCGGATTGTAGGACCGCGGCGGGCCTCTCCGGCGAGAGCACGCCCACCGCCGCCTCCACCACGTATGGGTTCCATTGCGTCCCCGCGCCGCGCCGCAGCTCGTCCATGGCCGACTCCCACGAGCGCGCACCGCGGTAGGCGCGTGCGGTGGTCATGGCGTCGAGCGAGTCGGCGACCGGGATGACCTGGGCGATCATCATCAGGCGCCGGCCGACGCTCGCGTTCGGGTAGCCGTGTCCGTCGTACCGCTCGTGGTGGGTCAGCACCAGGTCGAGGATCTTGGCGTACTCCGAGAACGGCCGCAGGATCTCGTAGCCCAGGCGCGGATGCGTTTCCATGACCCGCCGCTCGCCGGGCGTGAGCGCGCTCGGTTTGAGAAGGATGCTGTCGGGAATGCGGATCTTGCCGATGTCGTGGACCTTGGCCGCGAGCTCGAGCACCTCGATCTCGCTCGCGCTGAAGCCGAGCTTGCGCCCGATCGCGTGCGTGTAGATCGCGACCCGCTGCGAGTGATTGAAGGTGTAGGGATCGCGCCGGTCGACCTCGTCCGCCATGCGCTCCATCGCGCGCATCGCGTCGCGGCGCATCTCCACCCGCTGGCGGAGCGAGTGGTAGACGAGTGCGGCCGGTACGATCGCCAGCAGCGGAAGCCAGGTCAGCTGGACCGAAGCGAACGCGGCGACGGCGCCCACCAGGTAGAGGCTCGCGAACTGGACGTAGACGAGGCGCTGCGTGCTCATGAAAAGATGGAGGGGATTGCGCGAGGTCGCCAGCCCCGCGGCGACGGAGACCAGGAGGATATTGGTCCCGAACATGACGGCGGCCGCGGCGACGAGCAGGAGCGCGTCGAGCGGCCCGGCGAGGCCGGTCCTCGCGGACACGCCTTCGGACGCGAGCAGGAGGGCGCCCAGCAGGCCGGCCAGGTACGCCTGTCCACCGTTGAACAGGACGTTGATGGCCACCGCGCGTGGCGGCCGCTCGCGCGTCCTGCGGATCTTTCTGAACGCGGCGACGCAGATGTCGGCGGCCTGCAGCGCGCCCACGAGCGCGGCCGCCTGCCACACGGGCAGCAGCAGCACCGCGGCGAAGAAGACGGCGCTCGCGACGCTGACCTTGACACTGAGGCTGATGTGGAGCGGGAACTCGAGGGCGAGGATCCCCGCGGCCGCGAGCGAGACGATGAGCCACCAGTCCGCCGCCGCGAGATTCAGGCGGCCGAGCGTCGCGACAAGGGTCGCGAGCGCGACTACCCCGATGCCCAGCCGGAAAACCTCAGACCGGCGGCGCGGCGCCATGGCTCAGGCGATGGGCAACGTGAAAGTCAAGTGGACGGGCGTGCCGCTAGTGCCGTTGGCCTGGGCGTAGACATTGCCGGAGCCCAGCAGGCCGCTGGTCACCATGTCATGCACCTGGTAGCGAAACAGCAGACCGGTGGGCACGAAGATGGTCATGTCGACCGCCGTCTCCGGCTTCCCGGCCGAGTCGTAGACGCGGGAGACCTTGTAGCTCTCGGTGGGCACGCCGAGGTCGAGGAGGCTGGACGTCCACACGCTGTCGTAGACGGGCACGATGTGCCCCGAAGGCGTGACCACAAGTACGAGCGGGTCCCAATCGCAGTACGTCGCCCAGGCACCCGCGCTCGTGGGCGAGCTCATCAGCAGGCCGCCGGCCAGGACCGCGGCCAATAACACCCTCTTCACTTGCTCCCAACCCTCCAGATCGCTTAAGGACTAACCCCAAACCCCAGCAGTTCGACAACGCTACTCGCAACTGTTTGGGTCGCCGCTTAAGGAACTGTTAAGACTCGTGTGTGGAGTGAGGGCCTTTTAGACGCTGATGTCTTTGCGGGCGAAACGGAGGGCGCCGAGGCCCAGCGCGGCCGCCCCGACGACCACCACGACGGCGATGTTGGTGGCCTGCAGGCCGTGGAGCAGTGGGGTGCCGTAGTAGTAGAAGGCGGAGAGGCGGAGGGTCGCGTCCGGCCACTTCAGGTCCGGGCCGACGAAGCTGATCAAGAACCAGGCCGCGAGGATGAAGCTGAGAAGGCCGGTGTCGGCGGCCGTCCGAAGCCAGCCCGAGGCCAGGTACCCGACGGCCGCGACGAGGAGCCCGAGCGGGATCATGCCGAGCGTCGCCTCGGCGAGGTTGGTCGAGTCGAGCGAGACGCCGCCCAGGCCTGCGGCGAGCGCCGCCGTGGCCAGCGTGACGACGCCGACGACGACCGTGGCCGTGGCCAGGGCGGCGAAGCGGCCGAGCATCACGGCCACCCGGGAGCGGGGCGTCGACAGGATGATCTCCAGCCGCCCTTCGTCCTCGTCGGCCGCCCAGCGGCTGACCTGGGTCACCGCGAAAGCCATCAGCAGCACGGGCATGAGCTCGAACATGGCGCCGAGCAAGAGGGCGTTCAGGCCCGAAGCGCCCCCACCGATGTTCCGCAGGATGTTCACTGCCGACTGGCTCGAGGGGTTCGCGAACAGCGGATTCAGCTTGTCGACGAGCTGGTGGACCGCGACGATCATCCAGGCCGCGAACGCGGCCATGCCGAGCGTCCACCAGAAGCTCGGCCAGGCGATCATGCCCAGGCCTCGGGCGTACACGGAGCGGAGCGACCATGCGCCCGCCGGCAGTCCCCGGCTCGGGGCGGCCGCGCGCACCCGTACGCCCGGGATGCCGACCACGTCGCCGGCGTCCCGGTGGACGAACAGCCACACTGCGGCGCTGCTCAGGATGACGGCCAGCGCGCCGAGGACGGCCATGCCGCCGATGCTCGTGCCGAAGCTCGGGATGAGCGGCTTGCTCAGGTTGTAGTAATAGATCGGCGAGAGGCGCGAGACCCATTCGGTGTTGGGAAGTACGCGGTGGACCATGTCGACGACGATGAAGACGAGCAGCAGTGCCCCGGTCGCGCCGGCGGCCGGCCCGCGCTCGTGCGTGAACTGCGAGATCAGGAGGGCGACGCCGCCGATCACCATGCAGATCAGCGCGAGGTCGAGCCCGAACAGCAAACCGCCGTCAAGGCCGAAGTTCGCCTTGAAAGCCGCCCCGCCGAGGTACGCGAGGACGCCGGCGATCGCGCCGACGAGCAGCAGCGCGACCCACATCGCGGCGATTTTCTCGATCGCCACCCGAGCCCGGGACCGCGGCACCGACAGGAGGACGTCGAGCGAGCCGCGCTCTTCCTCGCCCCGGAGCATGCGGCTGGCGGCGAGCAGGGGCCACACGCAGACGAGGAAGACGAAGATGCCGATCTTGAAGGTGGCGTAGCCGCCGACCGTGTCCGCGGCCACCGGGTCGGCATTCCAGGCGAACTGCGCCGCCAGGCCGGCCAGTGCCGCTCGCGCCTCCGGGGTGGTGATCAGCGTGGCCACGCTCGCCATCGGCGAGACGATCACAAGACCCATACCCACGCCCCAGCCCAGGATCGCGATCCTGTAGTCGCGCAGCGTCTTGAGGAAGATGCTCCTAAACATGTGCGGTCTGTTTGCCGCGCTGCCCATCCGTCTCGTAGTAGCGCAGGAAGATGTCCTCGAGGCTCGGCTCGTAGCTGGTCAGAGAGACCACCTGGTACTGTGCCGCGGCCTTGATCACCGCGTCGGCGGGCCCCTGCATATGAAGCCGGAGGCCTGAACCGTTGCTGAGCGTGTCAACGCTCGCGACCCCGTCCAGGTGCGCGAAGGCCTCAGCGGCGACCGGCTCGGCGAAGAAGATGGAGATCTCGTAGCGCTTGATGTCCTTCAGCTCATGCACGCTGCCGAGCCGGACGAGGCGTCCCTCGCGGATGATGCCGACCCGCGTGCAGGTCTTCTCGACCTCGCTGAGAACGTGTGAGGAAAGGAACACGGTCCGCCCCTCGTCGCGCGCCTCCCTCACGAGCCCGTCGAACTCCTGCTGGTTCAGAGGGTCGAGCCCGCTCGTCGGCTCGTCGAGGATTAGCAGCCGGGGTCGGTGCATGAACGCCTGGATCAGAACGACCTTGCGCTTGTTGCCCGTCGAGTACTGCCGGAACTTGCGGCCGGTGTCGAGCTCGAAGGTGTCGATCAATCGCTTCAGGTATGCCCCCTCCACGCCCCCGCGCAGGCGGCTGAAGTACTCCAGGATCTGGCCGCCGGTCAGGTTGGGATCGAGCGAGGGCTCGCCGGGCACGTAGCCCACGAACCGCTTGATCTCCACCGACTGGCGCCAGCAGTCCAGCCCGCCGATGCGCGCGGCGCCCTTGTCGGCGCGGATCAATGCCATCAGGGTCCGGATCGTGGTCGTCTTGCCGGCGCCGTTGGGGCCGAGGAAGCCGAAGACCTCGCCCTCCGGAACCTCAAAGGAAACGTCGATGACGCCCCGCTTGCCGCCGTAGCTCTTCGTCAGGTTTTCGACTTCGATGATGGGGGCCATCTCGTCTCCTTACCCAAACCACTCATTCAGGACCGCTCGGTCGATCAGGTTGACGGCGCCGGCCGGCGCTCCGAGGATGCGGTCGAACGCCGCCGCATACTCCGTGAAGGTCTGCTCGACGCCGGCCGCGTCGATCTCTCCCGCCTGGCGGGCGAGGAAGAGCTCGGTGGCGACGTCCTGAAATCCCTGGAGGAGCATGACGAGGACCCGCGCCGTCGCCTCGGCTGAATCGGCGTGGAAAGTGCCTTCGTCGATGCCCTGCTGGATGATCGGCGACAGCGTCGGTACGAGGCGCCGCACCATGTTGCGACGGAGCTTCTCGCGCACGATCGCGTTGTCGTCAGACATCCACACCGTGAGCAGGGCGAGCACCAGCGATTTTCTTTCCGTCTTCCAGCGGCCGATGCCGCTGAACACGCGGTCGAGCTTGGCGATCGCGGGAAGCTGCTGGTCCGCCACGATGGGCGCGACCACCGCCAGGGCGGCGTCGACCATGCGGTCGATGACCGCCTCGAGCAAGGCCTGCTTGGAGTCGAAGTAGTGGTAGAAGGCGCCGCGCGACGCCTGGAGCTCGTCGAGCACGTCCTGGATGCTCATCTGCTCGTACCCGCGACTCTCCATCAGGCGCTGGGCCGCCTCGACGAAGGCCTCGCGGCGCACCGTGTGCACGGCCAGGTTCAGGGTTCGCGCCACGCCCCCAGTATAACCGACCGACAGTCGGTCTATTATTTCCGATTGATCAATCTCCTCCCCATTCATGGGGAGGGGGCCCGAAGGGCCGGAGGGGCAGGTGGCGCCGGAGGGGTGGTCCTCCGCAGGGCCGGAGGGGCAGCTCCTCCCGGAGGGCCGGAGGGGGCCGCAGGGCCTTGTCCTCCCCATTCATGGGGAGGTGGCCCGCAGGGCCGGAGGGGCAGCTCCTCCCTTGTCCTCCCCATTCATGGGGAGGTGGCCCGAAGGGCCGGAGGGGCTGGGAGGTGTCGGCGGAGCCGCCGGAGGGGCAGCGCCGGAGGGGCCTGGTCCTATCCTCCTCGCCGGTACCCCTCGTACCACTGCTCGAACGCGAAAAGGGTCCAGAGCTGCTTGCGGTTGTCGCGCCGGCCGGCGAGGTGATCATCGATCAGCCCTTTCACGGCCGCCGCCTCGAACAAACCCTCGCGAACGATCCTCTCCGAGGCGAGCACGCTCAGGAGCTGCTCACGGAGCGGCCCGCGAAACCACTCCGCCACCGGGATGCCGAACCCCTTCTTCGGCCGCTCGAGGATGCGGTCGGGAAGTATGCCGCGGAGGGCCCTCTTGAGCAGGTATTTCGAGCGCAGCCCGCGAAGCTTCATGTTCAGCGGGAGCGAGGTCGCGTAGGCGACGAAATCGTTGTTGAGCATCGGCACCCGGCCTTCCAGCGACGCCATCATCGAGGCGCGGTCGAGCTTGACCAGGATGTCGTTCTCGAGGTACAGGCGCATGTCGAGCATCAGCACCTGGTTCAGAGGATCGAGCGAGGCGTGGTCGTCGAGGGTGTCTCCGTTGCGCGAGGCGAGGCCCTCGCGGACGTCGGCCGCCAGGAGCGCGACTCGCTCCTCATGCGCGAATGAACCCATCCACCGCTGATGCCGCTCCTCCACCGGATGCGCGGCCCCGGCGACAAAACGCTTGGCGCGGAAGTCGAAGCTGAGGTTGTCGTGCGAGACGGGAAGCCTGCGCACGAGCGGCTCGACCAGCCCGCGACGCACCGCGCCCGGCATTCGCGTGTAATAGCCCGCGAGGCGGTGCGCCTGCAGGGTCGGGTAGCCGGCGAACAGCTCGTCGCCTCCGTCGCCTCCGAGCGCCACCTTAACGTGCTGCCGCGTGAAGGCGGACAGCAGGTAGGTGGGGATGATGGAGGCGTCGCCAAGCGGCTCATCGAGGAGGGTCGAGAGGCGCGGGATCAGCCCCAGCATCATCGACGGCTCGAGGACCAGCTCGTGGTGCTCGGTGCCCAGGTGGCTCGCGACCTCGCGCGCATAAGGCGCCTCGTCGAACGAGCGCTCGGCGAAACCGACCGAGAAGCTCTTCACGTCGCCGCCAAGCGCGGTCATCATCGCCGTGACCGCGCTCGAGTCGATGCCGCCGGACAGAAACACGCCGAGGGGCACGTCGCTGACCAGCTCCTTGCGCACCGACGCCCGGAGCGCGTCGCGCAGCTCGGCGCACTCCTCGTCAAGGTTGCGGCTGCCCGCGCCGTCACCGGTGTTCAGCTGCGGCGCCCAGTAGCGGCGCGGTTTCGCCGTGCGCTCGGCCACAGACCAGGTCAGGGTATGGCCCGGCCGGAGCTTGCTGATCCCGCGGACGATGCTGCGCGGAGAGGGAACGAACTCATGGGCCAGGTACTCGTCCAGCGCCACGGGGTCGACTCCCCGGCGCAGCTCGGGGTCGCGCAGCAGGGCCTTGAGCTCCGACGCGAACACGAGCCGCCCTGAGGAGATCGCGTAGTGAAGCGGCTTGATGCCCATGCGGTCCCGGGCCAGGAAGAGCGAGCTCTTCCTCCGGTCGAGCAGCCCAAACGCGAACTGCCCGTTGAGGCGCTCCACGACCTGCTCGCCCCACTGCTCCCATCCGTGGACGAGCACCTCGGTGTCGGACTGGGTCGCGAAGACGTGGCCTGCGGCCAGGAGCTGCTCGCGAAGCTCGAGGTGGTTGAAGATCTCCCCGTTCTGGACGACCCAGACCGTGGAGTCCTCGTTGTGCATCGGCTGGTGGCCGCCTTCCAGGTCGATGATCGCGAGCCGGCGCATGCCAAGCGTCACACCCTCGAGCTGGACCGATCCGTGGTCGTCGGGTCCGCGGTGGACCATCGCCGCGCACATCCGCTCCACGAGCTCGCGGCCCTGTGCCGGGTCACCGCCCGCCACGCCGCAGATGCCGCACATCTAGCGGGCTTTGAGCGCGGGTCTCCCGTTCGTCGCCGCCCCGCGGTGCGGTGTCTTCTCGATGATCTCGCGCACGACGTAAGTCGGTCTCGACTGCGACTCGTGGAGGGTGCGGATGGAGAGCTCCGCCAGCAGGCCCATGAGGATGAACTGCACTCCGACGATGAGCAGGACCACGGAGAGGAGCAGGAGTGGGTTGTTGTGAGCGTAGACATACGGCGGCAGCAGCTTCTGCAGAAGCACGATCGCGGCGAACAGCGCGGCGAGCGCCCACAGCGCGAAGGCGGCGAAACCGAAGAAGTACATCGGCTTGGTCGAGTAGCTGCCGAGCAGCTTGACGGTGATCAGGTCGAGCATCACGCGCGAGGTACGCGAGAGCGAGTACTTGGACCGGCCATAGGTCCGCGGCCGGTGGTTGACCGGAAGCTCAGTGATGCGCGCGCCGACCATCGACGCGTAGACGGGGATGAAGCGGTGCATCTCCCCGTAGAGCTTCACATCCTGGATGACATCGCGCCGGTAGGCCTTCAGCGTGCAGCCGAAGTCGCTCAGCGGCACTCCCGTGACCCGGGCGATGATCCAGTTCGCGATCTTCGAGGGCACGACGCGGGAGGCGGCGTCGTGGCGGTTCCGCCGCCAGCCGCTGACCACGTCATAGCCCTCATCCACCTTCGCCAGCAGGTGCGGGATGTCGTGGGGATCGTTCTGCATGTCGCCGTCGAGAAAGACCAGGACCGCGCCCCGGCTGTGGTCGATGCCCGCCTGGACGGCGGCGGTCTGGCCGAAGTTGCGCCGGAGGCTGACCACCCGCACGCGTTCATCGCGTGAGGCGAGCTGGCCAAGCTTCTCCGAGCTCCCGTCGCGGCTGCCGTCGTCGACGTACAGGATCTCGAACGAGGTGCCGAGGCCTTCGAGCACGCCGATGAGCTCTCGGTGCAGCGGCTCGATGCTGTCGATCTCGTTGTAGACGAGGACGATCGCTGAGACGTAAGGCGTGTCGGTCGCTGCCTGGCGGACCATTGCCCTCGGATTATGCGGCTCCAACGACAGCCGCCGCCGCCCCACCGGCGGCTGCCGCCGCCACCTTCCCACAAAGTGGGGAGGGTAAGCTCCGCTCCCGATGTCTGTTCAAGCCGCCCAGGTCCTGAGGGTCGAACGTGAAGGCGCGCGTTCGGAGGCGTGGTGGGTTTATCCCGCGATGCCCCTTCTCGCGGCGGCGATCGCGTTCGCCTGGACGCTCCACGGTGAGCTCCAGCGCCTCTACGGGATGACGGGCTCAGCCTGGGATTTCGCCTACGACCAGCAGGTCATCTGGAACATCACCCAGGGCCAGGGCTTCTACTCAAGCTTCGCGCGGGCGGACTTCCTGGGCATCCACTTCGAGCTGATCTTCATCCTGCTCGCGGCGGTCGAAAAGGTCTGGCCGAGCCCGACCGTGCTCCTGATCTTCTCTTCGGCCGGCCTCGCGGCGACCGCCCCCGCCGCCTACCTCTTCTTCAGGGCGCTTCTGCCCGCCGGCCGCAGCGAGTCGGCTTGGCTCGCGGTCGCGCTCTCCGCGCCGATCCCCTTCTGGGCCGCGATCCAGGAGGCCGCTCGCGACTTCTTCCACCCCGAGAACATGGCGCTCGCGTTCGCGCTGCTCGCCGCCTGGGCCGGGATCCGCGGGCACCGCGTGGCGATGTGGTGCCTGTGCGTGCTGACGCTCGCCTGCAAGGAGGACCAGGTCTACACAGTCGGCGTGCTGGGGATCCTGATGTCCGCCTACGGCGCGCCCGAGGTCAAGAAGCACTGGCGGTTCATCCTCTACCTGGCGGCGGCCTGGTTCTTGATCGGCACCGGGATCGTGCAGCAGCACTTCCGCAACGGCGGCTACACCGACTTCGTCTACTACCGCTGGCTCT
>Ga0209474_10006206_pt1 | contig 10085 bp, 1 predicted proteins | sample GraSoiAngelo_145_FD_185902 | JGI IMG/M metagenome (GOLD analysis project Ga0209474, IMG submission 185902) | Grasslands soil microbial communities from the Angelo Coastal Reserve, California, USA - 14_1009_05_20cm (SPAdes) (version 2) | ecosystem: Environmental > Terrestrial > Soil > Grasslands ... | reverse complement strand
GCTTCCTGCATCAGCTTCTGCGCGGACGGCTTGTCATACTTGATCTGGAAGCTCGGGTTGCCGCGCCAGGGGTGACCCGGCTCGAAAGTGCCGGTCGCCGGCACCATCAGGCCGGCAAGCAAGCCCGCCTTCAGACCGTCGCGGTCGACGCACAGATTGGCCGCCTTGCGAACGCGAATGTCGTTCCACGGCGAGCCCTCGACACGCGAGAACTGCCATGGCCACACATGCGGCTCCTCGTTGGTTTGCAGCAGAAATCCGCGTTGCTTGATTTCCGCGACTGCGTCGGGCGCCGGCGCTTCGATCCAGTCAATCTGACCGGACAGCAACGCCGCGGTGCGCGCATTTGCCTCCGGCATCGGCAGCAGCAGCATTTTATCGAGCTTGGGCACGCGCGCCTTGTCCCAGTAATTCTGGTTTTTGGCGAGTTCGAGCCGCTCGCGCGGCGTGAAGCTCGACATCTTCCACGGGCCGGTGCCGGAGGCATCACGCGCGAATGCCGCCCAGGCGGCTTGCGACTTTGCCTTGGCATCCGCGCCTTGCGCGGCGTCGTAGTGTTTCTGCCATTTCGCCGGGCTCGCCATGAACAGATTGGTGAGGTTGATCGGCAGGAAGCTGTCCGGCTCCTTGGTGGTAAGCTGGACCGTCACGTCATCGATCTTGCGCGCCGAGGCCAATGTGGGCATTCGCGACGCGGTCACCCCTACCTGGCTGGGATCGAACTGTGGCGCATCCTGCTTCAGCACCTTCTCGACATTCCAGACCACGGCGTCGGCATTGAAGGGCGATCCGTCATGAAAGCTGACGCCCGTGCGAAGCTTGAAGATCCATTTTGTCTTGTCGCCCTCGTCGACTTTCCATTCGCTCGCCAGCCCGGGAATTACGACGCTCGGCTTGTCCGCAGAAGACAAGTCCCACATCGTCAGCGCGTCATACATCGTGAGGCCCGTGAAGCGGTTGCCCTCGAAACCCTGATCTGGCTGGCCCAATGTGCGCGGAATATCGGCAGCGGTCATGCCGATGCGCAGCAAGCTTTCGGCAGCGGCGATACGCGGCAGCGCTGCCATCGAGGCCGCCGCCAGCATCATCGCCACCGCCATTCGCTGGCGTTTCGCAGATTTTTCGGTGCGCATCAGAGTAACCCTTCTGTACTTTCGATGACTATTCCTGTGCATTCTCATGCAACGGGTATGCCAAGCCTCACGATGGTTTGCGCAATTTGATTTGGGATGCAAGCCCTTGTGAGCTCAACAGACACGAGAGTTGGCTGCGGGCCAGCCTCGATACCAGCACGCCACGGCGCCGGAAACTCGAACTCGCGGCTATTTCGTCAATAACGCGAAGGCGCCGTTCCAGTCTTCCGGCGGCGGCTTGTTTTGGTAACCCTGGATCCGCGCTTCATAGAGATTATAGAGCAGCTCCAATGCGCCGGCCTCGTCTGTACGACGGCCCCGTTCGATAGCTCCCAGTGTGCCGTCCCAATCGCGGCTGCGATAACATGCCAACATCTCGATGGTCAGGTTGCGCAAGCGCTGGAAGCGGGCGGAATGAGCTGTCTCCTCGCGGCCGGCGACGGCGTAGATGACCTCCGGCTCTTTCTTGCCTTTGACCATGATGAAATCGAGCTCGAGTATTGCGAACTTGTCCTTGACCGCGAGCGCGGTCTTTGAGCCGACAATGATCGGGAAGCCATATTCCTTGGATTGCCCCTCGAGGCGGGAGGCCAGATTGACGCTGTCGCCGAGCACCGAATAATCAAAGCGCAGGTCGGAACCCATATTGCCGACCACGCAGACACCGGTATTCAGCCCAACGCCGACATTGAGCGGAATGAACGTCTGGCCGCTCTCCTTGGCTTCGATCGCGCGCTCCTGATTGAGCACATCAATTCGCTCCAGCATGTCAATCGCGGCTTCGCAGGCATGAAGCTGATGTTGCTTGTCGTCCAGCGGCGCGTTCCAGAACGCCATGATGGCGTCGCCCATATACTTGTCGATAGTCCCCTTGCGATCGAGGATGGCGTTGGTCAAGGGCGTCAAGAAACGATTCATCAGGGCTGTGAGACCCTGCGGATCGTTCTTGTAGGATTCGGAAATGGTTGTGAATCCTCTGACGTCGGAGAACATGATGGTCATCTCACGCTGCTCACCGCCGAGTACGAGCTTTTCAGGTGATTGCGCGAGCTGCTCGATCAGCGCAGGCGACAGGTACTGTCCAAACGCCGAGCGAATCTGGCGGCGCTGCGCCTGCTCCCTGACGAAGCTGGTGAAGATCAGCGTGAGATAGATCGCGGTCGTCGACAACAATGGATAGGTGAAATCGATCAGCATCCGGTGCTTCGCGTAAAAGTACCAGGACGTTCCGATCAGAAGCGAAGCGAACAGGGCGCCAACGGCAACAAGGGTTATCGGGCCTAACAGCGGCGCGAATGCAATGACGAGAATTCCAAGCAGAATCGCGGCGCATAATTCGACTACGATGCCGTAATTCGGCTGCGAAAGAAGGGAGCGGGTCAGCGCGCTCTCAAGCACCTGTGCGTGAACTTCTACGCCGGGCACCGCCGGATCTACCGGGGTGGACTTGATGTCATTCAGACCGGCCGCCGATGTTCCAATCAGCACCAGTTTGCCCGCAATTGCCGCGGGGGCGACACTTTCATCAAGTACGTCGAGCGCCGAAATATAGATTGAAGGATCGCGATGCGCGAAATGGAGCCAAAGCCGTCCGTTGAGATCGGTGGGAAGCTCCAGACCGCTGACGGCGACGCTCTTAAGCCCCGACTTTTCGGATTTCACCAGGATTGTACGGGTGGAGGTTACCACCCGCAATATTTCAAAGCTCAGGGACGGCAGAACCGTGCCCTGCGCCTGCATCAACATCGGCACCCGCCGGACAATGCCGTCGCGCTCGGGCTTGATCGAGAACAGGCCGCGCCCAGCAGCCGCTTCTTCCAGGGCATGGATGTTGCGCAGCAGACCCGGGAAATCGAGGAGAAAACGCTGCGGCTGCTCACCGAGCATGGCTAGCCCGGTCACCGGAAGCGATTTGTCGAACGCGCTGAGAACCTCTGGAAGTCCGGATTCGCCCAGCACTACCCGTGAGCGTCGTATCGCGTCGGCAAAAATCTGATCGTTGCTCGGCAGAGCACGCAACTTGGCGCGAGTTACCTCATCGAGATACCGAATTGTATCGGCCACGGCGTCAGTATTGAGCCGGTCAGGCTCAGCGAAGACAATGTCGAAAGCGATCACAACCGCGCCAAGCCTGGTCAGGTTAATGATCATATCCGCGATCCGCGTACGCGGCCACGGCCACTGGCCGAGCTTTGCCAGGCTCTTTTCATCGATGTCGATAATAGTGACCGGTCTGGCAGTTTTCACGCGCGGGTCGATCAACTGGAAGGTGTCAAAGGTTCTGAGGCGAATGTCCTCGAGACCAGCCGGATCGGCGATTCGAAGCGCGGCGAGCCCTATCAGAAATCCGATGCAGAATAGTCTCGCGTATCCGATTGTTCGGGCAAACCACCGCCTCAACATCCGAAGTCGCTTCATGCTGTTTGGATATCACGCTTAGGCAAATTGATCACCTCCGTGATTTTCGTGTTCGAAATCGGCCGCGACTTCAAAGCGCGCCGAAAACTTGCGATCGAGCAGCCTCAGCCGCGCCCACGAGGTGAGGCGAGTTCGATCAGACGATCAGGTCATGCGGCACATAGCTGACGACAGTACCCTTGGCATGGTCCGCAACGAGGCTGAAATTGTCAGCCGAGTAAGCGCCGACCAGCGACAGCTCCAAGCTATGTGATCCATCTGAAATCGTCAGCGTTCCACCGCCTCCTGCTGGGTTTTCGCTGTAGCTCAGTGAAGCTGTGGCAGATGATAAATCTGCCAGGTCGATGGTGTCCGAGCCTGTAAATCCAAAGATGGTGCCATTGAAATGGAAAGCATCTCCAAGCTTCAACGTACCGGCAGCAGCCGAACCGAACACCACGTTGGCTGTTGAAGAGGCCTCAAAATCGATCGTGCCGGCACCATCGATTTTGGCAATGCCGCTTCCGCTTACCTCGCCTTGAACGGTGATATAGCTTGCATTGGCCCACAGCACACCCGAATTCGCGATCGAACTTGCAACCCTCAACCCGCCGGCGCCCGAGGCTTCCAGCGTTCCTGAATTGAACACGATGTTCGATCCGGTGTTGATCGTAAGCAGATGGACGCCGGTTGCATCGATGGTGCCGGCGTTCGTCAGGCTCAGTTCGCCGTTGCCCAACTGACCGGCTCCGGAAATCGTATTATCCTCGTTGTTCAAGGTGACGGTTGAGCTCGTTCCAGCAATGATATTGGCATCGCTGTCCGACAACACAATCTGGCCACCACCGTCGAGCGTCACGCCGTTCTCGATCAGCTGCAGGTCGGTTTCATCGCCGGTCGAATCTAGCGCGATGACCCCGGTATTATGGATGTGGCCGCTCAGGGGCAGCATGGCCCCGTCGCCAATCGTCATCGTCCCGGCATTTTCAAGCGTGGCAGTTTGATCGAAAACGAAAATGTTCTCGGTGAGCGTGGCTTCATCGATACCTTGCAGCGTGATCGACTGTCCCGTCCCCACTGCGATCACCGCATTTCCAGCCGCATCCTCGCTCATGTGGGCCTGCACATCAGCGAAGCTCGTGAAATTGGCATAGCCGATCAGGTCAATCTGATCCGCAGCAGCATCGAAGCTGTAGACCGTGTCATGTCCGATCGGTTGCGAGAACACCAGCAGGTCCTTGCCGCTCGATGCCGTGAGAAAATCGTCGCCCGACCAGGCGAAAATCGGCGAGCCCTGTGAATAGGCCTCGATATTGTCACCGAGCGTGAACGTCGTCGTCGTGCCGTCCGCCTGCACCATCGTCTCGGTGACGGTGACCAGCGTCGCGCCCGCAAATGAACTCGATGTCGTCACGCTCAGCGAGCTGACATCGCTCGTCTGCACCGTCCAGGAGCCATCGGCATTGTGCGTGCCGCCGTTTACGATCCAGTCCGATGCAAGATCGCTGATCGTCACCGTAACTGCGTGGCCAACGAGGGATGGATCGGCCAGGCCGAGGTTTATCGGTTCTCCTGTGATGCCGGCGGGACCGTTGTTTTTCGTGGCAACACTATACGTGTTCACGCTGAAAGCGGTCGAGCCCCCGACAGACGTTATTGTGGTCTTGGTGCCGGCCGCTAATCCATCGCTTCCGTCCCAGGCCTTAAACGTCATTACTTCAATCGGAGCATTGGCGGCTCCGTTAAAGCGGACTTTGTCATTAGCCGACAGTAGCAAGGCCTCGCCGGCTGCTAGCTTGATTGCCGTCCAAGTAGTGGTGCCCGCAAGCTGGTATTCCCACATGCCGTTAGCGTTGTCCAAGCTAGTGATCGCGATGCCGAACTGAGGACCATCCGGATCGCTGACCGTGAAGTCGCGGTCACCAAAGAAAAACCCGCCGCTGAAAACAAGTTGACCACCGTCGGCAGAAATATTTGCCATCTTGCTCACTACATGGTCTTGGATAACCGGCGCGTCATTAGTGCTGTGGATCGTGAAGCTGACCGACTGAGTGGTGCCGTCGGCCGCCGTCACCGTGAAGGTGTCGACATGCGTGCTGGCGACGGTCTGCGCCGCGCTGTTGAGAACCGAATAGGTGTAGCTGCCGTTGGCGGCCAGCAAGAGGCTGCCGAGATTGGTGCCGGCGCCGCTGACGATGGTCTGGAAGTGGCCCTCGCCGGTGTCGACGTCGCTGATCGAGATCGTGCCGATCGCGGTCAGATAGCCGGCTGACACGTCCACGTCCTCGGTGACGTCGTGAACTGTCGGGGTGCCGATCACCGCGGCGTCGTTGCTGCCGTGGATGGTGAAGCTGACGAGCTTGGTGGTGCCGTCGGCGGCGGTCACCGTGAAGCTGTCGATATGGGTGCTGGTGCCGCCGTTGGCGGTACTGCCGGCGAGGAACTGCACGGCGCTGTTGGCGACCGAATAGGTGTAGCTGCCGTCCGCCGCCAGCACCAGGCCGCCGAGATTGCTGGCCGCACCGCTGACGGTGGTCTGGAAATGATTCTCGCCGGTGTCGATATCGCTGATCGAGATCGAGCCGATCGCGGTGAGCGTCGGGGTCGCGGTGTCTTCGGTAACGTCGTGAACTGTCGGCGTGCCGATCACGGCGATGTCGTTGGTGCCGCTAATGGTGACGGTGACGAGCTGGCTGGCGGTGCCGTCGCTGGAGACCGCGGTGAAGCTGTCAGCGATTGACTGGCCAGCGCCAAGCTGCTGGATCGCGGTCTGGCTATTCAAGGCGGTGTAGGTCCAGGCACCGTTGGCGGCGAGCGTGAAAGTGCCGTAGGTCCCGGCCACGCTGGCATGCGCTGTGAAAGTGGACTGGCTCTGGTCGACATCGGCGATGGTGAGCGCGCCGCTGGTCGCAAGGGTTCCGCTGGGGGTTACCGCTACATCCTCCGTTACTGAAGCGATTGAAACGCCAGCGATCACCGGCACGTCGTTGGTGCCGTGGATGGTGACGGTGACGACACGGCTGGCGGTGCCGTCGCTAGAGACGGCGGTGAAGCTGTCGGTGATCAAGTCGGTGGTGCCGAGCCGCTGAACCGCGGTCTGGGTATTGTCGGCGCTGTAGGTCCAGCCACCGTTGGCGGCGAGCGTGAACGTACCGTAGGTGCCGGCCACGCTGGGCTGCGCGGTGAAAGTGGACTGGCCCTGGTCAACGTCGGCGATCGTGAGCACGCCGTTCGTCGCCAGCTTGCCGCTGAGGTTAACCGCAACATCCTCGGTCACGTCCCCGCTTGAGCTGCCGCCGATCACCGGCGCGTCGTTGGTGCCGTGAATGGTGACAGTCACCACCTGGCTGGCGGTGCCGTCGAATGAGACCGCGGTGAAGCTGTCGGTAATGGAATCGGTGGCGCCGAGCTGCTGGATCGCGCTCTGGGTATTGGAGGCGGTGTAGGTCCAACTGCCGTTAGTCGCGAGCGTGAATGTGCCGTAGCCGTTGTCGCCGGCGGTGCCAACTTGCGCCGTGAAACTGGACTGTCCCTGGTCGACGTCGGCGATGGTGAGCGCGCCGCTCGTCAAAAGCTTGCCGCCGCTGACCGCGACGTCTTCCGTCACCGAGCCGCTGGAAACCCCCCCGATCACCGGCACGTCGTTGGAGCCGTGGATTGTGACAGTCACCACCTGACTGGCGCTGCCGTCGGACGAAACCGCGGTGAAGCTGTCGGTAATGGAGTCGGTGGCGCCAAGCTGCTGAATCGCCGCCTGGCTGTTCAAGGCGGTGTAGGTCCAGGCACCGTTGGCGGCGAGCGTGAATGTGCCATAGCTGTTGCTACCGCTGGTACCGGCTTGCGCCGTGAAACTAGACTGGTTCTGATCAACGTCGGCGATGGTGAGCGCGCCACCGGTCGACAGGTGATTGGAGACAACTGCAACATTTTCCGTAACGCTGCCGGTGACGACGCCGCCGATCACCGGCACGTCATTGGTGCCGTGGATGGTGACAGTCACCACCTGGCTGGCGGTGCCGTCGAATGAGACCGCGGTGAAGCTGTCGGTGATCGACTGGCCCGCTCCAAGCTGCTGGATCGCGTTCTGAGCATTATCGGCGCTGTAGGTCCAGCCGCCGTTGGCGGCGAGCGTGAACGTACCGTAGGTGCCGGCCACGCTGGCCTGCGCGGTGAAGCTGGACTGGCCCTGGTCGACATCGGCGATGCTCAGCGCGCCGCTGGTCGAGATGTGGCTGGAGACAACCCCAACGTCTTCCGCCACGCTGCCCGTGAAACTGCCACCGATCACCGGCACGTCATTGGTGCCATGGATGGTGACGGTGACGAGTTGGCTGTTGCTGCCGTCGCTGGACACCGCGGTGAAGCTGTCGGTCAGCGTCTGGCCAGCGCCGAGCTGCTGGATCGCGGCCTGGGTGTTGTCGGCGCTGTAAGTCCAATTGCCGTTGGCGGCGAGCGTGAACGTGCCGTGGTGGTTGCTGCCCGCGGTGCCGGCCTGGATTGCGAAATTGGACTGGCCAGCATCCACATCGGCGATGGTCAGTGCGCCGCCCGTGGTCAGATCACCGGCCACAATGCCGGCAGCGCCGTTGTCTTCAGTCACGCTGCCGATCGAGACGCCCCCGATCACCGGCACGTCATTCGTACCCGTGATGGTGACGTCGATTTGCTTGTTAATGACGCCTCCGTTCTGGTCGTCCAGCGTGATGGTGAAGCTTTCGACCTTGGTCTGGCCGGCGCCCAACGACGCAATCGCAGAATCCGCAACCGTATAGGTCCAGGTGAGCTGGCCGCCGGTGCCGGTGCCCGTGGTATCGGCGTCTTTGGCCACGGTGAGCGTGCCCAGCGTGACGCCAACCGGAGTTCCGACGGGTGAAGACAGGTGCACATCGATCAGATCGAGATCGGTAAAGCCGATAACGCCACTATCGGACACGTTGCCCGTTGGTGTGACCTGCTCCGTAACCGCGCCGACAAGATCCTGACTGGTGATTATTGGGGCATCGTTTGTCCCGAGCAACGTGACAGTCACGTCCTGCGTTACCGCCGCGCCGTTGTTATCCGTAATCGTGACGGTATAGATCTGGGTGATGGTTTGGCCCTTGGCCAAGGACTGCAGCACCGGATTATTGTCCGCAAGCGTAAAGCTCCAGCCCACGGTCCCGGTATTGCCGGTGTCGGTCGTGATCTCGCTGACACCCGAGGGTCCCAAGGTCAGTGCAAAAGTCCCGATCTGGCTGACGTTATCTGTAAAGCTTGGCAGATGTGCGCTTGAGGTGGACGACTTCAGCGTAACCGCGGCATGGTGGGTGTCGATCAAATCGACATCCCGGAACGTGATGGTGCCGACCGCGGATAGATCGTGGTTCGCCGCTACCGAATCCTCCGTGAGCAGCGGCGCGCCACTGCTCGAGGAGACAACAGTCGGAATGTCGTTGGTGCCGACCAGCGTCACGGTGACGTCCTGGGAAGCCCCGTTGCTGAGGGTGATCGTATAGACCTGGGTCAGGATCTGGCCCATCGCCAACGATTGCAGCACCGGGTCGCTATCCGGAATCGTAAAGCCCCAGCCCACCGCGGTATTGATATTGAGGTCGGACATGATGTCAGTGACCGAAAAGGTCCCGATCTGGCTGACGTCATCAGTAAAACCCGGCAGATGCGCACTGGAGGTCGACGACTTCAGCGCAAATGTCGCGCTCAGAGCACCGCTGACATCGGAGAATATGACGTTGCCTGTCGCCGACAGGCTGAGGTTCGCCGGCACGGAGTCTTCGACCAAGCTCGAACCATTGCTCGCTTCATGCAGAAAGAACAGCATCTCCGCTGAGTTATCGACCAAGATAACAGGCGAAACTGTGCCCTTGCCAATTCCAGGCATCTTCAAATCGAAATCCGCGTTGCCTCTTGCAGCAAATGTTCCGATATCCGCAAGATTGTTGCCGCTTGTGCCCAAAGTGAATTGGATCTTTGGGTTTACATTGTCGGTGAATTTTATCGTGAACACATCGGTGATGAGCTTTTGCACCTCCGGCGAAAGCGGAACGTTCGTGATGCTGACCACGCCCTGACTTATCTTGACTTGCTGGCCGGCCTGATCGACCAGCGCCATCTGCGCAAACGTGTTCTTGTTGAGAAGAACGTACGAACCGGTGGTCCCATCCGGCTCGAGCAGAACGTGGAATCTCGCCGAGGGAGGGGAAGGCGGAGCATTCGGGTCCGCAAGCGGGATCTCGAAGTCGATCTCGACCAGCACCGCGGTGCCGCGGATGCCCATCGTCGCGACCGGCGTATCGACCTTCATATCGCCGTGCTTTGCGGTCTCGCCGGCAACAAAGGAGATGGTGCCGGCAACCAGGCTGAGCAGCGATGAATTGTTCGACCCATTCGGGTCGTAGACCATTTCGTTCAGCACCATTCGCGCATTCGACGACAGGCCGAACACGGTGCCATCGATGAAAGTGATACCGAGTGTCGAATCGGAGCCGGACTGGACGACGTCGCCTTTTTCGACGTTGTCGCCACTGTTCAGAATGATCGATACGCCGTTGCGTGTAG
>Ga0209474_10006202_pt1 | contig 10090 bp, 11 predicted proteins | sample GraSoiAngelo_145_FD_185902 | JGI IMG/M metagenome (GOLD analysis project Ga0209474, IMG submission 185902) | Grasslands soil microbial communities from the Angelo Coastal Reserve, California, USA - 14_1009_05_20cm (SPAdes) (version 2) | ecosystem: Environmental > Terrestrial > Soil > Grasslands... | reverse complement strand
CGGGCCGGTGGTCGAACTTCACCCTGACGTCGCCGTCGAGCGGCACACCGGTCGCGGCAGCCGCCGGGCTCAGCTCATTGATGGCCGGCCGCGCCGCGGCCAACGCATCGGCATGAACCCGAAGGAAGGCAATGCCTGCTACCAGCAGCGCGACGCCGATGGAGCCGGCGAGCACCGCCCGTCGCCGCCCGACCGGATCGTCGGCCTGATGCTCTTCGAGGAGGTCGACGATACGGAGGTGGAGGTTTTCGCTGACCGATGCTGCTGGGGCCTCTTCTGGGTCGGTCGTCGCGGGCACCCATTCCTGCGGCGCACGTTTCCGAATACGCGCGGAGAGCTCTTTGCGCAGCTGGTCAATTCGGGTCGTCCTGGGCACAGACGGCGCCATGGTGGCGAACGCCTCCAAAAGGATCCGTTCGGCCGATGCTGGCTCCAGGCCAAGGCCAAGTGCCAGGCCGTACGCGCCGGTCTCGAGCTCCCGTGCGATTGCGTCAATTCGATGCCGTTCGAGCGTTTTCATACCGGCTCCGGTGAACGCAACGCACAGGGGTCGGGGAAGTTACTCGAACGCGCTAGAGCAGCGCGCGCTCCTTCAGCTCGAGGTAGCGTTCGACCAGCGAGGGGCTGAGCCGGCCAGCCTCGACGTCGAGGCCGAGCACTCCCCCCTGCCGCAGCTGCTCAAAGCTCGCCCGGCGCGCGGCGAGCAACTCCTCCGCCGCCGCCCACTCGTAGGCGCGCGAAACCCGCTCGACCGGCGCGTCGCGGGCTGCCAGCACCTCGGGATCCGACATGGCGACTACCATCACCAGGTGCCGCCGGCTCAAGCGGATCGCGTGGGCCACCAGATCGCGCGATGCTTCGGGGTCGAGCACGTCGGTGAGGACGACCACCAGCGAGCGGCGGCTGACGCGCAAGGCCAGCTGCGCGAAGGCTTCAGAAAAATCTGGTTCCGTGTACTCGGCCTTGACGTCGTACAGCACCTTGTTCAGCTGGGTCACCTGGGCGGGCCCACGTTGGGGCGCCACGAAACGGCGCACGCCGTCGCTGAAGGTGAGCATGCCGACCTTGTCGCCCTGGCTCTGCGCCACCCAGGCCAGGAGCAGGGCCGCGTTGACCGCGTGATCCAGCTTGGTGAGGTAACCAGCGGGAGCCGTCATCAACCGCCCGCAATCGAGCGCAATGATCGCCTGCTGGCCGCGCTCGGCTTCGACCTCCATGACCACCGGGTTGTCGCGGCGTGCTGTGGCTTTCCAGTTGATCCGGCGGACATCATCCCCCGCCAGGTAGTCCCGCAATCCCGCGAACGCGGTCGTCGCTCCGGGCGGACGGGCGCGCCGGAGCCCCATCATGATCCGCATGCCGCGGCGCAACATCAGCTCGTAGCGCTTGATGGCGAGCACGTCGGGATACACAGCCGCTGGCTCATCGGCCTTGATGCGGACCTGCCGGATGAGCCAGCCTCCCCGACGCCAGCACCGAAGGTCAACCGGGCCGAACGGATAACGGCCGCGATGGGGCGGCTGAACCGTGTACTCGACGCCCAACAGGCCTTCCCGGTCGAAGGTACCCGTCAGGATCCGGCGGTCGGGTTGCAAATCCGCGGGCACGTGGTCGGCGACTTCGGCAAGCAGGCCGGCCGCCTCGGAGTGGGCGACCAGCACCTGGACCGACTGGACTTCGCCGAGCGAAAACGGCTGGGGTAGGACGCGGCTCGCCATGAAGCCGGACTTTTTCGGCAGCCGCGTCCCGTCGGCCAGAGCAAATCCCAGCAGCGCCGCGTAGTAGGCGAGAAAGAGGATGAGAAAAACCGGATGCACCAGCACGAGCAGGATCAGGACCGCCCCCAGCAGCAGGGCGATCAGCAGACGCGGTTGGGGAACCAGCGTCACCCGTGAACCCTAGCGCGGGGGAGTGACTCGGGCGATGACGGAGTCGAGCAGGCTGTCGGCGGTTTGTCCGCCGACCTCGGCTTCCGGCCGAAGCAGAAGGCGATGGCGGAAGGTGGGACGAAGCAGCCCTTTCACATCATCCGGGGTAACGTAATCACGCCCGTCGAACGCCGCGGCGGCCTTGGCCGCGAGCATGAGGAGCACCTCGGCCCGCGGACTCGCGCCCAGTACCAGCTCGGCCGCCTGGCGGGTGGAGACGGCCAGCTCGATGATGTAGCGTCGCACCTTCTCCTCGACCGTAACCTTGCGCGCCTCCTCGCGGCATTCGATGATGGCGGCCGCATCCAGCACTGGCTCGACACCGGCGCGCGCCGGATCCCTCAGCTCGATGCCGGCATCCCACCGCCTCAGCATCTCCAGCTCCTGCGTCGGGGTGGGGTAGGCCATCACGGCCTTGAAGAGGAAACGATCCTGTTGCGCTTCGGGTAGCGGGTAGGTTCCCTCGTACTCGATCGGGTTCTGCGTGGCCAGCACCATGAACGGGTCGGGCAGTGGCAACTGCTGGCCTTCGAGGCTGACGCCGCGCTCCTCCATCGATTCCAGCAAGGCCGCCTGAACCTTGGCGGGCGCGCGATTGATCTCGTCCGCCAGCAGGATGTTGGTAAACACCGGTCCCTGGCGGACGCGGAAGGAGCGCGATTGCAGATCGTACACCGACGTGCCGACGATGTCGGCCGGCATGAGGTCGGGCGTGAACTGCACCCGGCCGTATTGCACTGACAGCAGCCGGGCGATGGTCTTGGCGAGCAAGGTTTTGCCGACACCCGGTACGCCCTCGAGGAGGACGTGGCTTTGCGCGATCAGCGCCAGGGCGCAGAGGCGCACCGCCTCGTCCTGGCCCACGATCGCCTTCGATGCTTCAAAACGAAAACGCGCGTAAAAGTCGGCAGCCTTCATGCGGACTCCTTCTGGTGCTCGATGGTCGATAGTGGATAGGCCAGGTCGTGCAGCCGCCGGGCCATGTCCAGCACCGCGGCTTCCGAGTTCAGCGCCGACGGAAGCTCGGCCTCAGCCCGGGTTAATTCGGCGGCCGCGGCGGGCGAGCGCTGTGCGATCGTTTCCAGGACCTGGTCGGCTGGCGTCTCGCTACCAAGCCCAACCCGTTCCGCCACGGTGCGACGCGTCGCCGCGAGCAAGGTCTCGAGCGTGACCCGGCGAGCCCCGGTGCGATGAAGCAAGCTGCCCACGGCGGCCGCGTATTCCGCGCTGGAACGATCCCCGGCCTGGCGCAGCGGAATCGGCGGACCGAAGGCGCGGCCGCGCAAGGCGAGACCGGCAACGATGATGATCACCGCCAGCGCGAGCGCCGCGCCCCAGGGGGTCAGCACCCAGGCGGTCGCCGTCGGCGCGTTGCCGGCGATCTGCCCGTGGTGAAACTCATCGAACAGCACGGTCCCGCCATTGGGCGTGAGCGCGATCAGATCAGCGGCGAACCGGCCATTGTCGGCCAATCGCAGGTAGCCATTGCAAAGCACAAGCGGATCGGTCATGGCAATCAGCTGGCCGGAGCCGACCGTCATGCGAACGGCAAGCACATCGCCGGCGGCGTTTCGAAGGAGGGGCACCTGTGACGGCGATGGCTTGAAGGCGAGGGCGGTTGAGGAACCGGACAGTGAGCCGACCCCACCGAAGACGGGCGCCGCGGCGTGCGCCGGGGCGTCCACGGTACGGCTCGTCAGGTGCAGTCCGAACTGGTTGTCGAGCTCCGGATCGCGTTCCTCCGTAGCGTAGACCGCCACGTTGCCCGCTCGCAGCCAGCTGTCGAGCTGTTGACTCTCGGCGTTGCTGAAGCCCTCCGTCGGCCGGAAGACGAACAGCAGGGCGGGCGACGACGGAAGAGTGTAATCGCCTTCGACGGTTCCGGTGGCGTGGCCGAGAGACGCGGCATAGAGTCGAAGCGCGGACGTGCCCTTGCCCGAGTCGCTGGCTGAACTGTGCTCCGGCGAGTCGTTCCGAGTGGTTCCTCGAAACATAACCAGGATGACGACTGTGACCACAAGGACTCCCAGTCCAAACCAGCTGCCGCGCTTCACACCGTCGGCCTCCGGTATGGGCGAGCGGCCTCGAAAGCTTGTTCAAATGTCGTCTGGTCTGGTGGCCGACGACCATAGCTGGCCTCTTCGAACGAGCGTAAGAGCGGCCGAAGCGATTCGGAATCTTTGGTGCGTTGAAAAAGCTCGCGTACCGTTAGCGGACTGCGGTCCCACACCCGCTCACCGCTAATTCTGCCGGTGACTCCGCCAGCAAGCGCTCGGATGGCCGCGACATAGTCGCCCGCGGCGGCGTACCGATCCGCATCGGCGAAGAAATCTGTGAAGGCGCGGGCCGCCCCGGGTGCCACTCTCGGCACGGCCTCCCGCCCTCCGCGGCTAACCATGCCGCGCATCGGCCAGAGGATGATGCCGAGGATGAACAGCGCGGCGAGTCCTAGCCAGACCAGGGGCGGGATACCCAGATGGAGGTTCGTGACACCGAGCCAGCGGAAGAAGCGACCTAGCGCGTTCGTGATCGCGTCCACGATGCGATCCACGATCGATGGCCCGGATGTCAAGCCAGCATAGCGTGCCATCGATAAGACGTTATTGAGCTGCTGCCGCGCGCGCTCCGGATCGGGGGTATCGACCCGTGCCTGGAGCGCGCCATACAACGCCTGCAGCCGTTGGTCGGCGTCGGTGAGGGCGGGCGGGTCAGTGCCCAGGTCGCGTAGAATTTCCGGCTGGCTGGGTCCCGGCGCAGTGGCGAGTACCTGGAGCGCCTGGCCAATCGAGGGGGTGTCGCCGCGCTCCGCGAACTGGACTAGCGTCAGCGCCCGATGAATCGCGTTCGTGTAATCATCGGCCTGGCTCGCCGACGCGGGCACGGCGGTGGCCAGCGTGAGGACGAGCATCGGCAGCAGCGGCCGGACGCGCGCGCGCAACGAACTTCTAAGCCGGAGCAGGGCCCGGAGACGTTTGCTCGGCGAGCTGATCCAAGTCGAGGCCTTCCTTGCGAACCCGCAGATCGAAGTAGAGGAGGGTGAGAAGGATGGGAAACATCGGTGCGATCAACGCATCAACGAGCGTTGTTGCCGCCGTCGCGACTCCGCTCCTCGTGTCTGTACTGATCGCTGGCATGATGGCGGCAACCACGGTGAAGAGGGCCAGTAGTGCCAGGTAAATGACGATGTACGCGATTACGGCCAGCAGGATTATTCCGAACGTCCGCCACCACATGCCTTTGACCAGATTCCAGCTGCGCCCAAGCCCACGAATGGGCCCAATGTTTTCCGCCATCATTGCCGCAATCGATACCGACCAGCGGACGGCGAAGTAGACACCTCCGCAAAGCGCCGCAAGTCCAGGAAGAACTAAGAGGACGAGGCCAATGACGAAGACGATCACCAAGACCACGCCAAACAAGCCGGTTAGTATCGCGAACCCATAAAGCGGCCAGTACCGAGCGAGGGTTCCCTTCAGGACTGAGGCAATCGTCATGGCTTGGCCCTTGGCGCCATCGACCGCAGCGCGATATAGCGCGCCGAGGGAAAAGGGGACGATGATCAAAGCGATGAGCCCCTCCAGTGCTGACCAGGCGGAGTTTTGCTGTGCTTGCGCTGCCTGAATCTGTTGTAGAGCTGCCGCCCCTCCTCCGCTGGAGATGTACTGGAGGAGGATCCCGATGGGATTCGTCCGGTAAGAGCCCGAGAGCAAGCTTGTCAGCAGCCCCGGAATCACCAGCAACAGGCTGATCCCCGCGATCACAGAGAAATGTCTGCGATAGAGGCGGAACAGCTCGTCGAGGAGCTCCGGCAGCGGCATCGGCCGGAATCGGATGGGCGCGGAGCTGGACGCCACGGCCCCCATCATGCCGGAAGGGGGCGCCGGTGTCTAGTTGTTTACGCTCAATTCGAGCAGGCGCAACTGCCGCCGCAGGCGCAGCCGCCGCTGGTCGATGCGCTCGACGCCTCGCCGGTGCCCACCACCGCGAAGGTGGAGAACATCACCTTCGTGTTGGTGCTCTCGCAGCTGGGGCAGACCTGGCGCTCGTCGCGACTCGCGTAGCCGCCGAAGACGTCAAACGTTTGGCGGCAACTCAGGCAGGAGAACTCGTAGATCGGCACGTCAATATTGTAAGGTTGTGCGCCCAAAAGTTCAGCAGTACGCGCACCTGCTTCTCGAGTGGAACCGAAGTATCAATCTCACCGGGGCACGGACGCTCGAGGAGGTCGAGGCGCTGATCGATGATGCCGGCGTCCTGGTCGAGGCGTCCTGGGGTGGCATCACCAGGGTGATCGATATCGGTAGCGGCGGTGGCCTGCCGGCGATTCCGCTGGCGGTCGAGATGCCGCATATCCAGTTCACCCTGCTGGAGGCCAACGCCCGCAAGTGCGCCTTTCTCGAGCATGTGGCCGGGACGCTCGGCCTGGCGAACGTCGCGGTCGCCCTGGGGCGGGCGGAGGAGCTCGGCCACCAGCCTGCGCTTCGGGAGCAATTCGATCGGGCGATCTCGAGGGCGGCAGCACGACCGGAGGTGCTGCTGGAGCTGGCCCTTCCCTTCGTTAGAACTGGTGGAGATCTCGTTGCCCAGGTCAGCCCCCTCGACCCGCTCGTCCTCGAGCCGGCCGCCCGCCTCCTCGGCGGGGGGCTTCCACGCCTCGAGCACCCCGCCGGCGGCCATGCCCTCGTCGTGGTGCCGAAGCTGGTCCCCACGCCGGCGCGCTTTCCGCGCCGAAGCGGGCTGCCGGGGCGCAAACCGCTGTCGTAACGCACCGACGGGGGGCGGCGTTGCATGAACATGAGGTCGGCTCTCCGCCTAATTCCCCTGATGGCAATCGGCGCCGCGGCGGCCTTCCTGCTGGCTGGGCCGCTGACGTCTCTCTACAAGTCCAACGCCGTGGCGGGCCGGCCTCAACCCTCCGCCTCGGGGACCATCGATCCGCACGCCTCGCCGACATCGTGCCCCGCTTCCCTTCCGATGCCAAAGACGGCGACGACCGTCACACCGCCGGCCGCGCCGGCTCTGCCGTTCCCGGTGTGGGTCAACGAGCCGTTGGGCGCAAAGGTGCGTGCTGGAGCGAGCTCCTCGACCGCGCAGCTGGGCATCCTATCGCAGGGTACCCAGGCGACGGCCGATCAGCGTGCGCCTGATGCCTCGGGAAGCGTCTGGTATCACGTCAAGCAGGCCAGCCTCGCCGGATGGGTCCGGTCGGACCTGGTCGTGACGACGGCGATCCACGCGGCGAGCGGGTTGGGTTGGAGCCTGATGCTGCCGCCGGGTTACCAGGTCGCCCCCTCCTCGGATCCATCGTTGACCACCATCGCGAAGACGGGCGACGACCTCCCGTTCCTGGTTCTGCAGACGAGCACGTCGGACACGCTCACCATCCAGCTGCCGGCGCAGCTCCGCGCCGACATGGCGCCGGTCGCCGACCACACGACTGCGGTCCAGGTCTGGAGCTACACCGCGCGCGGGGGCGAGCAGGTATCGAGGGTCGCCCTCGATACCTGTAAGGTCACATCCGCCTGGGCGCGCCCCGATCAGGGCTGGCCCTTCATGTCGGCGGTCTTCCTCGGCCGCGACCAGACCAAGGGACGCAGCTATCAGTTCTCGTTCTTTGCCGCCGACCCGAATTCGCCGGTGGTCAAGCAGGTCCTGGACAGCGTCGCCCTAAGCTGAGCGGGTGAGTAGCGCCACCCGCTGGGAGAAAGCCGCCGACGCGTACGCCACGGGCGAGCACAAGTCGGGCCGCGAGCTGCAACTGATCGTTGACTTCGCCGCGCCAATTGGAGGCGAACGGGTGCTCGACATCGGGACCGGCGCCGGCCACACCGCCCTCGCGCTCGCGCCCCACGCATCGAGCGTCGTCCTGACCGACCCTGTGCCAGCCATGCTGGCGACCGCGCGACGTGTCCTAGGCGAGGTCGGCGTGCGAAACGCCGAGTTCGTCGAGGCAGTCGCGGAACGGCTGCCCTTCCAGGACGCGAGCTTCGACATTGTCGCCACCCGATTGGCCGCCCATCACTTCGACGACGTCGCGCTCGCCTTCCGCGAGGTAGCGCGCGTGCTACGGCCGGGCGGCGTCTTCATCTTTGTCGACACGCTGGCTCCCGAGGACTCGGAAAGCGCAGCGTACCAGGATGAGGTCGAGAGGCTGCGCGATCCGACTCACCGACACATCTACACGCAGCGAGAATGGATCGCGTTTGCCGAAGCGGCCGGCCTCCGCATCGCGAAGCTTGAGGTCGTTCGCAAGGCCCACGATTTCGAGCCGTGGCTGGAACGCGGCGGCGAAGACGCCGCCACGCGGGAGCGAGTGCGTGCTCGTTTCCTCGACGCTCCGGCCTCAGCCGTCCGCGACCTCGAGATCGTGGTTGCCGACGGTGGTGTGAAGTCGTTTACCGATCGCAAACTGGTGCTGGCCGCGCGTCGGTAAGGTTCTCGGACTGCTAACTTCGGCCCTCGCGCAGGGAGCTGACCGCCTTCGCGATTCGCCGCTCACGGGTTTCCGGTGTCTTGGCAGCCTCGATGGCGATCACGATCCGCTGCTTGCTGCTGAAATTCAAACCCTCGAAGAAACGCTTCGCGGCGGGTTCGCGCGCGAGCGCGCGCGAGAAGTCGGGCGGCACCGTCACCACGCGAGGCGCCGTGTCGAGGTCGACATCGACGTCGACCTTGTCGCGGGCGGCCACACCCGCGGCCTCGCGGACCTGCGCGCTGATCGGCAGCATGAACCGCCCACCCATGGTGGCGATGGTGCTCCGATACGTGTAGCCCTTGATCGTGACGCGAACCGCTGGTTTCTTGCTGGATCCCAGTTTGGTGACGACCGCTGCCGGCACCTCGATGCCGGTAGCGGTCTTGCCTGCGAGCTCGATTGTTCCGCGAAACTTCATCGGTTCGCCTTGGTCGCGCTCGCGGTAGTTGTTGGGACCTGGAGCAGCTGCGAGAAACGGATGTGGTTGCCGAACGGGTCACGCAGGCCGCAGTCGATGCCGTACGGTCGCTCGGTTGGCCCCTCGGTGAACTCGACGCCCTTCGCCCGCAGCTCCTCGTAGGTCTTCCAGCAATCGTCGGTCGTGAAGAACAGGGTCCCGCCGGTCGCGCCTTTCGTCACCAGCTCGCGGGCCTGCTCGGCGGTCTTTTCGTCGAGGCCTGGCGCGCCGGGCCTCTCCAGCAGGATCTGGCGGGTATCGCCCGGCACATTCACCGTCAGCCAGCGCATGAAGCCCAGATCCTGATCGGTGTTCACTTCGAGGCCGAGCTTGCCGACGTAGAAGTCGAGCGCCTTGTTCTGGTCGAGAACGTAGAGCGACGTGATCAGAAGAGCCTTGAACATGGGTAGACCTCCGTGATGTTGGGATTGATGTTGGATCCCACGCTAGACGACGTCTCTGGCTTTGGCTTCTCCAAAACTGCTCGGTCGGGTCCATGCCATCGCGAAGCAGGTCGGGACGGCGACGATCGGCCCACGCGCACGGTACCCGGATGGTGGCTCGCCGACGATGTCGCGAAAGCTCCGGCTAAAGGTGCCCAGGCTGGTGAACCCCACGTCCAGGCAGACGTCCGTCACGCTCCGGTCGGTCGCGCGCAGCAGGAACATGGCCCGTTCGACCCGCCGGCGCTGGAGGTAACGGTGTGGCGTCTCGCCAAATGTGGCGCGGAAGGTGCGGATGAAGTGCGCTCCCGAGACGTTGGCAATCCGAGCCAGCGTCGCCAGATCCAATGGCTCGGCGTAAGCGCGATCCATTGCGTCGCGGGCGCGGAGCATCCGGCGGTTGACCTCCTCAACGGCGCGGCTCATGAGGGAAGCCCCCTGATGGCCGCCTCTGCGGCGGCTCGCTCGTCCCAAGGCTCTTTGCCCCGGCCGATGAGAATGCTCCGTTCGTGCCCTTTGCCGGCGAGCAGGATGGTATCCCCAGGACCGGCGCGGCGGACTGCATGCGCGATCCCCTGCCGCCGGTCCTCGATGCGCGCGTACTGCTGGCCCTCGCTCCAGCCGACCTCCTCCGCACCAGCGGCAATTTCGCTGAGGATCGTCATGGCGTCTTCTTCGCGCGGGTCTTCGTTCGTGAAAACGGCGTAGTCGCTGAGACGGGCCGCGATCTCGCCCATCCAGGGCCGCTTCTCGCGATCGCGATCGCCGGCGCTACCGAAGACGGCGA
>Ga0209474_10006199_pt1 | contig 10095 bp, 9 predicted proteins | sample GraSoiAngelo_145_FD_185902 | JGI IMG/M metagenome (GOLD analysis project Ga0209474, IMG submission 185902) | Grasslands soil microbial communities from the Angelo Coastal Reserve, California, USA - 14_1009_05_20cm (SPAdes) (version 2) | ecosystem: Environmental > Terrestrial > Soil > Grasslands ... | reverse complement strand
GGGGTGTCTGGCGAAATGGCGAGGCTGTGCCGCTCGATAATCAGCCCGATCAAATTCTGCGCGCTGCCGCCGCGCCCTCCACTTTGCAGCTTGAAGGTAAACGTCGGTCCGCTACCGAAATCGTTGCCTGCGTCATTGGCGGAAATCGTGATCGCCCACCGGATGCAGAACGTGCGATCGCAATTCTAAAATCCGTTTTCGAATACAGTCCCGCGCGTGAATGATCGGTTTGCCTTCTGGGTAGCACGTTTCGCATGCAACCGCCAGTCCGGCTCAGATTCGCCAGTTCGGCTCGGACCTACAACAAACTCGAACCAAACGCGCCTGGCTTGCCCTTTTTCCAGCGCAATTCCGGATTGAGATTGATCTCATCCGGTCGCACATCGAATCCGACAGAGCGCAGCAGATAAGAAACGCCCTCGCGGCTCTCCATCGTTTCCTTCAAGCTGCGCGCAAACAGCTCGATGTATTCCTTGTAGGAATCGAGCGCCAGTTTGCCGTCGGCGAAGTGATCTGCCAACGCTTCGTCGTGATAGTCGATCAGATCGATCAGCGCCCGCCGTAAATCCATCCGTACCTTCGGATCAATCACGATCTTGAACGGGTTGCCCGCCGCGTCCGGCTTGGCCAGCATCTTTTGCAATGCCGGGGCATGCGTAGTCGAAACGATCTCAAAATCGCGCGCTTCTGTTGCCATCGCTACGAACCTACCCGATCGGCAGAGAATTAAAAGAAAATCGGAATGATAAGGATGGCGACGATGTTGACCACCTTGATCATCGGATTGATCGCCGGCCCTGCTGTATCCTTGTAAGGGTCGCCCACGGTATCGCCTGTCACCGCAGCCGCGTGAGCCGGTGAACCTTTACCGCCGTAATGCCCTTCTTCGATGAATTTCTTGGCGTTGTCCCAAGCGCCACCGCCGCTGGTCATCGCAATCGCGACAAATAAACCGGTCACGATTGTGCCGACTAGCACGCCGCCGAGCACAACGGGACCGAGCTGAGGAATCACTGCTACCAGAATGACGAACGCCAGCGGCAACAGCGCCGGCACGATCATCTCGCGCAACGCCGCTTTCGTCACAATGTCAACGCAGGTGCCATAGTCCGGCGTGTCTGCTCCGGTCAAAATGCCGGGCTTGGCTTGAATCTGTCGCCGCACTTCGCGCACAACCGCGCCGGCCGCTTTGCCTACCGCGTCCATGCTGAAAGCGGTAAAAATGAATGGAAGCAGTCCGCCGATGAACAAGCCGATGATCACCTTTGGATCTTGGAGTGAGAATTGGAAAAATTGGTCTGGCGGAAGTTTCAAATGTGCGCGCAATTCCTCGACATACGAACCGAACAAAACCAGCGCCGCCAAACCGGCCGATGCAATCGCGTAACCTTTCGTCACTGCTTTCATCGTATTACCCACGGCATCGAGCTCATCCGTGGCTGCGCGAACTTCTTTCGGCAGATTGCTCATGACCGCGATCCCACCGGCGTTGTCGGTGATCGGGCCGAAGGCATCGAGCGAAATAATAATTCCCGCCATCGACAACATCGCCATCACCGCGACCGCGATCCCGTAAAGGCCGGCGAAGTTGTAGCTTAGTAAAATCGCGATGCCGATGAAACCAACTGGCAACGCCGTGGCATGCTGGCCGAGAGCGAGACCGGCGATGATGTTGGTGGCGTGTCCGGTTTCGGACGCGCGCGCAATTTTTTGCACGGGCTTATAATGCATCGAGGTGTAGTAATTCGTGATCACGACCACGATGCCCGTCATTAGCAGTCCGATGAGCGAGGCGAAATAGAGATCGGTGGGCGAACGCATCTTGCCGGCGATTTCCACCCCGTTGGGGAAAAGCTGATGCGTGGCCGGCCAGAACAATACCGCCGAAACCAGTGCGCTCATGCCGACCGCGCCCATCAGCACACCGGCCGGCTTACCGCCGCTGAAGTTAACGAACAAAATCCCGCAGATCGCGCCGAGCACTGAGATTCCGCCGAGAACGAATGGATAAACGATGGCCGCCGGCGCGTTTGCCACTGTCAGCACACCTACTAAAATCGCGCCGATCAAGCTTACGGCGTAGGTTTCAAAAACGTCGGCCGCCATTCCCGCGCAATCGCCCACGTTATCGCCCACATTGTCCGCGATCGTGGCCGGATTCCTCGGATCATCTTCCTCCAACCCGCTCTCGATTTTTCCGACAAGATCGGCGCCAACGTCGGCCGCTTTGGTGTAAATGCCGCCGCCCAAGCGCGCGAAAACGCTGATCAAGCTCGCGCCCAACGCCAGCCCGACCAGGCTGCGCACCGCCAGATCATTCCCGATCATGTTGCGCGCGAAATGATAGAACGTTCCCACTGCGAGCAACGCCAGACCGACCACCAATAAGCCGGTAACGGCGCCGCCATTAAATGCCACCCGCAACGCTGCGGTCCGGGTCTGGCTGGCCGCCGCCTGGGTCACACGCGCGTTCGCCAGGACCGCGATGCGCATCCCGATATAACCCGCCGCCAGCGAGCAAAACGCGCCGAGTAAAAAACCAAATGCGGTGGAATGGTCCTTAAAGAAAAAGAGCAAAAGGAAAATGATCACAGCGATTACGCCGATCGTCATCACCTGCCGGTTCAGATACGCCTTGGCCCCCTCCTGCACCGCCCCGGAAATCTGCCGCATCCGTTCGTTGCCGGGGGAACACCGCAAAATAACGGTAATGAGCAGGAAGGCGCAGCCGAGCCCGATCACCGCGCAGATGAGCGATAAACGCACCCCTGACAGAAGGATATCGAAGGCAAGAGGAAGAGTCATACCCGGTGAAAGCGGGGGACATTAAGCAGGAATGGCCCGGTGGCAACCTGGGATTCTTCCTTTCATGCTCATAGTCGTGATCGAGTCGGAGCGCGATCGCGGTTCTGGATGCTAGATGCTGGACGATTGAGTGTTGTATATTGCGCGTTGGGTGTTCAGCGGTTTTTCGAACAATCCTGCTTTATGTTGCGATTAAGGAAGTTCCGCCCATTTGAAAAGGTAATCCTGTTTGCGATCGCATTTCTGCTGATAGGTGCCAGCGTTGCGTGTGCCTTTCTGGCTTTTCGCGATTGGCAATGGCGACTTGGATTTGCTAGCGGCGATGGCCTAATCCTCGCCATCGTTTATTTTTGTGCCGCCAGACGTGGGAAACCGTTGTGAAACCGTCGGCCAATGGAGCGTTAGAGTGTTGAAAGGGGAGCTCTGCGAAGCTGCGCAGTAAGTGAATCGCCGATACTTTCGATTACTCTGCATGCCGTTGCGATCGTCTTGCTGATTGTGGCTGCGTTCCGACTCGCGATTGATCTCGGTTCCTCACTCGAAATTATCCCACAATGGACAGCGCTACGGCTTGTATCTTTTGCTCAAAATCGTTAGCGATTAATCAATTATGAAAATGCTCGTTATACTGCTTTCAACGATCACCCTCGCGTCGGCGCAATCGCCTCCGCCCAAAGCACCGGCTGTATCCGGCGCGGACGAGTACGTCGACATTCCAAATGCTGCGCTGGCCCCGACGAAGACCAGCACCTACCGCGCGATTTTTGATGCGACTCGGGCAGCGGAAAGGCCGACGGATTTGTTGCCTGCGTTGAATATGGCAGGATCGGAACTGAACGCGCTCGCAGCTACCAATGTCGCGTTAGCGAACGCGAAGTTTGCTGTCGTATTCCATGGCCCCGCCGTCGGCGGAATTTTGGATGAGCCGCATTACAAAGCGAAGTTTGGCACGAGCAATCCAAACCTGAAAGCGATTGCGGAGATGAAAAAAAGCGGCGTGGAGTTTTTCGTTTGTGGGCAATATCTCGCGGCCGAAAAGATTGCTCCGAAAAGCCTCACGCCGGACGTGACATTGGCGGCCGACGCATTACTGGTCCTGATCCATTACCAGAATCAGGGATATGCGGTGCTGAGTTTTTGAGATCGCACGATGAAAGCGAGTCTTCATCTTGGAAATCTAGGAGCTGTTTAGTTTAGAATCACAGGGCGTCCGCTGGGGCGGACGCCCTCTCAGATTTCCCGTAGGCCGGCAGGGTGCCTATTATGGTCTTTTGACTGACGTCCGATCGCGTGTCACGCGCACCCGCACGAGCGCCGTAACATAGGATGTATTGAACGCCAAAAGAGCCAGAATCGCGGTCGCGAATAGGGGGAATGTCGAACCGCCATCTGGGACTTTGGTCGGGGGAGGCGACGGACCGGGAGTCGGAGTCGGGGTGCCTTCTCCACCGTGTCCCGGCGGACTCGGAATAACGTAATCCTGGCCGGGGCCGGTGAGAGCGATGAGATCAGCGCCCTGTCCGCTAAAACCACCCGATGCCGCTAACATTTTCTTAGCGCCATAACTCTTCCCGATAACGGTGAAGTCATCACCGCCGACAATTTCCCAAATGGCGATTTGCAGGCCGGCTGCTTTCTTTTTCTTCATGTCTGGCGAATAGAACATTGCCCAGAGGTCGCTGATTTGAGTGGCTTCGCTGGCGTTCAAGGTCCATGGAGCCTCTGGCGCCTGAGTTAAGGGGACAAAGCTGTAGCCCGAAGAAGAGCTTAAAGCTCTGGTGAAAGGATCGATACAAAATCCGTCCATAATTACGCCATCGACGCGGAGCGATTTTATTCCGGCGCCTACGACACCGTTGAAGCCGGTGGAGAGGGCGATATGCACGGGTTTGCCCTTGCGGACGCCAAGGTCCTCGACAAGAATGGCATGGGTAAAGGGGGCGGTGATGAGGCCAAAGAGGACGGCGAAAGATAGCGCCAGGGACGCGCGGGCTAAATTCGGCATTTACTATTGATATGATATTTATGGTAATTCCACAATCATTTCTTTCCTTCCAAGCCCTTTCCATTTCGCGTCTGTGAGTCTCAGAAAACGTAAGCGACTGCAATAATCGTATTTATACAGCAAAACATTCTCGAAAATCTCGGTTCATATTTTGTGCCGAAGAAGTTCCCTCGATGTGCGAGAGATCTTAGTAGCCCGACCGTCGCGACGCTGAGGCCGCACCTACAAGCTTAATGCCCGGCTGCCGCCTGGCGCGGCTTCGTTCGATGTCCATGTCGGTATTGTGGCCGCTGATCGCGATTCCACGAACCGGCTTCGTTGCACTCAGCTCCTTCATCAAGTCCCATCCGGTGCCGTCGGGCAGACGAAGGTCGCTAAGCAGCACGTCGAATTCGATCGCTTTTGCCAGAGCTCGTGCCGACGCGATATCGGGGGCGATGTATACCTTGTAACCGATGGTAGTGAGGAATTTTCGTAATGCCTCGGCCGTGCTGGCGTGGTCTTCTACCACGATGATTCGGCATGGTTCGCGTTCCATCAAGCGGTCATCTAGCTAAGTCTGTGCCAGAAGGGGTGTAAGGTGGATCAACCAAAGCACGTTTTCGATTACAGCTCAAAAAATGTGCGAAGACGCCGGAGAAACGTGGCGCTGTATTCGCGTTGTTTCGTTTCCTCGCCCTGGGCGAGATGAACGTCCTTAATAATACCTTCGGTCTCCATTTTTCGTCTTGCCAGTAACTCGCTCAGCTGATTGAGGCACTCGGGTGCCTGGCGAATCACTTCGGCCATGGTCGGCTTGCCGATCTCCAAAACGTAGCAATCAGCCGCTGCGCGAACCGTAGCGGTGCGGCGCTCGCCTGTCAGGAGCGACATTTCGCCGAAGCAATCTCCGGAGTGCAAGGTGCCGACGCGAATGGCCGAACCATTTTTCGACACCGAGACATTGGCGCTTCCGCGAAGGAGCACAAACATGGAGTCGCCCTCGGCGCCTTCTTCGATGACGCGTTCGCCGCGGCCGAAATGGTTGAGACGCGACCGCTGAAGAAGGGCGTCGAGTTGTTCCGCGTCCAGGCATTGGAAAAGAGGTTCTCCGCGCAGAATCTCGCGCGCCTGCTCCTGATCTTCCGTGCCGCCTTCTCTGGTCCGACGTTCCAAATGCAAAGTTCGAATCGGATAAGGAATGGTAATTTGCTGACGTTTCAGTTCGTACCAGACGTTGGTGCGAATGGCGTCGTTGACTTCGTTGAAGGCAGCGTGGTTGCCCATATAAAACTTGATCTCATAGACGACAGCATGATCGGCGAAATCGACGAGAAAGATTTTCGGCGGTGGGTCCCTGAGCACGAGCTCGGCATTTCGCGTCGCTCGCATGAGAGCGTCCTTCACCCGACTGGGCGGAACTTTGTAGTCAACGCCGACACGAATGCGCATCGCATGCACCTGTGTCGGGTAATGCAAATTGACGATGGCCTGCCTGACGATTTCGTTGTTTGGAATGTCAAGATAGATGGCGTCGTTGGTGCGCAGACGGGTGGAACGCCAGTTGATCTCCATGACTTCGGCGAAGCGTTCATTGACCTGTAACCAGTCGCCGACGCGATAGGGCCGGCTAATTTGCAATTGAATGCCCGCGATGATTGCACCCAGGAGGTTTTGTCCAGCCAAACCGAGAATAATCGCGATGATGCCCGAACCGGCGAGGAGGCCCTTGAGCTGGGTTTCGGCATGATAACCAAAGCTAAGGACAAGCAGGAGAGCGACGAGAAAGACAAGGAACGCCAGCATGTCCCGCAGAATGTGGGGAACGGGTGTTTGGCGTTTCTTCTCGAAATAGAGATCCCAGAGGTAGTGATTAATGAAGGCGACGATGAGGGCCGGGCTGAGAAGGACGAGGGCGGCGCCGACGTGATTGCGCCAATTGGCTTGAACCCCATAGACGGTGATGGCGGCATAGAAGGCGAGGGTGAGACAGAAAACTTGGAAGAAGAAGCCAAGGGGGACGCGCGCGCGCCGTTTGAAAAAGCGGCCGAGGCTGAGCACCGCGAAATAGGTGAGGAGAAACGCGGCTACTGTCGCAACAGGACGCTCTGAATTGATAAAAGACTGAATCATCGCCGGTTGATTTTAACGGTAAACAGCTCCTCTAACAAGCAGGCAGGAAGCCAGTCGGCCCTGGCCGGTCTGTCAATGATGAAAAGGCGTTGTGTTCGTGATTCGTTAGCGGAAGTTACCGCGTCGTTTGCAACCTAGACTTGGCAGTCTGTGTGCCCAGCGAGTTTGCAACCCGCGGAGAGCCGAACAGCAGACAACACGTCCGCTGGGCCGCGCAGGGCACGGCCCTATGTTCCGAGTTGTGGCGCGTCCACCAGTTGTCTTTACCAGCCGCGTGGCGCCAGAAAGAGGCAGGCCCAACCGGCGAGAAAGCAAATTCCGCCCAGTGGGGTGATTGCTCCCAACCAGCGCAAGTTGGTTAACGCCATCGTATACAAGCTGCCGCTGAAGAGAAAAATGCCGGCACAAAACAACCACGAGGCGCCGCGCTGGGTCGTGCCGGAAAAGGCAAGGACGAAAATCGCGATCGCGTGAATAAAATGATAGAACACAGCCTTGTCCCAAACGTCCATCATCCCATTGCGCTCGATGATCGATTTGAGCGCGTGCGCTCCAAATGCACCGAACGCCACGGCGAGAAAGCAAAGCGCGGCACCAATACGAGCGAATATAGTTCCGGGCATAACGGTGTTACTTACTTTATCGAATGTGGTCGGGCTGCCACCGCAGAAAATTGATCCGCTAAATGCGCGAAATGACGCCAAAAGGTGAGAATCCTCGAGGGCGTCGCGATGTAATGTCAGTCCGGCTCGGACCGCCCAAAAAACTAGGGACGCGACACCACGCGTCCCTGCAATCTATTGTCCCGCTTTTTTTAGCGTCTTTTGGCGTATTTGGCGGATGTCTTTTTCTTACGTCTTCAGGGCCCGTTTTGGTTCTGGAGCGGTGAACACTCCAGAACCGCCACGCTATTGATTGGTATTAGTATTTCTCGGCTTTTTCGTGCCCGGCTTTTTCGTGCTCGGATTTTTCATCATGAGTGCCGAGGTATTTGCCGCTCGCATCGACTTGGATGGCCGTTTCCTTGCCGTCCTTGCTTACGATTGCCTCGTAACATTCCTTGCCTTTGCGAGTCTCTTTTTCGATCCGAAGAATTTGATCGCTGCCAGCTTTATCCTTAATGGTGGTTTGGACCACTGCCGGCAGGTCCTTCATCTCGACCTGTGTTTCTTCATGTTTCGCCTGCGCCGTCACGCCAAAGGTGAGGGCAGCGCTGATTATTCCTGCTGCAATAAGGTTTTGCGTTTTCATGGTTATTCTTTCTTTGACCCTGTTTAGACCCAATTTGCTGAAATTTTATTCGGTTGATGTCCCCCAGCGTGCCTGCGGTAAAGGCACTTAATTTTAGAGCCTGTCGCGATTTCCGCTTGTGTGAAAGTCCATAGCTCCTAGGTTGCCGCCGCCAGGGAAGCTACGGGAGCCAGCAATGAGGGCGTTGCAAGGGGCGGCCGCGGCATTGCCTCTGAACGCGCTTGCCGGATTGAATGTGAATCAGCCGTTAGTCCTCGAGATCGATCGCAGCGGTGTGGCCGCGGAGTTGAAGCAACTATTCGACGTCGTCTTGTACCTCGAATACATCGCGAGTTTCTAACTTGGTTTTCTCGCTTCAGGCGCGATCCTGGAAAAGCAGTTTTCACACTTGACCGGCTTCAATTAGGCTGCGGATATGCATCGCAAACCGCTTTCCTCAATCCTTCTTGCCTTGCTCTCGTCGATCGCGCTCGCGGCTTCGCCGGTGCAGGAGCGTGCCGATCGTTTCCTTGAACTGGCGAACGCCGGGTACCAGGCGCTTTTTCGCGTCAATGCGGAAGCGCAATGGACCGCAATCACGGATGTAACGCCCGAGCATGACGCAGCGGCGGGAGCGACCGGCAAGGCTTACGCTGCCTTCAATGGCAATCCGGCCATCATTACCGAAGCGCGCGATCTTCTCACGCATGAGAAGGAGTTAACGCCGATCACCGTTCGGCAGTTGAAACAATTGCTTCTGAACGCAGCGGAAGGTCCGATGACCAATCCGGACCTCGTGACAAAACGAGTCGAGGCCGAAACCAGGCAGGCTTCGATCCTCAACAGTTTTGAATTCAAGCTCAACGGCCAGAAAATCACGGCTAACGATATCGATAATAAACTCGAAAAGAGTAACGACCTGGGCGAGCGAAAAGCGGTTTGGGAAGCTTCGAAAGAGTCCGGCCCCGCGCTGAAACCGAATCTCGTGGTCCTGCGCGACCTCCGCAACGGCGTAGCCCAGGAGATGAAGTATCCCGACTACTTCTCGTTAGAAGTCGCCAGTTACGGAATGACGACGGATCAAATGTTGAAAATGCTGGATGATTGGATGGCGACGCTGCGCCCGCTTTATTTGCAGCTCCACACCTGGGCGAAATACAAATTGGCTGAGAAATATCATCAGCCTGTCCCGAAGAAAATTCCGGCGCATTGGATCAACAATCGTTGGGCCCAGCAATGGCCGGATTTGGTCGAGGCTGCCAACATCGACAAATACTTTGAAGGCCGCACTGGCGACTGGATTATCAAGACCGCGGAACAGTTTTATACTGGGCTCGGATTTTCCCCATTGCCGGAGAGTTTTTGGAAAAAATCCGATTTATATCCGGTGCCGGCGGATTCGAAGCGCAAGAAGAACACTCACGCTTCCTGCTGGCATATCGATCTGGAAAACGACATCCGTTCGCTCCAAAGTATCGAGCCGAATGCGCGCTGGTTCTTCACCGCGCACCATGAGCTTGGTCACGGATATTATTTCAAAGCGTATTCTCGACCGGAAGTTCCCTATCTATTGAGAACAGGCGCTGCGCCCGGATTTCACGAAGGCGTGGGTGAATTGATTTCACTCGCTTCCAGTCAGGTTCCGTATCTGCAATCGCGCGGAATTTTGCCGAAGGATTTCAAGCCCGATATGACGGCTTTCCTGCTCGACGACGCACTCGCCCGTGCGGTCCCGTTTATTTATTTCTCGTGTGGTACGATGCCGCATTGGGAGGCCGACATTTACGCGCATAACTTGCCGGCGGATCAATGGAACGCACGCTGGTGGAAATACGTTGGCGATATGCAGGGGATCGAACCGCCATCGCCGCGCGGAGAAGAATGGTGCGACGCCGCAACTAAGACCCACATTAACGACACCCCCGCTTACTATTATAACTATG